>Ga0118677_10009366_pt1 | contig 15314 bp, 11 predicted proteins | sample AliMusrvi5mmetaG_FD_86154 | JGI IMG/M metagenome (GOLD analysis project Ga0118677, IMG submission 86154)
ACCCCAGGCTATGCCGAGCGCAGCGGCGCGGAAAGGCGATTCGTTAGCGTGTGCCGAGACAAAAAAAAGCGGCGCTCACTGAGCGCCGCGTTTCAGCCGGCTCGCCAATCCGATGGCGCATCGTCAGCGGCTAGCGACGGCGACGGGCCAATCCCAGACCAGCGAAACCGGCGCCCAACAGCAACATCGTCGCGGGTTCCGGCACGTCCGTCGCGCTCGCCTGCGCCAAGGTGGCGGCGCTGTTGTAGGAGTAGGTGAGCGTCAGCGAGTTGCCAGCATCCAGCGTTCCCAGATCAAACCCCAGACCAATGGTGTAGTCGCCGTTTCCATCGTTCAAACCAGTAAGATAGTCGGCGGGACTGGTAGACCACCCGGAGCTGACACCGGCTTCATGGGCGAAGCCGGAATTGCTGTAGATGCAGATTGTCTGACCGCTCCACGTGCCGGTGCCGCAAGCCTGGTCCGCCGAGATCACAGCGTTATTGGTGGCATAATACCCATACTGGTTCACATCGGGGTCAGGATCGAGCGTGCGCAGGAATTGCAGCGAAGTGAGTGCCGCCCCGCTCATATTCGTCAGCGTGGTGGTGATGCCGATCACCGTCTGCCCCGCGCCAGTCGACAAGCTATAAGCATTCGTGACGGACAGAATGCCATCCGTGCCGGTCCAGGTCGCGCTGGTCGCGCCGGTTGAGGTTGGTGCATTGGTGCCAAAATCACTGGGCCAGCCGTCGTTGTTGGACCCTGCGCTGTAACCAGACGCGGTCACGTAAAATCCTTCAAACGGCGTGCCCGGCGTCAGAAAGTCGTTGTTGCCATAATTGCCACTCCCGGTGGCGTCGAACAGGATGCCCGGCGAGGTGTTACCGTTCGACCCCAAGGTGCCGTAATCGCTCACGCCGGCTTGGACATAGCCATTTTCGATCACAACAGCGGCCTGCGAGGCCGACATTCCGGCCAGCAGAAAACCGCCGGCGAACAGCGATTTGAACCGTAATGATGACATGCTGGACCCCATTTTATGGCGCCGCGCGACACGCACAGACACCGTGTCACGTTACCAGCAAGATGCGTGCCGTCGCAGAAGTGGTTGTTATTTCAGCCGATAAATATTTGAAATTAATCGAATGTAAACTTTTTGGACAGTTCCCTGCCGATGCATCAGGCGCGTCGAGATCAGAACCGATAAAATCGCGCGGCGTTGTCGTGGAACAAAGCGCGTTGTTCGGCCGGGGTGAAGTCCGCGATGATGGTGGCAAAAGCATCCACCATGGCGCCGTAGGTCATGTTGCGGCGGGCGACGGGGTAGTCCGTGCCGAACATCGCGCGGGCAGTGCCGAAAGCGTCAACACACCCCATGACGGTCTGGCGTAGCACCGGCAACGAACGATCAGGTGAATAGGCGCCGAAATTGGAGACTTTGATGGCGATATTCGGCTGGGCTGCCAGCAGCGCCAGCCCATCGCGCCAGCGGGCGAGGCCGTCGGCTGGCTTAACGAGCAAGGCGAAAAAACCGGGATGGTCAAGGTGCGCTTGTACCGGCCGTTTTCGGTGGAAGACTTTGCCGCGGCGCTGCCCAAGACGGTCAAGTCGATCGCGGTGCTGGACCGGACGAAAGAACCCGGCGCGGTGGGCGAGCCGTTGTTCCTCGATGTGGTCGCCGCGCTGCGTCAGGCCGATACCCTCGGCTTGATGCAAAACACTCATCAGATCCGGGTGATCGGCGGACGTTATGGCTTGGGCTCCAAGGAATTCACCCCCTCGATGGTCAAGGCGGTGTTTGATGAACTTGCCAAACCCGCCCCGAAATTGATCTTCACCGTCGGCATCAACGACGATGTCACCGGCTTGTCGCTCGACTACGATCCGGACTTTGAAGTGGTGCCCGCCGGGATGAAACAAGCGGTGTTCTTCGGCCTCGGATCCGATGGAACCGTCGGCGCTAACAAAAATAGCATCAAGATGATCGGTGAAGGCACCGATAACTTCGCCCAGGGCTACTTCGTCTATGACTCGAAAAAGGCCGGCGCGATGACGGTTTCGCATTTGCGCTTCGGCCCGGCGCCGATCCGCTCGACCTATCTGATCCGCAGCGCCGAATTCGTCGCCTGCCATCGCTTCGACCTGTTGCACCAGATCAACGTGCTCGATTACACCAAGGCGGGCGGGATTTTCCTGCTCAATTCGCCCGGCGATCCGCTCGAGGCTTGGGACCGCCTCACCATCGACCTGCAACAACAGATCATTGCCAAGAAACTCGCGTTCTATGCCATCGACGCCAGCACCGTGGCCCGCAACTGCGGCATGGCCGGGCGCATCAACACGATCATGCAGACGTGTTATTTCGCCATCTCCGGCGTGTTGGAAAAGGACGAGGCCATCGCCGCCATCAAGTATGCGATCAAGAAAACCTACGGCAAGCGCGGCGACGCGGTGGTCCAGCGCAACTACGATGCGGTCGACCGCACGCTCGAAAACCTGGTGCGCATCGACTACCCGCAAACCGCCACCTCCAGCGTGGCGCATGTGCCGATTGTGCCGGTCAGCGCGCCGGACTTTGTGCAGCGCATCACCGCGCTGATGCTTGGCGGCAAGGGCGACCTGCTGCCGGTTAGCGCGTTCCCGGTCGATGGCGTGTGGCCAACCGGCACCACGCAGTGGGAAAAGCGCAACATTGCCGAGGAAATCCCGGTATGGGAAACGGATATCTGCATCCAGTGCAACAAGTGCGCGATGGTGTGTCCGCACGCGGCGATCCGCCCGAAGGTGTTCACGCCCGATCATCTAGCCAACGCGCCGGCCACCTTCAAGTCCACCGAGTTCAAGGTGCGCGAATACCCCGGTCTGGTGTACTCGCTGCAAGTGGCTCCCGAGGACTGCACCGGTTGCCAACTCTGCGTCAACGTCTGCCCCGCCAAGGACAAGAGCAACCCGAGCCGCAAGGCCATCAACATGGTGCCGCAACTGCCGCTGCGCGATGCCGAACGCGAAAACTACGCGTTCTTCCTCGACCTGCCCGATCCGGACCGCGCGATGCTGCGCGACGACGTCAAGACCTCGCAATTCATGCGACCGCTGTTTGAATATTCGGGTGCCTGCGCCGGTTGCGGTGAAACGCCCTATATCAAATTGCTCACCCAATTGTTTGGCGACCGCTTGCTCATTGCCAATGCCACCGGCTGCTCATCGATCTATGGCGGCAACCTGCCGACGACACCTTACACCAAGGATGCCTGCGGTCGCGGCCCAGCCTGGGCCAACTCGCTGTTTGAGGATAACGCGGAATTCGGCCTCGGCTTCCGCGCCAGTCTCGATCAATCGCGCGCCTTTGCCCAAGTGTTGCTCAACGGACAGGCCGGATTGTTAGGTGACGACCTGGTCAGCACCATCCTCGCCGCCGACCAATCCACCGAGGCGGGTATCAACGCCCAGCGCGAGCGAGTGGTGGCCGTGCGCCAGGCGCTGCGTGGCCAAACCGGCCGCGAGGCGCTGACCCTCAGTCAGATTGCCGACCATCTGGTGGACAAGAGCGTGTGGATCGTAGGTGGCGATGGCTGGGCCTATGACATTGGTTTCGGCGGCCTCGATCATGTGATCGCTTCCGGCCGCAACGTGAACATCCTCGTGCTTGACACGGAAGTTTACTCTAACACCGGTGGCCAGCAATCGAAGTCCACGCCGCTTGGCGCGGTGGCCAAGTTCAGCATGGCGGGCAAGGCCCTGCCAAAAAAGGACCTCGGGTTGATAGCCACGACGTATGGTTCGGTGTATGTGGCGCGGGTGGCCTTCGGGGCCAAGGATGCGCAAACGGTCACCGCGTTCCGCGAGGCGGAGAGTTATGACGGCCCATCGCTGATCATTGCCTACAGTCACTGCGTGGCGCATGGTTACAGCCTGTCGCAAGGCCTCGAGCAGCAGAAGCGCGCGGTGGCCTGCGGCTACTGGCCATTGTTCCGCTTCGATCCGCGCCGCAGCGCCAGCGGGGAAAACCCGATGAAGTTGGATTCCAGCGCGCCGAAGTCGTCGCTGGCGGAATTCACCCGCAATGAGACGCGTTTCCAGATGTTGGAGCGCATCAACCCGGAACGCTCGGCGATGCTCCAACAAATGGCCGCGGCCTCCGTCAAGGAACGCTTCGCCCTCTATCAACAGCTCGCCGCCAATGGCGGGCCTGCCACCGCCCCTGAAACCACCCAACCCGCCAACTGATCGCCATGGACCTCTCCACCACTTATCTCGGCCTGCCCTTGAAGAACCCCGTGATGCCCGGGGCATCGCCGATGGTTGACAAGCTCGACACCGTGCGCCGGCTCGAAGACGCCGGTGCCGCGGCGATCACGATGCACTCGCTGTTTGAAGAGCAGATCACCAGCCAGCAGCTCGCGGAGTTTGCCCACACCGAGTTTTCCGCGAATTCGTCCTCGGAGGCGAGTTCGTATTTCCCGCGGATGGAAGACTACGCGCTCGGGCCGGACAAGTATCTGGAGCAGATCGCCCAAATCAAGGAGGCGGTGGACGTTCCGGTCATCGGCTCGCTCAATGGCATCAGCATCGGCGGCTGGACCGATCACGCCCGTCTCATCCAACAAGCCGGTGCCGACGCACTGGAGCTCAACGTCTACTACGTGGCGACCAATCCCAATGAGTCTGGCACCGAAGTGGAGAAACGCACCCTCGACATCCTCGAGGCGGTCAAGGCCAGCGTCACCATCCCGATTGCCGTGAAGCTGTCGTCGTATTTTTCCTCGCCGGGGTATTTTGCCAAACAACTCGACGCGCGCGGCGCTGCCGGGGTGGTGATGTTCAACCGGTTCTATCAGCCGGACATCAACATCGAGGATCTCGAAGCCACGCCTTATCTGGAGCTGTCCAACTCGACGGAACTGCGCCAGCGCCTGCGTTGGATTGCCATCATTCACGGCCACATCAAGGCGGACATCGCGCTGAGCGGCGGGGTGCATACGTTTGAGGACATCATCAAGGGCATCATGGTCGGCGCCGATGTGGTGCAGGTGGTTTCCACCTTGCTCAAGCACGGACCCGAACATCTTGCCGGCTTGCTCGCCGAATTGACCCGCTGGATGGAAGTTCACGAGTATGAGTCGGTCGATCAGATGCGCGGCAGCATGAGCCTCGCGCATTGCCCGGATCCGTCGGTGTATGAGCGCGCCAACTATCTGCGCGTGCTGCAACTCTGGAAAATCTGAACCTGCCGATGCTGTCGTTTTCGCAAACCACCGGATATGCCATTGCGGCGCTGGCCTGCCTCGCCCGACATGGCTCGGAGTCGATGATGGTGCGTGAAATCGCCGTCTGCACGGAGATGCCGTTTCCTTATCTATCGAAGGTTTTCCACCGGCTCTGCGAGGCGGGCATCGTCGAGAGCAAGCGCGGGTACAAGGGCGGGGTGAAGCTCGCCCGCCTGCCCGAGCATATCTCGCTGTTGCAGATCAATGCGGCGGTGGAAAGCGGGCGCGCGCCGGCCGCCGACGAGTCCGCCGCAGAAAATTCTCGACCTAACACGTTTTGGGAGGCATTTCATCAAACGTACCGCGCGCAGCTCGCCGCCATGACCCTGGCCGACGTGCTCGCCTACGAAAGCACCCCCCGCACCTAAACCATGAACCAGCCCTACCTGCCCATTCTCGTTTTCTTCGCCGTCGCGCTGGCCGTGCCACTCGGCGCGCTGGCGCTGGCCCGTGTCTGGATGACATTTTTCACGCCGATCAAGAAGGGGCCGGAAAAAAACGCCCTCTACGAATGCGGCGTCAATCCACTCTCCGAGCGGCAGACGCGTTTCCACTCGAAATATTACATGTTCGGCCTGTTGTTCTTGGTGTTTGACGTGGAAACGGTGTTCCTGCTGCCCTTTGCCGTCGCGTTTCTCAAGCTTGACTATCCGCCCTGCATTGCCGCCATGATTTTCCTCCTGCTGCTTGCCGAAGGTCTCGTCTGGGCCTGGAGCAAGGGCCTGCTAGATTGGCGCGTCCTATCCAAGCCCAGCCTCGAGCGGTTTTAAGTTCGCCCTCAAGACGCCGCTGCACGCCGCTCGCTTCGCGGCGTCCCACCGCTCGCCGTGACAAGCGGGTCGAGGGCTCAATGACGGGGCTGACATGGTTGGACAAGGTGCTCTTGCATCAATCGAGCGCCCAGTCGATCCGCAGACGGACAAACTGGCGCGAAGCACCGTCAACGTCGGTGAGCACCTTGTAGGTTGCGGCGTTGAAGAACGTGTCGATCAGGGTGTCAGGCGCGACGTGGGAAAAATAACCGGTGCCCGAGTGCCAGGTGCTGAGGTCGCCCGACAGTTCCAAGGTGTATGTCAGGCTGGTCTCATTCGTGCGCAGCGGATAGGTGGCGAACAGGTGGTCGAGACCGGTGTCCGGGAGGATTTGAAGGGTGAGTTGCGGCCGGCTGCTGGCGTTGTTCGGATTGCCGTTGAGGGCATACTCGATGAGGTTGGTCACGCCGTCGTGGTCGGGGTCGGCCGTGGAGCCCCATACGCTGGCGCGCTTGGCCGGATCGAGCACCACCGGCAGGGTGAAGTTGGCCACCAGCCAGTTCCAATACTCGGTGCCGTAGATCGAGAAACTCACCGTTGCCGCGTCGAACGACCACTGCACGCCGTCATAGCCGCGCCAGTTGAAGCTGTCGAGGCCGACAAAGCCCGCATTGGGTTGATAGGACAACTTCTGGGCTTCATCGATGCTCATTTCGGTGCCGGCGGGCGGCAGTGAGGAGTTCTGATACCACGACAGGCTATTGGCGGTGCCAGCGCCGGCGGCGAGGTCGATTTTGCCATCGCCATTGAGGTCCCCGGCGAATACGCAGGAGGCTCCGGCACAATTGCGGTCGATGTCGAGTTGATGGAACGTCGGCAGCGGGGTGCCTGAATTTTCCAACAGGACCACCTTGCCGCTGGTGGCGGACAGCGCCACCACGTCCTGATCGGAGTCGCCGTCCACGTCGGCGAGCGCGAGCGCGGCGGGGGCGTTGAAGCCGGCCAGCAACGGCAGTTGGGTAAACCCGGGCGGCGAAGCGCCGTTGCTAATCAATCCATCGACCCGGTTGCCGCTGCGGGAGGCGACGACGAAGTCGAGGTTGGTGTCCTTGTTGAGATCCCCGACCGCGATGCAGCTCACGCCCGGCACCAAGGTGCTGGCGATTCTGCGGGTGAAGGTCGGTGGCATGCCACCGTTGTTGCGCAGCCAGACGGTTTCGTTGCTGGTCGGGTCCGCACAGGCGATGTCTAGCAGCCCGTCCTTGTCGATGTCCGCCAACGCGATGTCCGCCACGCCCGGCTCGGCAGCCGAAGCCACGTCGGGCGCAAAGTACACCAGCCCGACCGTGCCGTTGCGGCGGAAGACGCGCACGGTATTGTCGCCGCTGGAGGCCACCACGATGTCCCAGTCAGGGTCGCCGTCGATCTTGCCGACGCACGCGGACACCGGGTTGACCGGCACGTTGGTTAGGATCGAGCGGATGAAGACCGGTGCCGAGCCGCCCAGGTTGCGATAGAGGTAGACCGTATTGTTGGGCGCGCCGCAGCTCACCACGATGTCCGGGTGGCCGTCGCGGTCCAGATCGGCCACCGCCACGTGATTGATCTGGGCGATGGCGGGACCGGAATCAATGACATGCAAGCCGGCGGGAACCGGGAACTTCGGCGTGCCCGCTGCCTGCTCGTACCACACCAGCACGTTGGTGCCGCCGGACGCCCCCGCCACTACCAAGTCGGCCCGGCCGTCGCTGTTGAGGTCCCCTGCCGCGATCGAGCGGGGACCGGCGACGGTGCCGTCTATCAGCTCCTCTGGAAAGCGCAGGAACAACTGGCCATTGGCAGGCAGCGACTCGAGGCGGATGCGTTGAAGCGACGGCCCGTCGTGAAGCAGGAAGTTAGAGCGGAAATCACTGTCGGAAAGGACAATGCGTTGGTTCACCGGTCCCACTCGGTTGAAACTGAGCGGCCGGCCCGAGACGTCGATCACGCTGACGGTTAGGTTCTGGTCGTAGAATGCGCCCACGAAATCCGTCGAGCGCACAACGATGCCATAACTGCTCGTCGTCTCGTAATCGAACACGTCATTGGTGAGCAACTGGTCACCGGCGATAGTGAACTTGGTGATGGCTCCCCCCACCAACGTGTAAGTATGGGTATCCCACGGATCGGCATCCAAAGTGTGGAGGGTTCCCACCAACGTCACGAGCGGGGAATTCTCGGCGACCCCGCCGGGTGCCAGGGTCACCCCGGTCGGCGGCGCGTTGGGGTCGGGGATGATTCGCACGTCAAATGCCATCTGAGCCTGGTGGACCCCGTCGCTCACCGTCACGGTGACTGTTGTCAGACCCCATTGTCCGGCGTTTGGCACCAGTGTTAGAGTCCGCGCGCCGCCCGCACCGCCGAAGCTGACACCGCTGTCTAGCAACAGCGTGTGGTTCGACGAAACGGCGCTCAGCGTGAGGTTGGCAGCAGACGTTTCGAGATCGCTCACGGTGAAGGCGAGCGGTCCGAGTGCGAGGTTGGACAAGCCGATTTGGTTAGGAATGACCGTGATGTCCGGCACGCCGTAAACCACATATAGATCGCGCGAGCCGTCGGTCGTCTGGTCGGCCAGATAGGCCACGTACGCGCCGTTAGGTGCCGCCTGGAACGACGCGACATCCCCGGCGGCGAGCGTGTTGTTGTCCAGCCGGTTGGTGACGAAGTCCGGCACCCTGGTGCAGAACAAGCGGTCCTGGCCGACCGGGCCGCCGTGGTCGGCGCGGAAGATCACGTGGTCGCTGCCGACAATTTGGTAATCGGATTGCACGTCGCGCGTCGAGTCATACGCCGGGTGCAAGCGGGTGACGGTGCCGCCGGTGGTGGCGACATGGAACAACTCGTAAGTTCCGGACGTGTTCTGGTCGGCAAGATACGCCACCCAGGTGCCATCGGCACTGATCTTGAAGCTGTCAACTTGGCCACCGGCCACCAGCGCCGGGTTCAATTTCAGCGTCGAAGTGCCGTCTATTTTCGCGCTGTACAGTTCCATCACGCCGTCGGTATCGCCGTCTGCCAGATAGATCACGCGGCCGCTGTCGGCGGTGATCGTGAAGGAATCGACGTCGCCGTTGGCGACCAGTGCGGAGTTGAGTTTGACGCGGGTGCCGCCGCCGATGGGCACGGCATAAAGTTCCATGGTGTTGGCAACGGTAACGTCGCCTTTGAACACGACCGTGGTGCTATCCGGGGAAATGGCGCAGGAATCCACGTCGCTGCTGCCTGACCCCGCCTCGAGCACCGTGGCCGTGCCGCCGCCGATGGGCGCGGAGTAAAGCATGAAGCTGCCGTCGGTGACCGCGTCAGCGATGAATGCCACCTTGGTGGAATTCGGCGCGATGGCAAACGAGGTCACGTTGCCTCCGGTGGTGAGCGCGGGATTGAGTTTGACGACCGTGCCGCCGGCCGCGGGCATCGAGAACAATTCCCAGGTGCCGCCGGCCGCCGCGGCAGTCATCACCAGCGTGGTGCCGTCGGCACTCAAGTCGTAGCTCGCGACGTTGAGTGGAGTCGGAGTGATCTGGACCGGGCTGCCGCCGGCGAAGGACTGTTTGTAGATGAGGTATTGGCCGCTGACGCTGAGGCTTTCCGCCCGGTAGAACACCGCGGTGCCATCGGCGGTGAAGCGCCGGTTGTAGGTGGGTTTCGCCACAATCAAGGAGCTGCCCGAGCCATCGCTGGCACCATGATAGCTGCGGTAGCCATAACTTCCGTCGTATATTTCATAAGCCACGTGGGTTGCCCCTGGCGCAGCTTCGATGCTTTCGGCCCAGTGCGTGCCGGCAGCCAGCGCGCTGTTCACCTTCACCGGCGTACCACCGGTATAGGGCACCGCATAGAGTTCGTCGTTAACCGGCGAATCCTGACTGGCGGCATAAAACAACGTGGTGCCAGCGCTCGGCACACAAACCCGAGTCACGCTGGTCAGCACATTCACCGGATCAACGAGCTTGCTGGCGACAAAGCCCGGCACGGTGACGCCCCATGGTTCGCTGCCGCCGTCGCCATTGGTGTCGGCCGCATACACCAACAGGCTGTCGTTGGCTGCAAACCCCAGCGTACTGACATAGGCATCCGTGGACAGGGCGGAATTGAGCTTGGTCCTCCCTACGCCGTTGGGATGGATCGCGAAGACCTCAGTGCGCTTGGCCACCAACTCGTCGTTCGAATAGATCACGTACGAGGAATCCGGCAACACATGGGCGATGTTTTTGAAACCATAAAACACAAAGCTGGAACTCAGATCGCTGCCACTGAGCGAATCGCGGTCGAGACGCACCGCGCCGGTGCCATCGAGCTTGCCGCTCATCAACTCGATGATGCCGGTGCCGGTTTCATCACGCAGATAGAGGATGCGCTGGCTGTTGGCCAGAATCAGGAAACTGGAGGCCGAGTTGGATGTCTCCGGCTCCGGGCTGCCGGCCGCCGCGGCATTGATGCGCACCGGGGTGCCGCCCGCCGTTGTGAGGCTGTAGAGATCGGCGCGGGTGCCATTGCTGCCGCGAAACACCACCTGGCTGCCGTCGGGTGTCACCTGCAGTTGGGCATACAACTCGTCGGCGAGGACCGAACCGCCGGTGATGAGGTTTCTATCGGTGTTGCTGGTCACCGAAGTCGCGCGGATGGTGTCGCTCCACCAGTCCACCCAATAGACCTTGCTGCTGTCCGCTGACATGACCAGCGAGCCACTCGGCTGGGTGCTGTTAGAAATCGTGAGTCGCCCGGTTCCGCCCGGCAGCACCGAATGCAGCGCCTCGGTGGCACCCACCGTTTCGTTATACACCACGCGACTGCTGTCCGGGGTTACCGCGAGCGCATCCACATAGGAACCGGCCGGATCGGAGAGTTCGACCCGCGCTCCCGAGCCCAGCGGCAGCGGATAGGCATACAAGTGCCATCCGGTGGAGCTGGTGTCCGCGCCGTAGATGAAGACCACCGCCGACGAATTGGGCATGAACTGCCAATCGGACAGGTAGGGATGCGTCCCCGCGGCGGGGGTGACCTGCACGGCGGTGCCGCCTGCAACCGGGATGACGTACAGCGCGTGATTGAATTCGTAGGCCAACCATTTCCCGTCAGGCGAAACCTGCCAGTTCAAACTGCCCGGATAACCCGGCGCGGCCAACGTGGCAACGCTGCCCGTGGCAGTGGCCACCGACATCAAATTGAATCCGTTTTCACCAACCAAATAGGCGCCGTCGGCGGTGATGACTGTGTTGTAGTCCGGCCCGGCCATGGCCAACAGGGTGGCCGCCCCGCCTCCCGAAGGCACCCAGTACCACTCCGGATCGGTCGCCTCCACGTAGTCGCTGATGTAGTAAACCTTGCTGCCATCGGGGGCTGGCGTGAGGTCGGAAACACCCGGATCCGCAGACTGCAGCGTCCCGTTGACCAGATGCCGGAAGGTCCCGGCGAGACTGGCGAGGGGCAACAGCGCAACACTTGTTAGGGCGGCCGCCACCAGGGCGGTGGCAGTGCGACGGGCGGAACTCAGCTGTGGCTGCATCGGTGTGGATGGGTTCGGGGCTTCGCAGGGAGGTGCTTTGCTGATCTCTCTCGGGTGTTTGCAGTTGAATTGGAACCCCTCGCAAAACTAGCAAGAGGTCCGCAAAAACCGAAAAAAATAGGTTTAATCCCTGAATATCAAGAAAAAAGGTAGAAAAATATCCTCATCCATCCCGATCCCGGCGGGAAATGCATGGGCTTTTCGGATGCGCAGAAGATGAGCAGCAGCAGGATGGCGGTGCCGATGACCTCGGAGCCAAAGGCCGCGGACGGCGACATGCGCGCCCGCGCCGCCGCGGTCAGGGGCTTGCCGCCGGGACTTGGGAAAAACTCGCCGAACATCATACTCATGGAACATCTGCGCAATCGTGCAAATGGAAGGCGCGGCATGCAGGCGCTCTTTCAGCATTTGCGCACGGCTACTTCGGCAGTTTGTCGAAGCGGAACGTGCAGCAGTCCAATTCGAGCACGTTGCCATTGGCAGCGAGCTTGTCCTTGAGGTGGGGTGCGACGCCATAAATGCGTTGCTTGCCAGCTTTCGCCATTTCCAGCAGGCCGGCATCCTTAAGAATGCGCAGATGTTTGGACACATTGTATTCTGAGAGACCTAGCCGCTCAGCGATCGTGTTGACATCAAGCTCACGCCTCATCAGCAGCCGCATGATGCGCAGGCGATTCAATTCACCTAGCGCCTTCAACACCGCCATGCATTCCACGCCTTTCATGCGGCCGAAGCTATACCGCCAGATCATGGACTGGCAAGGGTCGATCTGGGGCCGGCCGGCCGCGAATCCGTACGACCGTGCACGGCGGCAGGAGCGCTGTCCCCCGCAACCCTGCCAGGCACCAGTGCCCCCGCGGCGGAACCGCGCTGAACTCTGCGGGCGGCAAGCATGCGACGCTACCGCCTGCGTGCGAGTGATTCCCCATCTGCCAGAGTGGTCACATGAGGTGCAGCGGGCAGCGACGGCGGTTTTCATCCCAACACCAGCATGCTCCAGCAACCCGATCTAGCAGTAAAAAACGGTAATACCGAGGACTGGTTCCAAAATCTGTGAGGGCAAAACGATTGACTGTATTGCGCCAAAGCCCTATGAACAGCTTCATCTGAATGCAGCACCGACCCAATCCATACCAAGCTTGAGGACAATTTTATGATTCGAAACCGTGTCATCAGGAATGGGACCATGGGTTGTCTGTGGGCTTTGTTGCCGTGGGTTTCGCCTTGGCATCTGCAGGCCGCCGAACCCGCGAGGCCGAACGTCATCGTGATCATCGCCGACGACCTTGGCAGCGGCGACGTGAGCTGCCTGTACCGGGCGAGTGTCAAGACTCCAAATCTGGACCGGCTAGCCGCCACGGGTGTGAAGTTCACCTCCGGCTATGCCACCGCACCGCTCTGCGGTCCTTCGCGGGCCGGGTTTTTCACCGGGCGTTACCCCGAGCGGTTTGGTTTTATTGACAACAGCGGCGGCATTCCCACGAGCCTGCCGCTGCTGCCCGGGGTATTGCATGACGCCGGTTATCGCACCGCGCTGCTAGGCAAGTGGCACAGCGCCGGTCCCATGCCTTGCCAGCGGGGATGTTTTGATGAGACGCTGTGTTCGGAGTTCTCGAGCCCCTTCATCAATTATCACCACCCGCGGCTCAGCCGCGACGGCAAGCCGGCCGAGTTTCAGACTTACAGCACCGATCTCTTTGCGAGCGAAGCCGAGGAGTTCATCGACCGGAACAGGGAAAAACCCTTCAACCTGACTGTCGCGTTCAATGCCCCGCACATCCTCCGCGTGGTCAAGGGCGCCGGCCAGATCCAGAAAGAATACGATGCCTCGGTCGCCGCCGGCAAGCCGCTGGACGTCCCGAAGGTGCAGACCGCCCGGCCCGCCGATGCCGGGAAATTTGCCGCGCAATTCCCCGGTGACACGGCCCGTGCCGACACCGTGGCCACCATCAGCGCGCTCGACGAGGCGGTGGGGCGCATCCTGGACAAGCTCAAGCAGACCGGCCTGGAGCGGAAAACCGCCGTGTTTTTTTCCTCCGACAACGGAGCCCATCCGGAGAACCGGAGCGAGAATTTGCCGCTGCGCGACTACAAATGGTCGGTTTACGAGGGCGGCATCCGCGTGCCCTTCCTCGCGGCTTATCCCGGTGTCTTGCCGGCGGGCATGGAGTTTTCCAAGCCGGTCAGCACGTTGGATATTTTTGCCACCGCCACCGCCCTTGCGGGAGTCAAGCCGCCGGCCGGTCTTGACGGGGTCGACCTCACGCCGTACTTGAAAGGGGAGAACACCGGCGAGCCCCACGATGCCCTCTACTTTGAGATGGGCGGGGTGGGTGCCGTCCGCCAGGGCCGGTGGAAACTGCTGCTGCATGACCGTACCCATGCGGCACCCCAACTCTATGACCTCTCGAATGATGTGGAGGAAAAGCACGACCTCGCCTCCGCAGAGCTGGATCGGGTCAAGGTGCTGGCAGAAAAATGGCGGGTGTGGCATGGCCAGATGCCTTCCGCCCCGGCCAAGGACAAAGGTCGGAATGATGATTGAAAGCGTCCCGGCCGAACCGGCCATGAGATGACGCAGACTTGATGCTTGACCTGCCAAGACTTTCAGCAATGGTCAACGGCACCTGTCAAAAAGATCCATGAAACCCATCGCCGCAACGGGAGGCGCCTCAATCGGCGCCAGCCGGGACATCAGCGCCGAGAAAACCGCCGCCGCAGCGCAACGCGAAATCGAGGCCAACTTCCGCAGTTTCTTCGAGTCGATGACGGACATGATCGTGGTGGCTGCTCTCGACGGCCGGATCATCCACACCAACACCGCCGTCGCGCACACGCTGGGATACCCGGTCGCCGAACTCACGGCGATGCATCTGGCGGATTTGTATCCGGCGGCGCTGCGGCGGGAGGCCGAGGACATTTTTGCGGCCATGGTCCGGGGCGAGCAGGAGCAATGTTCGCTGCCGCTGGCATGCCATAACGGCCTGTTGCTGCCCGTGCAAACCCGCGTCTGGCAAGGCATGTGGAATGGCGCGGCCTGCCTCTTCGGCATCTGCCAGAACCTCAGCGGCGAGCAGGAAGCCAACCAGCGCTTCGAGCGACTGTTCCGCCACAACCCCAGCCTGTGATGGCAGGCAGTGCATCCTATCCTACTGCTGCACCTGGCGGCATTGGGTGGACTGCCGGTGAGTGATCAAAGCGAAGCGGCCGAGGCACTCCTGCCGCACGCAGTTAGACCCGCCACCGCGGTTTCCGCGCGAAATCCAAAAAAAGGGGTTGCATGATAGCCGCGCTCCGTCCTAACTTCGCCTGCCCGCAAGGCAGGCGCAAGCGCGGTTAGCTCAGTGGTAGAGCACCTCCCTGACACGGAGGGGGTCACTGGTTCGAACCCAGTATCGCGCATTTTTCCCGTACCTACAACGAAACCAGCCCTCGCTGATGCCTGAAAGTGGCAGAATGGGAACGAAAATGGGAACAAATCCGCCAAAAGCCCTATTGGTCCTTATGGTTCCAAATGGCTAAGTTTGGCTAAGCTTTCGCCAAGAAACGAGTTGGCTCGATTCCAGATTCTCATTTCCGGCAATCCGGGAACCACCCAAACTACTTCCACTGAGGGACTGCCGTATCGGGTTAGAAACGCCACCACGGAACGCTAGATGCCAGCGCCTATGCTCTGAATCATTCAAAGCACTGGTGATGAACATTTTGAATCAAAACGCTGGACAACACCAGTCGGATTTTTTCTGCTGGCCGGGTGAAGCAGTGGCA
>Ga0118677_10006970_pt2 | contig 15313 bp, 15 predicted proteins | sample AliMusrvi5mmetaG_FD_86154 | JGI IMG/M metagenome (GOLD analysis project Ga0118677, IMG submission 86154)
GCTTGTTCCAGCAATATTCCGGGAAAAGAATAATCGGCTTGCCACGGCCACGTCGGGTTTCCCGACGGCGATATTGCATCTGAATATCGCGACAGCAAAGTGCGTCCGCCTTCTCGATACAATAGGTCTGTAAAGCAATTTCTCCGAGCCGGCCCTTTTTGCGCTCCGGCAATCCATCCACCATGCTGAAAACATAATCGTAGAAATCGAAAATAACCTTTCCGGGCTTGTTGTCGGTTAGACATTTGGAAGTTGCGTCTCCGGCCCAGGAGAAATTATGAAACACCCGACACTGCGCACGATGCGCCAGTTCGACAGCCTCCCAGGAGCTATGAAATTGCTGCGCTTCGGCGACAGAGCTGAAGTCGGTGAGTATGGTCTTTTTCCGATAAAGTTGAATGACATCCCACCCAGAGCGCTTCAACCCATATGCCAGCTTGGCCTCTCTCTGGGTGGGAACTTCAGAAACAAACACGACTCTGCGATCCCTGCGCGCCAGATTTATTTTGAGATAGCCATCGTGCATGAACTTGAGCCGCGCTCGCGCGGGCGCGCCATGTACACTGTCAAGAACATTCCTGCGCAGACACCACAGGCGATAAACGATGTCAGCCGGCAATATGGCCTTCAAGATAGACTTAAGAGCTCTGCGCATAACCTACACCCATGAGATGCCGCATCGTGATTTCACTTGGTTGTAGTGACTGCGGGGGGACAATTTCGCTATTGTCAATTTGTCGCAAGTTGTTCATCCAAAAAAAAGTGCGTTGCCTCCGTCAGTTCGTGGTCGAGATCTATTGTGTGTTGTTAGAATGTTTGATGTAGCCGCATTTGACTGAATTCAAACAAATGAGAATACAGTCAACATTGCCATTCTCATGCCAGAAAGCTGCCACGCTTCAGAATATCTCTCTTAGCCTGTTCAGCGCATCTCGAAGATCTTCTGCCACTATTACGCGGAATTCGCTGCCATCTATTGTTACTGCATCCCGCCAATAGCGCGCACCGTGACCCGTCAGAACATGCATTGCGCCGGCCAAGCCTGCCGCTTTGGCGGCAGCAGCATCGCTCACATTGTCGCCCACCATCCAGCTACGGCCCAAATCCAGATTCAGAAGCTCTGCAGCATGTTTCAGCATGGCCGGGCCGGGCTTGCGCCAATCGGCATGCGCCGCACCCCATCCGGGCGTATGCTCCGGATGGAAGGGGCAGGCGATGGTCAGGTCCACGCCGACGCCCTCGGCGCCCAGCCGCGTCACGATCTCATCCTGAACCTCCAGGAACGCGTCCCAGCCGAACTTGCCCCTGGCAATTCCCGCCTGATTGGTCACCACGGCCACGGGCAGCCTCGTCTGGGCCGCCCAGCGCAGCAATGCCACTGCGCCGAGGGCGATTTCGACGTCCTGGCGGCGGTGCAGATAGTTCACCTCCCGTACCAAAACTCCGTCCCGGTCCAGCAGCAGACCAGGCGTAGGCCGGGGCCCACGCCGCCCCCCCCCGGAGACCCAGATTCCATCTTTTGTCAGCTGTCCAGGCGCGAGTTTCACGGCCAAATTTCCCCGATTTAACAGCAATATCCCCGAGTTTCCCGGGTGGTGCAATGAGGGCTGGACCGGGCGGGGCCGCTGGGGTATCGCAAGCCCGGATTTTACGGAAAGTGCAGGGTTAAAGGGCATGGCTGAGAATATTCTGATCACCGGCGGCGCCGGCTATATCGGCACGGTGATGATCCCCCTGCTGCTTGAGATGGGTCACAACGTAACCGTGCTGGACCGCTTCGGCGAAGGCGACACCGTACTCGCCCCCTGCTGCCGCTATGAAGGCTTTACCCCCATCAAGGGCGATTGCCGCGACGAGGCCTTGGTCAAATCCCTGGTCGCCAAGGCGGATGTGGTCATGCCCCTGGCGGCCCTGGTCGGCGCGCCGATCTGCAAGATTGATCCCATCAACGCCACCACCATCAACCGCGACGCGGTGGCGATGATTGCCAAGCTGGTGAGCAAGAACCAGAAGCTCATCTTCGCCACCACCAATTCCGGTTATGGCGTGGGCGAAAAAGACAAGTTCTGCACGGAAGAGACACCGCTCAATCCGCTCTCGCTCTATGGCACCACCAAGTGCGAAGCCGAAGCCGCCATACTGGACAGCGGCAATGGCGTCACCTTCCGCCTGGCCACTGTGTTCGGCATGTCGCCGCGCATGCGCATCGACCTGCTGGTCAATGATTTCACCCACCGCGCCGTGACCGACCGCACCGCGGTGATCTTTGAAGGCCATTTCAAACGCAACTACATCCATATCCGCGATGTCGCCAAGGCCTTCGTCCATGCCATGGCCAATTACAGCGCGATGAACAACAATGCCTATAATGTGGGCCTGTCCAGCGCGAACCTGTCCAAGCTGGAGCTGTGCGAGCGCATCAAGAAGATCGTGCCGGGTTTCGTCTATCTGGAAGCGCCGGTGGGCGAAGATCCGGACAAGCGCGACTACATTGTTTCCAACGACAAGCTCGAAGCCACCGGCTGGAAGCCCGACTGGCCGCTGGAACGCGGCATCCACGAACTCATCAAGGGTTACACCATGATCCGCAATCGCCGCTTCTCGAACGTCTGAGACGGCATGAGCACGATTATCCTGGTCGGCGGTGAAGGCAGGCGGCTGAGCGCCGTGGCCCCAGGCAAGCCCAAGCCGCTGGTCGAAGTCGCGGGCCAACCCTTCCTGCATTGGGTGACGCGCTGGGCGCAGGCCCAGGGTGAAGATCATATCGTGCTGGCCGCCTGTCACATGGCCGACCAGGTCCAGGCCTGGGCCGACGCCGAAGGCAAGGCGCGGCCCGATTGCCAATTCGCCGTCACGCTGGAACCATCCCTGCTCGGCACTGGCGGCGGCATCGTCTATGCCGCCTCGCAACATCCGGACGATCACTATCTCTGCCTCAATGGCGACAGCGCGACCTTTGTTTCGCTGAAGCCAGCGCAGGACTGGCTCAAATCCGATCCCGCTCTGGATGGCGTGATCATCGCCAAGCAGTTGGATGATGCCAGCCGCTATGGCTCGCTCGATATCGGGCCGGATGGCCTGCTCAAGGGCTTTCGCGAAAAACAGCCCGGCGCCGGCTGGATCAATGCCGGCATCTATCTGCTCCGCGCGCCGCTGCTGGCGATGGAGCCCAAGGCCATGAGCATTGAATTTGACTGTTTTCCCCGCTGGCTGGCAGATGGCGCGCGTATCGGCGTGCTGGCGGCCAAGGCTGATTTCCTCGATATTGGAACCCCGGAAACCCTGGCCAAGGCCACGGCTTTCATCGAAGCCAATCGCGCCAGCCTGAGTGATCCCGCCAAGCTGGTTCCCGTCCAGCACTGTGTCTAGTCTCACCGCCGCTTCCGGACCAAACCGGAAGGCGAACAAGAACAAGGAGTTTGCAATGCCGGTCTGCCGTGTTTGCCGCGGGTCCAATCTGGAACAGTTCCTGGACCTGACGGACCAGCCCCATTGCAACAGCCTGCTGCTGCCCGAACAATTGGACCGCAAGGAGCCCTTCTATCCTCTGCGCGTCTGGTTCTGCCATGACTGCACCACGGTGCAGATCGACCACACCGTGCCCAAGGAAGAAATGTTCGCGGAGTATTACTATGTCTCCGGCACCACCACGACCTTGCGCCAGCATTTCCAGGACACCACTGACCGGCTGGTGAAGCTGCTGGGCCTGAAAGAGGGCGACCGCATCGTGGATGTCGGCTCCAATGACGGCACTTGGCTCAAGACCTATGCCAAGCATGGCATCAAGGCGACCGGCGTGGAACCCGCCAGCAATCTCGCCGCCCAGGCCAACAAGGAAGGCGCCGATACGCTGAACGCCTTTTTCAACGTCGCGTCAGCCGAAGAAATCCTCAAGACCCGTGGCGCGCCCAAGCTGGTGACGGCGGCGGGCGTGTTCTTCCACCTGGAAGAACTGCACAGCGCCACCGAAGGCGTCGCCAAGCTGATCGGTGATACCGGCACTTTCTGCGTGCAGGCGATCTATCTGGGCGAAATTCTCAAACACACAGAATTCGACAATATCTATCACGAGCACCTGACCTATTGGACCGTGCGCTCGATCCAGAAGTTGTTCGACCAGTTCGACCTGGAAGTCTATCACGTGGACCTTCTGCCCATTCACGGCGGCTCGCTGGAGCTGCTGGTGGCAAAAAAGGGCACGCGCAAGATAGACCCGTCCGTCCAGCGTTACCTCGATGAGGAAACAAAGCTGGGCTATGACAAGATCGAAACCTACCGCGCCTTCAATGACCGGGTGTGGAAGATCAAGGACAAGCTGCTCGGCACCCTGAAAAACTACAAGGCCAAGGGCAAAAGCGTGTTCGCCTTCGGCGCCCCGGCCAAGGGCGCCACCACACTCAACTCCTTCAAGATCACCACCGACCTGGTGCCCTATTCGGTGGAGCGCAATGCGCTGAAGATCGGTAAGGTCATTCCGGGCGCGCGCATTCCCATCATCGATGAAATGACCGCGCCGGCGCCGGATGCCTATCTCATCCTGCCGTGGAACTTCCTGGGCGAATTCCTGAAAAAGAAACGCGACTATATCATGGGCGGCGGCGCCTTCATCGTGCCGGTGCCCGATCCAATCGTCATCGACAAGACCAATTATGACCAATACGCTTCCTGACAGCGTCATTATCGTGGGTGCCAGCGGCTTCATTGGCCGCAACCTTGTGCGCGCCCTGAAATCGCGCGTCGCCCGTATCGTGCCGGTCAGCGTCTCCGGTGCGGCGATCGAAGGCCTGTCCGGCCACCCCTTCGCGCAGCTGAACGATCTGGCCGCGGCGCCGGACAGCATCGTGATCAATGTCGCGGCCTACCGTTATGACGCGGCGAACTTTGCCACGGCCCAGACCGAACTTCTGGTCCGCAATGCAGAAATTTCCGGCAAGGTCTATGAATTTTGCGCCCTGAAAAACATCAAGGAAGTGCGCGCGGCCAGCTCCATCGCCGTCTATCCGGCCGATGATGCGAATTTCGACGACGCCGCGCCGCTGGATCTGAACCGGGATCCGCATCCGGGCGAGTTGATGTATGGCTGGTCCAAGCGCATCGGCGAAGTCTATGGCCGCCTGTTTGCGGAAAAAAATGGCATCAGCACGGTGGCTTTCCGCCTCACCAATCCCTATGGCCCGTTCGACAGCCTTGAGGAAAACAAGGCGCATGTCGTGCCGGCTTTTGTGATCCGCGCCCTGACCACAACAGGTCCCTTCACGGTGCGCGGAAATCCCGAAGCCAGCCGCGATTTCATCTATGTCGATGACGTCTGCGAAATCTTCCAGCGCAGTCTTTCCTGGCGCGGCCGCGGCGGCACCTACAACCTTGGCAGTGGCACCAATATCAGCGTGCGGCAACTTGCCGAAACGGTGCTGGACCTCACCGGTACGAAGCGCGAAATCATTTCCCAAGGCGCCGCCACCAGTGCGGTCGCCCATCGCCATTGCCGCAACGACAGGCTGAAAGCCGATTTCGCCATGGATAAATTTGTTTCCCTGGCCGATGGCCTCAAACCCACCATCGCCTGGTACCGCGATGCCCTCTGATTTGAACATAATCATCGGCGGCGACGGATTTGTCGGCCAAAATCTGCGCCGCTATTTTGAAGCGCGCGAGATTCCGTTTGTGGCGATCATGCGCGCGGATGGCGATCTACGCGACCGCGCCACCGTCATGGCCCTGTTCGAAAAGCTGCCCAAGGCGACGCGCATTTTCCACGTGGTGACGTTCCAGCGCACGGGCGAGATTCAGTACAAGATTCCCGCAACGCTGTACGACACCAATTTGCGCATTCACACCAACGTGGTGGAAGCTTGGGCCAAGCATCAGCCCCAGGCCAAGCTGATTTCCACCGGCAGCTCCTGCACCTATCCGGAACGCGACGCGCCGATGGATGAAAGCTTGTTCGGCATCGGGCCGCTGCATGAATCCGTGCGCGCTTATGGCCTCGCCAAGATGGCGCTGGCGCGCGGTTCCGAAGTCTATGGCACGCAATATGACCTGAAGTGGCTGCACTGTGTGCTGGCAACGCTTTATGGTCCGCATGACCATCTGGCGCCCGACCGCTCGCACTTTTTCGGCGGCATGGTGGCCCGCGCCATCCAGGAGCAGCGCGACGGCAAAACAGAATTCTCGGTCTGGGGGGCGCCCGGCACCGTGCGCGAATGCCTGTATGTGGAAGACCAGATCGAGGCCATCCTGGCCGCCGATGGCGCATTCGAAAACACCATCCTCAACTGCGCTGCCAACCGGCCCATCACCATAGGCGAGACGGCGGAAGCCATTCTGCGGGTGCTGAACTGGGACGCCAAGATCGTCTATCCCAGCGGCACCTTTGCCGGCACCAGCCGCAAGGTCCTGGACAGCAGCAAATTCCTTTCCGGGACAGGCTGGATGCCGCGCATCGGCCTTGACGAAGGCATACGGCTCCTGGCCGAAGACTTGAAGAAACGCGTTTGAGAAAGAACTTGGGATGATCTGCACCACCAAGACCCCCCTGCGCGTCAGCCTGTTCGGCGGCGGTACGGATTATCCGGCCTATTTCCGGCGTTCGCCGGGCGCCGTGATCGGCTTCGCCATCGACAAGTACATTTACATAAGCGCCCTGAAGCTGGGCGGTTATGTCGACTACCGATATCGCCTCAGCTATTCCCAGCTCGAACAGGCCGATTCCATAGACGCCATCGAACACCCGGTGGTTCGCACCCTGCTCAAGCATTATGGCTGGGACGAACCCACGGATTTTTCAATCATGGCCGATATGCCTGCATCCGCCGGGCTGGGCAGTTCGTCGGCCTTCACTGTCGGCTTCGTCAATCTGATGTCGAACCTGCTGGCGATCCCCCGCAACCGCATGGAACTGGCGCGGGAGGCCATCTTCACCGAGCAAGAATTGCTGAAGGAAAATGTTGGGGTCCAGGATCAACTCCATGCCACCTTCGGCGGCATCAACCGCTTCGATTTTTCCGGTGACAACTACCGCATCACGCCGATCAACATTTCGGGCGTGGCGCTGAAAACCCTCACCGACTGCATGGTTCTGGTGTTCACCGGCATCAAGCGCCGCGCCACCCAGATTGTGGCGCAACAGGTCGAGAACACCAGCGCCAAAAAAATCGACGGCCAGCTGGGTGATCTTCTCAAGCTGGTGGATCAGGCTCAGGGCGTTCTGGAATCCCGCGATGATGTGGAGAGGCTTCCTCACCGCATTGCGGAAATGTTGCACGAATCCTGGATTATCAAGAAGAAGCTGGCTGCCAATGTCACGCTGAACGAGATTGACGAACTCTATGAATTTTGCCTGGCGAACGGCGCCCTGGGCGGTAAACTGTGCGGCGCGGGCGGCGGCGGCTTTCTGCTGATGGTTGTTCCCCCGGAAAAGCGCGCCCGCTTCGAGGAAGCGGTTGGGCCGCGGCGTTGCGTGTCCTTTCAGATCGACCCGCACGGCACCCAGTTTTTCGGCCAGCACACCTTTCCAGAGCGGCGTTGAGCACTGTGCTAGCATATTGGCAGGCCACACCGAGCATGACCCGTGAATATTGAAGAAATTTTCAAGCGCGTCATCGCAAAGGGCGACACCGTTCTTGATGTCGGGGGCCATGTTGGAAATGTCGCCTGGTTCATGACCCGCTGCGTCGGACCGGATGGAAAGGTTTTCTCGTTCGAACCGCACCCGGAATTGTTCAAGTCATTGCAGGCAAAAGCCGAAAAATACCCCAATCTTGAAGCGGTCAATTGCGCTGTCAGCAATTCCGCCACCCCGGTCACGCTTTATTTCGGCGTGACCGAGGCCAGTAACCAGGCTTCGACCATTCGCGCGGACCTGGTGACGACGGATTTGCTGGGGGAGGAAATACACTCCGTCCAGGTCCCGGCTACGACGCTGGACCAGTTCTGCGCTGACCGAAAATTGAAACCCTCTGTCATCAAGATCGACGTCGAAGGCGCCGAGCCCTTCGTCCTGCAAGGCGCCGGCGCCGTGCTGGACACCAAGCCCATCCTGTTATTTGAAATGGGTGCAACCCATGTCTTGCCGGATCATGTCGCGATGCTGCGCTTGCGCGGCTACCAACTTTATTTCGTCGACATGTACCGGTTTGTCACCGAACCTGCGTCCTGGGATCGCATCGTCAGCAGCGAAACCCGCGCCTTGCAGGGCTGCCTTTTTACATTCACCGATGCAGATGCGAAGAAGCTGATGCCGTTTCTGTCAAACGTGCTGGCCATCCCTCCCGAAAGTCAGCCGCTATTGGCAGGCCTCCGCATCATGCCGCTGACCGATGCGGCGCCCCTTTTTGCCGATCCGAAAAAATCATTGGCCCGGCAGATCAAGCGCACTATCAGGCGGATACTGATCCCGCCCGCCGTCGAAGAACATTTTCCAGGTCTGGCCGCCGGCATCCGGACGATCGCCCGGCGCATCCTCTAGGCAGCGGAACTTTCAGGCCGATTTGACCCGGTCCAGCAGCCCCCTCCACAAGCGAATGGTATTCTCAATGGAATATTGTTCCGCCCTGGCCTGGCCGCGCTCGCGCAGTTCCGCATGCAAGGTCTCGTCCTGGATCAGGCTGAGCATCGCCTCGGCAAACGCTTCGGGCGCGTTGCGCGGCACCAGGATGCCGGCGCCCTGGCTCAACACTTCATCGGGACCGGAGCGACAGTCGGTGGCGATGGGCGGCGCGCCGCAGATCATGGCTTCAACCAGCACCAAACCAAAACTCTCATATTCGGAAGTAAGCAGGACGCCGCGCGACTTTGCCATCAAGGCATAGGGATTGCTGGAATGGCCCAGGAGCTGGACATGTTTTTCCAAGCCCGCCTTTTTGATCATCGCCTCGATCACCGGGCGTTCCGGGCCTTCCCCGCAACACCATACGACAAAGTCCTCGCGATGCATGCGCAGCCTTTCGCAGGCCTGTATCAGGAGCTGATGATTTTTCTGTTTGACCAGCCGGGCTGCCTGCACGAACACGGCAACGCCGTCCGGCATTTTTGGCTTCTGCAGGTCAACGCTCGCAAGCCTCTTGATCACGGCCAGGTTGACGGGGTTTTGGATGGCAAAAATCTTGGCTTGCGGCACGTGAAAATGCACGATCAGATCCCGGCGGCAGCCTTCCGACGGCACCGTGACATAATCGGCCTGCCAGCAAGCGAAGCTGAGCAGCGCCTCCTCGATCCTGCGCCGCAGCTGATTGTTCTCGTAAAATTCCGCAAAATAGGTCGACTCGTAGGCATGAAGCGACACCAGATAACGCGGGCCACCGATGAGGCGAATAAGCGACAGATATTGGGCGCTGGGCTCCAGAAAGCCGATGACAATAGCATCCGGCGGAATTGCCCGCAGCGCCTGCCGCAAACGTCTGAGCAGGCGCAAACGCCGCGCTATCTTCTCGAATAGGCTGCCGCCACTTTGTGCAGATTCCACGGCGTCGTGCAGAAAGCGGACAGTAATTTCGTCATCCAGATGGGAAATATCCGGTTCATGCGCGAGGCTTATGATTTCGACGGCGCAGCCATGGTTGACCAGGCCATTGGCGATGTCCCCCAACACGCGTTCCGCGCCGCCATTATGCAGAACAGGCGTCAGGAAAACGACGCGGGTGCCGGCTTCATGTTTCACGATGCATTCCTGTTCATGGTGGGCGCAATCAGCCGGACAGGCTCGGCGAGAAAAGATCGATCGCCTTGCGTTTGATGCCGCGCAGCATGTGGAAGACGCCCTGCCCCACCGATGCGCGTACAAACCCTTCCACCAGCCGCCAGCGCAGAAGTTGGCCGAAGTAAGCCGGCCGGCGCACGCAGGCCTGGGCAAAAAGCGACAAGGCGCGGCGCACATGGCGCGCGAGCATGTGCTGCCAACCCAGTTCCAGCAATATCTTGGCCTGCCATTCGCCATGTCCACTCGTCTCGATGCCGCCACAGGCGACAATCCAGAGCCGCTCGACAGCCGTAATCAGAGCCGGGCCATCGGTGCGCGCGGCATCCCCGGGCTGGTGCGCCGTCAGAAATTGGCCCAACCTGTCCCAGGCTTCCTGCGAAAAAGCCTCGGGGCCCAAGATTTTTTTTAGATGCTCCTGCACCGCTGGCCAGGCTGCGGCATCCGTTCCCGCGCCCAGAAGCTGCATAAGCGGCGCGCGAAAAATGTCGCCACTGATCGGCGCCAGCCATCGCGGCAGCGGCTCCTGCGCCACCAATTTGCGCCGAACAGCGATGGCGTCAAACAGAGCGGGCAGAACGTCCCGCACGCTCTGCGATTGTTCGTGTGCGCGGTAGCAGGACAGGACCTGGGGCAGATAGGCAATATTGTCTCTCAGCGTGTTTCCGGCACGAAGCCACAGATCGTAATCAAGCGCATAGGGAAACCGCGTATCGAAAGAGCCGATCCGCTCCAGCATTTCGCGCCGGAAAAACACTGACATTTGCATCAGGTAACAGCGATAGGCCAGCTTCGCCGGATCGAAGGGGCCAGGCTTTATAGTCTGCAGCACCCGGTCATGCTCGTTGATGAACAGGCAATCGCCATAAACCAGCATGACATCGGGATGTTCCGCGAAATAGCGGCCTACAGTTTCCAGCGCGCCCTTCATGTAGAGATCGTCCGAATTGACCCAGCCGATTACGTCTCCGGTCGCGTGGGACAGACCCAGGTTCAGCGCATTGGCCTGGCCGCCATCCCGCTCGCTCTGCCAATAGGCGAGCTTGCCGGCGCGGGCGCGGATGATGTCGGGGCTGCCGTCCTTGGAGCCCCCGTCCATCACGATATATTCCAGCCCTGGGTAATTCTGTGACAAAACAGAATCCATCGCCGCGGCCAGGAAACGCCCGTGATTGAAGGACGGAGTGATGACGCTGATGCGCGGCAACGGAGCCGATCTCGAATGCATATTGCTCTGCACTTCTGCCGTCATTCCTGCCAGACCGGATGGGATTTGCCGGAATGTATAGACCTTGCCGGGAAAAGGAAAACGTCCTCCGCCATCTGCGCAACGTAAAAAAATGCGCGGCGGAAGCCATTTCTCCAGGCGACGTCACCGCGGAAAAATGACTTGGCTTGTTGCGGCAGAAACGGGCGGCATACTTGCACGCCGGGTGGCAAGCCTGTAGCTTGTCCCGGAAATTATCCTTTTTTAACAAGGGCATGACAGACGTGGGCCGCGAAGTGCTGCAAAGGGTGTTTCATGTTGTGGCTCGCCCGCAACCGGTTTTACGCTATGACATTGCGTCTGCCGTCACTAGGAACGTGCGCTAATGGACCAAGGCCTGCATAAATCCTCCAAGGACGTTTTGGTCAGCCAGCTGACGGGGGAAGGTTTCCGCTTTTCCCATTTCACTATGACGTCGGAAGGCGATTATTCCGCCGACGATGCAGACTGGAACTACAAGGACATCCCCCATCTGCATGAAGTCCATGCCTTGGCGGAATCCCATCCAGCGGTGGTTGGGCGTGACATCAACTGCAGTGTTAATCTCCAGCGCATCCTGGGTGTCTGGTTTCCAATTACGCTGGTGAACTTCGAGTATGAAAAAAACCGGCAAGTCTATTACACAACCTTGCTGTTTTTCGTTCTCATCATAGAGACGCGCATTGAGTCGCGCGGACCCATCCGCTGCGCCGTGCATACCAACTATTCCATCGGCTCCTCGCCCTGGCTGTTCTTCCTGGCCCCCCTTCTCAAGATGCTGGTGAAGCGCAATTACCGGGTACTGATGTCGGAAGACATTCCCATGCGCGAGCGCAAGGGAGAGCTGCGCAAGCTTGGCTACACGTTCCGCAAGGATGGCGACACTTACAGCTTTATCGGCACGCGCTCCATCATGCGGGAAAATCTCTGCACGCCACAGAATGCTTCCAACATCATTCGCGTAGATTACACCACGCTCCTCGACGGCAAGCAGGAAGCTTTGGCCGGCGATGCCGGGCTGCTTGGCTTTCGCATGGTGCGCGTTGCGGAGGAGGTCGTGGTCTACCCCCGCGCCTGCCCCCATGAAGGCGCCAGCCTCGACAAGAGTGATTGCACCGGCGGGTTTGTGAAATGCCGCTGGCATGGCCGCAAGGTTGCGCCCATCGGGCGGTTTCGCTGGGGACAAAATGCCCATTTCGACGTCAGGGCCTATCGTGCCGAAGTGGCGGGGGACATTATTACAGTGGAATATCTGCCGCCGGAAGCCAGGATCGCTCAGGTCCCGGCCGCGGAAGCGGTTGCGGCGGATACCTGATCGCCGCAGACCGTCTTCTCAGGCCGTGATTTTCCCGCGTGCCCGATGCCAGGCCAATGTCCGCTCCACGGAATCGGCGACTGAAAATGCCGGCTTGAAATCAAAAGCATGGTTTGCGCGCGTCATATGCGGCACCAGATGCGCCGTGGCTGCGCGGCCGCCGGCTGTGTTCGTTTTTATCTCCAGCGGCAGACCGGATTTGCGCACCACCAGGGCCGCCAAATCGTTCAGCGCAATCGCGTCGGGATGGCCGACATTGAAGACGCTGCCGTTGGTGCCGCCGACCAGCATGCGCAGCAGCAGGAAAGCCGCATCGCTGCCATACAGAAAGCTGCGCCGGGTGTTGCCATCGCCCTGAATCTTGAGCGGCTGCTCCCGCAGGGCGGCGTGCAGAAAATTGTTGATCGCCCAGGGCGCGTCCAGCGCCTGGAATGGGCCGATAAAGGTGAATGGCCGCGCAATCACGACCGGTGTGCGCGATTGGCTGCGGGCGCTGGCGCACAGCGCCTCGCCGTACCGCTTCGCCTCGGCATAGGCTGATGGCATGGTCGCAGGATCCACCCGCCCGACGAAATCTTCCGGTAATGTGGCCAGTTCCGCCGGCTGACTGCCATAGACGGAGGCCGAACTCAGATTTACCAGCATGCGGAAATTCAAGCACTGTTCGGCGGTTCGCAGCACCCGATAGGTGCCGGCGGAAATGACATCCATGGTTTCCATGGGATTGCCGACATGGGCGCGATTGTCGGGGGTGCCGGTGGCATGAATGATCCAGCTCGCGGCAGCCGGAATATCGATGAACTGGCGGATATCGGCGGCCACGAAACGAATATCGCGCCGCCCGGCCAGATGCGGCGCGCTGTCGTCCAGCCGCGCCTTGCGGCGTGCTGTCAGGACAAGTTCAATGCCGAAATTGTGCTTGTCATTGAGATAGGCGCACAGGGTCGAAAGCCAGACTCCGACAAAGCCGCTGCCGCCGGTGATGACAAGCGTACCCTGCCGCAAGGCCTCCAGCGCGGCGGCGCCTTGCGGACCCAGAGACCGCGCGCAATCGTCGTGAAAATTCTCCACCGGCGTCACGAAACCTTGGCGAGCTTGGCCTTGGCCAGCTTTTCCGCGCTCTCCAGGATCAGGTCTTCCTGCCCGGCGACCACACCGCGCTTGCCGAGATCGAAGAATATATCACGCGGATCGATCTTGTATTCTGCCGCAATGCGCCGGACAGGCTTGAGGAAGCCCGAAAACACCCCGGCCATGCCGCTGACAATGCTGGTGGACGATACCGTCGGCACCACCTTCATCAGATTTTCCTCGGCATAATCGCCCAGGTCGAGCACGCCATACAGATCGATGCCGGTCTTGTAGCCAAGCTTGTGTAGCACTGCGACCAGCGCTTCCAGTTGGGTGTTGCCAGCGCCGGCGCCGAAGCCGCGTGCGCTGGCGTCCAGTATGGTGGCGCCCACTTCGACGGCGGCGATGGAATTTGCCACCGCCATGCTCAGATTGTTGTGGCCGTGAAAACCCACGGGAATGGACAGGTTTTCCACCAGCTTGCCGATGCGGATGCGGACATCGTCGGGCAGATAGGTGCCCGAGGAATCCATGATAACCAGCGCCTCGGCGCCGGAGGCTTCCATCTTGCGGGCTTCCTCCAGCAGGATTTCCGGCGTCGCCATATGCGACATCATCAGGACGCCATACGTCGTCTTGCCCTGTTTGCGGGAAAAATTGAGAAAACGGTCAGTGATGTCGGCCTCGGTGCAATGCGAGGCGATACGAAACACATCCACGCCCGCATCCATGGCGGGCTTGAGATCGCGGTCTATGGTGGCGAAGCCGGGAATGACGTGAACGCCCAGTAGCGTGCGCTTGAGGTTTTCCCGCGCCGCCTTCAGCAGGGCGCTATCAGGCGCCGCCGCCTGCCCCAGCTGCAGGGACGAAGCGCCGATGCCGTTGCCATGACCGACTTCGACGATGGGAATGCCGGCGTTCTCCGCGATCCGGCAATAAGCCGCGATCTGGTCTGGGGTCAGGCTATGGCCCACCGCGTGATTGCCGTCGCGCAACGACGGATCGCTCATCAGGATGAATTTGGAGTCGGCGGCCTGTTGCATCACTGGACAACCTTCAAGCTGGGCGTGATCTGCAAACTCTGCCGCGCAAATCGCTCTGCAGCGGCGATCGCGGCGCAGTTGATGATGTCCAGATTGCCCGCATAGGCCGGCAGATAATCGCCGCGACCGATTACGCGCAACATCGTGACGACCCGGTCATTGTCGATCTTGGGACCGATCAGTATCTCATAGCCGGGAACATATTGCTGCACCTGGCGCACCACACTTTGCAGGCACTCAGCGAATTTCTCCATGTTCGGCTTGGCGATCTTGGCGAAGATCGTGGTTTGCATGTTGATGCAAGGCACCGCCGGATTGAGATTGAGGATCGCCTTGGCGAAGCGGGCGCCGGAATAAAGCTTCACGGCGCTTTCGGTGGTGTGAATATATTCGTCCAGGTTACGCCGTGTCGCCGGACCCGCCGAGCGCGACGCAATGCTCGACACCACTTCGATATATTCAATGTCGTCATGCGCCTGGCCCAGCGCATAGGCGATGGGAACCGAGGCCTGGCCGCCGCAGGTGACCATGTTCACATTCATCTCACCCTTGCCCACATGCGCCGTGAGGTTCACCGGTGGCACGCAAAACGGGCCGATTGCCGCAGGTGTCAGGTCGATCATCAACACGCCGAGCTCATTGAGCTTGCGCGAGTTTTCGGCATGGCTGATCGCCGAGGTGGCGTCGAACACCACGTCACAGCAATCGGGATTCTTCTCGATAAAGCCGATGCCGTCGGTCGAAATGGCAATCCCCATCGAAGCCGCTTTGGTCAGGCCCGGCGAGGACAGATTGCGCCCTACCAGGGCTACGCATTCCAGCAAATCGGACCGGAGGATTTTCATCATCAGGTCGGTGCCGATATTGCCACTGCCGAGAATGACGGCGCGAAGCCGGGAGCCATCTTTTTTGCTGGGGGATCGCATAATTGCTCTATATCATTG
>Ga0118677_10009367_pt1 | contig 15312 bp, 10 predicted proteins | sample AliMusrvi5mmetaG_FD_86154 | JGI IMG/M metagenome (GOLD analysis project Ga0118677, IMG submission 86154)
AGCGCGATGGGTAGATCGAAACTCGGCCCCTCTTTCTTCACATCGGCGGGGGCAAGGTTGATGGTGGTGCGCCCCTTGGGCCAGCGGTAGCCGCTGTTGGCAACCGCCGTGGTCACCCGATCCTTGCTTTCTTTAACGGCGGCATCCGGCAACCCGACGACGACAATCACCGGGTTGCCCGAACTTGCGTTCACCTCGATTTCGACCTCGTAGGCGTCCACGCCATAAACCGCCGCTGAATAGACCTTTGCCAGCATCGCGTCAGTGTGGCAAAGAGCCGGGCGTATGAAAAGCGAGAACGCAAAACAACCTGCAATCCCTGATTCTGAGGAGTTGGAGCGGGGAGCGGGAATCGAACCCGCGATAATGTGTCCGCGCCTCTGTGAAGTGGTGGTTTGCTTTCTGGCGAGAAGACGTCTGCGGAGCAGAGCCGTCATCCATTCTTATGGCGCAATAGGGAAACCCTCTGCGGCGAGCTGTTCCACCGGCGCAATGTCATAGTCCACAGAATAGAGTACAGATACGCCATCCGAAAATGACGTCTGCAAGGTGCTGTCTACAGAGGAGTCGAGATTGAAATGCCATTGCTCAGAGCTATCCCCTTGTTCAGCCATGACTCCCGTAAAAAGCTGGGAACGATAGTGAAAAATGCCCTGAAACGTTTTTTGGTTTGTCTGATGGATGGCGATGCCAATATCTCTGCCTCCAACTTGAAAAACCAACACAGCGTACGAAAGCGGATTGGTGAAAATACACCAGTCCACAGGGTTGTTCGTTGATACAATGTTACGGACGCTTGGTTTCAAAGCCATCGGCGCTGCGCCGTAGGGTTTGATCGGGCCAATGACGGGGTATCCCGTCTGCGCAATGTAAAGCCGGAGGTTGCCGTTCTTCACTGCGTCCGGCAAAAGATAAAGGCATTGATCGACAGAGACGCGCGTCCAATTCTGATTGCCGCTTGGGAGATAGGTAAAGGCATCGGTCAGCCGCAGGACAGTCCCCGAGGTCACCGGAATTAGCTGGGGGGTGATGTTAACTGTACCGGACCCCAACAGGATTGAAGGCAAAATATTATTGGAAATATGAGTCGGGCACGGACTGGTGGGTATATCATTGCTGGAATAGGCGGGCTGCCTGTAGTCGTTGCTTTCGAGAGGGAGCCACTGTTGTTGGATAATTCCAGCCGAACTGCTTACCGAGTAACTGCTCTGATATCCCCAGTTGCCATCGCTGTTCCCGCAAAACTGGTTATAGTTTGTATTCTGTGTTGTACCATTGGTGAGTCCCATGCTTGTTTGCCAGGCCGCTCCCGCAGCGCTGCGATTATCGATCAAAACCAGGGGCGCTTCGGGATGTGCGGGATTAATCAAATCGAGCGTCGTGGCAACACCACCAAGGTTGGCGTTGATACCGACACGCACCCATGCATCGGATCCTTTGAATATCACGGTATGCGTCGGCGGGACGGGACGCACTCCGGGCACATGGGAGGTTAGACTTTGGCTCCATGCCGCATGGTTTAAAAAACCAAATAATGTAGCGATTAACAAGGGCCGACAGAAAAAGAATCCAATCATGTGATTCAATCAGAAAGTTAATTCCAGCTTTTAGTGTTGCGCTCTTATAATGCTCAAAGATTATTAATATGAATGAGGCCAGAGCCATAATCTCCCAAACAACCAGAAATACAAGACTATTCTGTATCATACAGATATCAATCAGGGAAGTGTATAACACAATAAACGCACCGGCATGAAGTGCTAAATTGTCAGATTGATCCATATATTTTTTCATATACTGAACGCCATACCAAACACCGGTCAGGAATGTGAAGCTGATAACCAGGATGAACCAGGCAGACAAATAATCGATCCGGACTGGGATGAATCCGGTTATGAATGATCCTGCGTAGGAGTATTCAACCGGACCATTTGCAAACAGCGAAAAAGCGAGAATGGAAATGATAATAACCTGAAGTGAAATAACGCCCAACGTAAGATAACCTCTTTCCCTGGTTTTCAGGAAAGGGATCAGCCCTAAAGCAAGTATCGCAATCAGATTAAATACTTCAATGATTATCTTTTCCATAGAGTAAATCAATAGATAAAACTGAATGCTGTTCCAAGAAAAACCAAAATTATAAAAAACAGTCCGTAAAGCACATAGGACTGAATTCGTCCGTTCTGGATAAACTGAAAATAATTTAAGGCAAATGTGAGCCTTTTGGCCAACGGGGAAACAATATAATGATCGAGGATATCAATGTAGCTTGTCGAAAAATTGACCCGCGAAGGATAAATTTGTGTCTTTGGAATTTTTTCAATTGTCTTTCTTTCCTTTACTATAAAATTAAACAATAAACCAAAGGAACGGTTGAAAGATTTGCCGGTGTATTGGGCCTTTTTAACAGGCGCCACATATCCGCAACCCCAGGTTTCATAAGTAACCGAAGCCCTTTTGCGGACCAACAACCGGCGAATACCGTACATAACAATAATTAACATGATGAAAATCAAAGCCATTCTTCCAATGTTTGTGACAGTATCGGTAACAGGGGTAAAAGAAACCGGGATTCCACTAAACGCTGTTGCGAATGAAGAAGATACAACTTTCCCGGCATAAGAAAAATAAAACTGAGGGATGAACGCTACTGACAACATCGCCGCGACGATGAGAAATTGTGGCAGGAGCATAATATGGGAGGTTTCATGCGGTTCATGCGGAAGCTCTTCACGCGGTGTGCCCAGGAAAATAACTCCAAATGTCCTGGTAAATGTAGCCAATGACATCCCTCCAACAATGACTAGACCGGTGATTGACAAAATAAGCAGAATAGCTTGTGAGACACCCTGGAAACCAATTAAACCTTTAAACAGCCCTGTATAAATAATAAACTCGGAAACAAATCCGTTAAACGGAGGAATCCCCCCAATAGCCAGTGCTCCGATCAGGAACAATCCGGCTGTAATCGGCATCTTTTTAATCAGTCCCCCTAACCGTTCAATATTTCGTGTATGGGTTTGCTGATAAATACTTCCGGCACCAAAAAAGAGTAAAGACTTGAATAACGAGTGGTTAAGCGTGTGTAACAATGCACCACAAAATCCAAGCATGACCATCATCTGGTTGTTATTCCCGATGCCTATCAGTCCAATTCCCAGGCCAATTCCGATAATCCCGATATTTTCAATGGTACAATAAGCCAGCATCTGCTTGAAGTCGGTTCTGAGTGCGGCATTGGCTATTCCGTATATGGCAGTAACCACAGACAATGCAAGGATTACTTCCCCAAAAATCAGCCAATCGGTTCTCAGATACATAATTATCCTGAAAATGCCATAGATCCCTAATTTGACAATTACACCCGACATGACCCCCGAAATATGGGAAGGGGCAGCCGGATGGGCATGAGGCAACCAGGTATGAAAAGGGATAAACCCTGCCTTGATGGCAAACCCTGCAAAAAGCAAAATAAAAATCCATATCCAGTGAGGACCCAAAGGTAGCAGGGCTAAACCTGAAAAATTAAATGTCCCGGTATTAACATACAAAAAGACAAAGCCAAGTGTCAGCAATACAACACTTAAATGCATTTGTATCATATAATTAATGCCGGCTTTTAAAATTGACTTATTGTGAGATTCAAAGATGACCAGCATCATGGAGGATAACGACATCAATTCCCATGCAACCAGAAATGCAATACCGTGTTCAAACATGCAAACCCACAACATGGACACATGAAACAAGACATAAAACACCCAGTGCAACTCCTGATTAACCTTCAGATGGCGGTAGGATTTCAAATAACCGGTTCCATTAAGAACTCCCATAATGGAGGTGAAATTGATTATCAAAATAAACCAGGCAGACAGGCTGTCAATCCGGATGCCTATATCTCCGGCCAGATGAGGGAGGTTGAGTACACCTGACTGCGGGCCCGAGGTGAATGACATCAAAGCCGGAAATGAGGATAAGACTGAATTAATCAATACAATGAATAAGGCCAAAAAGGGTCTGAATCTTTCATTGACAATTATTAATCCCACAATACCCAATGATAAAGTGAATGCCATCAAACCTATTAATTGAGCTGATCCCATACAATCTTTACGCTAAAAATCAATCTATTATATCCAAAAGGTTATACACTGCAAGATTAGACAATTCAGAGCTTTTAAATAAGCACCCAGGTCAATCAAAAAATTGATTTTTGTCAATTCTTTGCTAAATTTGCTCAATATAAAAATTGATATGGCAATCCAGTCTGATAACGTAGCTGAAAGGTTCACTTTTAAAAGCAATACCGCATTTTCAAGCCTGCCCGAATCCATCAGGGAGGAGTTCCTGGGTCAAATGATTGTCAAACAGTTAAAGAAAGGGCAGAATATATTTACCGAGGGGACCTATCCTTCAGGAATTTATTTTATTAAAAAAGGGAAGGTCAAGAAATACAAATCACTGAATGGCGGTAAGGAGCAGATTATTTATGTTTGCCGTGAAGGGGAGTTACTGGGCTATGCTGCTTTTTTAAGCGAAGAGGTGTATCCCGATTCTGCGGCTTCATTAACCGATGGTACCATTGGGTTTCTTTCCAGAGATAAACTGGTTAAGTTATTGGACCAATATGACGAACTATCAAAAATGCTCATGAAAAACCTTAGTCATGAGTTTGGAGTACTGGTCAATTTTATCGCTACAATCACCCAGAAAACAGTAAGGGAGAGGGTTGCGCTTACTCTGTTGATTCTTCAGGAGAAATTCAAAGATGATGTGGATGAAAACAATGAGGTTCAGATCGTGCTCACGAGAGCCGACTTATCCAATATGGTTGGAACAGCTGTCGCAACACTCGTTAGAATCTTACGTGATTTCAAGGAGGAGAACCTTATTCGTACCCAGGGTCGCCGGATAACCATATGCAATAAGGCACAGCTGCTTGATATTGCAAATGTTACAGATATCTTTTAGTAATAATTGCTGACCGAAACTAATACAAAACCTGCTGATGGATATTCCAGGCTTGTTTTCTGAATATAATTTGCTGACATTATTGATCTTATCGGCTTTGGCATATATTGCCGGATTTGTTGATGCTGTGGTAGGCGGAGGCGGGTTGATTCAGATTCCGGCCTTACTGGTAACCCTGCCAAATACTTCCTTGCCTACACTTTTCGGCACCAATAAAATAGCCGCACTTTCGGGTACCTCAATGGCTGCGGTTCAATATGCCCGGCGCATTCGGTTTAATGTTAAACTATTGATCACTGTTTCAATCGCCTCTTTCGTAGCTTCCTATTGTGGTGCCAAAATTGTGAGCATCATCAATCCGGCTACTTTAAAACCGATTATCCTGATCATTTTAATTGCCATTGCGATTTACACGTTTATCCGGAAAGATCTGGGTAAAGTGGCCACCAAACAATTGCCTGAATCACTGCAGATGGCACTGGGAGTGGTAATTGGCTTAATAATTGGGTTCTATGACGGCTTCTTTGGCCCCGGGACCGGAAGTTTTTTCGTGCTGGCATTTGTGTTGATCCTGGGGTTTGAATTTGTCCAGGCATCTGCCTATGCGAAGATTGTCAATTGCATGACTAATATCTCTGCGCTGATTGTTTTCATCCGGCAGGGAAATTTTATCATTGGCATTGCCGTATTGATGGCACTGTTCAATATTGCCGGAAGTATCACCGGCAGCAGGATGGCCCTCAAGAGAGGGAATGGTTTTATCCGCATTTTTTTCCTGATTGTCGTAACCATCCTGATTGTCAGGTATGGATACGACATAATTAAGCCATTGTAAATTAATCATTAAGGTGTACTAAAATTCAAATTATTATTTTTATGTATCTCTTCATTGAAAATTAGCTTCAGAAATAGATTAAATCAATTTCAAAGAACCTTCGTGGTTTTTCTCTCGATAATTAGAATCTAATTCAAAATATTTTAGTCTGAAATGAGTAACTTTACAAAAAAAAGCATGGATTTACAGACTAGGAAAATAACATTTGTCCAGGAATTTCTAAAGTTGCAAAATGAAGAAATTATTAGCGGTCTCGAGAATTTGCTCAGAATAAAAAGGAAAGAGGAATTCGAAAGAAAATTAGTACCTCTGAGTATTGACCAATTTAATACTGAAATTGATCAGGCTATGGGGGATTCCGAAAATGACAGGGTTACTTTAGCTGAGGAGTTAAAGCAAAAAGTACAAAAATGGGGATGAAAGTTTTCTGGACGCAATTTGCGGAAGATAAACTCGAAGTGTATATTTTATTATTGTGAAAAAGCAGGCCAAAGTATTGCCATTAAGCTTGTTAATGAACTTATTACAAAATCTTTAGAGTTAGAATTGAATCCATTAATCGGCCAAAAAGAGAGCCTCTTGATTAATAGAATACAGGAGTTCCGATATTTGGTTCATAAAAACTATAAACTTATATATCTGGTGAACCAGGATAAGAAAAGAATTGAGATTATAAATTTATTCGATTGCCGCCAGAACCCTCAAGAACTAAATAAAATTTGATAAATTCAGCTTCAAAACCTCTCTCTTGGTGAGTATTTGGTATGCAAAAGGTGATGTGATTTTTCACTCATAGGTTTTTCCAGAAAATCGGCATAGATTTTCACGATTTCCGGATTCTGATGCGATTTCCGCAAAGGCATTCCAAGGTCTTCGGCATAAATAGCTTCAGCGCGTTTCCGGCGAATTTCAGGACTTGTGGGGATGGGTTGACCACCACCTCCAAGGCATCCGCCCGGGCAAGCCATAAACTCGATAAAATGATACTGGGACTTGCCCGAAAGAATTGAATCCATTACCTTTTTAGCATTGATCAACCCATGTGCAACGGCACATTTCAATTCCACTCCATCCAGAAATGCCCATTGTTCCAATGGGTTTTCGATCCGGATTGAAGCCTCCTTGACACCTTCCATACCACGTACAGGCATGATATTCAGGTTTTCAAAAGGAACATCCCTTCCTGTTACAAGTTCATAAGCGGTGCGCAGGGCAGCTTCCATCACCCCGCCTGTTGCACCAAAAATAACCCCAGCCCCGGTTGATTCACCCATCAACCGGTCGAACGGCATATCTCCAAGTTTCATAAAATCGATTCCAGCTTGTTTAATCATGATTGCCAACTCGCGGGTTGTCAGAACATAATCAACATCACGGTATCCACTGTCATGCATCTCAGGACGGTTTGATTCAAATTTCTTGGCCGTGCAAGGCATAATTGAAACTGAAACTATTTTTTCAGGATCAAGATTCCGGGCCCTGGCATAATAGGTTTTGGCAAGGGCACCAAACATTTGCTGGGGGGACTTACAGGTCGAGAGGTGATCTAGATATTCCGGATACATGTGCTCGATGTATTTGATCCACCCAGGGGAACAGGAAGTAGCCATGGGCAGTTTCACATCCGGATCGTGATTGACCAGAGCCCTTTTCAACCGTGTCAATAATTCAGTTCCCTCTTCCAAAATGGTGAGGTCTGCAGTAAAATCGGTATCCATTACGGCATCAAAACCTAACCTCTTTAATGCGGCAACCATCTTTCCTGTAACCCGTGATCCGTACTCATATCCTAACTCTTCTCCTAATCCAACACGTACAGCAGGAGCTGTTTGTACGATTACATGGCAATTCTTGTCTGCAATCGCGTCCCAAACTTCTTCAATATAATTCTTCTCTACCAATGCACCGGTAGGACAATGATTGATGCACTGACCACAATTAGTGCAAATTACATCGTTCATCGGTTTCTCGAAAAAGGTGGCTATTTTCATCCGGTCACCCTTATAGGCGACTGTCAGCGCATTGACTCCCTGCAGTTCTTCACAGGTTCTTACACAACGCTGGCAGCGGATACATTTGCTGTCATCTTTGATAATTGATGGGGAAAACTGATCGATCGTATAATTCTTAAGCGGAACCAACCTTATAAAATCCTGAGTCATAATTTTATAGTCAGATGCCAGTTTCTGGAGCTCACAATTCCCGTTTTTATAGCAGCGGGTACAGTCAGCATTATGCTCTGAAAGGAGGAGCTCAATAATATGTTTGCGTGAGTTCCGTACTTTAAAGGAATTGGTAAGGATGTCCATCCCTTCATCGCAGGGTGTGGCACAGGCTGCCGACAATCGCTTCTGTCCAACGATCTCGACCACACAAACCCTGCAATTCCCTGCCACGCAAAGGTCTTTATGATAACACAATGTGGGAATAATCACACCTGTCTCTCTGGCAGCTTCCAGGATTGAGGTACCCGGTTCAACTTCAACTGTCAGCTCATTAATGGTTATTTTTATTTTTTTTGCCATAACAGATCCTTCTTAGAGCATTAATAAATCATCTCTTCCCTGAAATTTTCAACGATTGACGAGAAGGAATTTGCCACCGACTGTCCCAATCCGCATTTTGCGGTATATTGCATTGTTTCAGTCAACCTCAGCAATTTATCCAGATAGAGTGCATTTTTCTCACCCCGTTTAACAGCCTTAATCCCATTCAGTAATTGCTGGCATCCAACCCGACAGGGGGTGCATTGTCCGCACGATTCCTCCCGGAAGAATTCAAGATAATTATCCAACACGTTATACATCGACCGGGAGCTGTTGAAAAGCATCATTGAACCTCCGGTTGGCAGAGAGATGCCAGTCAGTTTTCCCTGAAATCCTATGGTTGTCTCCCCAAATCGCTTACGTGGGACCAAAAAGCCCGATGCTCCGCCAACCTGAACAGCTTTCGTGTCACCATCACCAAATTCATCAACAAAGTCTTCGAGACTCATTCCCAATTCCAGCTCATAAATCCCCGGTTTCGGGGTGTCACCTGAAACAGAGAATAATTTCGAGCCACGTGAATATTGAACACCCAAATCATAAAAGCGCTTTGCCCCAAATTCAAAAATAGTATAGGTATGCGCAAGTGTCTCAACATTATTGATGACTGTAGGTTTGCCCATATATCCGAAGTTTGAAGGGAAAGGTGGTTTATTGCGGGGTTCTCCTCGTTTCCCCTCCATAGATTCAAACAGAGCTGTCTCTTCTCCGCATATATAAGCACCGCTCCCCATAAAGATACGGATTCTGAAATCAAAATTAATCTCCTGGCAGTATTGCTCAAATTCGCAGATAGCCTTGTTTAGTTCAGGTTGAAGGAAAAAATATTCGCCACGAAGATAGATATATCCCTCTTTTGACCCGATCACATGTCCGCAAACAGCCATTGAAGTTAATACTTTAAACGGCACTTTTGACAATATTTCGCGGTCTTTAAATGTTCCGGGTTCACCCTCATCTGCGTTACAAATGACATATTTAGTCATATCATCCACCTCCGCAGTGAGTTTCCATTTCAATCCTGTGGGGAATCCGGCTCCTCCCCTACCCTTTAATTCTGAACTGATTAACTCGTTAATTAATTCCTGTGGAGGGCGGTTGATGTTATTTTTTAAAATCTCCTTCCAATCTTTTTCATCTTTAAAAATGAAATCGACCCGCTTAAGTTGATAATTGGACGACATTTATTCCCCCTTTCCTTTTTTATTGATGTAGTTAGTCAGAATTTCACGAACTTTTTCAGGCGTCAGATCGGTGTAGACATCAAAGTTAATCAGCATTGCAGGTGCCTTATGACAAAGTCCAAGACAGTTGGTTTGCAGCAGGGAGAAATTTCCGTCAGGGGTTGTTTCACCTACACTTATCTTCAGCATATCTTCGATGGCCTTAACAACCTGATTCTTCCCTTTCATGGAACAGGTGATGGTTTTGCAAACACGAATAATGTATTTGCCCATTTTTTTATATTCCAGAAACGAATAAAAAGTTGCTGTACCATAAACTTCAGAGGCTGGAAGATCGAGTTCGCGGGCAATCTCAATCATGGAGTATTCTGACAGGTATTTCTCCTGTTCGACTACTCCCTGTAAAATAGGAAGCAGGTTATGCCTGTTCCGGCCATGTTGGTCAGCCAGGTTTCTAATCAGTTCGGAGACAGGGTACATTGTAAGTAAATTTAAAGTTTATTTTAACCCTTCGCAGCTTAGCGGCTTTTAAGTGCCATTATGCTCGCAAAGACGCAAAGACGTAAAGTCAAATTCTTTTCTGTGTTTTAGCATTCCTGCATCGTTGGAATTTTATAGATGATTAACAATTCTGGTAATTCCATCTTTTATTAATGGCTCATTAAAATTGATTAAAAGCCCTAATTTAATTCCTGTTTACTTTAAATAAGTTAGCAATATTTTTGGATGAACTTGTGCGATTTGTTCAACAGACTTTAATTCTACAATCACCATCTTTTCAACGATTAGATCGGTCCTGAATCCCAAATCCATTTTCAAATTGTCCCAGAATACCGGAATACCCTTTTGACGTTCTACCCTTAGACCATGTTTAAGAAGTTCGTAATACATTAATTTCCTCGTAAACTGACTCCAACAAACCTGGTCCAAGATTAGTGTGGATTTGATAGGCTCTATCCACGATGACCTTTGACAATTCATTTTCAGTCATTTTTTAAACTTCTTCCTTAGCGGCTTAGCGTCTTTGCGTGCCATTTTTCACGCAAAGACGCCAGGACACAATGGATTATTCTTTTTCCTTGCGGGAATCTTTCCATAAAGTTACATTATCGGGTACTAAATTGCAAATTACAAAGAACTTATAAACCTCAGTTTTTAGACCGTTGGGTATATACCGTATGGAGCAGTTCATGCGATTTATGTCCAAGCGGAACGCCCAGAAAATCACGGTACAACAACATAATATCCTCGTTTTCATGTGATTTACGAACCATTTTACCTTCATCTTCCCGGTAAATGGCTTCAAGCCGCTGGGTCCTGATTTCATCATTGACCGGTCTTGGTTGTCCTCCGCCACTGATACACCCGCCCGGACAGCCCATAATCTCAATAAAATGATAAGGGCTCGTCCCGCTTTTGATTTCGTCCAGCAACTCTGCTGCTCCCCTTAATCCGCTGGTAACGGCAACTTTCACAGTTACTCCATTCAAAAAGGCAAATTCCGGCAAGGGGTTTTCGATCTTCAGGGCTGCCGTTTTAATTCTGTTCAAACCGGTGAGCGGCTGAATATGGAGTTTTTTTCCAGGCATCTCTCTGCCTGTAACCAACTCATAGACTGTACGTAATGCAGCTTCCATGACTCCTCCAGTCGTCCCGAAGATATCTGCAGCGCCTGTCGAGAGCCCCAACGGACTATCAAATTTACCATCCGGGAGGTTTCTGAAATCAATTCCTGCATCTTTTATCATCCGCCCCAGTTCACGCGTAGTGATCACGGCGTCAACATCTGCCAGGCCATCCTTAAACATCTCGGGACGGGTAATTTCGAATTTTTTGGCTGTACACGGCATTACCGAAACGACGAACAGTTTTGCCGGATCGATATTCATCTTTTCAGCAAAGTAACTCTTGGTCAAGGCCCCAAGCATCATATGGGGTGATTTGCAGCTTGACAAGTGGGCCAGCTGATCGGGAAAGCGATGCTCCATAAATTTAATCCAGCCTGGGCTGCAACTCGTGATCATCGGAAGTACTGCTTTCTTATCTGTTGAGGTAAAAGCATTTCTTACCCGTTCAAGAAATTCGGAACCCTCTTCCATGATGGTGAGGTCAGCCGCAAAATTGGTATCAAAAACATAATTAAAACCCAATTGGTGCAAGGCAGCAGCCATTTTACCGGTTACCAAAGTTCCTGGTTCATAGAGGAATATTTCTCCGAGAGCGGCACGCACGGCAGGGGCAGTCTGAACAACTACCGTTTTTGTTTTGTCATATAATGCTTCCCAGACTGTAGCGGTAGAGTCCTTCTCCTTCAATGCTCCTACCGGGCAGACTAATACACACTGGCCGCAATTGGTGCACACCGATTCGCCGAGCAGTTCGTCCTCCGACGGACCAATAAAAGTGGAGAAGCCACGGTGATGCGGATTCATCAGCCCTACACCCTGAATTTCATTGCAAACCGTTACACAACGGCGACAAAGAATGCATTTTGAACTATCACGAATAATAGATGGACTTGAACTGTCGATGATATCCTTCGATTTTGCCCCTTCATACCGGAATTCATGGAGTTGGATTAAATTTCCAAGTTCCTGCAACTCACAGTTCTGATTCCGCCAGCAACTCAGGCATTCCTTTGGATGATCTGAAAGCATTAACTCGAAAATCACTTTACGAACCTGACGAACCCTTTCGGAATTGGTATGAACAATCATTCCCTCGGTAGCCGGGGTAACGCAGGATGCCATCAGTGTTTTTCCTCCCTCCACTTCGACCACGCAAATCCGGCACGAGCCGATCTGGTGAACATTCTCCATGTAGCAAAAGTGAGGGATCAGGATATTATTTTGTTTTGCTGCTTCAAAGATTGTTGTTCCCTCTTCAACCTGCAGAACCTTGTTGTTAATGGTAAGATTTATCATAGTCAGTTATTTACTGATTTTAACGTCTTGAACATTGCAAACATCTCATCGCCTCGGCAATGGCATTGAGTTTATGGAAACCTTGCGGAACCTCATCAAAATTATTCTTCCGCTGTTCCAGATCGAGGTATCTCATTTGAAGCCGTTCGTGTTCAACGGCTATACCCTCCTCATTTACTTTGGCCGGTAATTCAATGGGCTCTCCAGTATTTAATTTGCCTTTCCCGCCCAGGTATTTATCAATCGATCTGGCCGCATTCTTACCATCGGCAATCGCAGTGATGACTACGTCAGAACCCCTGGCTACATCTCCGCCTGCAAAAATTCCAGGTTGAGTAGTCATCTGGGTTTCCGCATCAACGATGAATGTTCCCCAATCGGTAATGCCTACTTCGGCTTTGGTAATAAATGGGAAATCAGAATATTGACTTACAGCAGGTATGGCCAGATCTATTTCAAGGATAAAGTTCGAATCGGAAATGACTACAGGAACCCTGCGGCCATCTTTCCCGAACCGGCCAGGTTTCATTTTAACACATTCGATTGAAGTTACTGCACCATTTCCAATAAACCGGACCGGAGCAACCAACTCGTGCAGGATCACACCCTCATCCAAAGCATCTTCAATTTCACGCTTATCAGCAGGCATCTCTTCTTTGGTTCTGCGATATAAAATATGAACCTTCTGAGCACCCAACCGAAGGGCAGACCGGGCAGCATCAATAGCCGTACTTCCCCCTCCGATTACCGAGACTATCCCCTTAACCACCACATTCTTTTTCAGATTGATATCCCGAAGGAAATCCAGCCCGTGATAAACTCCCTCTTTCTCCTCCCCTTCGATCCCGATTTTTCGGGAAAGCTGGGTTCCGGTGGCAATGTAAACAGCCAGGTATTTCGCCTTCAACTCATTGAATGAAATGTCTTTCCCTATTTTCGTGTTATAAAGAATATTAATTCCCGCCTGGGTAATCGAATCAATCTCTTTACGCAAGGCTTCTTTTGGCAACCGGTATTCTGGTATCCCATAGGCAAGGATTCCACCGGCGATACCTTTTTCTTCATAAATATCAACAGTATAACCTTGCCTGGCCAGGTAATAGCCACAAGTCAGGCCTGAAGGACCTGCTCCGATGATCGCAACAGACTTACCGTTTTTCTGAAAGATCAGACTAGTAAATGGCTCTCCGGAATTCAGCACATAATCAGCCGCATACCGCTTCAAATCCGCAATGGCAATCGGTTCGTCCAGCTGAGCCCTGCGGCATTTGCTTTCGCAAGGATGGGTACAAACCCGGCCACAGATCGATGGGAACGGATTTTCCTGGCGGATCAGGTTATAGGCATCTCTCACTCTCCCTGCAGCAATCAGGGCAATATAACCCGGCACATTAACGCCGGCAGGGCAGGCATTCTGACAGGGAGAAATAAACAGGTCGCTGCAAACACCTGAACGACAATATTTATGCCGGATATGCTCGTCATATTCGTGCCTGAAATATTTTATCGTGCTGAGAACCGGGTTTGGAGCAGTCTGTCCAAGTCCGCAAATGGCCGATTCCTTGATTGAATTTCCGAGCTCTTCCAGAAGCTCAACATCGCCCTCTTTCCCCTCTCCGCGGGTGATTCGTTCCAGGATTTCGAGCATACGTTTGGTCCCGATACGACAGGGGATGCATTTCCCGCACGATTCGTCCTGGACAAAATCCATAAAAAAACGGGCCATATCCACCATGCAGGTATCTTCATCGGCACAGATCAGTCCTCCTGAACCCATGATAGCCCCGTGCTCAATTAAGGAGTCATAATCAATCGGAGTATTCAGATGTCCGGGTGTAAGGCAGCCACCGGAAGGACCACCTGTCTGGGCAACCTTAAACGATTTACCCCGGGGTATTCCACCCCCGACTTCATAGATGATTTCACCCAAGGTGACCCCCATGGATACTTCGATCAACCCTTTATTAACAATATCTCCTGCAAGGGCAAAGACCTTTGTCCCCTTGCTTTTTTCGGTTCCGATGGATGAAAACCATTCAGAACCCCTGGATATAATAGGGGCGATATTTCCAAATGTTTCAACGTTGTTGATTACGGTAGGCTTGCCGAATAAACCGCTTTTTACCGGGAACGGCGGTTTTTGGCGGGGTTCTCCCCGTTTACCCTCAACCGAATCCATCAAGGCAGTCTCTTCACCACAAACAAAAGCTCCTGCTCCAATCCGGATCTCGATATCAAAGCTGAAGTTACTCTTCATGATATTCTGACCCAGAAGCCCCAGCTCACGCGCTGCTTTAATCGCCATTGTTAACCGTTCAACAGCAATCGGATATTCTGCACGGATGTAGACGATCCCGGTATCTGCTCCAATCGCAAAGCCACCAATCAGCATCCCTTCAATCACCGAATGGGCATCTCCTTCGAGCAAACTTCGATCCATAAATGCCCCGGGATCCCCTTCGTCTGCATTACAAATGATATATTTCTGATCACTCTTGACCGCATTGGCCATTGCCCATTTGAGCCCTGCCGGAAAACCGCCCCCTCCGCGACCCCGCAAGCCCGATTTTTTTATTTCATCAATCACTTTTAACGGGGTCATCGAACCCAGTACTTTGGCTAATGCAAAATAGCCGTTCCTTGCAATATATTCCTCAACCGATGCATAATCAATAATTCCACAATTCCGAAGAACAATCTTATGCTGGTTTTTAAAGAACGGGATATTGGTCAGGTTTGGAATGATCTCCCCTGAGGTGGGATCTTTATAACAATACTTTTCCGCAATTTTCCCTTTCCGGATATGATGGTCTACGATATATGCGGCACTGGCAGGGTTGAGCCTGCAATAC
>Ga0118677_10009368_pt1 | contig 15310 bp, 9 predicted proteins | sample AliMusrvi5mmetaG_FD_86154 | JGI IMG/M metagenome (GOLD analysis project Ga0118677, IMG submission 86154)
CCTCGTGGGCGAGCGAACCGAACATTGCGCCATCCAACTCTTCGGCCGAGTCGCCCAGGCTCTCCAACCCTAATACGTGCCGCAGGTAATAGCGGTAGGGGCAGCCCAGGTAGTCTTTGAATTCCGTGACCCGCATCGACGTAATCGGCGTGGACAGCCGTTTTGGTCGCGGCACCTCCAACTGGGATTGCTCCTGTCCTGGCCGCATCTTGCCTGTGGTGATTGTACCATCGAGCGAGTCTCGCTCAGCGGAGAAGAAAGCCATCACCCGCTGAGCCATCGTCGGATCGTCGCAAGCGAACAACAGCCGGCTGGGAAGCAAAGGATCGCCGTCCGCGCTGCGCCGCCCAGCAATCAAACGGAGTTGCTCTCTTGATGCCGCAAGGACCGACAGCGCGTAGGCATCGCGGGCGTAGCGGCGGTCGTTGTCTTCGATGTCTAATGCACGACGAAGTTGGTTCGGCAAGAACAGATCCGAATTGAGCGAGGCCGGCACGTTTCCTTCGTTAAACCCGGTGATGACCAGGGCCGGTGCATCGTCCAAGGGCAATTCCAGCCAGCCCAACATCTCGATAGCGCCATGGTCCGGCGGCGGCGGAATCGTCTCCCCGTCGACCTGCCGGAGCACGAACCGCATGGCCTCGGTGCTCTCCAACGACGGCATCAGCTCCGCGGGGATTTGCCGATGCTCTTCGAGTACGTCGTGGATCTTGTTGCAGGAGGCGAGAACCGTGCGATCGGGCTCGATGTCGGCGTTGAGCTGTGCGCTGCCAAAGACTTTCACGACGATATCGAGGACCGGCGACGCCCACTCGGCCAGCGGGCGTGGCTTGCTGCGCAATTCGCGGCACAGGCTTTCGATTGCATTCCGGACCTCTTCAAGCGACTTACAGTGTTTGGCCTCCCCTTGCCACGGACCATCCAGTGTATGGGACAAGTGCTCGGCTTGGTAACGGTCCATCTGGCTCAGCCAGTCCCCCGTGATCCCCTTGGCGGCAAGCCAGTCATTGACCCAAGGATGTCGCACCAGGGCGGCTAAGGCCGAGAACCCCGAGGTTTCAACATAGTCGGCGATGGCAGCAAGCAGGCGGTAGGGGGCCGAGCGCGCGATACCCCTACCGACGCCGTACCGGGCGGGAACGTCACACTCCTGCAATCGCTGCTGGAGATAAGGCACAATTTGCTCGTCGGGAACGCCGATCGCGATCTGCTCGGTGTTGTAGCGACCTTCGAAACCGGCCAGGTTTCGAACCACGGTCTCCGCCTGGTCAACGGGATCGTCCGACACCTCCATCTGTTCGGCCGTTAGTGGGATTTCTTGTTTCAACCACGCGGCTGGGCAAAGGCATCCATGTTCGTCGAACCGATCGGCCAGTTCCTCCGGGGCAAACACTAAAGAGGTGACGCGATCCGCTACCTGGTCGAGCATCATCCGTTGCGAGCGGTTGAGATCCGCCGTACCGATCAGCACAATTTGGGCCTCGGTGCGGCATTCGTCGTTGCGGATGGCCACCAACCGTGCCGTCTGTAGATCCCACAATCCCAGGCGGTCGAGGGTGCCCAGGTACTGCTTTTGGATATCGGCCAGGGCCTGCCACCGTGTAGCCTCCTGAAAGCCTTCGATTTGTGACCCGCGGTGGGCGACGGTAGAGAAATCGAAATCCTCGGCCGCCAACTCGCGATGCAGCCGGCCGAGCATCTCGCCCAGCGATAGCCACGCCAGCAAGTCGTCTTGTGCCGGAGCTACGGGAACGATGGTCTGCATGTGTCGGGAATCGCTGACTCGCAGGGCCTCAATCCAGGCCAATTGCTGGACTAGGTTGCCGGCAAAAGGCCGCTTCGCCTCGTAGAGCAATTCCGGCAACCGGCCCGCCGTGACGATCCGCGGCGGGCGGAGTTGCAATTGCCGCGTTTCTGCCTGTTGGACGAGGATCTCGATCAACCGGCGACCGGCCCGGCCACCTGGCAGGGCAAGTACGACGTTCTCAAGGTCGAGTTGCCCTGCTGACGCAAACCGCTGGACTAGGTAATCGACGGCGGCCGCCAGGGCCGGTCTGCTCCAATCCAGAAAAATACGCGAGATGGCCATCCTAATTCTCCAGCCTCGTCAGTCGTGTCCAGGGGCAGTACTTTGGCTATTTTAAATGAATTGACGCCATACCGAAACATGCGGTCCTTAACGGTTATCCGCCGAGGAACCCGTAACCGTCCACATCCGCCGCCGGACGGAGGCGGTTCCTGTTTCCGACTCGGGGATTCAGCCCGATACACGCGAGCCGGCGGCAGGGGGGCCTGGCCAATTTCACAGGCACCGAAACACCGCAATCACGATATATCACTCCGGAGGGGGGGTGGGAGCGGCCGGCTTGGCATGATTTCGCAGCTTTCTTGCGGTTCATAGGGTTGTTGTAGCCCCCGTCCGCCAGAGGTAGAATGCCAACTTATACGCTGTCATGAACTTCCATCGGCGGACATACCACCAAGTGTGGGGGCGCAAGCAGCGGGAACTTGACGATGCGAAACATGAAATGGAACTCACCATCGAGCAACGCGTTCATGGTATTGCGGGAAGGATGTTGCAGGAGATCGACGATTTGGACGTGCGATTACTCAATTCTGCCGACACTGGCCTAGCTGGAGGCGCATAGTGGCGAAAACGACAGTACCGCCGATCGCGGGCACTCCCACGCCCGCTCCGGCTCCCACGATCGCAACAGCAACCGGGCCGGCGCATTGTCCCTATCGCCGTGCCACAGACCTGCTACAGCGACTTGCACCAGGCAAGATGCGTATCGGTTTCTTCATCGGCGCAGGCTGTTCACTGGCCATCCAGGTCGATGACGGCAAAGGCAAGACTAAACCACTAATTCCGGAAATAGATGGGCTTACAAGGCAGGTTAAGGCGTCTTTGGACGGTCACGCCGCACTAAAGGATGTGGCGCAGACAGCATGGAACCGTGTGATCGGACGTGGGATTCTCAAGCCGACCGTCGAAGATGTTCTGAGCCATATTCGAACGCTCAAGTCGCTTTGCGGCAAGGATCTGATTGACGGCTTCTCCGAGAACCTTCTCGTTGATCTCGACAACGCTATATGCGTACAAGTACGTGAAATCGTTAGCCAGCCGCTGCCTCCAAGCGACACGCCGTATCATGTTCTCGCGAGTTGGATTCAAGCAATTTCGCGCGACAAACCGGTAGAAATCTTCACCACGAACTACGACCTGTTATTGGAACAGGCGTTGGAAGAGCAGCGTGTCCCGTACTTCGATGGTTTTGTTGGCTCCGACAGCGCGTTCCTTGACCTTGAATCGATGGAGGAAGACGACTTGCCACCGCGTTGGGCACGGTTGTGGAAAATCCACGGATCGATTAACTGGTGGATGACTGCGAAAAAGAAAATCCGGCGGAGCCGCGATCTGGTTGTGGGCGAGCAACTTCTGATCTACCCATCTCACTTGAAGTACGACCAGAGCCGACAGATGCCGTACTTCGCCATGCTCGACCGACTACGTGTGTTCCTGCGCTCAGACCAGTGCATACTTCTCACATGCGGGTACTCGTTCGGCGACGAGCACATCAATGCCGTCATCGCGCAGGGTCTGTCTGGAAATCCCAATGCCGCATGTTTCGGAATGATCTTCAATGATCGCGCCAACGCGCCCAAAGCTGTCGAGCTCGCAAAGCGCCACGCTAACCTGACGTTGCTCGCCGCGGACGGTGCGGTAGTCGGCACCGTTGACCGCGATTGGCACAATCAGACCAAGGACGACAACCCTGCATATCCAATCGCAGTCACAACTGACTTGCCGGATTGGCGGACCAAAGCACCCGCGGATCGATGCAAATGGGTCCTCGGAGACTTTGCCGCACTAGGACGATTCTTGGGGCACCAGCTCTCCAGCAGAGATGTCGAGCAGGGAGCCACTGATGCGCGCTGATCCTACCCTCGTCGGAACGGTACAGGATGTGGCGGGCACTTCGGTCAGTGTCGCGCTTGAGCACGACACCGCAACCGGTTTAAGTTTCTACAAGGGCGAATCCTACAGAATTGGTCAGGTCGGCAGTTTTGTGCGAATTCCATTGGGTTATACGTCCCTCTTTGGAATCGTCTCTCAGGTCGGCGCAGGCGCAGCTCCAAAGGCGGAGGGAGATATTCGCCCCTGGGGCAATCAGTGGCTCAACGTCCAATTGGTTGGCGAAAGAGGTCGCGAAGGGAAGTTCGAACGTGGCGTCTCACAGCATCCCACCATCAATGATCCCGTGCATATCGTCACCGAAGAGGATCTTCGGGCGATATACGGACCAGGCGATCCGGTTGATTTCGTTGCCGTTGGTCACTTGGCCAGCGCCGAATCCATCCCGGCGCTCGTCAATATTAACAAGCTTGTCACTCGGCACGCCGCAGTTGTGGGGACTACCGGCGCCGGCAAATCAACAACTGTTGCTGGATTGCTGACTGCGCTTTCTAATCCGAGTCGGTACCCGTCTTCCCGCATCGTGGTCTTCGACATTCATGGCGAGTACGCGAAGGCGCTGGCAGATCGTTCCACGGTTTTTCGAGTTGCAGCCGACGCAGTTAAGAATCAGAAGTTTCTGTACATACCATTTTGGGCTCTTAGTTTTGACGAATTGGTGAAGCTGGCGTTCGGAGACCTGAAGGACCCTCGAATGATGGCTGCGGTTGCTGATGCTGTCGTAGCGCTCAAACGCGAGTCGTTGGGTAGGCAACCCCGTGACGGCGTCAATATAGATAGAGTAACGGCGGATACGCCGGTACCATTTTGTATTCACAAGCTGTGGTTTGATTTCCATCAACGCGAACATCGCACCGTGATTCCAAAGCCGGGAGCCGCGGCCGATGACGTGGAATCCGCGTACGTGCTAGATCCGAGCGGCGCACCCGTCCAACTTGGCGACGCAATGTCAGTAACACCCCCGCAATACCGTACGGTGAAAACGACCGGACCGGCGACCGAACGAGTGCAGTGGGGACCGGACTCGCTTGGCATGCGGCAGCAACTGGCGGTCCTCGGCTCAAAGCTCCGAGACCCTCAGTTCGCATTCCTCTTCAATCCCGACGATTGGCGGCCTGGCATCGACGGCATTGTCGCGAAAGACCTCGACACCCTACTCAAAGACTGGGTAGGAGGTCCGTCGCCAATCACGATTCTGGATTTGTCGGGTATCCCATCTGGGGTTCTGAATGACCTCATCGGAGCTCTGCTACGCATTCTCTATGACGCTCTATTTTGGGCACGAAATCTGCCTGAAGGTGGCCGCGAGCGCCCTTTAATGCTTGTGCTCGAAGAAGCGCATGCCTATTTGGGCGAGGGGCACATCGGCACGGCTGCCACCGCGGTACGGCGCATCGCCAAGGAAGGTCGCAAGTATGGAGTGGGCGTCATGATCGTCAGCCAACGTCCATCGGAGATTGATGCCGCCATTCTCTCCCAGTGTGGAACCATCTTCGCTATGCGCCTTGCGAACGACAAGGACCGAGGGCATGTCGCCGGAGCCGCGTCAGACAACCTCAAGGGTTTGTTCGACATGCTTCCGGTACTCCGCACAGGAGAGGCCATCATCGTCGGAGAGGCCGTGAGTCTGCCAATCCGAACCCTAATTGACCCGCCCGACAAGGACCGGCGACCGGACAGTGAAGATCCTCGCATTGTCGTTCGCGGCGACCCCAACAAAGATGGCTATGAAGGTGAGGGCGGGTGGGCTGTGGCCAGATATCCCGAGGACTATGGCATCGTCATGAGCCAGTGGCGCAAGCAAAGCCCACACTACGAGCACAAGAAAGAACCAGAGATTCCTGATCCGAATCAATCACCAGGAGCAACCTCATGAATTGGATTACCACACCCGAGTCATCCAACATTGCCGGCTTCGGCTACGTCAATGAGACCCAAGTGCTAACCGTCGAATTCAACAAGGGGGGGCTCTACAACTATTACGACGTACCTGAGACGTTGTTCGAGCAAATGAAGGCCGCGACTTCAAAAGGGCAGTTTCTGGCCCAGAACATCAAGGGCCATTTTCGATACGCACGCGCGTGATTGAATCGAAAAGGCGGTCGTCACTTTGACTTGGAGATTTCACAATGGCGAAGAAGAAAGCAGTCGAACTGGACAAAGGTCTTGCGGCAGAAGCAACACCTGCGGCGAAAGCACCAAAGAAGAAAGCTGCCGAAGTAGCGGAAGCGCCTGCTGCACCGGCTCCGGTCACAAAACTTCGCAAACTGATAATCAAGAATCTCGGCTGCATCGGTAGTTCGCCGGTCTCCATTGATCTTGATGAGGTCGTGGTGCTTGTCGGGCGAAATAATACCGGGAAAAGCACAATCCTACGCGCCTACCAACTCGTATGCGGCTCTTCGGTTCCCAAGCTGGGGCTCCATGAATTCCCTGAATCGAAAGTGAGCCCGGATGCACTTCCTGAAGTGGAACTGCACACAAAGATCATTCAGAATCCGCCCGCGGCCAAATGGATCGCGAAAATCGACGGGGAGGATATCGTTCGGGAACGATGGACGTGGAGTGAACCCGACACCCCCGGCAAACGGCAGGGGTTCGATACCACTGCCAACGATTGGGTGGAACAAGTTCCGTGGGGAGCGGCCAATGTTGCCAATTCACGGCGTCCCGAACCGCACCGAATCGACGCTTTTGCTACGCCAGATAGTCAGATTCTGGAAGTGACGAAACTGCTGCAAACAGCACTCAAGGAAATGGTCAAGAAGATGCCGACCATGACACAGGACGAAGAGGGCAACGAAGTACAGACGCCATACGGCAAGCTGGTCGAAGACATTGGAGAGTTGCAAGCATCGGTCGTCGCCGAGGCCACTGAGAAAATCGCACATGTGCAAACGCATTTAACCGAATTGATCCAAAACGTGTTCCAGGGGTACGAAATTCAATTCGACGCCAAGGCGGAAGAGGATCTCGCGTCCAGCATAAGTTTCTTCAAGCCAGACGCCTTGCTTCGCATGGGGCCGAAGGGCGGGCATTTAAGTCCCGCTCAACACCAAGGGAGCGGCGCGAGGCGAACGCTCATGTGGGCGGCGCTGAAGTACCTATCTGAATACGGAGCAAAGAAAACGAACGAAAGGCCACACCTGCTTCTTCTGGATGAACCTGAACTTTGCCTGCACCCCAATGCGATCCGTGAAGCCTGCAAGGTGCTGTACGATCTTCCCGCGGCGGGTAATTGGCAGGTGATGGTGACGACGCATTCCCCTGCGTTTATTGATCTTTCAAGGGATAACACAACCGTTGTGCGGGTGGAACGCGCGGCTGATGGAAAGAGCATCAACGGAACGACGGTCTTTCGCCCAGAGAAGGTAAACCTGAGCGATGACGAGAAGGAAGAGCTTAAGATGCTAAACCTTTGCGACCCGCACCTCTGTGAATTCTTTTTCGGCGGTCGGACCGTTGTCGTGGAAGGCGATTCGGAGTATACAGTCTTTCGATACATTCTCGACCAGAACGCGAATGAGGAATCGCTTCGTGACGTGCATATCGTTCGTGCACGTGGAAAGGCAACGATTTGCTTGGTTTCGAAGATTCTGAATCAGTTCAATGCGCGTTACGCGGTGCTCCACGACAGCGATTCACCGACGACGGTCTACAAGAAAGGGAAGAAGAAGGGCCAAGAAATGGCAAATCCTGCCTGGACGAACAACATGAAGATCATGGATTCAGTCAAGGTTGCCTTGGATGCCAATCGAGCCCGTCTGGTTGCGATGGTGCCGAACCTGGAGGAAGCGTTCTTCGGAGTCGAGGTGACCGAAGACAAGCCGGACTTCGCATGGAAGAAAGTGAAAGGTGATGCAGAAATCTGTTCAAAGCTCAAAACGCTGCTGCACTCTCTACTGGACTTTGGAAAAGAAGTGCCGGCCGAGTGTATCGAGTGGGCCGATGAGCCGGCGTTGAAAGCGAAGTTCGATGTCGTCAACGCTTAGCGCAAGCTGGCCGGGAGCCGGGGAAGGAATGTAGTTGCTTCAACTGGTTTCAACGCGTACGAGTCTTTTATTTAGCTAGAGGAACCACTTGTGATTCGATTCCTGCATACGAGCGATTGGCAGTTGGGTATGACCCGCCACTTCCTTACGGAAGGCGCTCAGGAACGCTATAACCAGTCGCGGTTCGATGCCATTCGCACCATGGGCCGCATCGCCAAGGACGAGAAATGCCGGTTCATGCTGGTGTGCGGCGACGTTTTTGAATCCAACCAGGTGGATCGGAAAGCAGTGGCCCGTGCGCTGGAGGCGCTTAAGGACGTTCCTGTTCCGGTTTTTCTTCTTCCGGGCAACCATGACCCTTTGAACGCGGCTTCTGTATATCGTTCGAGTACGTTCGTCGAGCGGAAGCCCTCGCATGTGCAGGTAATTGAGACCGCCACACCCATCAAGGTCGCGGAGGACGTGGAATTGGTGGGCGCGCCATGGATGTCGAAGCGACCGGTTGCCAATCCTATTGACGATGCGATCAAAGCCCTTACGCCTGCGAACGAAGTTACTCGCATTTGTATGGGGCATGGTGCAGTTGACTCGCTTTCGCCAGACCAGGAGTCTGCCGGGATCATCTCTGTCGCCTCGCTCGAACGAGCGCTCAGCGAAAGGAAAATTCACTTTGTCGCGCTCGGCGACCGGCATTCACTGACCAATGTCGGTGGCGGCGATCGTATCTGGTATTCTGGGACGCCCGAGGCCACGGATTTTCGGGAGACGCAATCCGGGTATGCTCTCATTGTGGAGATCGCTGACGGCAGCGTGAGCGCGAAGGGCATCCAAATCGGTCAATGGCGCTTCCTGGAGCGCGAACGGGTTGATCTTAACACCGCCGACGACGTGGAAGCGTTACGAAAGTCACTGGATGACATTGAGAACAAGGACCGCACGGTTGTTCGTTTGAACCTCGTTGGCTCGCTTTCCCTGGCCTTGAACGGTACACTTGAGAATCACCTCCTTGCCGCCAAGGACGTTTTCGGTGCCTTCGATGTCCGGGACGACGCACTCCTCGTGTTGCCGGACGATACGGATTTTGCCAATCTTGGATTCTCGGGCTTTGCTGATGGAACTGTGCAACGGCTTCGAAGCAAGATCACGCAAGATGGAGATGAAGGTACGGTGGCCCGCGAAGCCTTGATGCTTTTGCTTCGGCTGGCAAGGGGGGCAGCATGAAATTCATTCGCCTTCGTGTCGCCAACTACAGGGGCATAGCTGCCGCCGAGGTGAAGTTCGGTTCTGCGGGCATTACACTCGTACAGGGGCCGAATGAAGCTGGCAAAACCAGTCTTGGCGAGGCCATCGGGCTTCTCTTCGAGTACTTGGATTCAAGCAAGAGTCAGAGTATTGTAGCCATCAAACCGGTTCATCGGGACGAAGGGCCGGAGATCGAGCTGCAAGCGGAAAGCGGGCCTTACGTTTTCACCTATTTCAAGCGATTCCTCAAGAAACCGGAAACCAAACTCACTATCACCAAACCCAAGCCCGAGAACTATACGGGGCGCGAAGCGCACGAACGTGCCGAGGCCATCCTTCGTGAAACGCTTGACATTGACCTTTGGAAGGCGTTGAGCATTCAACAAGGCGACGCTATCGAACAGCCTGACCTAAAGAAAGAGACATCGCTCTCGGCCGCGCTCGATAAAGCGGCTGGCGGTCGTCCCGCCGACCCTCGGGAAGAATGCCTGTTCGACAAGGTACTTGAGGAATACCTCCGATACTACACCGAACGTGGAGCGGAGCGAAAGGAACTCGCGGAGTCCCGCACGACACTGTCGAACGCCGAAGCGGACGTTGCACGCATCGAGCAGGCAATCCGAGAGCTTGACCAGGACATCGAACGTGTGGCCGCTCTTCAGCGGGAACTGGGCCAACTGAAGAAACAGGAAGACGAACTCACGAAGGCAGTGACAGTCCACGCGGCTTCGCTTGAGGAAATTGTTGCTTTGGAAAATGCTCTTGGGACGGCTCGCCTGAAGTTGGAGTCGACACAGAAATCCGAGCAGGTCGCACGCCGAGACAAGGACGCACGCCAAGGACTCATTGATGCGGTTGGCAAAGCTGCCAAAGTGCATGGGAACATTGAGGAGTCCGGCCCCATGTCGCTCTTGGCGTTGAATCAGGCCGATGCAAGGCTCAGGGAAGCGCAGATTGCCTTCGATGAGAGCGACCGGAAGAGAAAAGCGGCGGATGCCCTCGCCACACTTCGGCGCGCCGATTTCGACTACTACAACAACAAACTGTATCTTGAACAATTCCGAGAACGTAAGGAACGTATTGACCACGCAAGACAGAATGCCGCCCAAGCGGAGGAGGTGCTGGCTCGAAACAAAGTGGACTCCCGCGCATTAAAGTCAATTCAGGACGCCGAGCGTGGGGTGCTGACCGCCAACGCGCAGTTGCAGACCGGTGCGCCGAGTGTGCTCCTTCGCGGCCTGGCAGATTGCCAAGTAACCGTTGACGATGTCGAGGTCAAGCTTGGCAGGGAGGAACTTCGGACGATCTCAGTCGCGGACAGGTGCCGATTGACCATACCCGGCGTGGTGGATGTCGAGATCACAGCCGGTTCCAGTGCCGGGGGGCTGTCCAGGAAAGTCGAAGATGCTCGTCGAATTCTGGATGATGCCTGCGCGAAAGCGGGCGTTTCGAGTCCTGATGCGGCGCGGACGGCATTTGAAGAGCGCCGCGAAGCAACCCGGCATGTGGAATCCAGAACACAGGTGGAGAAGGATAATCTCCGTGATTTGACCTATGAGGATCTGGACAAGAAACTGCTGAGCCTCCAGCAAGCAGTACCCGGCTATCTTGCCAAGCGTGTGGCCGAACCCACAATCTGTTCCGACCTGGACTCGGCAAAAAAAGAGCGGGCAAGTGCTGAATCGCTGCAGCAGGAAACACTCGGTCTGTCGGAATCGGCTCGGGAGTCTCTCGATGCCGCCCGAAACATGCGGGATAGCTTGAACACCAAACACCAGGAATTGCGGGTCCGACTCGACCTCTCGTCCGAAGATCTGAACCAGGCCCGCGAAAACCTTGACCGGGAGAGAAAGAGCGTTTCCGACGACGCTCTGGAGACAGCTCTGGCGAACGCGGTCCAGGCTATGGCTTTCGAAGAGGGTAGCGTTCGTGCCGCCGAGACCTCACTCAAGGCGAAGAACCCCGAGCGGGTGAAGGCATTCGAGGAAACGGCCAGAGGTTCCCTGAAAACGACGCTGAATCGCCGGCAAGCAGCTCAAACGGAACTGACCGAGGTCCAGACGCGGCTCAAGATTCATGGCGAGGAAGGGCTTCACGAGAAGCTCCACGTGGCTCAAACCAATCTTGAGCGCCTTGACGTGGATAACAAATCCCGATTGCGGCGGGCATCTTCAGCCAAATGTCTTTTTGAAACCATGCGGGAAGAGCGAGACAACGCGCGGCGGGCGTATGTGGCCCCGCTCAAGGAGAAGATTGAACATCTGGGCCGTTTGGTCTTCGATGAATCCTTCCAAGTGGACATCAGCGACGAATTACGGATTGCCAGTCGGACGCTGAAGGGCATCACCGTGCCGTTTGACTCGTTGAGCGGTGGCACAAGGGAGCAGCTTTCGTTGATTTTCCGTTCCGCCTGCTCGATGATCGTTGCCAAAGATGGTGGAACGCCGCTCATCCTGGATGATGCGTTGGGCTATACGGACCCGGATCGGTTGCGCCTCATGGGGGCCGTGCTGGCCAGAGCCGCCAAAGACTGCCAAATCGTGATCTTCACGTGTGTGCCCGACCGCTACGGCAACATTGGTGAGGCAACCGTCGTTTCATTGCGATGATAGGCTCGGTTTCCCTCCAAAAAGTGCCACGCCCTCGGGAGAGGTCTTAGCCTCAAACCGGCCAAAGCTCTTTAGCTTCGGGCGCTCACCACCTCCCAGCCCAGGCACTCCTGAATATCGCGGACCACCTGTTCGGCAGTCTGGCCCTTCTTCGGGTCCAGCGTGATGCCGTCGCCTTCGGGGAAAGGATTGGCCCAGTAACCGCGCTGCTTGAATTGCTCAAATGCCACCGCGTTGGCCATACATGGATGATCGTCGGGAAACTTCCCGGCTCGCATGGGCCAAGCCCCCTCCCACATGATATTGCTGGCTTGCTTGCCACCGCCGGAAAGCGGCGATTCGTGGATATATCTGACTTGCACTGTGCGTCTCCCTAATCATTGTTTCTCTGGATCGAGCCAATAGTCATGATTCTGGCTCCTGGTCGCCGAATCCCGGTAGTCCATACTGCCGGTCTTTCGGCATTTCCAGTTGTTGGCCGAACAGAAGACTGTGATCGCCACCGAGACGAAGGACCGTGGTGCCATCGTTTTGGAGATTCTCCGGCGGCGGCGTAGTTGTCGTTACGACGTACTGAAATGGGGCGGATGCTGACGGTGGGGCTTCCGGTCCTAAGGCGGCTACGCATTGCAGGTATCTGTGATAGATCCGATCGCCCAAATCGGCTTCTCGGGGGCTATCGTGAATCAGTAGACCTGGGTGAGTTGCATGCCCAGCAGCGCCAGTGACCATGCAGGCTACGTCTGCCAACAACAGTGATAGCGTCTCGAAGGCTTCCCCCGTTAGTTCAGTCTGGTGCCGAATCTTCCATTCGGGCACTCCCTCGTTGAAATCGACCTCGCCAGTGTACTCGCCCGGAAGAACACGCCGCACTAGCCCGCAGAAGATTGTTCTCAATTGCGTCGCTCGGCCCGTTCGTGACTTGACAAGCGCGTCGAGTTGACCGGACAAATCTTTCTTCTTCTGCTCCAAATCAGCTAACTTACGTGTAAGTTCGCCCAGTTTCTCGTGCTCCCGCTCACCCCGCAGCACCGCCGACCACTTTTGCAGATCTTGTAGGTAGTCCTCAATGTCGCTGATCGCCGTCGTCAACTCCTGCTTCTTTTTCCGCAAAGCTTCTTCCTCAGCAGTAAGTTGATCGAGACGCTCACGTCGCTGGAGCAAGAGAGGCCTCTGGCGATCCGCGCTGGCATGCAAGTCTGATGCCTCAGTCTGGCGACGGTGGACATCCGGCATCTTCTCGCTCCGTGCCTTTTTCAGTTTGGCGTCCAACGTTACCAAATGCTCCTGGATATACTGGCAATCCTTGAAAAGCCTATCGCCGTAAAGGCACTGTCCTCCCGCGTCGACCACCTCTCGAATCGTTTGGCCAAGCTTTTCTTTGTCTTGAATATCCGTAAGATGGTCATCTGCTCCGCCAGTGTGGATTTCCGCCGCCGCGGTTCGCTCATCGTGGAGTTGAGCGGGTTCCTGTAAAGCGGCAGCGGCGATCTTACTTTGGCGAGAGACGGCATCAAATCTGGCCGACACCTCTTGAAACTCGGTCCGAAGGGCATCCAGACGCCTGCTGCTCGATCGGGGTACCCCCAGCAAATCGTTATCGTCCAGCGATCCCGTCAAAGCGTTGTCGACTTGCAGTTTCTCAAGCTTGTCGCGGCATAGCCGCGAGCGAAAGAGGGGTTCCCGTTCCTTTTCGGCAATGTCTTTCTGAACTTCGCCAATTTTCTCTTCGACGGTCGTGAGATCCTGCTGGACCTTTGTTTCGTCGTCCGCCAGCAGGTGGAGCGCAGCACACACGATTTGTACTGGATCGCGCTTCGGCTTCTTGAAGTCTCCGAATCCCGAGTGGCTTCGCGACGATCGCCATGTCCAGAAAGTCTGATAGCGAGTCTCTTGATCCCGCGCCCACCAAGCCAACAGATGTTCCCAGCCGATCGGCTCGCCCGACCCGAGGCGGACCTCCGCTGAAATGCCACGCAATGCAATCGTCGATAGTCGCCCCAAGAAGTCCGGAAAACGCGCGTCGTCTGTCGGGGTAGCCAACAGACCTTCAATGGTGCAATTAGCTCGGGCCAGTGCTCGTTGCGACTTCACAAATGGTCTTGCGACAGCCCAGACCTCGCCGTCGAGGTGGATCTCTGCCGCAACATATCCTTTGGGACAATTGTACTTGATGCGTAGCGTGGTGGCCGCATTTGCGAAACTTGGCTCGCCGAGGCAGTATCGCATCAGACGGCAGAAAGTGGTCTTCCCGACGTTGTGTCCAGTATCGAGACTGTCGGGAGTAGTCTCGGCAGCTTCCGTGCCCCAAATGACGTTCAGGCCAGGGCGAAGGTGAATTGCCGGGCGTATCGTTTTAAGCGGTTCGACTGATTCGTAGAGCACGATCCGGCTGATCCAAATCAGCGGCTCGGATCGGACGAACGTCGGTAGGGCACTTATTGAAAGCGTCATGTGGATAAGTCGTCTTTCATTCCGCACACTTCTTCCGGATCAGGACTGCTGCAATTCCTCCAACACAGTGGCCGCTTCCGAATCGTCAGGCGTAAGATCACGTAGGCGCGAAGCAGCCTTCAAAACCAACGAGATGTAGTTACTCGCTGACGGCCCCATCTTCGCTTGCAGTGCTTGTAAGGAAGAGCCGTCGCCGACCCGAACGGCATCGTGCTCAACCTCAACGACTTGGTGCAATTGGACGAACGTCCAAATGCTATCCCAGGGAACAGTCGTCGGTTTCTGGGCCACCATGGTCGGCGGCAGTTGTTTCAGGCACCGCTTGAATGCCCGCTTGTCTTTGGTGTCCGCGAGCAGTCGCGCACAGGTGTCCTGTGCCGCCGCCAGCCTCAAAGCGCTGTGGTAATCCTCGCATCGAAGTCCTGGCTGTGCCGTCACCATGTCGAGGAATGCCGCTACCAGCCAGCGATCTCGCGGTGTCGCGGGAAATGCCTGAGGGGCGATTGCCGCTGGACGGAGCGGCATAGGCGTCGTCTCTCGTGGCGGGTGGATGTGTGGGGGCCAGTCGGCTGGCATTGGTTCCCCAGCCTGCCACTTGGGAAGATCGGCAGCAGGCGGCCCGGGCGGCGGGGCGAGGAGGGTTTTGTAGGGGCGGCCGGTGCGGGTGGATTCGGAGAGGGCGTCGTAGATTTCGAGGATCGTGGTCTTGGTCCGGTATTCGCCGTTGTATTTCTGTTCGTCCTTGCGGCGGACAATGGGGAAGGTGTCGAGGATGTAGGCGGCGGCGTCGCGGTTGATGCCGTAGAGGTGGAAGAAGGCCGCGTCGAGTTCCGCGCAGAGCAGGAAGCGACGTTCCTCGTCCCAGCGAAATGGTGGCCCGGCATAGCCGCAGTCCCGCGTGAATGGCTCCAAGCCCCACGCCGTATAGGCTAGTTCTAGCACGCGCGGCAGGAGGAATTGCTGAGTAGTGATTTCCGATTTCAGAGTGCCGGCCCACGGATACGGCTGGGAGTAAGCGGCTCTTGGTTCTATTTCAC
>Ga0118677_10009370_pt1 | contig 15310 bp, 8 predicted proteins | sample AliMusrvi5mmetaG_FD_86154 | JGI IMG/M metagenome (GOLD analysis project Ga0118677, IMG submission 86154)
GTATTCGTTCGTCTCTGATCACCTGCAATATATCGCGCTTCCAGGAGCGATCGGTCTCGCGGTCGCCGGGATTGACCGGTGTATGTCACAATTCGGCCGCGTTCAAAGGCTGGTGGGGACAACCGTTTGGAGCGTAATTATCGTAATGCTGGCAGCCCTTACATGGCGTCAAGGCGCGGCCTACGTGAACAGCGAAACACTTTGGCAAACAGCGATCCGTCGCAACCCCCTTTGCTGGGTGGGGTATAGCAACCTGGGATTTGCCGTTTACCACGAAGGTCGTGCGGACGAAGCCATCGCCAATTACCGAAAAGCATTGGGGATTCAGCCCGAAGATGCGAACACGCACAGTAATCTTGGCACGGCTCTCAAAAATAAGGGGGATGTGGACGATGCAATTAATCATTACCGGAAGGCGTTGGAATTGCAGCCCGATGACCCGAGGTTTAACAATAATCTTGGCAATGCCCTTTCGATGGCCGGGAAGGTGGTCGAGGCCATTGCTTATTACCAAAAGGCGCTGGTGTTGCAGCCCGAGGATCCGACGTTCATCAATAATCTTGGCAATGCATTGATGAAAACCGGTAGAGTCGACGAGGGGGTTGCTTGTTACCAAAAAGTCCTGAAAATAACGCCCGACAATGCGGAAACAGAATTTAATCTCGCAATAGCCCTTTTGCGGCAGGGGAAAACGATTGAGGCGGTTGAACATTATCAACAGGCCTTGAGAATCAAACCGGATTTCGCGGATGCCCATTACAACCTCGGAGTCGCGCTGTTCCAATTGGGACGGACGGATGAGGCGATTGTCCACTGGCAGGCGACGATGAGAATCAGACCGCAGGATGCCGCCACTTGCAACAATCTGGGGTTGGCCTTTGAAATGAGCGGGCAGTTGGAAAAGGCGGTTGCTTACTATGAAAAGGCGCTGGAAATCAAACCGGATTTCGCCCAGGCCCTCTTCAATCTGGGTGAAGTCCTTCAAAAAGAGGGGCGAACGCGTGGGGCAATAGCGCAATGGCAAAGGGCCCTTGAGATACAACCCGACTATGCGCAGGTGCAGGCAACCCTGGCCTGGGTGCTGGCTACCAGTCCGGAGGGATCACTGAGGAATGGCGAAAAGGCGGTCGAGCTGGCTCAAAAGGCCAGTCGCAACAGCCGGGAAAACGATCCAGCGATTCTTCGCGCACTGGCCGCCGCGTATGCGCAAGCCGACCGCTTTCCCGAAGCGGCGGAAACTGCACGGCGCGCTTTTCAAATTGCACACACCCAAGGCAACTCAAATCTGACCGCCGCCCTCCAAGGCGAGATCAAACTTTATGAAGCCGGGCACCGGTTTGAGCAGGCCCGCTGACGGGGATGAGCCTTACAGGATCGAGTGTGTGAAAACCCTAGATCTTCAACTTGCAATCCCTGTCCCGCAGTAATGTGATTTATAGGTCCCTTATACTTTTTGCCTGACCTTACAAGATGGGGTGAATACACTTCGCCTTGCCTCATGTGAGGCAATTTTCCACCGCTGTATATAACCACCCTCCCAACCAATGATTAAACAATGAAAATCCTAAAAAATATATTGATCCCCGGGATCGCTTTGTGCGCATTCCTCTCCCAGGCCCGGGCTCAATCAACGCCCCAAGCGCAGACGACCCCATCGCCAGTCGATGCTCAACATGATCAAGCTCCAGGAACAGCCCAGACTGCGGTTCAACAGCCGGTGAAACCGGAGCGTCCCAAGGCTCCGGCACCCGATATGGCGGACGTGAAATATGGCCCTTATGCGCGGAACACCCTGGATTTCTGGAAAGCGAAATCGGACAAGCCAACCCCTTTGATGGTTCACATTCACGGGGGCGGGTTCTATTCGGGTGATAAAGCCGAATTATTGGATTTGAACATGCCGAAAACGTGCATGAAGCTGGGCATATCACTGGCCAATATCAACTATCGCTTCTCGACCGATGCTCCGTTCCCGGCCCCGATGCTTGATGGAGCAAGAGCGATCCAATACCTGCGTCTGCATGCGGCCGAGTTTAATATCGACCCAACACGAATCGGCGCCAGCGGCGGTTCTGCGGGAGCTGGCATGTCGCTCTGGATTGGATTCCATCCCGACCTGGCGGATCCAAAAAGCGAGGATCCGGTTCTACGGCAATCCAGCCGGTTGTCCTGCATGTTTGTGGGCGGAGCGCAAAGTTCCTACGATCCGCGCTGGGTCAAGGAACATATCCCCGGACATGCCTGGGAACATCCCGCCATCACAAAACTTTTTGGCTTTAAACCCGAGGATGCGGACACCCCCGCAGCACACAAACTCTATGAAGAAGCCTCGGCGATTACTTTCGTCACAAAGGATTCGCCACCGGCATTTCTGGGCTACTCAGATCAGGACGCAATCCCTCTGACCGCCGATACAACCCTCGGAGCGGGTATTCACAGCATTCAGTTTGGATGGCTGCTCAAGGAAAAAATGGATGCGCTTGGTGTTGAGTGCATCGTGTTCAACCCTGCCGCTTATGCGGGCAAACCGGCGAATGAGCGCCCCAGCTTGGAGGATTTTTTAAAGAAAAATTTGATCGGAAACGGAAATCAGGCAGACAAAAAATAGACCTAAAAACAGCGAAGAGCCTAAGAAATGGTATCACACACCAAGGCAGCGGGATAAAATTATACCATTTACGAATTGTCGTCGGTAGAGAATGATCATCGGTAGATTCATCATGGAGATCCCGGACTGCACGGAGGTAATAATGATCAAACCTTCTTCACCCCTCTGTGATCTCCGTGTGCTCTGTGATAAATACTTATAATTAATGGCAACTGGTATTAGAACAGCTGAAAGAATGGAGCGGGACACGGAGCTGGATAACCGTTGGATTGATAAACTATTGTTGACAAAACAAAAAAAATTACCATTCTTCGGAAAGTTGCAAGGGTAGTAAGCCTTGTGGCCTCTAAATTTTAAAACCAAACCCTAAGGTCAATTTCTATGAAAGTAAAAAATTCCCTAAAAGTTAGATGTTCCAAGAGCTCTCTTGTTGCAGCGCTCCTGTTCGGATTAATCGCGCTTGCCCCGAGTCTTCAAGCCCAAACATTGAATATTTCCGGCAGTACCTATACCCTCGACGGCTCCAATCCGCTCAGTGGGTACGCGGATGTCACCTTCTCCGGCGGCGGCATCCTCCAATATACGGCGGCAGACCTCACCGACTATGCCGCGTTATTTGCCAACAACGGCGGCGGCAACACTCCGATCTGGATCGATACAAACAGCCAGAATGTCATTTTCAACAATGCGTTTGGCGTGAACAACAACAGCGGGTTCACCAAGGACGGTCTCGGGACACTGACAATCAACGCTGATAATGGTAATGTTCTCAGTGCGGGACGTATCACAGTTAACGCAGGCACTTTGGTCATGGGGAATGGTGGTGCCATTGGCTATCCTTTTGGAGGGCTGACGGTCAACACGAGCGGCACGCTTGATGTAAATGGCGTTGGCAATGTATATATCAAGGATAATGGGTTGACCGGCGGTGGCACGATTATCAACAATTCCAGTTCCTCCGACTCGACTTTGAACCTTTGGACCGGGGCTGGCTGGACAACGACTTTCTCGGGAAGCTTGCAGAACGGGGCTACCAAAAAACTTACTCTGCAAGTTGGTGGATTCTTGGGTGCTGATTCTTCCGCGATAGCGACGCTGAACATGGCGGGGGTGTCAACCGTTTTTGATTTTAATCTCAATCAAAACGGAGCCATCAATGTTACCGGGACGGTAAATGTAATGGATTATATCAATCTTGGGAACAATGGGCCGGGGACTCTCACCGTCAACGGCGGGTTGGTTACAGTCGCTCAGCAGTTAATTCTTGGTCATAACGGTGTTGGTACCTTGAATTTGACAAACGGAGGGGTGATGTCGTCTAACTTAATCAATTTCGGAGGCGGACGCGTTTCATACATTAACTTGGATTCCGGTGGAGCCTATTGCGGACGTATTTATGGCATGAGCGATGGAAATGCTGCTGACGGCACTGTCATTACAATGACCAACGGCGGCACGTGGTCCCCAAAATACCAGGGAGGTGCTGATGCATGGATTGATACCGACACACATACGTCTTTGCAGATTGGCAGCGGGGGCGGGATCATCGATCTCCGGGGAGGATTGGCAAATTTGGTATGCCCGATAACGGATGTTGCCGGGCAGAGTGGCGCGCTGACGATTCAAAGCACGCCTGCCAATAGCTGGGGCTGGAATTCAGTTCAAAGTATCTCCGGAACGAATACCTACAGCGGCGGCACGACTTTGAAGAATGTTGCCGTAACAGTGAATTCGACTAGCCCGTTTGGCACGGGAGCGCTTAATATAACGCAAGGCTCTTGGATTCACCTCAATAACAAAAGTATTACGGTTGGAGGATTACTTGGCGACTCCACTGGCGTCATCGCCAACAGTTCGGCTGGCACTGCGGTGCTGACAGTGGATATGGCAACCAGTGGCACCTATGCGGGTCATCTTTATAACGAAGGTGGTAGCGGTTCGGCCAACAAATTGGCGCTGGTTAAGACGGGTTCAGGAACGCTGACCTTGACCAATAATGACAGCAATTATAGCGGCGGCACGACGATCAACGGCGGTGTCCTGCAGATGTCCGGAAACAGTGATGCGATTTCACACCCATCCCATGAGACAAGGCAAAGAGGCAGGGAGCCTCTGAATTACAGGGCTTGAACATGATGTTTGCAAGTTGAGGATTTAGGAATTTCGAATGATCTCTGTCGCAATCAGGAATGTGGCTGTCCCACAGGAATGTTCAAAATCCCTTGAAACAGGGCTGCTGCGGGGTGGCTATGAAACGGAAACTACCCGATGCTGTCCCATAGGATTGCAGGAGGCTCGCCAGATCCCAGCGACGCCAGAGCGCACAACGCAACAAGGTGAACAGCCGGATGAAGCTATGACTCCAGTTATGGAGGAATGCCTGGAAGCGAAGGAGGACATAGACCAGCAACGCCGTCCATATCTGCCACCGAACGGCGTTGGCACTGTGGCCCAGGAAATCAGCGAGTTGCAAGGTCTGCTTGATTTGCTTGAAGAAGGCTTCGATGGACCAGCGGCAGCGGTAAAGGTCAGTGACGCTGGTCGGACTCCATTGCAGGTTATTAGTGAGGAAGACCAGTTCCTGGTCACGCCCGTCGATTTCAACCAGAGCGGTAATGCGGCGCATCAGTTCGGGGTAATGGTCGAACGCGGCGGCATGGCGCAGGGAAACGATCTCATCCCGCAGGATGCGACCGGCGGCAGGCAGGGAGTCAATCACCTCGCAAACCATATTATCCTTGGCGCGTGTGACCCAGAAGACCCCACGTTGGAGAAGATCGAAGAGATGGGCGAAGTCCAGATACGCCTTGTCAAAAACAACAATCTCACCGGGACGAATACCAGCACAGAGTTCACGGGAGCGTTTGGCGTCGTTCTCTCTGGCGGTGTCGATAATGGCGAAGCGGGGCAAAAAGCTATGGAGGTCGAGTCGCAGATGGCACTTGGCCGCCGCTTTGCGCCGCCGGTGCTTGGCCCAGTCCATGCAGGAGGCGACCAGTTGAATGGTGGTGGAATCAACCACGTGGATGACGCGCCGGAAACGCCGTGCAACTCCCTTGCCACGATTGCCGCAGGCAAAGCCGGGTTGGAGAGTTTGCAGATGGCCGAGCACCGACCAGAAAATCTTTTCCGCCAGGCTGGCGTCTCGTTCCTTGTTGGAGTGGGAGAGATTATTGCGGCTTGGTGGCGTCGCGGCACGGAGAGTCACCAGCAGACCGCTATGAAGTCGCAATGCATCGCAGATGTCGTTGAGACCAATGGCGTGGGTGAGTTGCGCATAAATCAAACTGACCAGATGACTCCACGGACTGAAGGTGCGAGCCTTCTTGTCCACACCGGTCTCCTTCGCCAGCTTCGGAACAAGATACGCTGGAATCAAATTGCAAATCTGCCGCAATACAGCAAACTGACTGCGGCTTGGAATTGTTGTTTTATTCATCCCTGTCGAGTGGCAGGGCAAACCGGCTTTTCCAAGCCATTTTCTTTACCCGCTATGGGATGGCTGTGATTAATGATCATGATGTTTATCCTTAAATTATTTCTTTCAATAAACTGCCGTAGCCACCAGGCTGTCCGCCATGCCGCTTTTATAAGCGACAGTCTTCACTATCATACCAGGGCAAATCGTAATCACGCCACAGTAAATATAACCGCGCGTTCTGGTAGGTTCAGTGCCGTCAAGCGTGTAGCGAAACCATGCGCCGGGAGTGGCCGATGTCAGGCTTAGGCGTTCGTTTGCCGTCACTGGCCCGGGTTTGATAGAGAACTCCGCTTTTGCCGCGGGCGCCCTGCCCTTTTCATAGAGTCCGCAGTCGGGGTAATTCTTGACGATATCCCAGGCCAAACGTTGCATACTTAAGGCTTGAGCCGGCGTTAACGCAGTCCTCAACGGGAGGAGTTTACCTTCGGGTGACTGACCATACATCGCCGCGAACCATACCGCGTCGATCAGGTAAGATCCTTCAGCAGTGGCGTGGGCTTTGTCGGAATGCATCAATTTGAAATATTCATTGGCGGCAAGTTCTGGAAATTGTCCGTTTTCAATTTGATGAAAAATCCAGCCAAAGGCCAACGCCACAGGCAGGATGCGGGCTTTTTTGCCCTCGGGATATTGCTTCAACAATTCGTGCTGCACTTCTTCGCCGTAAAGCATCATCTCGGCCATCGACTCTTCGCGCGAAAGCGACGGGAATAATTTCTGCATTTGAAAACTCGATTTGATCGCCTCGCGCGTTTCATTTTTTCCGCCCCAGAGCGTTGTAAAGTCGTGCCATTCGACATAGAGCCAGGGCTGGACGTTTGGAAATTTCTCGCGGATGAACTTCAGCCAGCGAATCGTGTAGCCCACCTCGTCGGACACATTGGCATCACGAGGCTGAAACGTTACATCATCGCAATCGGTCAACGACGACCATAGATTTTCCCATGATTTTCGCCCGTTGTTGACATCGCCCGGACTATAAGAACTCTCCCCATACATGGAATGGGTCGTAGTAAATAAATTCTTCCATTGCTCCGTGTCCTTGGGGTCGACATTACTTAGGAAGGCGGCATTCCAAAGAGTGCGCGTGGTGGCGCCGCCCATGCCAAAGGTTTTGCATTCGTGAACGCAGCCGGCGCTGCGCAAAAAACCGTCAAAACGGCCCACGGCATTGCCGGTGAGACTGTTGCCCAAATTTAAACTGGTGCGTTTGGGAGAATTGGTTTTGAAAAAATAGAGGAAATCTGAGACTGGGCTGGGGGCATAGCCGTCGGCAAAAGTCACTGCATCAACAACGCAAGTGTGGTCGATGGCAAACGGTTTGGCGTACAATTTTCCGTTTTCAAGAGTGGGCAGAGTGCCGTCGGTGGTGTAGCGAATGCTGGCGCCCGGCATTTTGGTTTGCAAGGTGACGGTGACGGAGCCGGAAAAATCGCTGCCACCGGGGCTGATGCCAGGTTTGGTACAGGAACCTTTGTCTCCGATATCAATTCCAAAATACTGGCCGGAGCTGTTTACACCGGCACTGCCTTTATTGGGACGATCGTCGACGACAGTCCGCCAGTTGTCGGGCCAGCAGGAAAAGTAATCGCCCTTTAATTTCTGATCTCCGGCATAAAACTCCAATTTTGAAATCCAGTCCCTGGTACCTTCCGGCGCATCATAGCGCAACCAGCGATAAGGTTTTGGATTTTTAATCGCGAGTTCCAGCCATTGGCCGGGTTCCGGCGCTTTGGTGATTTCAGCCAGCACCACCATGCCGGTCTTGTCTGATTGGATTGATCCGCTGATCCTGGCGCCGACCAGTTCTTTTTCGTGGTTGGGCGCCGGCAGAATGCGCACACGGTCGCAGGCGACTGGTTGCGGAATTTGAGCCTGGAGAGGAAGGAGCAAAAACACTCCCATGAATCCTAAAGCCAACCGGAATTTTTGCTTGTTCATAATAAATGTCTCTTAATTTGTGGAGAAGGGGGTGCCAAACGCCAAGCCCCATCTTCATGGTGCAACTCGACAAATGGTAGAATAAGAAGAACGACAAGATTGCCCGGACTCTTGAAGTTATCGCCACCAAACTGAATCCGACGTCGCTTTCAGCAAAATAACACGATCAATCTTAGAAGCTGTGAAAGAAGTAGGGATAGGTCGCGAGAGAGGAGAATAGGGCGGCTGGCAAGGCGCGAGCGAGGCAAATCCCCTTATGGGGCTTTAACGAGCGAGCAATGCGGCCTATCCCTACTTCTTTCACAGCTTCTTAGTCTTTATGAGGTAAAATACCAGTGCGCCGGGTCAACGGATTCTTACTCCACAGCCAGTTCCCAGATAGAATAGCATGGCACAGCCGGGTCTGCCGGCTTGAGCATATAGACTCGGAGATAGCGTCCCTCACCATAAAGCCCTGAGAGCTTCTCTTCGCCGCCCTGACCCTTGTCGGTCTTGTAAATGGTCCGCCACTTCTGCCCGTCGTCGGAAACCTGCAGTTCATACTGGGATGGATGCGCATTTTCCCAATTCACTGTCACTCCATTAATTTTCCTCTTGGCCATAAAATCAACCTGCAACCACTCCACAGGCGCCGCGGGTCTTACGCTGCACCAGCGCGTTTCAGGATCTCCATCCATGGCATTCGCGGCCGCATAGTTTTCAAACCCCTCCTTCTGTGCCGGATACTCAGAGGATGCGGTCAATTTCACGTTCGACTTCGGGATACCGGGTAACGACATCTGCCAAAGTTGCAAATCACTAACCGGGCTATTCTTCGGATCACCAAGAATTCCAAGACGGACATTATGCATGCTTCCAAAACAGACCATGCTGAAGCAATTGACAAGATAGTCGTCCAAATAGAGTTCAAGCATTCCCTGGCGCGCCAGCAGTCGAAATTTTGCCGTCTTCCCGAAGGTTTGGTCACGGTTGGTCTGGAGTTGCATTTTCCAGCTTTCACCGGATGGATCCATCCTTCCGAATTCCGCATGTCCATTCACCCAAACATGTAAGGCAAAGCCCGGTCTTCCTGCAGGCAGAATAAGAAATCCTGTCGGCTCCTCCTGCGCTTCGGGGAGGCGAATCGTTCCCTCCGCCACGAGCCCGGCTGACAGATCGATCGGCGCGGTTGCCATGGCCAGCTTATTGGAAAAATCGGCCAGCGTCGAATCGAGATGTTTTCCTTTCATAGCCGTGTTACCCGGCCAATACTTCAGGCGCAATATTCCTTCGGCATCTACCACTGCAAGCTTGAATGGAGCGATATACCAGCTTGGCGAAGACCGGGACTGATGATTGACCAGAACACTCCCATCCGGCAAGGGACAGAAACGCGAAAAGTAGGTGTGTCCGGCGGGCAAGAGCATCGCATTTTTCAAAGACCGGACGTACGGCCCGGCAATCAGTTTGGCGGAATAACTCCACATGTTCCCGCTCTGGCCGAACATCGCATAGACCCGCTTCCCGAATTTCCAAAAGGCGCCCGGCTCCTCAACGCTCGGCTGGACCTCTGGCGCAGGCAGCGCCTGCCAATGAAGCCCGTCCTCACTCCAACCGAGGCCGATAATTCCCTTGGGTTCTCCGGGTTTAGCCGTCGCGGTCCACGTACCCCAGTAGCCGCCTTCTTCGCGCGGCATTGGATAAATGCAATCCCAGCGCCCGTATTTGTCGTAGTAACGCTCATCGACCTTGAAGACCGGGTCATCGCCGAACTTGGTCCAATGAATCAAATCGGTTGACCATGCAAAAAAGATATTCTGCGTCGGCCGGTCGCTTTCCGGTTCCTTGCGCCACTCGGAATAGTTGCACAAATATCGACCGGTCTGCTTGAAGTCAGTTGGTTTCCATACCGCGCCGGTCCCGAGATAGTTGACCCTCTTATCGGAGGGACGAATCGCCGGGCCGTAATCCTTCCAATGAACACCATCCCTGCTTGTCGCGACCCCGAATCCATCTCCGCCGGAGGTGGGGGTGTCCTGGATCAGATAGTAAAGATAATAGGTTTCCTTATCGAAGAAAACCCAGTTGTCCCATACTTTATAAACAAGCTTTGATTTAAACATCATCCCGTGCGCCTCTTGAAACAAAAGGGTCATGAATAAAACAAAGCAAAAGGCCCCGGGTAAAATTCGTTTTGTTAGATGATAACGCATGGATAAATAGTGATTGATTAGAGGGCGGGCTTCAAGCCTTCCCAGCGCACGGTCCACGAACCGTCATCCAGGAACCCCGGCGCCAGCCGGTTGGGGGCTTCGTGTCGGCGCCTAATTCCATGCCGCATCCCAACAGGCTAAATAGCGGGAGAGTGAGGAGACGCATAAGTGCCGATTTTGATCGGGTTAGGGACAAAAGACAACTGGCATTGACTTTGAAGATTTTTACGGACGAGGAATGATCTTCCCTTCGATAGGCCAGATGCCGGTCATGTCATGAATCCGGAGCGAAATGATTTTTGCCTCCCCGCCTTCCGCCGTCAGTTTCAGTGATAAATTGTCGGGATTTGAGAGGAATCGAACAGGCATGAAAACCAGCCCATTCGCCCCGAACATTTCGAGGGACATCCGGTCGGCAAGTATTCGCAGGCGAAGCGCACCGTTCACCAGCGGCAGCGGCGCGCAGTTTTCGCCGCAAACCAACGTGCCGGTGACCGTGTCATAAACGACTTTTGTGCCGCGCAAATCCAGAACGATCTTCTTGGCACTGCCGGGTTCAATCGCAGTTTCAAGATCGAAACTATCGGCGCGGACATCGGCAAGGGGATTCCCGCCGGGCTTGAGTTCTTGGGCTGGGATGGTGCGGGAATTGCGCCGCAACTGATCGATCTCGATTGCCGGCCACGAGGCCATGCGCGGGCCGTCGGGTGTGCTGCGCAGGGTAAGTTCCAGGGGGACGCTCATGCCCTGGTTAAAGGGCATTTTCGGCACGAAAGCCACCGCCCAGCCAATCTGAATGCGACGCCCTTGGGGCTCATCGTTGAACGTCTGTGCGGCGTAAAAGGCGTTGCCAAACCGGCTGGGAAGCTTGGGAGTTTCGGCAGTGAATTTTTTCCCGTCGAACGACCCGAGCTTGTATTCGCCGTTTCCCGCCGTGAGCACCCATTTTGTCTGTTTGGGATCGCCGTCAACGGCGAGCGGGAAAATGTCCGGGCACTCGCTCAGAAAATGATCGTTGCCAATTCCGCCCTCAATCGCCCCCACTTGCTTCCATTCCCGGAGGTTCATCGAGGTGAAGAACTGCAGGGTGTGCTTCATGGTTTTTGGATCGCGCCCAAAGAACGCGTAAAAAGCCATGACCCAGGTTTGCGTCGGTTCATACCAGAAAACTTTGGGATCGCGATTCGCCCAGGAGACGTTTTCCACCACTGGGTTGCCGGCATACTTTGTGAAAGTGCGCCCGTCCGTGCTGTAGGCCATGCACTGTACAAAGGGATCGCACGAGTGGGTATAGAACAACACAAGCGGAGGCTTGCCGCCCTTGCCGAGTCCGCTGGTGTTTTTCCAATCGACGACGCCGCTCCCGCTCCAGTTGCCGCCCTTTTCATCGGGATAAAGGGCTTCCCCGAGTTCCTGCCAGTGGACCAGATCCTTGCTGACGGCGTGCCCCCAGTGGGCGGTGGCGCAGCCCCACCGGCAAAACGGGTCGTGCTGAAAGAAGAGGTGGTATTCGCCATTGTAATAGGCCAGCCCGTTGGGATCGTTCGTCCAGCCTCGGCGCGCGGTGAAATGGAACTGCGGGCGCATTGGTTCGCGATAAAGCTGATCCGCGTTTTCCCAGGCGTCGTTCTGGTGAATCAACTGCAGGGCCGGTGAATTTTCCATCATCTTGTCCACCTGCACCGTCAGTTTGCGCCCTTTCCATTCGCTGATATCCAGAGGGGACCACCAATCCGGCTTCTTTTCGGCAATCTCCGCCATAAAGGTTCGGACGATTTTTCCATCGCAAGTTATTTTGATCCGATTCTTCGCGGTGTTGTCCGTTCCCGCATCCTTGAGCGGGAAATAGAGCCAGTGTTTTTCCGCCAGCAGTTCCCGGGATGGATTGATCAGAAGGGCAAGCGGCTTGCGGTCGGTGAAGACGATCTGATCCACGTTGATATGTCCCCAAGGGCCACTGGAACGGTCCACCAGTTCGATGTGCGCCGTCTTGCTCGCCAACTCGCTTACTTCCCATGAAGCCGGGGTAAGTTCCTCGCCGTTTCCCCGCAGCGCCGATGAGGAGCGTGCCACCGTTCCATCAATGAGCAAATTGACGCATGTCCCTTTATCCCATCCGCCGCCGATGAGAAACGAGATGTATTTGCGTTCGATCTTGAATTCCGGCGAGGTCAGTGTGCCGGTGGCTTGTTCACCGCCATGGAATGAGTTGGCCAGACCTTTGCCGACGTAGCCGCTAACCGGCCCCTGGGTATCGACGTTTCCATGCGCCGGTCCGTTGCCAAAAGCGGAGTCCTCCGTTTTCCATGCGCCAAAATCCGGGCCCTCAAAGTCGGCAAAAACAATGTCATCGGCAGCACGGGCGAAGGATGCCGCCGACATCACGATGGCAACGAAAGCAATTTTGGCGGCTTTCAACGCAGGGAAGGATATTGAAATCATAATTTATACCATCTCTTGGAAATAATCAGACTATGGGAAGCTCGACTTTCAATTCCCAATTCCCTTTCCATCGGGTCATTCTGAGACGGTATCACACCCGAAAGCTGAATTGCTCAACAAATGATTATCTCTTCAATCTTGTCTACCTTTGCGTCTTTGCGGCTTAGCGTGAGTTTATTAATGACGTAATCTCGCACACAAAGCGGCCGATCCGCCAATCTCGCAACCGGGAGCGGGATGAAAAAGTCGATCGCAGCTATTTCTTCGGGAAATACTTGTCGATGACAGGCTGGATGGCGTTCGCCCAGATCTGATAACCCTTGGCTGACGGATGCAGAAAATCAGGCATGATTTCCGGGCTCAATGTGCCGTCCGGATTCAGGAATTTATCGCTGAAATCGAGATAGATGACTTTCTTGCCGTCTTCAAACTTGGAAATCATTTCGTTGATGGCTTTGATTCTCGCCCGCCATGGGTGAGTCGGTTTTTCTTCGCGCGGAAAGATGCCCTGAAGCAGAATGACGGCATCCGGGCAGCGTTTCTGGTAGCTGGCTATAATCTCCTTCACCCCGTCGGCGATTTGTGAGTTCGTGTTTGCTCCAAGATTGTTCGTGCCGATCATGAGCGCGATCAGCTTGGGATGCGTGCCCACAGCCTGACCTTGGGCAAGGCGCCAGAGAACGTGCTGGGTGCGATCGCCGCCAATTCCGAAATCGAACGCGCCGAGTTTGGCGTAATGTTCGGCCCAGACTTCCCTCCCCGTGCCCTGCCAGGCATCGGTGATGGAGTCGCCGTCAAAAATCAGGTTGATGGAGTCGGCAGTCTTCCGGGCTTTCGCGTTATAGTCCGCCACATGCTCGAACCACTCCATCCTGGGAGCGGGATAGGCTGCGGAATTGGCTCCCTGCGGAACGACAGGAAACGGGGATGGCATTGGCCATACGGAGGGGGAATTCTGGGCAATGGCGGACGCGCCAGCCAACACCAGGACGAGGGGAACGAGAAGTTTCATCATGGCAAAATCTTGTGGGTTGATCTTTAAAAGTCAAGGAATAGACACGTTGGCCCTGAAGATTGCGGCGAAGATGAAATGCATTTTGAAGGCACCATTCCGGGGGGTGGTTTAACGCGGAAATCTCACACTCCCGGGTAAAACGTTCGCATGCTGTTTCTTAATCTTGCTCATGCTCTTAATCTTTTGTTTTCAGGCTTTGGAGCAAGAGCAAGATTATTTGAGATAAGCGGGTTAACGCGGATTATTGAGAACGAGCAACTTGCTGAGGGAGGGCGCCCGCGCACAAATCCTGCCTTAAGTCACGATTTGTCACTTGAAAATACGCTTTAATTTTCATCTCCGTCGTTAAGGTTAGAAACTTACTGTCGTTGATCAAATCCCATAATGCACCCTTTGCTGGCCGACCCTCATGTTCGTTTTCCGACGCAATAAGAGTCGCGATAACCGCATCCTCGCTTAATCCTCGCCTTTTCGCTTCAGAGGGAATGTCTTCGCAGATCAATTTACCTTCTGAAAACAGTCCGTTTCCAATTCTACTCCATCCGACCGACCGTGATTCCATACCGTAGGATTGCTCCAGATATTTGATAATCTGGTCGTATTCGAGCATTTCCGCGGCGAATCGTTTCCGATCCTCGTTTTGAATGCTTTGAAGTTTAATGGATTGATTTTCCTGAACTTCCAAGAGCGTATCACTGTCAGTCGATTCGGCGCTGAGTTTCAAATTAGATATTTCATCGGCAAACTGTGGATATTTGGATCTGGGAAGTATCCAATCAACTTTTATGATTGACCCGTCCTTTGCGCACAGGGCCTGACCCTTTAGACTTCTGTTATAGTTTTCATCGGAAAATAATCCCTTTTGGCTGGCGGTACGATAAGCCGCTAAAATCTGTTGTTTGGCATATTTAGCCCGTAACCCCGTGCAGCCATTCAGCGTAAACGCCATTTCCAACGGGTTGTCTGGCTGTATGATCTGATTCAGCGAAAATAGAATTTTTACAAAGCGTTTCGGCATTTCGTCTGACAGGGGAGCAATGAATGACAGCGTCAGCGGGTCTGTTAATTTTGCCAATTTGTTAACGTCAGTATCGCCCGTAATGGCCGCCGGTTGAGTGACCTTGGGTGAGGCCCAAAAGTCTGACGGTGACGGGGGCGGGATCGTGTTGCGGACTTTTTGTGGAACATCAACGTTCTGCCGGTCAGTTGCCCGTTGCTCCGTCTGGGGTTGAAGGATAAACAGCGTGCACTGATTCATCGCGTTGTCCAATGTGTCAAAAAAGTACACTTTTAACCCGGTTCCCCCGAAAATCAGGTAAGCTTGTGAAACAGTTCCAGGAATTGAGACCCCGTCCTTTTTTTCTATTTGCTTTCTAAGTGTCAGATAAGAAAATCCAGTATTATAGGTAATGCCATTATCAAAGCTGATTTGGTTGGGAACTAAATGGTCGTAATCGACCGTGTAGATACTTATGGATCCGGTGTCCGCATTGGCAACCGTAAGGTCAACATTGCCTCCGCCATAACTTTGCAAATTCAACGGCATTCCGTAATTAATATTGCACTTAACAGCCCCCGGCATTTGCGAAAAGGACGCCACGGCACTGAAAAAGAAACTTATAATTCCAAAC
>Ga0118677_10009371_pt1 | contig 15310 bp, 10 predicted proteins | sample AliMusrvi5mmetaG_FD_86154 | JGI IMG/M metagenome (GOLD analysis project Ga0118677, IMG submission 86154)
GCACTGCGGGCGTGAACCGCTCGCCGACGGTGGCGATCGCTTGGCTGGTGCGCCACCAAGGTCTGGATCTCCAGACGGCGTGGGCGCAGGTCACGTCCCGGCGGCCTTCCGCGCCGCACCGGTCGGCGTTGGAGCGGTGGCTGAAAGGCTAGTCATCGTCGGTGGTTGAAACGCCAAGGACAATCGGTCGTTGCCGTCAACCGCGGCGCGTGTATGCTGGGATGGCGCTGGCAAGTGCGCGGATGGGTCATGGCTGAACCGAACCTGCAAGTCGAAGTCCAGCTCGGCCATTTGTGCAACAACCGCTGCGTGTTTTGCGTCAGCGGCCAGCTGAGCGAGCAACGGCGCGCGCCGCAATTGCCGGCGGAGCCGATTCGCAAGCAGATCGCGGAAGCGCGCCGCTCTGGCGCCACGAAGATGACGTTTCTCGGCGGCGAACCGACGATGCAGCGTTCCTTTTTTGACCTGCTGGCGTTCGCGGTGGAGCTCGATTTCCAGGAAATCGTCATCTTCACCAACGGCACGATGACGCCGCGCCAGTCGTTTCGCAAGCGCGCGTTGGACATCCTCGCGGGCCTGGGCGAGGACATGCGCAAGCGCGTGATTTGGCGGTTTTCGCTGCAGGGCGGCACCCAGGTCGAGCACGACGCCACGACGATGAACCCCGGCGCGTGGGACCGCATCGTCAAGAGCATGGACGAGCTGCTGGGGACCGGCGCGCGGCTGACCGGCAACATGTGCGTGGTGGAATCGAACTGGCGGTCCATCGCCAGCTTGGCCGACTTGGCTGAGAAATATAGCTTTGAAAACATTCACTTGGACATGATTCGGCCGCGCGATTCGGGTGACCGCACCGATGCGCATTTGCGCTCCATCATGGCGCGCTACACCGACATGGCGCCGAAATTCGCGGAGTTGCTGGCGCGCTGCGATGAGAAGCTCGGGCTGGATTTTGACTTGAATTTCGGCAACGTGCCGTATTGCACCGCGCCGGACGTCAGCCACCGCATTCACCACGACGGCGAGCTGACGGTGACCGTGGCGGCGGACGGCGAAGGCGGCACCCAGCTCGGGTTCAACAAATACGAGGACAAGCGCTCCGACAAGCACAAGCCGGCGGCCTGCGAGCGCTGCGCATTCAACAGCACGTGCTCCGGCGTGTTCGACAAGTACCGGGAATTTTACGGCGATTCCGAGTTCCAGCCCATCAGCGTCGACGAGCTGTGGCGGCGCGACACGGCGGGCCACCACTTCATGCTGCTCGCGCGGCCGGCGATTGAGGCGCTGGCCCGGAGCGGCGCATGGCGGATCACCCGGACCAACGATACCACCGTGGAAATTGAAGTCGCCGTGCCGGTGCACGCAAACCAGCCGGACGGTCCGCAGTGGCGGCTGAGCCTGCGGCGTCCGGCCGGAGCGTCACCCATGGCGGCCATAGCCCGAATAGGCCGCCGGTTACAAAAAAAAGAAAACAATTTCACAAAGCGCTTGACCGAGGTGCCGCAAGCGGTCTGTATCGCCACGTCATGAGCAACCCCCAAGCCGACTGCCGCCTTGTTGCCTCGCGCTCCGCGCTCTGGCCGCTTCGTCAAGTCGTGAAACAATTTTCTTGACCTTGCCCATCCGACGACTAGCTTCGCCCGAAATAATCATTCCCGATGCGTCATGCTTTATCCCATCCCTGTCCGCCGCTTCGCTGGCGGCGGCGGCGCGTCCGTCCCGGTTTTCCCGCCCATCCCCCCTCTCCAAAACGAACGAATCGATCCAAGCTAACAACCATATGAAACTGAAAAACACCAATAAACTCGCCCTTTGGGCCCTGGCCATCACGGTGACTCTCACCGCGGCGCACGCCGCCATCATCACCGTCCCACCCAATTACACCACCAGTGTGGGCACCACTGCCGATACCATCCAGGCCAACGCCGGCGGCACCTCGGTCGTCGTGGTCGCGGGCAGCACCCTCACTGGCAATGCCGCAGCCTCCCCCGCTCTGAGCATCAATGCGGGCGGTTATGTGGTGAGCAATGCGGGCACCTTGACGGGTAACACGACGGGCTCCGGGGTGGCAGTTAGCGCCACGACGGGCACGACCATCATTAACAATCTGGCAACCGGCAGGATGAATTCCGTTGCCGCCGCCCAGGGCATTTCCCTCGCCGCGGGCGTCGTCGGTGTCACTATCAACAACAGCGGCATCGTCCAAGGTGGCGACGACGCCATCCGCACCTTGTCCAATGGCCTGACGGTCGTCAACGCGACAGGCGGCCAAATCAGCGGCATCACCGGTTTGGGTTCGGATGGCATCCAGGCCGTTGACTCGCTTACGCTGACCAATTCCGGCACCGTGCAGGGCGCTGTCATGGGGGTGAACGCCGGAGCCACCGCCAGCATCACCAATGCAACCGGCGGAGCCATCACGGGAACCACCCGCGGGGTGAGCGCCACGACCGGGCTCACTGTGATCAATAATGGCACGATCACCGCCAGTGCGGCTGCCGGGTTCGGCGTGGCGGCGACCACGGGTGCCACCATTACCAACAGTGCCGGCGCTTCGATCTTCGGCGGCGCCGCGGGGGTACAAGTCACCACCGGCGCAATCATCATCAACAACGGCAACATCAGCAGCACCGCCGCAGTCGGTACCGCCAACAGTGACGGCGTGCGACTCACCGACGGCACGGTCACCAATACCGGCACAATCACCGGCGCCGACCGCGGGGTTCGCTTTACGGGAACCACTACCACCACCCTCCTCACCAACAGCGGTGCCATTTCAGGCGTAGTCGGTGTTGACTACGGCGCGGGAGCCAGCGGCGTGAACAACACGCTCACCATGACCGCAGGCACCATCAGCGTCCTCGGCACTGGCACGAATGCGGTGGTCTTTGGCGCGGGCAATGACGTCTTGAATCTCCAAGGCGGCATCATCACCGGCGCTGTGATCGGTGGCACGGGCACTGACACGATCAACTTCAACGGTGGCACCGCCACGATCAACGGCAACGTGACCACCTTCGATAACATCGTCAGAAACGGCCCGGTGGGCACGGTGGCGACCATCAATGGCAACACCACCGCCGATTTCATCACGGTCACTTCCGGTGCCCTCTTTCTGAATGGCAGCGGCACCAACGCCGCTCCCAATGTCATTCCTTCCACCATCGGTAACACCGCCGTCGCTCTCAATGGGGGTGTGCTGGGCGGCACCGGCATCTGGAATGTCCTGGTCAACCAGACAGGTGGCAGCATCAGTCCCGGAACCGGGGCCATGGCCATTGGCAACCTCACCCTCGGCAACGATGCGATCGGCACCAAGCTCACGATCACCGGCGGCAATCTGCTTATCAACGTCAATGCGTCCACCGTCGTCCAGACCAGCGACCTGCTCACCGTCAGCAACAACGTCAATATCACCCCCGGTGCCGCCACGATCTTGATTTCCCCCACCACCTTGGATGCTCCGCTGCAAAACGGTTCCACCCGCGTGATGCAAGTGGTCGGCACCCGCACCGGTCAATACGCCGCCGCCGGGTTCGTCTTTGGCAGCGCGCGCACGGATACAGGCCCGCTGATCGCGAATACGGTTGACGGCGCCTTCACGAGTTCCACCGCGTTCTTGAGCGTGACCAGCGGCAATGTCGCCCTGGCGCAGAATGCCAATGACACCTACGTGACGGTGGTACACAATTACGCCAATCCGGCCCTGCCACTGACCTCCTTCGGCAGCCAGTTCGGCATGGGCCTCAATACCATGGTCCCCGCTTCGCTGACCAACCCGATCCTGGCGGATTTCATGGGTTATTTGGACTATAGCAGTGCCGCTACGGTGGCGGGCGTGCTCAATGCTTATCAGCCAACGGATTTCCAGGCATCGCTGGCCTATTCGGTGGTCAGCGCCCGTGAAATCCACCGCATCGTGGAACAGCAGAACCTGGGGGATCGCATGTTCCCGGGCAACACCGGCGTGTGGGCCAACTACAACTACAACAATTACAACAGCGCCGGCAGTTCCAACCGCTACACCGTGGGGGTCGGCACCGCCATTGACACCTTCCATTTCGGCGCCTTGGTCTCCTATGCGGATTCCGACATCTCCAGTAACTCGACGGTCGAGTCGCTGGCCTACGGCGCTTATCTGGGCATGGGCAGCACCACCGGCTGGCAGGTCAATGGCTATATCGGCGGATCCCATAACAAGACGAGCACCAGCACCAGCACCCTCATCGGCTCGCCGGTGTTCAGCGTGATCGACTTCAATCCTGATGGCAACAGCTTCCAGGCCCTGCTCTCCGGCGCTTACATGATGGAGGAAGGCGCCTGCACGTGGGGACCGACCTTCGGGGTGGAATACACCAATGCCAGTTTGGATGGCAGCGCCTACCCGGGCGGCACTCTGCCTGGCATGTCATACTCCTCGGACACCTTGGAAAGCCTGCGCTCACTGGTCGGTCTGCGTGCGGAGTTCAACATGGGCTCCAAGATCCACCCCTACATCAGCGCCCAATGGGCTCATGAGTTCGACGGTACCAGCAGTGGCTATACGGCGAGCTTCGCAGGCACCTCGTTCAATGTGAACTCACAGATCAACCTCGCCTCGGATTCCTTCATCCTGCGCGCCGGCCTGGTGATTGGATTCACCGATACGTTCTTCGGTGACGTCGGGTACCTGGGTGAATATTCCACCAGTGGCAACAACACCGATTACAACGGCCTCAACGTGGGCCTGCACGCGTCGTTCTGATCCGCAACGCGTCTGATTCCACAAATCTCCGCTCCGCGCATGGCTGGCCCGTGCGCGGAGCTTTTTGTTAGAACGGGCGGCGTTGTGAAGTGCGGCAGACTTGCGGCAGGGGGGTGTTAGGGTCATTTTGGCGGTTCTTGAACCTGGAATGAGAAATGAACCGCAGATAAACGCAGACGAACGTTAATTTTAAGAGGTTTGAACCCAATTCGCATCTAACCCGGTGGGTGAGGCCGCGAATCAGCACAACTCTTTGATTATCTGCGTGAATCTGCGTCCATCTGCGGTTCCACTTTCTTGAAACACGGGCGGGCCGCCCAATACAGTTCGCTTAGCCCATTGCATTGCAAGTGATGGCTCCCCGGGCAGGATGCCCGGACCACAGCGGCGCGGGCATCCTGCAGCTCGGCTGAGCTCGCCGAACGCCCGCCGCCATTCTTTTCCTCCGCTTTCCCGCGGCGACTATACGAACAGTATTGGGCGGCCCGCACGTGCCCCTCTTGCCGCGGCTCACTCTTCCACCCGCTCGCGGTAGATTTCGATGGACTTGGCTTCAAAGCGGCGCAGCGCGTCGCGAAACTCATCGGCCGCTTGCTGGCGCTTGACGGCCTCCAAGGCGCTAAGGATTTCAGGCTTGGCTTGCTCGAAGGTGGCAGGCTCGGCCGACTTGCGCGCGGTGACCTCGATGAGGTGCCAGCCCAGCTTGCTTTGCAGCAGTTCGGGTTGATTGAGAGGCATCGCAAACAGCGGTGCGGCCAGCTCCTCCGGCAACCGCGCGCGGGTGATCCAGCCAAGCGCACCCCCGCGGTTCTTGGTGACCGGATCATCGCTGACCTCGCGGGCCAGCGTGGCAAAGTCCTTCTTGCCTTCGCGTAGGGTGGCAAGCGCGGCGGTGAGCGTCTTTTTCACCTCGTCGGGATTGTGCTCGAGGGTGGGCAGGAAAATATGGCGGGCTTCGATGCGCTCGGGAGTGGCAAGCTGGCGTTGGTTTTGCGCAAACCATTTGCGCGCCTCGTCCTCGGTGACGCCGATGAGCGGGGCGAGGCGCGACTCGACATATTTGTCCTGCTGGATGCGCGCGGCGATGCGCTCGCGGAGGTCTTGCTCAGTGGCGATGCCCTGCGACGCCATCGCGGAGTCCAGCTCTTGATGGTTAGAAAACCCGGCGCTGAAGCGGTTGAGGCGTTCGTTGATTTCCGCGTCGCTGACTTTCAGATCGGCCGCGTTCGCACTCGCTTTCGTGCGCAGCAGTTCGTGATCGATCAAGTCATTGAGCGCGGCAAAGCGGACGAGATTGCGCTCTTGCGGGCCAAGTCCGGCCAGGGTCTTGCCCTCCCGCCAGAGCCGTTCCCGCAGCGCGCGCTCGAGCTGGCTGCGGTGGATGTTGTAGGCCGCGACCCGCGCGACGATCAGGTCGCCCGGGGCGGCGACGACAGGCGGGCCGGCCTGCTCGGGTTTCCTGAGGCGACGGCTCAGCGGGCCGCCGCAAAAGTACAAGTCGCAGAGCAGATAGGCCATGACCGCGCCATAGATGGCTAAACGCAGCGCCGTTCTACCGGAGGGTGTCATGCTGGGGAGGGGAGAAGTTATCAGGGGAGAGACAGAAGACCGCTTCGCTGTAAGACAGAAGACCGCTTCGCTGTAAGACAGAAGACAGAAGACAAGAGGAAGAGGATCGGTCGGATCGGACCGATCTCTTGTCTTCTGTCTTCTACTCTTCTGTCTCTATCTGATTTCCACGCTGGTGCCGGGGCGGATGAGGGTGGGCAGGCGGATGGCGTCCCAGTTGGCCAGGCGGATGCAGCCGTGGCTGCGGGCGCGGCCGATGGTTTCCGGGGTGGCGGTGCCGTGCAGGCCGATGCCAGGCTTGGTCAGGCCGGCCCAGAAGATGCCGACCGGGTTGTTCGGGCCGGGCGGGATCTCCAGCGAGTCCGCATCGCTGCTGCGTTTGCCGGTATCCAGGAGCTGTTGGTCGTAGCGCCAGATCGGCAGTTCCACCGCATTTCTAACCTCCCAAGTGCCGTACTTGATGAAGCGCTCCTCGCCGGGGGTGATGGGAAACGAGGCGATGAGTCCGCGGTTGGGGCGGCGCGTGGTGATGGTCTGCACGTCGCTGCCCGGTTCGGCCACCACCAGCGCGGCGGGGGCGGCCTCGAAGATGCGCACCTGGTTGATCTTGGTGTCCACCACGGCATGGCGCAGGCTCATGACCTCATCGGCTTTGTAGGCGATGCCGGTGACTTTCTCGATGCAGAACGGGTCCACGTTGGGCACGATGATGGACTGGCGCGGCTCGAGGTTGGCGATTTTGCGGCTGCCGTTGAGTTCCATCAGATACTCCTCACTGCAATGATAGCGCTCGGCCATGAATTCGACGTTGCTGCGGTAGCTCATCTTCTTGCTCTTGGCTTGGCGGGTGTACTTGGTGGGCAGGTTCGGATTGACCCAATCCTTGACGATATCCGGCACCACCGCGACGGCCAGCGGGCTGGGAACCGCCTTGCAAGCGGCGCTGAGCACCTCGACCCAACTGTCCAGCGGATAGCCGTTGACCTCATTCCAGGATTGCACCGCCAGCTCGGTGAAACGCCCGGGCTTGCCGTCAATGATGCCGGGACCGAACAACGCCTCATCAAGGAAAATCTGCAGGCTCAGGGCGTCGTCGCCGGTCGGTTTGACGTTGGCCGCCACCTTGGGCTTGGCGGGCGTGATGGGCGTGTCAGGCGCGTCGGGATCCACCCGCGCGGCGCGGCGCACCGGGCCGGGTTGCGCCGCGGCAGGTTCAGCGGGTTCGGCGGCTCCGGGCAGGGCGCGGGCAGTGGCGGCCTTGGTGGGCCGGGATGGGGCCGCGACCGAGACCGGCGTGGCGGCGGGCTGGGCGCCGGCGAGAGTGGCCGGGAGGACGAGGAGGAGGAGGAATTTCGGCATGGAGATAGAAACAGTTAGGTTAGGCGGGAACCATGGCAAAGGCTTCGAGGCGACCGGCAATGACCGCGGGCACCACGGCGCTGACGACAATGTCATCGCCTTCGTATTCGGTCGCAAGCACTTTGGCTTCCCGATGCAACAGACTAACAAGTTCGGCGCGGTGCTGCGGGATGCGGTAGTGTTTGCGGCACACGCGGTCAGCCAGCACCCGGGCGCAGGCCGTGAGCAATGCCTCCAAGCCCTGACCGGTGACCGAGGAAGTCTCGATGGCATCGGGAAACTTCGCCCGCAACTGAGCCAACACCTCCGGATCGGTCACCAGATCGATCTTGTTTAAAATGGATAGAATCGGTTTGTCGCCGGCGCCCAACTCCCCGAGCACCTCAAGGGTGGTGTCATGAAAACGCTCGATTTCCGCCGCGGTGGCGTCATGCACGTGAATGAGGAAATCCGCCAGCACGGCTTCTTCGAGTGTCGCCTTGAACGCCTCCACCAAGCGGTGCGGCAGGCTGCGAATGAAACCGACCGTGTCAGTGATGAGCAAGGGCTGGCCATCGGGCAATGCGATGCGCCGGGTGGTCGTGTCGAGGGTGGCAAAGAGCATGTCCTTGGCCATCACCTCGGAACCGCTGAGGATGTTGAGCAGGGTGGATTTGCCGGCGTTGGTGTAGCCGACGATGGCGCCGTGCGGGGTATCGAGCCGCTCGCGCTCCTTGCGCTGGGTCTTGCGTTGTTTGCGCAGCACTTCGAGTTCGCGTTTGGCGCGATCAATCGTGAGGTAGGCGAGCCGGCGGTCCACTTCAATTTGTTTTTCGCCCATCCCGCGCGAGGTGCCGCCGCCGCCCTGGCCGCTCTGGCCGCCGCCCGACCCGGCCGATTCGCGGTCGAGGTGGCCCCACATCCGGGCCAAGCGTGGCAGCGCGTATTGCATCCGCGCCAGATCCACTTGCAGGCGCGCTTCCTTGGTCTTGGCGCGCTTGGCGAAAATATCCAGAATGACCTCCTCGCGGTCGATCACGGTGAGATCGGCGAGTTTTTCCCACTCGCGTTGTTGCGACGGGGCGAGGCCGTTGTCGATGACAATCACATCGCATTCATGGGCGCGGGCGAGGGCGGCGAGTTCCGCCGCTTTGCCGATGCCGCAGAGCAATTTCTTGTGAATTTCGCGGCTGCGAACCAGCACGGATTCGGCCACCTCGATATCGAGGGTACGTACCAACTCGCCGAGTTCCTCAAGCAAGGAACCGGCCTCGGTGGCCTCACGCGGATCGAAATAAATGCGCACCAGCAGTGCCCGTTCGACCATCTCTGGTTTTTGTCTGACCTCAAACATCCGGGCAAGGAATAGCACACGATGCAGGGCGGCGCGATGCGAATTTTCAGCAATCCTTGGTCCGTGCCGGCAGCGCCAGCGGAATTCCACGCAAGTGGCGCAAGTGACCCCACAGGCCGCCAACCACGCAGCTCAAGCCAAACCCGAGCAACAGCGGCGGCAGCGCAATGGTCAGCGCGATCCCCGGCACCCCGATGGCCAGCAACACATCGTCGGATAGGACGTGGGGTGCAATGACGAAATATAGCCGCGCAAGCCACAGCAAGCCCGCGCCGAGCGCCATGATGGCCGCACCCCGCGAACGACTGTCGCGGGCAATTCGTGCGGCGGCCAGCGCGACCAAACCCAGACCGCACAGGCCGCCGACATCCAGCAATTGCTGATTGGCGACGATGGCTTCAAACGAGGGGATCATGTGCAGGGATGGGCTGGGGGTTTGCTTGCGGCAGCGGGCCTCGCAAAACCCTGGCATGCAACGCCAAGCCGGTGCCAAACAACAGCCAGCCGCAGTTCATCACCACCAGTATCACCATGTGCCAACCGAATGTCTCGGCCACCGCCGCCCGCGAGTTCAGCAGCGGCGCCAGCGCCACGATGAGACCGGTTTCATGCAGCGGCAGCAGCACCGCATAGCCAAAACCTAGCAATAAACTGCCGACCACAATCAAGCGCGCATTGCAGGCGTTGGCGGTCAGCGCAATCCGCCATGCGACAACGACGAGGCAAACCCCCATCACCATCAAGAACATCGGATGGAACGCGTCAATCAACGCGCACAACGGCTGGGGACAGGGTCGATTCACAGGGCTACCTAAATCGGCATCGCGCGATCCGCAAGAAATAGTTGCGCAGCGCGCCGGCCGGACGCCAAACCCACGGAGGGGCGCCGGCCCGAGGAAACCCGGCCTTGTCAGGGAGCGCGAAGTTGCATACCAATGGCAGCCCTCCCCCGCTCATGCCGCGCTATCCATTCCTCGTCATCGCCGCGTTCATGCTGATTGCATTTTCCACCAGCGTTGTGGGCGGCGTCCAATCCGCGCCCGCCATGGCCGAAAGCAGCGGCGCGGCGGCGCATCACGCAGCCTTTCCCAAACCGTTGCAAGCCTATGCGCCGGCGGCCGGAAGCCTGTTAGATGTGCTCACGGCGCGGGTTGCGGCGGAGCCGTTCAATCTGGCGGCCAGCGGCATTTTCCTGCTCGCCATCCTGCATACCTTCGCGTGCGGGTGGTTCACCCGGCTGGCGCACAAGTTCGAGCATGTCCATCAGGCGGACTTGCAACGCCGCAGGGTGTCACACGAGCCGTCGCACCAGAGCCTGGAGGAGGTGTCGTTTTTCGGCACGTTGTTTCACTTTCTGGGTGAGGTGGAGGTGGTGTTCGGGTTGTGGGTCATCGTGTTAGCCGCAGCCGCCTCCTACTATTACAGTTGGCTCGAGTTCAAACTCTACCTGAGTGAGGATTGCACGTTCACCGAACCCTTGTTCGTGGTGGTCATCATGACCATTGCGGCGAGCCGCCCGGTGTTGCGCGTGGCGGAGCAAACCCTGGCGCAAGCGGCCCGCTTGGGCAAGGGCAGCCCCGCCGCGTGGTGGCTGAGCGTGCTGATGCTGGCACCAGTGCTCGGATCGTTCATCACCGAACCGGCGGCCATGACCATTGCGGCGCTGCTGTTGGCCAAACGGTTTTTTCCGCGCCAACCATCGGCAACCCTGGCCTATGCCACGCTGGGCCTGCTGTTTGTCAACATCTCGGTAGGCGGCACGCTCACCAGTTTCGCCGCGCCGCCAGTGCTGATGGTGGCCGGCCGCTGGGGCTGGGACACTCGCTTCATGATGCTCCACTTCGGGTGGAAAGCGGTGGTCGGAGTGGCCTTGTCCAGTCTGTGCTATTACCTGTGGTTCCGCACGGAATTGCACCGCCTCGACGGCACACCCCAGCCGGGCAGCGGGGGCGCGTCGCTGGCCCCGCCCAGGGAAGAACGCGACACCCCGATCCCTGGCTGGGTCACCGGAGTGCATTTGGGGTTTCTCGCGTGGACGGTATATGCCGCGCACTATCCAGTGCTGTTCATCGGCGGCTTCTTGTTCTTCATCGGGTTCCTCACGGCCACCCGCCACCACCAAAATGCCGTGTCGTTGCGCAGCCCGATCCTGGTCGGCTTCTTTCTAGCCGGCCTGGTGATTCACGGCGGCTGCCAGGCATGGTGGATCGAACCGGTGATGATGGGCTTGCGCGAGCAGGCGCTGATGTTGGGGGCCACGCTGCTAACCGCTTTCAACGACAACGCGGCGATCACGTATCTGGCGGCGCAGGTCGATGGCATATCCGCCGCGGCCAAATTCGCGGTGGTGGCCGGCGCGGTGGCCGGTGGCGGCTTGACCGTGATTGCCAACGCGCCAAACCCCGCAGGCCAAAGCCTGCTGGCGCGGTTTTTCACCTACGGAATTTCGCCGCTGGGGCTGGCGCTGGGTGCCATCCCCCCCACCATCATCGTCTATTTGTGCCTGATGGTGCTGCCCAGCGGCACGGCAGCCGAGCACCCGCCGGCGACCGCCGGGCCGCAGCCGCCAGCTGCGGAGGAGCGATCTCCGAAGCGCCCTCACGGAGGGGCGATTCCCGAATTGCCGGGACCATGAGAGGTCAATGAGAAGCGGAAATGCTTCACGCATTGGCCCGCCACGGGCCACGGCGGATCGGAGTCCGCCGCTCCGCGACAGCCGCCGATTAGATTTCGCCGGCGTGTTCGCCAAACTGCCCCACGGTTCTTGACAGGCGGAAAAAAAACCCGCAGGCTCGACACAGTCGGTTGCCACTTGGTGAACGCCGGAGGTCAACCGCCTATCAAACCATCCAACAACCCCATTTGCAGTCATGAACGAGTCCCCCCGTCCCAAGCCACTGTTTTATATTGTTCTCGGTCTGGTCGTTGCCGCCTTGCTGGCCTATGGCTTCCGCAGCGTGCTGTTCCCTGCGGGCAAGGAGCATGCGGTGGGGCCCATCTCCGCCGGTGACCTGAGCAAGGGCGGCGGCGTGGAAGCCCAGGACGCCAATGCACCCACCACGGTCAAGGAATACAATTTCAAGCCCAGCGAGAAACTCCCGCCCGTCAAGGACACCAGCAACTATGAGCCGCTGCAGGACCGCACCGTCAAATTCGCCCTCAACGTGTGGGCCGGCTGGGCACCCATCATCCTGCAAAATGAGGGCGGTGCCGCCGGCAAAGTCTGGACCACTCCCAGCGGCCAGCCGTTCAAGGTGGAGCTGGTGCTCATCGACAACCCGATTTCCATGCGCGACGCCTACGCCGGCGGTAAGATCCATGTCGGCTGGGCCACGCTGGACATGATGCCGCTGTTCATGGACCAACTCAAGAATGACAAGCGCATCTTCCCACGCGTCTATCAACAGGTCGACTTTTCCAACGGTGGCGATGGCATTGTCATCCGCCGCTCGGCCGCGCACAATCCCGCCGCCCCGACCATCGGCGACCTGCGCGGCAAGAAAATCGTGCTCGCCCAGAACTCGCCCTCGGAATATTTCGTGCTCAACGCGTTGGTCAACGGCGGCGTGCAACCCGGCGAGGTGAACTTCGTGTACACCGAGGATGCCTTCCAAGCCGCCGCCGCCTTTAATGCCGACAAGTCGATTGCCGCATGTGTCTCCTGGGCGCCGGACGTTTACAACCTCAGCGCGCTGCCTGCCAATCACATGTTGGTTAGCACCGCCACCGCTAACAAACTCATCGCCGACGTCTGGTTTGCCCGCGCCGACTTTGCCCGCGACCATGCGGACATTTGCGAGGGCCTGGTGCGCGGCATCTTCGAGGGCATGGCCAAAATGAAAACCGACGCCGGCAAGAAACTCGCCGCCGCCCACATGTCCAAGCTCTACAGCATTCCGGAGAAGGACACCCTCGGCATGCTGGGCGACGCCCACTCGACCAATTACGCCGAAAACCGCGAGTTTTTCATGAACCAGAACAACCCGGCCAATTTCGAGCGCACCTGGAACGGCGCCTATTTCCTCTATCGGAAAATGAACCGCATCCAACAACAGGTGCCCTTCGATCAGGTGATGGATTTCTCCATCCTGCAGAAGCTCGCCGACGAGGAGCCCTACAAGTCCAGCCGCAACGATTACCAGATCAACTTCGCACCGAAAACCGTCCAATCGATCAAAGCCGAGGGCAACGAGATTCTAACCAAAGTAATCACGGTCCATTTCTTCCCCAACTCGGCGGAGTTGCGCAAGACAATCACCGTGCGCGAGGATGGCCACGACGTCGAGAAACCCTACGATCCCAATGTTGACCTCGTGCTCGAGGAGGTCGGCAAACTCGCCGCCCAATACGGCGCCGCCAACATCGTCATCGAAGGCCACACCGATGCGAGCATGCGCGGGGAGGTCAGCGTCGAGATGGTCAAGGAACTTTCCAGCAGCCGTGCCGCCTCCGTCAAAACCGAACTCATCAAGAAGTTTCCCACCTTCAATCCCAACCAGTTTGTGGTGGAAGGGGTCGGCTGGGACCGCCCCGCCGATCGCGACGATCCGGGCAACCACGCCAAGAACCGCCGCGTCGAAATCAAGGTCATCGCGCTGGAAAACCCCGAGTAGCACCATGGCCCAACTCGATTCCAAGGCCCCTGCTGCCGCTCCTCAGCGCGGCTGGCTTAGCGCCTGGTGGCAGCGCGTGGGCACCTTGCGCGATGTGCCGAGCCAACTTGAAGGAATGCTCTTGAGCGTCGCATGCATCGTGGCCCTGCTGGTCGTCTGGTGGGCCATCACCGCGGGCGAGGGCGATCATCGGCTGGTGGATGCGTACACCCTGCCCAGCCCGGCGGACACCTTCGCCTCGCTGCCCTTGTTGTGGCAGCGCGGTCTATCAATCAGTGCGCTCACCAGTCTGTCGCGGGTGTTTGGCGGCTTCCTGATCGCCGCGGCCATCGGCGTGCCGCTGGGCCTGATTTCGGGCAGCTACCTGCGCGTCGGCGCGTTCGTCAAACCGGTTAGCATCTTCGGCCGCAACGTGCCCATCGCGGCCCTCATCCCGCTGACGCTCATCTGGTTCGGCTTGGACGAGGTGCAGAAAGTGATGTTCATCTTCCTGGCAGCGGTGGCGTTCATCCACTTTGATTCAAGTTCGGCGGCGCGCGCCGTGCCCGACCGGTTTCTGGAAACCGCTTATACCTTGGGCGCCCGCCGCAATTGGACCAAGGGCCTGCGCCTGTGCGTCATCGTCGCGCTGGTCTACGCCGTGGTCGCCGCCCTCGGCTGGTCGCTGTTGCAACAGGATGTTAGATTGGCCGCCGACGTGAGGGGCGCGGGGTTCTGGCTGCGGGCGTTGTTAGGATTTGCGCTTGGCATGGGGCTGTGGCTGCCGTTGTTGAGCCATCAGGTGTTGCGCAAGGTGGTGGTGCCCATGGCGATGCCCGACGTGGTCAACAGCCTGCGCCTGTTGTTCGGTCTGGCCTTCGGCTACATCATGCTGGCGGAAGTGATCAATGCCAAGCGCGGCCTTGGCGCGCTCATCATCACCAGCCAGCGGCAGGGCCCGCGCGAACATATCTATTTGTGTCTGGTCATCATCGCCCTGCTCGCCTGGGGCATCGACCGCTTCATCCTCATGATTCAACGCCAAGCCTTTCCCTATTTGAAATATGGCCAGGATTGAAACCCCAGCCGGCAGCGCCCCCTGCGAAATCGCTCCCGTCCCGGCCAACGGGACGCTTCGGCGCATCGTCGAGTTCGATCGTGTTAGCAAGACATATCTCCCCGCCACCCGCAACGAATTCACCGCCATCCGCGATGTGACGTTTCATGTCGAGGATACCCCTAACGTCGGCGAGTTCATCGGCATGCTCGGCCCCAGCGGCTGCGGCAAGAGCACGGTGCTGCGCCTCATCGCCGGGCTCGCCCCGCACTTTCCCGCCACCTCGGGCACGGTGCGGGTCGGCGGCCTGCCGGTCGAAGGCCCGGGTCCGGACCGCGGTTTCGTGTTCCAGGACTATGCGAATTTTCCGAACCGCAGCGTGTTGGAAAACGTCGCCTTCGGCCTCGAGTGCGCCCAGGTGCCCGAAAGGGAACGCCTCGAACGCGCCTGGGAATGGCTCGGCAAGGTCGGCCTCGACGCGAAAAACGACGCCGCCAAATTTCCCTATCAACTCAGTGGCGGCATGAACCAGCGCGTGGCCATCGCCCGCACCTTGATCCTCGGCCCCCGCATCATTCTGATGGACGAGCCGTTCGGGGCGCTCGACCCCGGCACCCGCCAAAACATGCAGGACTTGTTAGTCGCGCTGTGGAAGG
>Ga0118677_10009373_pt1 | contig 15308 bp, 16 predicted proteins | sample AliMusrvi5mmetaG_FD_86154 | JGI IMG/M metagenome (GOLD analysis project Ga0118677, IMG submission 86154)
GTTCGGCGATGATGGCCGCGGCGCGCGGGTCGATGGGGATGCCGGGAAGGGTCGGGGCGGGGGCCTTGGCTCCGGCGGCTTGCTTTGCCAATTGGGGGAGGAAAATGGCGACGGCGTCGTGACTGGACCAGCCGCGGGGGAAGCGTTTGGACAGGACGGCGAGCGCGGTGTGATAGGCCGCCCAATCGTAGGAGGTGAAGAACGCGCGGGTGGCTTCCTGATAGGAATGCTCGGCGAGCAGGTCAACGGCGGCATCGACCGCGGCTTCGCGCGAGGGGTACACCTCAAACACGGCCAGCGCGAGCTGGTTGGCCAGCGCGGGGTGGCCGGTTTGATAGAGCTGGGCGGCAAACAACAGGAAGCTGGCAAAGTTCGAACCGTTGAAGCGGACTACCCGATCATCGCCAGCCATTTTGGCGGCGAGTTTCTTCAGACCGGCAATGATCGCCTCGACATCCTTGGTAAGGTCCGGCCCGGTGGGGTGCTGCTTCGGGGATTTGAGTTCGATGACTTCGATACCGCCCAGGGCAATGGCGCGCGGCTTGCCCTCGGCGGCCGCGAGCAGCCAGGCATTGCCCTTGACCGACTTGGCGAGTTCGCGCAGTTCGTAGTTGGTGCCGGCCTCCGCGACCACCGCCCAGATGGCCTTGGCATCGAGGGCCGGCATGCCGAGGGCGGCGAGTTGCTTGAAACCGTCGGAAAAATCGGGCGGCGCAGACGGTTGTTGCGCCCGGCCGATGATGGCGGAGCATAGGAGAAACGGGATGATCAATGAAGTCCTCGCGCTCACGAAAACATTTGTAAGCCAACAACGCCGAGCGCGGAAGTTCTATTTGAAATATCCCCGCACCCTCAACGCACTGCGGGTGATCGATGAAGTTGCCCCACCCATGGACATAACCAATGGTGTTCCTACCTCGCCCGGATGACCCGGGAAACGGGTGTCGCCGCGGTGCTGCCGGAAATCGCCAGGGTGGATCTCGATGCAAGGAAGATCGTCGGCAAACCCATGCCGTGGAAACACGAGCGGCAAATCGTGATCATCGCCAACCCCGCAGCCTCGACCGTACCGGCGCCCAGCCTTCGGCAGACGGCCGCTCCCTGCACGCCTTCATGGAGGTCGGCAAGGACTTCTCGACCTGGATCACCGACCGCATCAAGCAGGGAGGCTTTGTTCCCGGAGTGGACTTCGAGATTTTTGATTCCCCAATTTCGGGGAATCAATCTGGGAGGGGTGGCGATCGCAGAAGCAAGGACTACGCCCTCTCCCTCGACATGGCCAAGCACCTCGCGATGATGGAGCGCACCCCCAAGGGAAAGGAGGCCCGCCGGTGTTTCATCGGGTGCGGGCGGGTGCTGCGGGAGGTCGGGAATTGGAATCCAAGCGGGGCACTCCCCGGGAAATTCCACGCATGGTTTTCATCAAAACTGTAACGACCAGGCACGGAAGCCTAACATTCCCATTGGACCAAGAGCCATGACCATTGAGGCCCGAAACTGTAACCACCAGGCCTATCAACTGAGATTTTTGGTTACAGTTTGCTCACGCATCCTTACAGCCGCATTGCGAATCCGCTTTCATTAGATTGATAGGTCGGAGCGATTTTCACGGTTGGAACAGAGACTCACAGTGGTTACAGTTAGACGGAGGAATCCCTAGGGCCGCATGGAAACCCGAAATCACGGTTTCCCTAACTGATGGTAACAACAAATATAACAAGTTAGGGAAAACCCCCCTGGTGGTATCAGTTTCCTTACACGCGCGCACAGGGCCGCGCAGGGCTGCGCAGGGCTGGGGGCGCGTTGCTGGTTACATTTCCCCTACGCGTGGACGGGCGCGCACACTTACAAAACGTAAGAGCAACACCACTGAGTGGGTGTTGCTTACGCGGATGTGCAATCCAAACCAAAGAAAACAGAAGAACAAAATGAACAACACACTGATCCAAGGATTCATGGGGGCCATCGATCACGCGGCAGGCCGGAACCGGGTTCCTCCGGCGGTCCGGCATCCGTCGGTGGCACGGGCACCCGTTTCCCGGGCCGCTGGGGCACCGCCAGTCCATCCGGCCGCCCCGGCCGCCCCGGCCGCCCACAATCCCCCCGAAGCCGCTCCGGGTGCCGGACTGATGCCGACGGACCCCGACAACGGGCCGCGCATGTCCTCGGTGGACATTGCGAGGCTTACCGGCAAGCAGCAGGCCCATGTCATGCGTGATATTGATACGATGCTTGACGCCATGGCGGAGCCGCAAGAGCCCCAATCGGGGTCTCCTCCGATGTGAGGACACCCCAGGTCGGGGTCTCCCCAGATGTGGGGACACCCCCGGACAGGGACAGGTTCGCGTCGGTTTACACCAATCCCCAGAATGGCCAGCAATACAAGTGCTACCTCCTTCCGCAACGCGAGCTGTTGATCCTGATTAGCGGGTACAGCATCAAACTCAGGGCGGCCATCATTGACAAATGGCGGGAGTTGGAGGCCGAGCGGACATTCAGGATTCCCACCCGCCCGGAGGCGATGCGGCTTTATGCGGACCAACTGGATGCCACCGCCACGTCGGCGGCATATTTGGGCGCGGTGCCAGCAAATTTGCTTTCACCGATTCCGACCTCGTCGAGAATCCTTTCGAAGTCGCGCATAACATGGAAATGCTCCGTGTCTGTAGGCTTGGCGATTTTCAGCGAGGACATTGCCGACGGCGACGGCTTCCTTGTGGTCCCGGACCAGGAGCTCGGCGTGTTGACGGCCATTCCCGATGCGGAGGATTCCCCCGCCCCGGAGCGGGAGCCCTAGCCGACCCCTCTGCCGCCGAGAATGTCGGCGGGGTTGAACGGCGCTCACGGCGGCGGCATTCACCTGCATGGGCGCCAGAAGCGCGGTGCGGGTTTCACCGCCGACTTGGGAGAACATCTGGAGGCCGCGCTCGCCGGTTGGCGGGTGGTTCGCCTGGCGCCGACCGGCTGACGTCGGCGCACGTTGAGCGCCTGGTTGCCCCGGTGAGCGATGACCGTGACATTCACCCATCATGATCTCGGCCAACTTCATCCCTCGTGGTTCGGAGCGGAGCGAGAATCCCCTGGTAGGCTTGGTTCGACCTTCTGGATTGTGATTTGTCCGTCGTGATACTTCGTGGCGAATGTGCCGACCATTCCCTCGATCCGCAGTGTTTGCGCCAAGGCTTTGAGTGGAGCCGGGAATGTATTGGGTGCCCATTTCCAGTCCGTCTCGAAAGTGCCGGCGTCTTCGCCAATCATGATCCGTGCCGTCTTCCTCACAAATCCCGTTCTTGCGCCAAGGTCCAGGCCCACCAAATGACCTGCGTCAATCTCGGACCGATGAGCGCAAACCCACTCCGCAAAGACCGGCGCATACTTTGTTTGTCTTGGAAACCTCAGTTGCATCTTTTCCGGTCGAACGTGAATTCCACAACGTGCGGCACTTGCCCGGGAACAGCCACCGGTGGCGCGACTGGAGCAAATGCAACTTGAAGGGCTGGTTTCAGCCGTGCCGACGACGAGCGGCTTTTAGAGCGCCATGGGCTGAGTGTCCAACACAATCGGGAACGGCCCCGCCGCTGGCCATGGCTCCGCTCTCCGTCCTCGTCACCGGCTCCTCTGCTTCCGTTGGCACCCAAGTCGTCCGGCATCTCCACGTGGCGGGTCACAGAATTTCGGCCCTCGACCCCATCCCGCCGAAGGCTCCGCTGCCCGAGGGCGTGGCGTTCCACTTTGCGACACCTGACACCGCAGCCACCCGCACATCAACAATCCGCCGCCCAAGGATTTTCCAAATGAATCCTTGGAAAAGGGAGCCGGAAGGCTATTTTCGCATTTGAAGAGTTGTACCATGATTCTGACAATACCCCCAATTTCCCCGCATGATTCCGCCGGGCCACCGACCTGGTCGGCTCCGGGCTGCGGTTTTTTGCGCCCCCCAATTCCCGCCCTCCGGTCCGGCCACCGGCTCTTGCACCGGCCGTCACTCCAAAAGCAATTTTTCAGCATTATGAAATCCCTCCTCTTTTCATTCTTCGTCCTTTTGCAACTGCCGTGGAGCGCTTTGCTTGCCGCCGAGATTCACGTCGCCATCAGCGGCAACGACGCCAGTCCCGCGACGCTGGCCGCGCCGTTACGCACCATCCAGCGTGCCGCCGACCTCGCCCAGCCGGGCGATACCGTCACCGTGCATGCCGGCGTGTACCGCGAACGCATCAATCCGCCGCGTGGCGGCGAGTCCGCTAACAAGCGCATCGTTTATCAGGCGGCTTACGGCGAACAGGTTGTCATCACCGGTTCGGAAGACGTGAAGAAGTGGGAGAAGGTCCAGGATGGCGTCTGGAAGGCGACCATTCCCAACACCTTTTTTGGCAGCTTCAATCCCTTTGCGGAACTCATCGCCGGCGACTGGTTTGATTCCAAGGGCCGCAGCCATCACGCCGGGGTGGTCTATCTGAATGGTGACTGGCTGACCGAGGCGGTCAGTCGCGAGGATGTTCTGAAACCCATGACCGCGACGCCGCTATGGTTCGCAAGCGTGGACACAACCCGCACCGTCATCTGGGCGCAGTTCAAGGATGTCGATCCCAATGCGCAGCAGGTGGAAGTCAACGCGCGCCGGTCGGTGTTCTATCCGGAAAAGCCCGGCATGAACTTCATCAGCGTGCGCGGCTTCACCCTGCGCAATGCCGCCACGCCCTGGGCTCCGCCCACCGTGGAGCAGATCGGCCTGATTGGGGTCCATTGGAGCAAGGGCTGGATCATCGAAAACAACGACATCGCCTATTCCACGTGTTCGGGGATCACCCTCGGAAAATATGGCGATGCCCTGGATCAAAATTCAGGATCGGCCAAGGGCTATGTCACGACCATCGAACGCGGCTTGCAGAATGGTTGGAACAAGGAGACCGTCGGTCATCACATGGTGCGCAACAACCATATCTCCCACTGCGAGCAGGCGGGCATCGTCGGGAGTCTGGGCGCGGTGTTCAGCACCGTCACCGGCAACACCATCCATGACATTCATGTCCGGCAACTGTTCTCGGGTGCCGAGATGGCAGGCATCAAATTCCACGGAGCCATCGATGTGACGATCAGCGGCAATCACATCTATCGTACCTGTCGCGGTATATGGCTGGATTGGATGTCCCAGGGGACGCGGGTCTCCGGCAACCTTTGCCATGACAACGCCGCCCATGATCTCTTCGTCGAGGTGAACCACGGCCCGTTTGTGGTCGACAACAATCTTTTCCTGTCGCCCAAAGCGATTGAAGACGATTCGCAAGGTGGTGCCTATGTCCACAACCTCATCGCCGGGGTCATCGATCTGAATCCCACCTTTTATGATGGCCGCAAGACGCCATTCCACAAAGCCCATTCCACGGAAGTCGTGGAGCTCCACGATAATCCTTCCGGAGATAGCCACTATGACAACGACCTGTTCATGCGCTGTGGCGGTCTGGAGAAATATGATCAGGCCCGTCTGCCAATGTGGATGGATGGCAATGTGTTTTTCCAGGGGACGCAGTCATCCAAGCATGAAAGCGCACCCATCAACCGGTCCGCATCCGATCCGGGACTCGCGCTGGTCGAGAAGAGCGATGGCTTTCATCTGACCATGACCATCGCCACGGCCCTCGGGACCGAACGACCTTCGCAACTGGTGACCTCGGCACGGTTGGGCAAGGCCGGCATTTCCGGTTGCGCCTTTGAGAATCCTGATGGTTCTCCCATCACGATCGGCACGGATTATTTCGGCAAGCCGCGCAACGCAGCCAATCCGACGCCCGGCCCCTTCGAGGCTCCCGGGACAGGAATGCTCACCACGAAGGTGTGGCCGCGTGCGTCAACCCGGGAAACGAAATGAACCGCCTCTGATCAGAAAGCGTTACCCCGCGCATCTTCAGGCTGTTTGTAAGAGCCATTCAAGGTCGGCGGAACCCGTAATCGCAAAAGCACGAAGAAGACGGGAGAGGTGTCAGGGTATCACGGTTACCTTTCGCACCGCGGAATTGGTCTTCACTTGTTCCCGTGTCAGTGGCTTGCCGTTGAATTTCACGTGGTCGAAACGTACATTCTCCACAGCGTGCGCATCATCGGCACCCACCAAATCCACCTGAAGGTCCTTGCCGGCGACTGAAATGTTGCGGAAGAGGACCTGCCGGATGACACCTCGTTCCGCATCGCGGGACCAATACGCCTTGCCTATCCACAGCGAGATGCACTGGCGCGCCTCTTCGATGCGGATGGGATCGTCGCCATTGAACAGCGCCGCCTCGTGTTCTTCGATGTCGAAAGCTTCATTCACCACCCTCCGATTTGGCCCATTTCTCATCCGTTCGTGCGAAAACGCGGGTAATACGTGATGAGCCCGCTGAATCAAGAGAGTTCATTTTCCTCCGAAGAGGCCATCAATGCCGTCAGGTGCCTTTGAAAGTCGAACATCCAGCCGATTTCTTCATCCGCAAAGGCCGTACCCAACCAGTCGCTAGTCCCTGCGTTGATTGCCGCCACGCCGCACGCCGCGAGCGTTCAGAGTCTGGCGCCCATTGGCTCTGGTCAGGATGCGGCCGCCGCCCTCATCGCCTACGCCTTCGGGCTGGATGCTCCTGGCAACGGCGCGCAAGCTCTGCCCCAGGGGAAACGGGTCGGTGACAGTTATGTCATCGAGTTCACCCAGCCCGCCGGAGTCACCAACATCACCTACGGCGCGGAGTGGAGCACAACCCTGCTGCCTGGTAGCTGGACTGCTATCCCTGACACCGGCACCGACGACGGGCACATCTTCAGCCTGCCTGTGGACGCGGCGCCGCAACGCTTCATGCGGCTGAAAGTGACAGGTCCATAGGAGCCGCCGGCGACTGCGTGAGGTGACGAATTCCACCTTTCTTCCTGCTCACAGCTAAAGAAAAGGAGGGGTTTGGCCCCTCCCGTGTTGTGCTCTTTGGGGACCTCCGAAGGGACGGTTGAGGCCCCTTCAATTCTATATGGCAGATGGGCTGCCATTTTTTCACTCCGCATGGACGACCCGCTGGCCGGCACCGGTGATGGTGACTGCCACCGCCCCGTCGTGGAGGCCGCCATCTGAGCCTCTGCCCACGGATGGGAGGCACTCAGTTGTCATTGCGCCGGGCCATCGCGCGAACCTGCTCGTCGACTTCTCGAATGATTGTAGCGATCTGTCGCATTTGCTCTTCTGCCGAGCCCCCATCGGTGATCAGCGAAAACGCGTCGAGGGTCAGGTCATGCTGGTTTTTGAGACACCGTGAACAGGTGTAATGGATTTGCTGCCCGCGGAGGTCCCGCTCCCATGCCTGGTTCATTCCAGCACCAGTTGCGGCGGCGCCACAATAAAAACAGCGGGCACCCCGCAAATCCGGAACAGGCCAATTGAGCAGGTTGCCCCGCTCCGTCATGCATTTGTCGCAGAGGTCCAGAACCGTCTTTTCGCCCGAACGGATCTCGCAAAGGTGACATGTGGCGGGAGCGGCTCGACAGATGCCACAAAGGTTCCCGACCTCGGAATTGTTGTCAGCGTCGTTTGGCATTTTCCCTCGCTATGGTGTTAGTTGTTCCCGCGCCAGCGGCAGACTTCCCGTTCGCTCGCCAAGCGGCAGATTTGTCCGAGACCGCGACCCCAACCCGCGACGAGCGTATCGACACGTTCGGGATCACGGCCTGAATGGATCAGCGCATCCACCAACATTCCCCTATGCGCATCCATCTGCCGCCGGAGGATTCCCGCGTGGTGCAACACCTCTGGGCCAGGGGCGCTCCGCTGCCGGTCGAGGCAAATCGTGAACGCCCACATCCACTCGGATGTTTCCTCTGGAATCCCCGGAAGATAATCGTAGAGCGCCGCCAAATCGACACAACACATCGGGAGCGGCAGATCCTCGCCCTCGAATGCGATGGTGAACAGTTGGGAATCGGCCATTGGTTTGGGTCTTTCTCACCCATAGGTTCATTCTACAGCGTGTCGGGCTTGGTGCCGGGCTTGGTGTTGGGTTTGTACCAGATCGAAAGGGGACTGCGCAAGAAGCGCATGGGTCGAGAAAGAGAACTTTCCGCGACCCCCGCTCACGAACCAGCAAAGGCGCCCGAAGAGAGTGTGACAATGACAATGTTGGGAAATGCCGGGTTCCATTTGCTGCCATTCCTCCCGCTGGCCAGCATCAGGCCGCCGAGAGAGGTGCGCATCGTTTCCGGCCGCCATTGCCATGAGAACTTCCCCCCGCTTGCTCGCCTTGCTCGTCCTCGCGACCGCCCCAGTGGGCCGCGCCGAAAGCCCTGCCGCTCCGACCGCCGTCACGCCGACCGCCACGGAGGCGCCGAAGGCACCCACGCCGCCCGGCTTCGCCCTCGTTCCCGCTGGCGAGTTCACGATGGGCGACGCGCTCGACGGAATGGAGAGAGCCAAGCCGCACAAGGTGAACTTCAGCGCCTTCTTCATGCACAAGAACCTGGTGACCAAGGCGGAGTGGGACGAGGTGCGGGAATGGGCCTTGAAGAACGGCTACTCCCACCTGCCCCGAAGGAAAAGGGAAGGCGGCGGACCATCCCGTGCAAACGGTCACTTGGTATGACGTTGCGAAATGGTGCAACGCCCGGAGTGAGAAGGCAGGGCTGGTTCCCTGCTACTACAGGGACGCCGCGAAGACGACGGTCTATCGGAATGGCGGCAAGGACGTCACCAATGAAATGGTGAGGTGGGACGCCACGGGCTACCGCCTGCCCACCGAGGCGGAGTGGGAGAAAGCGGCGCGCGGCGGCCTGACCGGCAAGAGGTTCCCGTGGGGCGATACCGTCAGTCACAGCGACGCGAATTTTGAGAACGGCGGCAAGGAGAGCTATCAAACCGGAAGCACCGGACCTCATTGCCATCGAGAAAGGGGGTGGGTGGTCTCAAACTGGACTTGGTGAGGGCGCTGCCTCGAGAAGAAGCGGCATGCCGTCCGTGTCTTCATCAGCAGAACTGGCCTCGAACTGCGGCGAGATGTCGGGAGGGGTTCACTCCGTGTATCGTTTTGTAACGTTTTTGACCCTCATTTTGGTGTCGTTTCGCGCATCTCGGCGCACATCCTGGCAACTCACCGGGTTTCGGCGGCGGCCGTCAAACCCTTGTAGATCAGGGAAAAACAGCCATCTTGCAGCGCGTACGGGTGATGAGGATCGAACTCACGCCTCAAGCTTGGGAAGCTCACGTTCTACCATTGAACTACACCCGCGTCGCTGCCGACGCCCACCCAATACAGAGATTGGCCGTTTGGCAATGCGAAATTTCGACCCGCAAATTTTCGAGATCCGGGGTACGGCTCGGTTTGGTGCCCTCGAAAGTCTGAAAAAATCCAAAAAAAACCTTGCGGGGCGGGTAGTTTTACTGTTTCCTGACTTTGAGAAGTCGCGGGCATAGCTTAGTGGTAAAGTCCTAGCCTTCCAAGCTAGCCAGGCGGGTTCGATTCCCGCTGCCCGCTCCAGTGTCGTAAAAATCTGCCAAAACTCGCCAATTTCAACCAACTCCCACCTCCCAATATGAAAAATACCGTTCGCTTCGCCCTGCTGAGTGCCGCCTTGGGACTGCTGTCCTCTTCCGCAGCCTTCGCCAAGGTGGATTGCGTCAGACTCGCCCTGTCTGTCAAACATGCCATTGCAGCCAACCCGTCCGCCACCCTGCAAATTGTCGAGAAAGAAGTGGCCGCCACGCCGGCCTGTGCCTGTGAACTGGTGAAAGCCGCCATCGAAGGCTCCAAGGCAAACGTGCAGTTGGTCGCCGCCATTGTGGAAACCGCCGCCACCGTCGCGCCGGAACACCGTCGGCTCATTGGCCAGTGTGCGGTCGCCGTTGCCCCCGAGGCACTGGCAAGTGTCCAGGCGGTGCTGGCCAAGCTCGAACCCCAGCAGAAGGTCAGCAGACCGGTTTCCACCGCCAAAAACGCCATGGGACCCGGTGCCAAGGGCGCTGACGTGGTGCCGCCGCAGCCGGCCAGCAATCCGCTCGACTTCCCGGGTTCCGGCATTGCCGATCCGCCGGTTCACATGGGCCCGACTCCCGGCGGCCCCGGTGGCTTCCCGGTACTGCCCTTTGGACCGCCCATTTACGTGCCTCCAATCGTCACTCCTCCAATCGTCACTCCTCCGCCCGTCACCCCTCCGGTGAACGAAGTGTGAGTCAGCCTGACGCAGAATCCTGCAATCCCTACGAAATCTCTGCCCCCTAGCAAAAGTCCCTTCATGAAACGACACTTCGCCCTCCTCTCCGCCTCCATGCTCGCCGTCGGTATGGCCTCGGCTGCCGATGGTCTCTATTACATCGGCAGCGAAGCCCAACAGTCGATCCCGCTCAAGTGGGTCGTCGGCATGGACCTCACCTATGACGACAATGTGACTCCCGGCGGCGCCACCAAGGAAAGCGGCACCTCAATCAACCCCTATGTGGGCCTGTCATTCATCAACACGACCCCCCAGACCACTTGGGACGTCTATACCCGCTTGGGTGCCATCTACTATTTCGACAAGCCCAGCTCGCTCAACGACTCCACCTATCCGCAACTTCGCGCCGGCATCAACCTCACCCATCGCTTCGACGAGCGCTTGCGTCTTTCCAGCCGCAACTTCATCGCTTATGAGCTGGAGCCGGACTACTCCTACGGATTTGCCACCTCGCGCCAGGCCGGTGCCTATTTGTACTGGGAAAGCGACAATGCCTTGGGCTATCGCTGGTCCGAACGGCTTGCCACCTACACCGGTTTCACCCTGACCGGCCTGACCTATCCGGACCTCCAGAATCAGAACCGCTTCACGTGGACGGTTTACAATCAGTTCCGCTATCAGCTCACGCCACAACAGACGGTGCTCACCTTGGATTACCGCTACGGCCAAACCACTGCCGGAGACCTGGCCTCGGATTGCACCGACCAGTACATCCTGCTTGGCATTGAGCACCGCTTCAGTCCAAACACGATCCTGGTGGCCCGCGGCGGCCTCCAACTGCACGACGTCAATATGGGCACCAACTCGACCAACCCGTTCTTGGAAATGGCGCTCAATTCCCAAATCAATCAGGATTTCCTGTTGAAGGGCTTTGTCCGCTACAGCATCGAGGGCTACGATACGGTGCAGCAGGTCGGCCTGGGTCTGTATGACTTCAGCCAGCGTCAAACCCTGCGCGTCGGGCTCTCCGCGGAGTACAAGGTGTCGCCGATGTTCACGATCTTCGGCGGAGTGGACTACATTCCCGCGAATTTCAACGACGGCTTCCTGGTGTCCCCCCCTGTCGTGGGCACCCCGCTCAGCGCCAGCGGCCTGAGCGAGAGCCTGGTCAACCTCTGCATCGGTGTGTCGGTGAAGTTCAACGACTTCCTCTACGGCTCGCTGTCCTACAACTACACGGATTCAAACTCGGATTTTATCAATCAGGCCTACACCCGCAACCGCGTCACCGTCGGGCTGCGTTGCGAATTCTGATTCATCCAAGTGCGGAGTTCTTCAACAACCACCTTCTTCACGCCACTATTTGACTGACCTCATGCTCCCGCAATGTCCCTCATTGCGGGAGTTTTGTTTTGATTTTTACCAATCGCTGCTTACATTAACCTCATTCCCACCCCCGCCATGCCCACCAACTCGCCTCAACAAAGTGAAACGGCCCTTCATGCCTTCGATTACTGGCAGGTCATCAAGAACCGCTATGGTTTGATCCTGCTCACCCTGCTGCTGGTCTTCATGACCGCCTCGGTCATCACCTACGTGATGCCCAAGAAATACGAGAGTTACGCCAAAATCGAGATCAAGCCGAGGGTGCCGCTGATGACTGTGTTCAAAGGCATGGACGACACCAGCGGCTACGGCCGCTCGACGGCGAATTTCTTCAACACGGAGTTTGCCAAGATCAAGAGCCGCAACTCGCTGATGAAGGTCATCGACAATCTGGACCTCGCCAACCTCTGGGGAGTGGACCGCGAAACGGTCCTGAGCATTCTCTCCGGCATTGTGCGCACGGACAACGACCGCGGCACCGACTTGATCACCATCAGTGTGCGTCATTCTGACAAGGATGAGGCCAGGGATATTGCCGCGGAGGTGGCACGCGCCTACAAGGAGTACCGCAGCGAGATTGAAAACAAGGAGGGCGACATGGCGCTGGTGGAACTCAAGAAAGCGGTGCGGGCGCAGGAGGACATCGTCGAGGAGCGGCGCAAGGTGCTGGCGAACATCGTGCGCGCCAAGGGCATCATTTACTACGGACCGGATTCCTACTATCGCACCACCGGCATGGAGGATGACAACGGCGCCAAGGCTTCGCTCGACACCTACACGCAGTTGGAAACGGAGAAAATGCAGTTGGAAAGCATGATTCAAAGCCTGTTGAAATACAGCAGCGACCAACTCATGGTGTATGCCTCCGGCTTGCAACTGCCTGACAACGTGGTCCAGACACTCTATCCCAAATACCTCGAACAGAAGACCCAGTTCCAAGGATTGAAGCGCCAGGGGCTGGGGCTGCAACATCCCACCATGCTCGCCAGCCAGCAGGTCATCGACGCCATGAAGAAGCAACTCGATGAGGGCGTCGTGTCGCTGCGTGACACCCTCCAGGCCAAGCTCGAACTCGCGGAAGCCCGCTTCAAGCGCGCGCAGACCAGCAAGAACGAGAAACGCGGCGAAGCCATCAAGCGCGGGCTGGATGCTCAGGACTATGTGGATGCCAAACAGGATTTCGAGTCCGAGCAGGACATGCTCAAACAAATGAAGCTCAAGTTGATCGGCGAGGAGATCTCCGACAAGATGCCAAATGAATCCATCATCGTCCATGATGATCCGGTCAGCTCACAAAGTCCGGTGAGCCCCAATGTGCCTCTCAACCTGATGCTCGGAGCGGTCATCGGCCTCATCTTCGGACTCGGAATCGCCTTCTTCCTCGAATACCTCGACACCTCGGTGAAGACCCTTGAGGACGTGGAGCGCTACTTGCAGGTGCCCGTGCTCGCGGTCATTCCCAAGGACATCGGCATCCTCCACAAACAAAGCGGCATGAGTCCGGATGCCGAGGCCTATCGGATTTTGCGCACCAACATCGAATTCAACCGCAAAAACCCCGAGGACAATTCCATCACCATCGTCTCGGGGGGCGCCGGCGAAGGCAAATCCACCACCCTGGTCAACCTGGCCTATGTCTGCGCCCAGGGCGGATACACCACGCTCATGATCGATGCCGACTTGCGCCGGCCGCGCTTGCATACCTTCTTTGACATCAGCAATTCCGTCGGCCTGACCAATTACCTCACGACCGAACTGATGCTCGAGGATGTGATCCTGCAAACCCCGGTGGATAACCTCTACTTCATGCCTTCCGGCATCCTGCCGGCCGATGCCGCCGGTATCCTCAACTCGCGCCGCATGTCCGAACTCATCCAGGACGTCAAACAACGCTTCGATCTGGTGCTGGTGGACAGCCCGCCGATCCTCGGCGTGAGCGACGCCGCCGTGCTGGCCAGCGAAGTGGACCTCACCATCATCGTGGTGCAACATCGCAAGCTGCCCCGCAACATGCTGCTGCGGGTCAAACAAGCGGTTGAAAACGTCGGCGGCAACGTCATCGGCGTAGTCCTCAACAACGTGGATGTGCGCAGCGACAGCCAATACCAGTACTACACGAGCTATTACACGTATTACGCGCCTGCCGAGTCGCAGCTCGGGCCTCCCACCTCAGGGCCGTCCTCCAAGCCGCAAGCCTCCGCCAAGGCCCAAGCCGCGGCGCGCGGCGATGACACGGAACTGTATTGACAAACCCGCACCATGTGAAAGATTGCCGCCATGAGTATTAAAGCGTTCATCCTCGGAAGCCTCGCCTCGCTGCTGCTTGCCCTCACCGTCTTCGGCCAAACCCAGATCAAGCCGGGACGGGCGATCACCATTACCATCCTAGGGGTTCCCACCGAAGAAAAGGCCCGCTTTGACGGAACCTATCCGGTCTCGGAAAGCGGCAATATCAACATGCCGCACATCGGCCAGGTCAGGGCGGCCGGGTTGCAGGCGGATGAGCTTTCGCGAGTCCTCCAAGCCACCTACAAGAGCCGCGATATCTACACCAACCCGACCATTCAGGTGCTCAGTTCAAGTGCCGACACGCTGGACAAGCAGGTTGTGCACCTTGGCGGCCAGGTGCGGCGCCCGGGGCCGGCTGAATTCACCCAGGGCCTCACGCTCTACCAGGCCATTCAGGCCGGGGGAGGCCCCACGGAATTTGGCAGCATGAAGCGCGTCAAGCTGTTTCACAATGGCAAGCAGCGCCAGTACGACCTCAGCGAGGCCAAGAACATGGCGATTCCGCTGGAGCCGAATGACACCATCGAGGTGCCCCAAAAGAACTGGTACGGGGGTTGAGGCAGGGTGATCGATCAGCGTGCAGCTTGCATGAAAATCCCGGATGCCATGAGTTCGACTTGGTCAAGCCCCCGCCTGCTGTTTGCCATCCTTGCGACGCTGGCATTGCCGGCGTGTGCTGCTGGCATGGATTTGCCCCGTGCCATTATGGATGGCTTGAAATCGGAAAAGTTCGCGGAGCGCGAGCAGGCGCAGGAGAAGTTGCTGGCCTGGACCCGCCAGCGTCCGGACGACTCGCCGGAAGCGCTCTATCAGCAATCCCGCAGCGCCGACGATCCCGAACAGCGCCAGCGCTGCTTTGCGGTGCTGCGCGAACTGGTGTCCGATGAATATCTGCGCAATGGTGTCGGTTACATCGGTTTCCGCATGAACCCCAACACCGAGGCGGTCAATGTCCCCGGCGAGGCCCAGCCGCGCTTCGCCGTACGGGTGCTCCAAGTCGAACCGGACACGCCCGGTCAAAAGGCCGGCCTGCTCGGCGGCGATTTGCTCCTCGGCGTAAACGACGCGGTCTGGCATCAGGAGGACACTTCCGCCGTGGTCAGCGAGAAAATCAAATCCTTCAAAGCGGGCACCCGAGTGACCCTCAAGTTGTTTCGCGAAGGCAAAATCGTGGAGATGCCGCTGGTGCTGGCGCGCCGCCCGGCTGCCGCGGATCTGCTGCAATTCCAGTTCGGGTTCGGCGGTATCCAAATCACTCCCGAGGCTCTCGCCGCCGCCGATCGCGCGGCCAAGGAGGAGTATTTCCGCCACTGGCTCGGCGCGCGCAAAGCCAGGGACTGACCCAAGGGGGGAACGGGCGGCTCGCCCAATACAGTTCGGTTAGCAGATTGATTGGCAATTGATGGCTCCGGGCAGGATGCCCGGACCACGGTGGCGCGGGCATCCTGCCCGCCGCCATTCTTCCTTTCCATTCCAGCGCCGCC
>Ga0118677_10009374_pt1 | contig 15308 bp, 9 predicted proteins | sample AliMusrvi5mmetaG_FD_86154 | JGI IMG/M metagenome (GOLD analysis project Ga0118677, IMG submission 86154)
GATTTGGCGCATGATGAAACGGGATCGCATGGGTTTGTCATGGCGTGCGACGGGTATCGCGTCGGTTATGCAACAGACTTGGGTCATGTTCCCGGAGATTTAATTGAGCGATTCTGCGGCGTCGACGTGCTGGCGATTGAATCGAATTACGATCCGAAGATGGAGCGGGAAAGTTCGCGGCCATTTTATCTCAAGCAGAGGATCATGGGTGGAAAGGGGCACTTGAGCAACGAGCAGGCGCTCGAGGCGGTGCGGACGATATTGGATATGACCCAGGAGCGGCATGGCGCCGGTCACCTGCCGCGGCACATCGTGCTGCTGCACCGCAGCAGGGAATGCAATTGTCCCAAGCTGCTCAAGCGGCTGTTCACAAAAGATCAGCGAATTGCGCTCGTGCTGACCTTGGCACATCAGGAGGAACGGACACCATGGCTGAGTGCTCGAAGCGAGCGGGCACGGGTGGAAGAACAAATGACGCTGGGGTGGCAATGACCCTGAGGCAGGTAGGGGTTGACCAGCAAGTCTCATCCCAGCAGCGGGAATAATCCCGCGGATGGTTTCCAGAGTCTGAGAATATCTAGTCTTAAGTCCGTATTTCGTAACGAATTCTGATGGCCTTTGCTGTGGCACGGGGCGTGCTCTTCTGACGTTTGCAAGTGGGGCAACGATATCGCCGCGCGCATGTCGCGGCACCAGGGTCAGTTTCGGAGATGATGCCCCGTGAAGGTACAGCGCGATCATGCGCGCCGCGGTGTCGCCGGACAGGTTGAGCGAGGGGATATCCACTCCTAACATGCTCGACGCGAAGTGGCCGGTGAGTTTGCCGTCCTCGCGCCACCATTCACGCAGGGTGGGCATGTCATGGGTGGAGGGACTGACCACGCTCAGATAGGGCGCGTCGGCCGGGTGGGAAAAGTCGGAGTGGCGGGTCTTGGGCATGCGCTGGATTTCGAGCGAGAGGATGCCGAGTTCGGCCATCACGCCGGGCACACAGTCCGGCACCATGCCGAGATCCTCACCGCACAGCAGCATCGTGGTGGCCTGGCGCAGCACCGGCAGCTTCTCATAGCCGCGCGCCTGCCAGAAATCCTCCTGCCGCCGATGGAAGTAGTCATCATATAACTCGTCGAGACGCCACTTCACGTCGTCATCCAGATCCTGATAGGAGCGGGTCGTCCGCATCTGGCAGCGCGGGTGGAACAAGCCGGCGTTGGATCCCGCAACCTCGAGCAACAGCACCTCGCTGGCGCAATCCATCAGCGCGTCGCGAATGAATTCGTAACGAGCCCACTGCGGCGCGTCGGGCGCGGTGGCTTCCCGGAAGCACTCCGCAATCCGCCGCTGGGTTGATACGACTTCCTTCAACTTCCAATAGTCATACCCGCAGGGCTCGAGGTATGCGTCTTTGACAAATCCGGCCTCCTCGCCGAAGCGCTGCGCCAGCGAGTGCTCGCGAATGTAGGGGCGACAGAAGCGGCAGAAATCAAACGGGATGCCCCGCGCATGCAGCTCGCCGATGGACACCGGCAGCGCCGGTTCAAACCAGCCCATGATGCCTTCCACCTGGTCCTGGGGAATCTGCCAGATCCGGAAGAACCCGAGGATGTGATCGATCCGATAGGCATCGAAATAGCGGCCGAGTTGGGCGAAGCGCGCCCGCCACCAGGCGTAGTCGTCCTGTCGCATGGCGTCCCAGTCATAGGTCGGAAAGCCCCAGTTCTGGCCCTTGAGGGCGAACGCATCGGGCGGCGCGCCCGCCTGGGCATTCATCTTGAACAAATGTGGCAACGACCATGCCTCGACGGAATGGCTGTCAATGCCGATGGGCAGATCCCCCTTGAGCACGATGCCACGCTCATGCAGGTGGCCTACCGCCAGGGACAACTGGCGGTCGAGTTCGTATTGCAGCCACATGTGATAGAACACCTCCGGCCAAGTCGCGGCGGACGGGTTGACGAGTCCATCCACCCGCTCGCGCTCGTAGGTTGACCAGTCGCCCCAGCGGCTGAAGTCGGCCGTGTGGTGGCGTTCACGCAGCAGGCAGAACACCGCGTAGGGAATCAGCCAGTCGCGATTCTGCCTGAGGAATTCCTGAATGCTCTCATCTGCCACAAGGGCGGCCTGGTGGTGTTGATAGATCTGGCGGGAGAGGTGGCGTTTCACCCGCATCACTTCCTCATAATCCACGGCCGGCAGCCGATTGAGGAGTTGGCGCGCGGCGGCAACCTGTGCCGCGAACTCCGGCGGCATCGGATAGGGCAGGTCGTCGATGCGCAGATAGAGCGGATGCAGGGCAAACCCGCTGACCGCCGAATACGGATAGGAATCCGTCCAATCACCGGCCGCGGTGGTGTCGTTGATCGGCAGGATCTGAATCATCCGCAGCCCGGTCTTGGCGGCCCAGTCGGCCAGCGGCTTGAGATCGGCAAACTCGCCGACGCCGAGGCCTCGGGCGCTGCGCAGCGAGAAAACCGGCACCGCCACGCCGCAGCCACGGAACATTTCCTTGGGGTTGCGGGCATAGCCTTCGTCACTCACGCGCGTCCATTGGCGCGGACCGCAGGCGTGGCCCGCGAGTGTTCGGTTAGGTCCCTGCTCGATTGAGATCAGGTGCCCGCTCGCCAGCTCACACAGTCCGTACTTGTATTCGATATATCCGGCTGCGGGCAGGCTCAGTGCCACCCGCCAGACATTGGCGGCAATTTCCACAAGCGGCAGGGCGTGCCGGCCATCCCAATTGCCGAGTTCCCGCACGCTGCCTAACAGACAGGGCGCCTGGCCCGGCGGCACCGCCGCCATGCGCAGGACAAACTCGTGATTGGCCGCGGCGGCGACGGGCGCGCTTGGGTGGAACGGTCCGCGTTTGGGCAGCAGCACCGCGAACGGTTTGGTTTCCAGCGCATAGTCCGGGGTTCCGGCGGAACACCAGGTGTCCAGCAGCAGCACCCCATCCCGCACCGCCGGATCCAACTCCATGAGCCGCGGCGCCAGCCACTCGTCGAGCTTCAAGCCGTTGCCTTCCTGCCGCAGTTGATAGTTATAGGATAGGCGCAACGGTCCGGTCCCTTGCAGTTCCACGGCACCTTCCCATTGCCGCTCGTTGAGCCAGCGCAGCGGCAGCACCTGCTCGATGCGCGCTCCGCTGCCGGTGAAAAGCGCCACCAGCTTCAGCCAGATCGACTGGCCGGGCACAGTGCGGTAATTGACGCGAAATACGAGTTCCATAGTAGATTGATGCAGGGGGCGTTTACTCATCGGTCCCTGGTTTGGAAGACATGAGGACGCCCGTGAGATTCGGGACGAAGAAAACCACTGAAACACTGAAAGCCACTGATGTCACTGAAAACTTCCTGAACTCAGTGACCTCAGTGGTTCTCAGTGCCGTCAGTGGTTGAATTTGCCGGTCTAACCTTGTGTAGTCCATCCTAAGGAACCATCGGTAACGAACCCCACGGCCTATCTCTTCGCGGCTTTCTGCAAGCGGCGCAGGCGCGCCAGTGCGGCACCGCTGGCGAGCAATTCTCGCGACACCTCAATTCCGTCGCCAATGTCGTCGGCCAAGCCCGCGCAGGCGAGGGCGGCCCCGGCATTCAGCAGCACCATGTCGCGCTTGGGGCCGGTGTCGCGGCCGCCGAGAATGGCCTCCAGAATCGCCGCATTGGCCGCGGCATCGCCGCCTTGCAAATCGCTGACCTCGGCATGCTGCATGCCGAAATCGCGCGGTCGCACCTCCTCATCCGCGAGGTCCTGATAGCCGCCCGCCTTGCAAATGCGCGTGGAGCCCATCAAGCTCACCTCATCCACCGAGCGGCCATCGCCGGTGGTCCCGTGCACCACCCAGGCACTGTCGCGGCCGAGACTCTCCAGGATTTCGGCAAACGCCGGACACAGCTCGCGGTCAAACACGCCGACCAGTTGGCATTGCGGCCGGGCGGGATTGAGCAAAGGCCCGATGATGTTGAAAATCGTGCGCACGCCGCGGGTCGCCAAGGTTTTCCTGACACCTGCGACCGCCTTGAACGCCGGATGGTACGCCGGTGCGAACATGAAGCCGACCCCCGCCTTTTCGAGGCAGCGGCGAAACCCCTCGGTCGAAAGGTCAATGCGAATCCCCAACGCCTCAAGCACGTCCGCGCCGCCGCTGGGCGAGGTGATGCCGCGGTTGCCGTGTTTGACCACAATCGCCCCGGCCGCCGCCGCGACGAACATGGCGGTCGTCGAGACGTTGAACAAATTGAGTTGGTCGCCGCCGGTACCACACAGGTCCAAGGTGGGCCCTTCCAAATCCAGCAGGCCGACGTGCGGGTCCACCGCACGATCAAGGAAAACCTCCACAAACCCAGCGATTTCCGCCGGCGTCTCACCCTTTCGAGCGAGCGTTTCAAGCAGGCGTTCCTTTTTGTCATCCGCCACCGCCGCATTGAGCAGCAGCTTGGCAGCCACCTCGACCTCGCGTGAGGAAAGTTCGTGTCCTTGTTCCAGGTGATGAATCAGCGCATCCACGCCAGGACGCTAGCACCCGTTCGCTGCCGCCGCCAGAGCAAAACATGGAGATCATGGGTCACGGGTCATGGGACGGGTTCCTTTTCTAGCGAGGCTTCGCCTCAGACCCAAGACCCAAGACTTCAAGACGCAAGACGAAAACTTGACCTAACTACAACATCTTTGGCTTTTCAAGGAATCTAGAGCCCCCGTAGGCGCATTCGTCAGAATACGGGAGGGGCGAGGCCCGCTTGTCCGCTGCCGTCGCCATTGTCCTCTCTTCAACGACTCGGCGGCTGAAGCCGGCGCTCCGTGCCCCCCAACGCGTTGTGACCAACGCCCCTATGGGGAGTGATCATCTCGTAAGGCTGCCCATACTTGCATCCTGCCGGCGAGACGCCGGCGTCTGTAGTTTGGCCCCTGACTAGAGAAAATCAGGCGTAAGGACCGGCTGCCATAAAATCCTATATTTTGCTTGACACTGATCTAGTTATATGACTAGTTTGTCCCGCCATGGGATACCCAACCAAAGTCCAACTCATCAGCCGCAAGGCCAGCGAACAGTATTACATCAACTTCCCCTCCGCTGTCGCCCAGGCCATGGAGTTCTCCAAGGGCGAGACCGTCGAGTGGATCGTTGCCGACAAGGGCAACCTCATCCTCTCCCGCAAGGAGGTGCCACCCAACCCGGTCGATGTTCAAAAAAAAACGACACGCCGCTTCTGATCGACCAGCTCGGGGAGTGCTTGGAGGGCTGCTGCCTTGCCGCCACCACCACCGCCTCCTGCGCCATGAGACTTCCCCGAGGAAAAAACGCTCATCGGCACTGGAGAAGCCCATGTGCGCACGCCAGCCTCCAACCAACACCTGCCCGCCGTCACGGTGGCCGCCGATGCAATCCTGTGGATCGTGAAATTGCAGGCCTTGGAAGGCCGCGGCCGCGGCCTTCCAAGGCCTGCACCCGCCGAAATGGCGGAAGGACCGCGCCCTTGATGGAAGCCTTCCTTCCACCGGCGACCTGTTGCGACTGCTGCGCTATGAGATCTGGGCCGCAGCGCTCAGGCCGGGGACTTTCCACCACTTCGTGACCGACGCCCCCCCCGGACACGAACGCGCAGAAACCCATGCCTGACCTTCCAGCCACCCTTTTCGACGCAGCCTAACCAAGCAACCGCCGGGCTCCGCACGTTCTAGCAGAACCAAGCGCCAAAAGTATAGGGCCAAACTCCAGAGGCGGGCTGCAGCCGACGCTCCAATACACTCCAAGCACAGCACCTGGTGAGCTTGCCGTCGTGATATCAGTTCTTCCGATAAACATCCAACTCATAGATCGACCAATGGTACTTGGCATGGGTGCCGGTCTGCGTGATCCTGATATATCGTGCGTTTTGCGCCGGGAACGTGATGCTGGTGATGCCCAACTGCCCGGCACCGGTGGCGATCGGCTCGCTCCACGTGCTGCCGTCGTTCGACACCGCGACGGCATATTGCTGCGGCGAATCCCACAGCGCCCAGGTGTTATCTAACACGATCCTGTCGAACGCCCGCGCCTGTTGCATGTCCACCTGGAACCACTGGCCCGGATACTGGGTCTTGGTCAGATCGCGCCAACCGGTCCAATGGTCGCCATCGAGGGCATTGGCAGCCGCCACATCGACCGGGATTTTGCCGCCGCTGAAGGGAAACATGCCGTCGGGCACCGAGGCCGAGGCGATCCAGTTCTTCTTGTCCAACGCGGTGTCATTCGCGGGCGGCGCCGGCAACGGCTTGGGCGAGGCGAGCGGCAGCGTGCCAAGCCCGACAAACCTCCAGGTGCCGGGGCCGGCCTTGAACTTCACGTACTCGGCATCCTCGCCATCCCAGGTCACCCCATCGACGGTTCCCCTAACAATACCGTCCCAGATCGGCGCTCCATTGACGGTGATGGAATCCAGCTTGGTGAATGAGCCTTTCGGAATCCCCACGATGGCGGTGGTGCCGGCGGGCGAGATGAGGTTGAGTGCATACTCCGTGGCAGTCTTCTTCAAGTCCACTGCGACGTTGCCCTTGATCGAGGGAACCACCACCTTGATGGATGTTAGAAACGCCTCCTTCGGCATGACCTGATAGGTCGTCCAGCCCGGCGCGACCGCCGCCACACCGGCGATGGTTTGGGACAGCAGGATGGCCGGCGGATTCCAGCCGTGGTTGAGTGAGGAGCCCTCGTCGAAGGCGTCGATGCGCGAGGCCCACCAACGGTCGTAATGTTCCCACAGGGTGGTGAAGCTGCATGGGATCATCGTCCTGTAGCGCTCGTACATCCGCAGCAGCGCGTATTCCTGCCTGCCCATGATGCAGAGCGCCTCGAACACCCAGCGGTCGAAAAAACAACTCGAGTAGGTCTTCTTGGTTAGAACGTTGTCGTAGATCGCCGGCCACTTCGCCCGCTCCGCCAGGCCCGCGTTGACCGCCATGGCATTGGCCCGGTCATCCGGCTCGGTCACTTGCTCGGACATGTAGTAACTCCCCTTCCAGTACTTGCTGTCGAAGGTGCTCTTGATGGCCTCGCGCTTGGCATCAATCGCGGCGACATCCGCCTCGTGGCCGGTGGCGAGCGCGATTTTCCTCAGGGTTCCGAGGCAGATGTAATAGAAGCAAGTCTCGGTGACGGCGATGTCCTTGACCTCCTTGCCCCAATCGAACCAGGTGTGCGGGTTGCCGAATTGATAGGTCTCAAACAGGAAGGTCTTGGTCGGCTCGTAGATCGCGGCCATGGAATCCAGGTCGCCGCTTTGCAGATAGTAGAACCACAAGCCATACTCGCCGAGGAACTCGAGGTGTTGTCCCGGATAGAACTTGGGTTGCAGCTTGCGCAGCACCAGGTCCTTGGCCAAGCGATGGGCCTTGGAATCAAAAACGTAAAAACACTGGTTCATCTCCGGCGTGCCATCGCCCCAAAAGCCGACCCGCTCGCGGTCCGGGCAGTCATAGAAATGGTCGCGCATGCAGATGTAGGCGGTGCGTGCCGCCTTTTTCCATAGGATGTTATAGTCGTTGTCGTTGCACTCGAACGAACCGGCAAAGGTGGTGTCGTAGCCGGTCTCGCGATATTTCACCGCCTTGACCGTGACGCCAGCGGGAATCGTGTAGATCGCCCCTTCGCCACTCACCCATTTTTCCGCCTCGTGGATCTGGGCGCCCGCGTCGGTGGCACAGGTTTCGGTGGGCGTGAGATAGCGCACCAGCGGATTGGTCGAATCAAAGCGCAACTCCAGGCCGGCTGGGGCATCGAGTTCTATCCGAGGTTGGAAATGACAGTTGTATGGAAGCGTGCACACCAACCTCCAGGTCGCGGCCTCGGAATGCGGCAGATCCTTCGACAGGTGGACGTATTCCTTCAAGCCGTAGTCCTTGATCATCGCCGGCGCGTCCTGCGGGTTGACCGTGGCATCAGCAGCGGACGCCTGGCCCAGCAGCAGCCACGACGCAGCCGCTACCACGGCCGCGGCATTTGTTAGTGCGAATTTGAAATGACGGTTCATTCTGGTGGAGGCTGTACGGAGCGCCCATCAGGTTCCTTTCGCGCGGGAGAAAGAAAATGCCGTGGACTGCGTGCAGCTTGCTGCCGCTGTCTGCCGGTGCCAGCTTGCTGGCGGGTGGAAAGACACTTTGCTCACGACTTACTGTCCCGTAAGATGCACGCAGCAGGCTGCGTGCATGACAGCGGCAGCGGGCTGCCGCAGCGCCACGACAGAAGCTATTTCGCCGGCTTGAGCGCTACGGCGTTGAGATGCTCGATCAATTCCCGGCTCATCTTCTCGCGCCGGGTGCCGGCCTCGGCCTTGGCGTAAAGATTCTGCCACTCCTTGGGGTCGGCCTTCAGATCATACATTTCGCCGGCGACCACGTCGGCCAGTTGGACCTTGCCTTTGCGGACCACCTCCTTGGGAAACGACAGGATCAACTTGCATTCAGCCGTACGCCACATGAAAGCCACCTTCCCGGGCCGATCGCTATACTCGCAGAAGCCCGCCTTCCTGGCACTCGGGCCTAGCAGATTCTCTCCGGGTTTGCCCGCGGGATTGGGTATTCCGGCGAGCGCCGCGAGGGTCGGATAGATGTCCACCTCTTCCGCCGGCCGGTGATCCACCGTGCCGCGTTTGGCGGCCGGTATCGCCGTGCCGGATAGGATCAGCGGCACCCGCGCACTCGCGTCGTAAAGGCAGTACTTGTTGAAGCGGTAGTAGCGCTCGCCCAACATTTCGCCATGATCGGAGACATAGACGATGATGCAATTCTCCAACAAACCCTTGGCCCGCAGCTTGTCCATGACCCGGCCGAACATGCTGTCGATCCACGAGCAATTGGCCCGGTAGCGCAGCACCATTTGCTGCCATTGCTGCTTGCTCGCCTTGCTCCAGAACTCGCGATACATGTCCTGCCGGTCATTGCCCGTGGCGTGGCAGGGTTCGACTTGTTCGAGCAACGGCTGCGCCGGCACCGGCATTTTTGCCAAATCATAGAGTTCCTCGTAGCCGGGCGGCACGTTGGCGCCCGCATGGGGTTTGAGAAACGAGAGGAACAGAAACAAGGGCCGCTTCTCGTCGCGGCCCGTATCGAGGAATTCGAGGCAATGCTTGAAAGCCCAGCCATCACGATGATCCTCCTCCGGCACCGCGCTGGTGCGCCCCAGGTAGCCGGCGGGCCACTCCTCACCGTCGCCATAATCCTTCACCTCGTCATAATAGCGTTTCAATCCCGTGGGATTATCCTTGCCCATCATGATCGCGCCTTTTTCCCGGTCGGTCGAGGAATAGCGGACCTCAAAACCCCGAGTCGAACACACCTCCGCCAACCAGTGGGTCTTGCCGAAGCCCGCGGTCTGATAGCCGGCTTTGCGCAACTGCTCCGGCAGCGGATCACACGGCAACTGCGCGTCGTCGAGCCCGGGACCGTTGCTCAAAATCCCGATCTGATGCGGATAGAGCCCCAGCAGCATCGAATAACGGCTCGGGATGCACATCGGCGCCTGACACACAGCCTGATCAAACAGAACGCCCTCCTTGGCCAGCAGATCCAGCGCCGGCGTCTTCACCGTGGGATCCAGCCGCCCGAGGTAATCCCAGCGGTGCTCGTCATCCATCAGGAAAATGATGTTGGGACGCTTGCCGGCGGGGACCGCGGCCTGGAGGGCCGGCGCGACGGCCGTTAGACCCAGCAGGCCGAGGGTGATGATTGGTTTTATGTTTCTCATGATCTGGAATTCCATCACTTCGGGTGAACTTCAGCTTGCAGCAGCTTCAGCTCGTGCAAACACAGCCCGTAGCGGCCGCCCGGCGGATTGATGCCCAGCTTCACGCCGTTCCAGCCGGGGCTGAAATTCGCCGAATAGCACAACCACAGCGAGCGCCCGTCGGGACTGATGAACTTGCTCGGGAAATTGAGGAAATACCCCTGCTCGCCAAAATCCTTCATATAGGTAACCATCCGCCACGGCCCGGTGATGTCATCGGCCTCGAGGATATAGGATGTCATCTTCGCCACCGTCGGCCAGCCGTCGGTCACACACATGAGGTATTTCTTCAGGCCCGGCACATAGGTGGCGGTGACACAGCCCATGTGGTTGTTCCATTCTATCAGCGGCTTGATCTTCTCAAAGTCGTTGGACCAGATCGCCCTGCCGGCGGCATCATGGCCGGCAAAGAACTCATAAGCCTTGAGATCGTTGATGGTCTCCGGCGAGGGCTTGACGCGGGCCAGATAAACCTGATCGGCGGTGATCCAACTCAGGTTCGCATGGGCGAAATCCTCGTGGCACCCCGCAACCTCCTCGAACGCCTCACCCGGTTTGCCCAGCTTGATGCACGGCCGAGGCTGCGGATCATTTTCCTCCGCCCCCATGCCTAGCAAATATGCCTTGCCGTCCGGCGAGTGTTGCATGTTCCTGCCGAAATCCACGAAATGCGGCGCGCCCATCTTGACCGGGCCAAGGAACTTGCGCGGCTCGGGAAACAGCGGCTTGTCCGGCGAGTGCGGCGACGGCTCCCAGGTGGCCCCGAAGTCGCGCGAGATCTGGAACCCGGGCATCGGCCCCAGATTGGGCCAGTTCCAGGTGAACCCGTTGTGTACGGTGGAACCCTCCGGGCCGAGGCAGTAGGTGCCGTAATACCAAATGCCGTTAGACAGGAGCGAGCCGGCCGGGTAGCGCCCGTGATAGGGCAGGGCGCTGGCCTGCTTGAGCGGCCCGGTATTGCGGATGGTCAGCTTGAGCGGGTCGTCGCCGAGCAGCACGGCGTGGCCGGTCTTGGCGGTGGCGCCTTCCCCGGAACTGCACGAAACGCCCTCCGTGGTGCCATCAGTCCACGGCGAGTAAAGATTGCCGTCGCTGGCCCAGCAGGGATACCAGGTGTCGCCGCAGTGGTAGTCGCTGTGGCGGCCGGTGAACGCAATTCCGGTTAGCGTGGCGGACTTCGGAAACGGACAGTCCGCTGGTGCCGGCGCATTCCACACCAAGCCCTGCGCGCCGTCCGCCGCATCGGCGGCCGCCGTCTTTTCTAACATTCCAACCGCCGCCAGCGCGGCACCCAGGCTTACAAGTGTGTTGATCTTCATGGCGACTCCTGTTCTAACTGACTTACCGGTTGCGCGCGCCGCGCACGACCCGCGCTGTGACGATACGCGGGCCGGGGGCAATGTCGATCAAGGATTGAGGAGCAGATGGATGCCGGGGGCGGCGGTTGACAAGTACCAGAGAAAAGGCGGAGCTTCGTCGAGCCGTGCGGAACCCGGATTCCGGGACCGCTGTCCGGACGGCCGCCTGGCAACTTCCGAAAAACCTCCGCTTCATACCTGATGGCCGTGCCGGACTCGCCGCCAAAGTCGCCGCCGGGATCGAAACCGCACTGCAACCGGGTTTGTCTCATTTTTGCCGAACCCGGTTTGCTGGCGGCAATCGCTGAAAGACCGGAGCGGCGGCGCGAGTATCCTCCCAAAGGTTGCCCCTCCCAATCAGCTTGAACCAAAACCCCATTCGCACCACATCCTGCTCGGCTCGCTGGCCAGCCGCACCGGCATGTCCGTCAAGCGGAACGCCGCCACCATGGAAATCACCGGCGATCCGGCAGCCGTCAAGCTCATCAACCCCGAAGCCCGCAAGGGCTGGCCCCCGAAGGCCTCGCGTGAACTCCGACGCAAGTGAAAGGCGGGCCGACAGAGTGAAATCCAATCGTCTCCTGCTTGCGCCGATTGCGCTATGCGACCGAGGCGCATGCTTCCTCCGGGGTGGCGGTCGGATGAACCGGATGCGCGTTAACCTGCCCATAAAAAGGGCTAGTCACGGATGAAATAATACTCGCCAAGGAAGCGCGTGCGGCACCAGGTTCCACCCGCTGACAGTCCGGCAAGCTGCGCGCAAAGAGTCCCCCGCCCCTGATCCATCCCGAAAATCCACGGCTTTTCTAACATAAGAATATCAACGATAGGAACAACCATAGTGATAAAGGCAAATGAAGTGTTAGTTATGGCATGTCTGCTGGCGGTGACGTCACTGGGCGTCGCCAATGTGTCGGCGGCCGCCAAAAAAGCCGGGCCGGAGACCCCGCTCACTGCGGACGGGGTGAAACTCGTCGCGAAATATGCCGACATGCTCAAGGCCCTGCGGTCCGACGTCGAGAAGGCGCTGCCGGGCGTGAACGAGCAAGATAAGACGAACTTGCAGAAGGCCCGAGAAGCGACCAAGGTGGCCTTGGAAGAGGCGAACGCCAAGGAACAGTCGCTGAACAAGGTTGAGAGTGCGAAAGCTTTGGTGGATCACGCAAAAGTCAAGTGGATCGGCGACGCGGAGAAGAACATGGCAAAGGCGGAGGCGGCGCTGAAGAAGGCGACCACGGAAGCCGAACGAGAGGCGGCGAAGAACGACCTGGCCAAGTGGCAGGCGAACAAGGAAGACGGGATCAAAGCGCTCAAGGAGCGCCAGGAAGCATTGGACAAGGCGAAAATCGACGAGCCGAGATTGACCCAGGTGAATCAGGCGGCACACGCAGCATTGGCCCGGGCGCGAACGGATGAGCAAACGGCAGCCACTGTCATCCTGACGGCCATGGAGTCGTTCCTGTCGAGCGATGAACTCGACGCGAAGCTCGTCAAGTGCGCGGTGCTCGCGGAAGCGACGCCGCGGGGATTGGCCGAGTTCGCCCAGCAGGGCAAGGAGCAGGAGGCACTGGTGGAGAAGCTGCTGGCCGACGCCACCTTGATGAAGCAGATGCTCGAAGCCGGCGGCGCCAAGTTCGGCAAGTACGGCCGGGCGATGGAAATTTACACGGCGATTCAGCAGGCCAGCCCGAAGGCCGGCGAAGGCACCTTGCAGCGCCTGGCGCTGGCCACCAGTCTGGAGCATGCCGTGCCGGTTGCGCAGTCCAACCCCCACGACCAGGTCGATGCGCCGGCCAGCGTGGACCCGGTGAAGCGATACCTGCATTATGAAAAGGCGTACCTCGACGGCGAGCTGGATCCTGTTTTCAAGAATCTAGCCGTCTGGGAGTACCGGCTGGTCGTTGACTGCGACGCGCCGGATTCCATTCTGGCATGGGGACGCGAGATGCTCAGAAACTACCGGCCCGACCATATCTACAACCCGGACTATGGTTGGCGCTATTCAGTCACCGTCAGGACCGAAGTGCCGTACGGGACACAAAACCAAAAGTATGATCTGCCTTCGCTGCAGAACTATCAGAATATCATCAAGGATGGGGGGGTGTGCGGCCGGCGCGCGTTCTTTGGACGGTTTATCCTGCGCTGTTTTGGCATCCCGACCTGGGGCGTGACCCAGACCGCACATGCCGCGTTGAGTCATTGGACGCCGAAAGGCTGGGTGGTCAATCTCGGCGCGGGCTTCCAGCACAGTTGGTGGGACAAGGACGAGGCTCCGCGCAGCGGGACGGACTTTCTGTTGGAGACGCAGGCGCGGGTTCATGTGCGGGATTACTGGAAGGTGCTGCGGGCGGAGTGGATCAGCCGCGTCCTTGGCGAGCAGGCATCCAACGACCGCCAGCACGTGGCCGGCGGCTTCTGGAGCGGCATGGCGCATGACCAAGCGCTTGCGATCGCGGCCACGGCGGTTGGGTTGGGCCCGCTCGGCCAGGAACTTGCCGAAGCGAATGAGTCGAAGCAAGAAGAGAGGGTTGAGCAGGACAAGTTGGCGGAGGCGGACCGCAAGGTCGTTGTCGGTCCGGACGGTGCCATCACCATTCCGGCTGTGGCCCATGGCAAGCCGACGGGACCATTCGTGGCCATGAAGAGCTTCGCGGGCGGCATGCAATTGCACTGCACCGGTGGTTTCAAGACCGAGTATGCAGTTGAGGCAGCGCGCGCCGGCAAGTATGCGCTGTCAGCCCGGGTGGTGACGGTGCAGGAAGGCCAGAAGTTCCTGCTCGCCACGAACGATGCCACAGAGCAGGTTGAAATCGCCGTGCCCTACACCATCGGCAAGTGGCAGCAGACCCAGCCGGTTGAGCTCTCCTTGGTCAACGGGAGGAATGTCCTCCACTTCACGCTCCAAGACGGAAGCCGCGGGGTCACCATCAAGGACTTCACGCTCACCCCGGTGAAGTGACAACCCGCAGGCTTGGCATGGTGACATTTGACAAAGGCAACATCCGAGAGTTGATATTCCAAACGGACCCAATCCCTTGATTGCCATTGCAAGCCCGCCAGGACGTCGATCCCAACCGGGATGCGGCGTGTTTCCCTATCTGACATCCATTCCGGAAATTGGTTTTGGTGCGGCGACGCGCCAAGCGACCAAGGGCGGCAGCGTCCCCGGCACACGTCGCTTTTCGCGAAAAGACAAGAAGCAACTACGTTCAAAGGAGCAAACATGAGCAGAAAATCGTTATTGGGTATCGGCGGCGCGTTGGTCGGCATGGCCATCGGCGCGGCAATGGTCTCGGCGGAACCCGCCAAGCCGGCGGTCGAAACTCCAGCCAAGTAGGCGGTGGTTGGGCCACGGCCCTTCCCGAGGCCGGGCATCGGTAGTTTCGTTGATAGCTCAGCGTGGAGGCGCGGCAATGCCGCGCCTTTTTACGCTCTTCGGGGCTTGCTGCGTTGGAGTTCAGGACCGGCCCAACCGGTCACTTGGATCCCGATGGACTCCCGGTCGTGGGTTGACTCGGCCGAGGGAACAGCTTTGAAACCGGGACCCCCATTTTCGCCAGCCGAAAACTCGACGCCGTCGCCAGGCAACCCAGGCCGTAGCGGATGCTGCGCACGAGGTTGATGGAAGAGGCCTCCGCGAAATACTTCGTCGGGCAGCTTACCTCACCGATGGTGAATCCATGCCAGAGGATTTGCGCCAACATCTGGTTGTCGAACACGAAGTCATCTGAGTTGTGCGACAGGTCGAGCGTCTGAAGGATCTCCCGCGAGAAAGCTCGATAGCCCGTATGGTATTCGGAGAGCTTCGCCCCCATCAGGAGGTTCCCCGCCAGCGTTAGAAACCGGTTCGAGACGTACCGCCACAGCGGCATTCCCCCCTTTAACGCGTAACCGCCGAGGATGCGGCTTCCCAGCACACACGGGTGCAACCCGTTGCCGATGAGCGCCACCATCGCCGGGATCAACTTAGGGGTGTACTGGTAATCCGGGTGGATCATAATGACAATGTCCGCGCCCGCTTCGAGCGCCAGACGGTAGCAGGTTTTTTTGGTTGCCACCGTAGCCTTTGTTCACCTCGTGGACGTGGACCTGGACCCCTTCGAGTCCACGCGCCACCGCCACCGTCTCGTCCCGGCTGCCGTCATCCACCAGGATCACCTGGTCCACAAACAACTGGTCGCGAACTTCCCTATAGG
>Ga0118677_10009375_pt1 | contig 15307 bp, 12 predicted proteins | sample AliMusrvi5mmetaG_FD_86154 | JGI IMG/M metagenome (GOLD analysis project Ga0118677, IMG submission 86154)
GATCGAGGCCATGCGGCGGATCACCCTGCCCGAGGTCGAATTCAAGCAGACCAGCATTCAGGACGTGGTCACATTCCTGGCAAAGGCGAGCCGCGAGAACGATCCTGAAAAACAGGGCGTGAATATCACGCTGATTCCCTGGGTTGCCTCGACCAATGCGACCGACGCGAAGTCGCAACTGATGACGAATGTCACCCTCTCGGCGCGAAACATCCGGCTCTATTCGTTGATCAAGACGTTGCGCCAGGTCACCGGGCTCATGGTGCACGTGGATGAGATGGGCGTCCGGTTCATGGCACCTGGTGAGCCGGATGGCGCGATCCTGCACCGGTCGTATCCGGTGGAACCGACCTACATCGAACGGGTCAGTGTGTGCAGGTGCGTTGGCACCAACGAAGAGGCGGGCGCTTCCGGTCAGGCCGACTTGAAGAACTCTTTTGTCGCAATGGGGGTGGAGTGGCCCCGAGGGTCATCGATCACCTACAACGCCGCTGTGGGGAAAGTCTTTGTTGCGAACACGGCTGAGAATCTCGCGTGTTTTGAACGTCTGTTGGCCGAGCTTAACGTGATGCCCAAGCAGGTTGAGATTGAGGCGCAGTTCGTGCGATTCGAGCAGACGAACCTCGTGCATCTGGCGCCCGGTCCCGCGCACGCCAAGGCGCTCACCTGGTTGTGGACCAACGGGTGCGGCCGCGTGCTGGCGGCGCCGCGCGTGATTACCCGGAGCGGTTCGGAGGCTTCCGTTCGGGGTGTGACGGAGGTGATCTATCCGACGACCTTCGGTTCAACGGGCAGCGGGAGCAACGCGACCAACGCGGTGACGGCTGCGGCCGGGGAGTTGCTCGCTCCGTCCGACTTCCAGACACGGGAAGTCGGCACCATCTTCACCGTCCTGCCCGAGGTATCACCCGATGGCAACATGATCAATCTGACGATGACGCCGAGTTTCGTTGATTCCCCAACGTGGCGGGATTATGGCTACGATGTGCCGATGGGTGGCGCGGGTGTGCGGCATATCCCCGCCGAGCAACCCTTCTTCCACGCGTTCACCTACAACACCCAGGTTTCGATGGCCGACGGAGCAACCCTGCTGCTTGGAGGCGGCGTGCCTACGCAGGACGGGCTGGGACTGGTCTACTGTTTTGTCACCGCGCGGCTCCTCGGCATCGACGGCGGACCGCTCAGAGAACCCGGCGAGGTCGAGCCGCAGAACTTGGGCGAGTTTTGAGGCAGCCCAAACGGCGGCGACGGCGCGCCGCCCTCCAAAATGCCGAAGATTAAGGTGGGGCGACCGGCGGCGACATTGCGCGGCCCTCCAGAATGAAGAGTGGAGGGCGGCGCGCTGTCGCCGCCGGTCACCGGTAAGCGCCGGTTCGACTAATCCCCCGCCACCCGTCCAACGAGCCGCTCTCCCTCGACCGCGTCGACCTGCAACGTCACCACCCGGTTGACAGGTCCACCCGCCTCACGAATCTCGGCTGGCAAGTACTCGCCAGTCCAGCCATGGGCGGTGCCGTCGGGCGTCACGCGTTCGACAAGCACGGCGGCGTGACGGCCGCTGAACCGTCGGGCAAAGGCGGCACGCTGGGCGGCGCCGAGCGCGATCAGGCGCCGGGCGCGTTCCTTTCTGACCGCCACCGGCACTTGGCCTAGCAGTTCCACGGCACGCGTGCCGGCTCGGCTGCTATATGGGAACACGTGCAGGTTGCTTAGCGGCAACGATTCCACGAACCGCATCGTCGTCTCGAACGCGGCATCATCCTCGCCCGGGAAGCCAGTGATGAGGTCGGTCCCGATCCCGATGTCCGGAATTCGCGCTGCGGCATGCGCAATCGTATCGGCGTAATCTGCGGTCGTGTAGCGGCGCCCCATGGCCTGCAGAATCCCGTCATCGCCGCTTTGCAGCGGGACGTGCAGGAAATGGCAGAGTTTGGCGGAAGTCGCCATGTGATCAATGACGGCACGTACCACGGTGGTCGTTTCGATGGAACTGAGGCGGATCCGTTCGAGGCCGGGCACGGCCTCGGCGGCACGAATCACGTCGAGTAACCCATGGGTACCGTGTGCGTAACATCCGAGATTGGCGCCGGTCAGCACGACTTCGCGAAATCCCTGTTCCGCCAGGCGGCGCAGTTCGGTGGCCACGTCTGCAAGCGGGCGGCTGCGTGGGGCGCCGCGGGCGGCGGGTACGATGCAGTATGTGCAGCGGAAGTCGCACCCGTCCTGCACCTTCACGAGGGCCCGCTTGGTGTCGAATGCCGGCAGCGGTGTGCCGCCGGTGGCGGCGGGTGGTGCGGGAAACCGGTCCGGGTGCAGACGGTGGAGCAGGGCAGGGAGGGCCTGCTTGCCGGCCTGACCCACAATGAGATCGGCCGGGCATTCGCCGCGCAGGGCGTCGCCCAGGACTTCGGCGGGGCAGCCCGCGACAATGATGACGGCCTCGGGCGAAGTCTTGCGCGCGGCCCGAGCGGCGCGGGCGCTGTCGCGTTCGGCCTTGCGCGTGATGGCGCACCCGTGCACGACGGCGGCATCGCACGGCAGCTCGGGCGCCGTTGTGACATAACCTGCCGCGAGGAACCCGGCTGTCATGGCCGCGGTCTCGGCCTGGTTCAGACGGCACCCGATGGTCTGGAAGCTGACGCGAGGCGATGGGGATGGAGTCATGGCTCCCTAACCACAGCGCTCGCCGGGACCCAGCCGATACCGTCGTGGCACGAGACGCGCACCCAGTCTTGCGTTTCTTCTTCAAGGCGCACGCGGGTGCCGGCCTTGAGCGTGAAGAGGATTACCGTATCGCTACCAGGGGCAAACCGCGCTGGCGTGTCGGCGCCCGGCTGCACCACGGCAAACCGTTGACCGGTGAGCGCGTACCAGGCGCGTGCGAGATGACCCGGTCCGGCCGGCGCCGTCGCAGCCGCCGAGACCGGCGCGGCGGCAGTGGTTGCGGGGGGCGTGTAGACGATGGTCGTTGGCGTGCGTTCGGCATGGAAGACGAGAGGAAAGGGACCGGCTGATGACGTGACGTATCGACGGTTACGGGGGTCGAAGCAGGCGAATGTCACCGCGGGAATTGCCTTGGCGAATGGCTCGGCCGCCACGATTGTCTGCTCGTAGACTTGATGGCTGGCATCACTTCGACCGGGCACAGCCTTGACGTCGTAGATCTTCAACCCGGGTGCAGCCGAAACGCGCGGAGGGGTTAACACATCCGGCAGCCCTTCGCCGACGAGCGTCATGGCCACGGTTACCAGGTCGCCGGCTGCCACGTCCAGGGGGTCGGCCTTGACGGTGAACGTAAACTGGCCGACCGCGCCGGAGAAGCCGGCTGGGCGACCCTCGGCGGGCAGGTCCCGTATCGGCAGGTCGAGCGGCTCAAGTGGGATCAGCGCCGGTTGTTCCTGGGTTTGCGTCATCCACATGCCCCGGACCGTACGCAGCACACTGCCCTGCAACTGCGGCGCCAGGTGCAGGATTCCGGCGCGGTTGGCGCGCACATGGTTGCGGTAGCGGCGGATGTCGTACACGCGGCCTTCAATCACCGTCGATTCGTTCGGCAATTCCTCAAATGACCCGAATGTTACCGCCGAGGCGTCGGGCAGGCCGGCGAGGGAGACCTGCCGTCCCAGCGTCTCGCCGTTGGCATAGACGGACACGGTCAGTACAAACTGCTCGCCGCGGTAGATATCGGCGCGGTCCGGGGTCAGGCGTGCGAAGACGGCCGGGGTTGCCGCCGCGGTGCGCAAGGCAATCACGGCCGCGGCCAGGACGATGGCCGTCCCCACACGGCGGGCTCGGGTTGGCTGTAAGATTCGCATGATCCTCCACTCGCCAAACGGATGGCGGTGTTTCATAATCCCGCCTTCGTCCCAGTCTGTCAACGAGGTGATGCCATGATCGTGTTTTGTGTGACTGAAACCGCGGAAAAGTACCGTCAGAACAACTACATCAAGCACAAGCTGTCAATGGAGGAGGCGTCCGGCGACTACTGCCTGCTGATGCACTACAAACAACTCACGCCGGCGGCCCTGCGCGCGGTGAAGCCGTGGGCCATTGTTCACAGCGGGGCTGGCACACCGTTCGAGGACTACGACATCCGCGAGACGGCCGCGTATCGCCGGATCGTCACGCACGCACCGTTGCCCCAGCTCGGCATTTGCGGGGGGCACCAACTCATGGCCGAGTTCTTCGGGAGCGTCGTCGCTCCCATGCGGTCGCTGGGTGATGCGGATGCGGATCACAACCCCAAGTATCATCCCGGCGAGTTCAAGGAGTGGGGCGTTTATCCGGTGAGAATTGCACGGCGCGACCCGCTTTTCCGAGGCCTGGGCGCCACGCTGCGGGTCCAGCAGTTCCACCGCAGCGAGGTCAAGACGCTGGCGCCCGTGCTAACCGTGCTGGCGGCAACGGATGACTGCCCGGTCCAGGCATTCGTCCACCGTCGCAAGCCTTTGTACGGCGTGCAGTTCCATCCCGAAGAGGCAACCGAGGGTTATCCGGACGGGTTCGCTGTGCTTAAGAATTTCTTCCGGATCGCGAGGGCGTGGCGCGTGAGGAAGTGACCAGTGAGGCTTGGTCAGGGCGGTCTCCGATCATGTCCCCGGAGCCAGAAGTTCGCCCTTCCACCCGCACCGGGGACAGGAGTGGCGGTCTGATCCTGCGGCCTTGTCCCGCTCCGTCAGCATCAGGCCGCATTTGCATTTGCCTCGAAAGACACCCAATGAAAGGGTCTTGGTCAACGCCAAGGCGAACTGGGCCGCGTTGTCTTTCTTTTCGTTGTCACGGCGCTCGGTCATCTTTTGGGCTGTAGTCATTTTTTCGGTCATGTTTTTATTCTCTCACAAACGGGTGCGGTAACCGAGATCAATCGGCATCCTCGGTCTGGGCAGTGTGCTAAAGGTGATTTCCATGGTGATCCCAGTTGGATCATTGACGCTATAGCTCTCGTTCAACGGCGGTACGGGCAACGGTTTCAATGGCGATGGCGGCAAGGGCTGCCCCGTAGTCGAGGTCGATATCCGTCATCGTATCCTTCGTGTCGTGATATCCGGTACGGCTGATGTCGTAGTTCTCCATGAACAGAACCACCGGAGCCCAGATGTCGGAAAAGATCTGGCAGTCGGTGTTGAACAACGAACTGTAGGGATCGAAATGGGTGCGGACCTCGCCATCCAAGGGCAGGAATGCCGCCGGGGCGGGGATTCCGTCATTGTCGTCGCACCGTCTGCCGCGAGGCAGGTGATGGCGGCCCGGGGCTTTGTTCCATTCCGGCACAAGGGAATTCCAGAGCATGTTGGCCAAGTGGGCCTGAATGGCTATTCTCAACGAGCCGGCCGACTTCCCGGGGGAGATCTGGAAAATGTCACGGGCGTTTTCGCGGTTGTGGGCGATCATGTCCATCACGAACACCCCTTTGACCGTGCTTTTCGAGAGATCGAACGGCGGGGCGTCGTTGACATGGAGTTTCAGGTTTTTCTCGACGAGCCGTTGGCAGAAATTCCGTGCCCCCATGCAGTCCGAGGGGAATTCCTCGCCGGTGAGGTGCAAAAGCCAGACATCACGTTCCAGCCGGCCCTCCTTGGCCAGTTTCAGGAAGATAGGTGCCGCCTGCAAAAGGGTGGCCGACGCGGAGTCATTGTCATCGGCACCGTGTGCTGAGATGCGGGCTCCGGTCCCGCCCCGGTTCTTATCATAGACATCCTCCATGTAAGCGGTGTCATAGTGGTCGCCCATCACAACGGCCTCGGATCGGTTTCTGCCCGGGATGACCACCAGGATGTTCCGTTCGTAGGAATGCCCCTCGTGGTCCCGTTTCCAGCCGCCGAAGGATTGGAACTCCTGCACGGTATCCCAGTGGAAGGGCACTTCGCCGACCAGGGCAAGACCCTGCAGGCCAGCCGTTGCAATCGCCTGGCGGTGGCGTTCAATCAGGTAGTCCCCCAACTGTTCCAGATCCCTGTGCTGATGGGCGATCACGCGCAGCGTTGCCGGATCCTGGATGCAGTCGGCATTATCCTTATTGAGGAATTTGCCATGGGCCAGATCATGGATGTCACGCCACCAGGCTTCCTCAAATTCACGGCGGGCGGTAAGGGGGAAGGTGATGGCTTCGGGCAGCCCCATTTCAGCAGGCTCAAGAATCTTCCCCAGCTCAACCCTCATCGCGGCGGCTGATTCAGGCGAGTCTGCGTGGATGTCGAGATCCCGGAGCCACGCATCAAGGGATTCATGCCTGGGAATCTGGATCGTGTGTTCCGCGAAGCGGCGGGGCAGCGGCTTCCGGCCCAGTTTGTCATAGGCCTCGAACAAGGCCAGTATGTTGAGCGTGGTCTGCCGGGAAAAATGGTCGTGGGAGGATCCGAAGCGGGTGATGGCCGCAAGGTATTGTGGCCGTTTCCGGATGCGGGGGTAGAGCGTAACTGGATGCGTGTAGTCCTTGTCGTCTGGTGCATAGGCAGCCAGCGTTCCCTGAATGCCATCGCATAAGAAGCGGATTTCATCATGTGTGGAGGCCCAATAGGCAATCAAGGGCCTATGCCAATACACTTGGTGCCGGCCTGCCCGCATGGGGGGGAAGAAGAATCGATAGCCGAACAAACCACCTTTTAACACGGTCGTTTCGGCACGGAGTATGTCGCGGCGGCTGGCATCGGGGCCATCGAGGATCAGATGATGATCATGATCCCACAACTGGCAATTGCGGGCCAGCGGCTTGTCGTAGAGCCCCATCGAGTCGAGGTCTGTGCTAAAGAGCACTTTCACAAGACTCAACAGTCGGCCAGCCTGCTCATGTTCCAGTTCGTCCTGATCGCGGTGCAGCCTTTGGTCCCGGTGGGTGCGGTGATAGTGGTGGTGGAGCAACTCCTTTTGGACAGGAATCTGCTGTTGACCGGCATGGGCCTCATGGAACCAGCCTGACTGCGGCACCTTTAGGCCCCCGAGGCCGGTGTTGCGGGCGACCAGGTGTTGGAGCGGCAACTGGCCGGCAAGTGCGTACTGTTTCCTGAGCTGTTGATACGGGGACATTCCCCAGAACACCAGACTGCCGGGGAAGGGCAACAGATGCAATGTGCCCGCAAGGTACCTTTCGGTCACCTCCTGAGGGAGCTCCGAAAACGGTTTGAAGGTTAGCAGATACCTGGTCTTGTCATGGTTCTGGCCCGGATTTGCCGTGAGCCGTCTGGCCCACGAGGGGAGGGCGTCGACATTTCCGGGCAGGATCAGAAACCCGTGCCCGGCAAGCTCGGTGCCATCCCGGAGTTTCTCGCCATAGGCTTCTCTCAGGATGTCCACGAACACCTGCATGGCCTCGCCGGCGGGTATTTCAATCCCCGGTGCCGAATAGAAACCCTTCCAGAAGGCGATCTCGGGTTCCTCGATACTGTTCCCGAAAAATGTCCAACTTACCCGCCCCTTGTCATCCTGGGTGCGGGAAAGCATGAGGGGCAGCAGGGTGACATAACGCTCATGGACCAACCGTCCGGCCTTCTGTGCGAGGGCCTCCGGCCAATAGGGGTTGTTCCTGAGGTTCTGATTGCCATGCCCGGCAATATGGTACTCCGGCTCACCCTTTCCGAGTTTGACGAGTTTACGCACAATCTCGGTGCCGATATGCTGCATCCCAGGCCGGAGTTGGGTTTCCTCCTCAAATTCCGATATCGTCCAACCGAACGGATCACTTTCATCCAGTACGGCTGGATCAATTTCAGCCGAGGGTCCAACGCCGGCGAAAGGCCCGGGCATGAACTCGGAATAGGCTGGAATTGGAAAGTCACCTTCGTGTTCAAACCAAGGATGGCCCGACCGGAGGGATTGCCATCCCACTACTTCTGCATTGCTGGTTGGATTGCCCATACGCGGAATTCTTGTCCTTCATACCTATCCTCCGAAACGGTACCGGTTCGTGGTTCTGCTGGCAATGGCTCAGTTGCAGTGGCAGAAAAGAAACTGCGACTGTGCGCCCTAATAGCCGCCATGAGGAGGCGCGCCAACGAGGTAGGGTTTTACCCCATAGAAAGAAATCGACAGGCAGTCCAGTCTGCTTGTCTTTCCAATAGGCGTTTAAGCAACGCCGACGCCATCAGGTTGGCCCCCCCAATCTGGTGGCGTTTTCTTTGAAGCCCTGCTAAGGTATTGAACCATGCTGTTGAATTGGAAATCCATACCCGAAGGCGGAATTCGCAGACTGAAGTTCATTGGGTGCGAGATTATCTACCGGGAGGCCTGCGCCCTGGCAGCGTCTGGCCCGCACCGCGTGGATGTCGAATTTTTGCTCAAAGGGCTCCACGATCTGCCCCGCGAGGATATGCTCGCGAAGATCCAGGCCGTTGTGGATGCCGCAAACCCGGAGGTCGGTTATGAGGCGGTGCTGCTGGGCTATGCGCGCTGCAACGATGGACTGGTCGGCCTCAAGGCGCGACAGATCCCGCTCGTGATCCCGCGGGCGCATGACTGCATCACGTTCTTCTTCGGGTCGCGTGCCGCCTATAAAGCGTATTTCGACCAGCACCCGGGCACCTACTACATGACGACGGGTTGGACCGAACGCAACCACTTCGGCGAAGGCGCGTATGCTCGGCCGGCGTACGGCATGGAGGGCGTCATGGCGAAGCTGGGGCTGACCGATCCCTACGACGTCATGGTGGCCAAGTACGGCAAAGAGAACGCGGACTTCATTATCGAAAGCCTTGGCGGCTGGCAGAAGAGCTACTGTCGCAGTCTGTATTTGGAAATGGGCGTCTGCGATGAGCAGCCGTTCATCGCTCTAGCCAAGGACCGCGCCGCCCAGCAGAACTGGGAGTTCGAGGTGCGGAAGGGCGAATGGAGCCTCCTTCAGAAGTTGTTTTACGGGGAATGGGATCAGGACTTTGTGGTTATCCCGCCGGGTGGGACGATCGTGGCCCGAAACGACGACGGCGTTCTCGATTGCGAGCCGGCGCCGCCGTGTTAATGTGGGTACTGCTGCCTTTCCTTTCGCTTTGGGCTGCGAAGAAAGGTATAATGGTCGCCTGTGACTTCTCGCAACACTTCCACCTGCCACGGTCGCATCGTTGCGGCCTTCGGCCGCCGGTACGAAGTCCGGATCGAAGGCAGTCACGCTGGCGGCGGGATTTTAATGTGTTCGCCGCGCGGCAAGAAGAGTCTGTATGCCTGCGGCGACGAAGTTGACGTCGAGGCCTCAAATGCCGCCCAAGGCGTTATCATCGCGCTACGGCCGCGGCGGAGTCTTTTTCATCGGGCCGATGCATTCAATGACAAGCTGATTGCCGCCAATGTCACGCAGGTGGTGATGGTGACGGCGACTGAACCGGGCTTCAGCGACGAATTGCTCATGCGCTGTCTCTGCGCGGTTGAAGCCGAGAACGTAATCGGGCTGATCGTACTCAACAAATGCGATCTGGAAGGCGGCCTTGAACGGGGACGTGCTTTGTTGGCTCCTTTCGTGAAGATGGGCCATGCCGTACTCGAGTTGAGCGCACAAGCCGGCGATCTTGAAGAATTGCGCCGCCGTCTGTCGGACCATGTCTCGCTGCTGGTCGGCCAATCCGGCATGGGCAAGACGACATTGACCAATGCATTGGTGCCCGGAGCCGGAGCCACCGTCGGGATCGTGTCGGAAGCGCTCAACAGCGGCAAACATACCACCACCCATGCGCGGTGGTATGACCTGCCCGGTGGGGGGGCGTTGATTGACAGTCCCGGATTGCAGGCCTTCGGCCTTGGGCATCTATCGAGTGAGCAGATCGAAGATGGTTTCCCGGACTTGCGGCTCTTCCGTGGCCGGTGCCGGTTTCGCGACTGCCGACATGATCGTGAGCCTCATTGCGCCTACCGCGCCGCCGTTGCTTCCGGCGAAATCGACGCCAGGCGATTTCAAGTGTTACAGATGCTCCTCGCCGAGCACCGGAGGAAGCCGGCATTTTGATGCAAAGGCGTTCGGCCAAGCCCTGTAATTGTTGTTTACGAGGCCCTATCCCTCGCTAACATCTGGAACAAGAAGAGAGGAGCGAACCATGAAAACTAGACTGACAAAGGACCTGGTTCAAATCGCGGTCGCAGGCGGCGGGTTCAAGCTGGATGCCGGCACACGCCCCATCAGCGAGCTCATGGAGATTGCATCCGCTGCGGCGCGCGGTGGGGGTACAATCTACCTTGCCGGCATGAACAAGCACCCGACCGGCGACCTCATCCAGATATCAGAGGCAGGGAAAGGTCACGTTGTCCTTGAAGGATGAGTCGGCGTGCCTCACATGTTATCGAGTCCTTTCTTCAGCTTGGACTCTTCCTTCGCATAGCCTGCTGGAATTTCGAACTCGCTGTCGGGAGTTGAGCGCGGTTCAATGACCGTCACCGTCGTCGTGAGTTCGCTACCCCCGAGCCTTGTGATCGTCTGGAGGGGGAAGCCATCGATGCCCTTGTACGCGTCTGCGGCGCCTTTCGAAAAGCGGGAGGTCATGGCGCTCATGCGCGTGGCAAACTCTTTCCAATCGCTCATCAAAGCCGCGAATGGCTTCACGTCCTTCGTTACCCACATCGTGGACGTTTCCTCGCCGCCGCTCGTCACGCTGTATTTCGTGCAGGCGTAACCGATGAGGGTTTTCGTTTCGCCGGTACGCTTGACCTCGATCGGCTTGGTGTCGGCCGCGGCCGGCATCTTCCCGGCCATCATTTTTTCCATCATCTCACGCTGGTCCGCGGGCATGTTCTTCATCTGCTCCCGCATCTTGGCCATCGCATCGTCGAGCTTGGCCCCGGCTTTGGCCATCATTTGTTCCATTTCGGCGAACGTCATTTCGGTATAGGTCTTCCTCTCGGGACGCAGCGTCCAGAAAAGGCCTTTGTCCAACCGCGCGATGGTGATGCTCCCGCCTTTGGCTGCGCTGGTGTGCACGATCTTGAACTTCTTCGGCATGGCGAAGTTCTCGCTTGTGGTCGGGGCGCCGAGCCCTTCGCTCTTCGATTGCCAGTACATGCCCTGCGCAAAGGCGGAAGTGGCGAAACCCAACAGCATCGTGACGGCAATGACCTTCTTCATGCGTGCTCCTATGAGGTTGCGGGGCCGGACCGCCATGGTGCGCCCCTAACGCCGTGAACTATTGCATATCCCTCCCGATATGTAACGGCCATTCCCCTGCAAATCGTGTAAACCCTGAAGGCTGGAGTGCTGCAGGCGGAGGTTGCCTCCGCCGCAGGATGGCGTATCATGGACTCATGTTCTTGATAAGGTCCATGCGTGGCGGGAGCGAGTTAATGAAGGCGATCGCGCGACCGGGAGTGGTGTGGGCATTGGCGGTGGTATTGGGGCTGCCCGCCGCGGCACTCGCCCAACTCAACTACATGGATAATGGCAACGGCACTTGCACCATCACGGACTATACCGGCGCCGAGGGTTCGGTGGTCATGCCCGGCAAGACCAATGATCTGCGCGTCGTCGGCATCGCGAATTACGCGTTCAATAACTGCAACAGCCTGATCAGCGTCACGATAGGCTCCAATGTTACGACTATCGGGGACTGGGCCTTTTCCTATTGCCCCAATCTGACCAGCGTGACGATCCCGGCCAGCGTCGCCAGCATTGGGGGCAGCGCCTTCTATGGTTGCCCCAATCTGGCCAACGTCACGCTCGGGAATGGCCTCGGGAGCATTGGGGACTGCGTGTTTCTTTTTTGCAAGGGTCTGACCAGCGTGACGATCCCCGGAAGTGTCACCAACATCGGAACCTCGGCGTTCAACTACTGCGTGAACCTGACGGGCATCTATTTCAAGGGCAACTCGCCCAGCCTGGGTTCGTCGGTGTTCAAGGGCGACGACAAGGCAACGGTCTATTACCTGCCGGGTACCACGAACTGGGGCACGCGTTTTGGCGGTCGCCCGACAGCGCTCTGGAGCCCGGAGACCCGCAGCAAGGCGGTCGTGGGCGTACCGTCAAACTAGGCCAGTTCGCTACCACGGAGAAAGTACTGGTTCACGCGGAGACGCTGAGTAAAGAACCAAAGAATGGATTTGCTCCGCGCCTCCGCGTCTCCGCGTGATACTCTGATCACCATTCACCGCTGACTGATCACTGTCTCTCACCCTATCCGATACACCTTCACGCCGCAGGACTCGACTGAGACCGGGAACGCTGCTTCCACCCTGGTCTCGGTCGCGCCGGACAGCAAGTCGGTCAGGACCAGCGGCAACGCGACACCGTGCGGCCGCAGATCAACAGTGACCGTCTGCGTGTTCGACGTATCCAGGTTCGCGAGCAACAGGAATCCGTTTTCGCCCGGCCCAGGCCGGCGGTAGGCGGCCAGGATGGCGTCGTGCCCACCGTCGACAAAGCTCAGGTTGCCGCCGCGCCGCAGCACGGGATACTCCGCTAGCAAGGCGTTGATGCGCGTGATGAACGGCCGGAAATCCGGGCCGGTCGTCAGGTCGAGGCGGTGCGACGGGCCGATGAACGGAACCCGCTCGCGGATGCCGGCTTCCACGCCCTGGACCAATCCGGTCTGTCCCGTCGTGTAGAGCGCGCAGATCGCGTAGCGCGGCATGCACGAGCGTTCGGACCCGAATAACTGCGCGGGTGACAGCGTATCGTGCGTGGTGATCGGGCACAGGTGCCTGAGCTTGTCCGACACGGTGTGCAGATACTCGATATAGTGGCGCAACTGCGGGCCGAACGGGTTTTCCCACGAGTTGCCCAGCACCAGGTTGATGCCCCATTCGGGCACCGTTCTTTCCAGGGTGAACTGGTCGGTAAAATATTCGCCCAGAATGATGGCGTTCGGGAACTGCTCGCGCACGGCGGCGCTGAGCTCCGCGATGAATCCCGGATGACTGCTATGCAGGTTGTCGAAGCGCACCATGCCGCCCGTGGCGGCGGCATAGTTCGTCCAGAACAGCGCGTACTGCTTCATGTAGTCCCAGATCAGGCGCCGCGTGCGCGGATTCGGGTGGTCGTAGTTGATTGCCGCAAGATCGGCCCAGCGGATCCAATCCTGCATGTGCCAGCAGCCCGTGCGTTTAAGGCCGTCGGCCTCGGTATCGTCCGGCACGATCCAGTCCGGGGCCAGCGTCGCCATGTCGCTGTCGATGCCCACGTGGTTAAGCACGAGGTCGAGGCACAGACGAAGCCCGTGCTGGCGACAGGCCTCGCCGAACGCCTCGAACTGGCTCAGCCCGTCACGGGGATCCGCGGGATCGAGGTAGCGGTCATCCAGGGCGAAGAGATCGGCCGCGGAGTAGGGGCTCTGGGAGGCGCCCATGCGGGTTACGGGCAGGAGGTGCAGCGCGTCGAAGCCCATGGCGGCGATGCCGGGCAGCAGGGCAGTCCAGTCGCGTATCGTGCCGGACGCGCTGGGGATGAGCGTGTAAAGGCGCACCTTGCGCAGGGACGGCGGATCGACAAGCACGAACGAATGCGGTACGCGGTCCCACTGCCAGTGCGTGCCGTCGTCGAAGGAGTGTTTGATCCGAAAGCGAAACAGCCCACACCGCGGCAGTGCGAGCCGCAGGGTGAAGTGACGCCCATCCTCGGTCGCAAATTCGTGCTCGGGCCAATCGCCGGGCGCGGTGACGCCAATGTCGGTGTGCAGGACCACGCGTGGGCCGGGCCGGGACCCGTCGAGAAACGTAACCGTCAGTTCGAGCGGCTCGTCCTGATAAAGCCGGAAGAAATCGCGGGCGCCGAAGCGGTAGGAACGCTGAATACGGACGGCATCGCCGCGGGCGGCCGGGCGCGGGCCCAGGACCGGAATGGGATATCGGTTGAACATAACGCGACATTATGGCAAAGGTGCACTGGCACACAAGACGATCTGTTGACCCGGTTCGGTCCGGGCGAGTCGTGTGCCGGATATCAGGAGTATAGCCATGGCCAGTTCTCAGAAGACAAAGACAACGAAACCCGCGGCCGTAAAGGCCGCTGCAAAGAAACCCCTGACCGCGAAGGTTCGCCCCGGCGCGAAGGTCTTGCCGGTGACCACCGCCAAGCCCGCGAAGGCCGTAGTGCCGGCCCGCGACGAGGCCCTGCTGGTGCTGAAGGCCGAAGTGGCGGCCCTGCGCATGTTGCTGGCGAGGCCGGTGGAAGCGGCGTCCGTTGCCCCTGACGCCGAAGTCGACGCGCTGCGGCGCACGGTGAACGACCTGCTGGAACGCCGTCTGGAGAGCGTCGTCCGCGACTTAGTGGCCCTCCGCAACATCGTCGCCGCCCTGACCGGCGCCGACGAGGCCCTGGCTGCGGCGGATGCCCTGCTGTCCCGTCTGGGCGCGATCCGGTACGACGCGCAGCGGTTGGACCACGTGGACCCTCTGATCCATGCCGTCAGCCGGGAAATGCACGAAGCCGACCTGCCCGAGGGCGTGGTCGCGGCGTCGTTGCGACCGGGATTCCGCACCTCACGCGGCGTGGTTCTTGCGAAGGCGCAGGTCGCCGTGAACCGGAGGAGTTGACATGGCGCGCCTGGGAATCGATTACGGCACCACCAATACGGTGGTCGTGGTGGCCGATCGCGGCCGCTACCCGCTGGTGCCGCACGTGACCGAAACGGCGATCGGGCATGTGGTGAGGGACGTTTTCCCCTCGCTTATTGCCTACGACCGGGTGTCGGGCGAATGCACGTTCGGCGCCGAGGCGGAGCGCAGCCTGGCACAGCCCGACGCAGCGAACCGCTTCATCCCGATTCGCTCGCTCAAGCGTTTGTTGCGGGATTACGTAGACGGCGCGCGCGTGGCGGGCGACATCATCCCGGGCGGTTTGGACATGCAGGACCTCCTCGGCCAGTTCGCAACGGCTGTCTATGCATCCGTGCGGCGCTCAGGCGTAGTTCCGGCAGGCGAACCGCTGGAAGCCGTGCTCACGTGGCCGGCGAACGCGAACGGCGCGCAGCGCTACGTGACCCGCGTCGCGTTCCGCAATGCGGGTTTCCGGATTGCAGCCACCCTCAATGAGCCTTCGGCGGCCGCGATCGAGTTGGCCGACCGGCTCGTGCACGGCAATCGCGCCGAAGCGCGCGCGATGCACATGACCGTGGCCGTGTTCGATCTTGGGGGCGGCACGTTCGATGCCTCGGCCGTCCGGATTGACGGCGCCGACTACACCGTGCTCGGCTCGGCCGGCATCGAGAGCCTGGGCGGCGACGATTTCGACGAGGTGCTGGCGCGCCTGTTCGCCGAAAAGCTCAAGGTCGACCTGGCGGAACTCTCGACGTTCCATCGTACGCTGTTATTGATGAGCGCCTGCCGCGAGAAAGAACGCCTCAGCGTGAGCGGCGTGCGCACCTTGACACTTGATCCCGAGGAAATCGGGCTGCACGGGCCGGTCTGCAGC
>Ga0118677_10009376_pt1 | contig 15307 bp, 10 predicted proteins | sample AliMusrvi5mmetaG_FD_86154 | JGI IMG/M metagenome (GOLD analysis project Ga0118677, IMG submission 86154)
GGACAAATCATGGCCCCGAGCTTGGCAGCCTCAGTGCGCTTTGTCCAGCCTAGCGTTACATTCCCCTGATCATCAGCACCTTATGCGCTGATCCGCCGACGCCGTGGCATTCCTGCCCGGGGACCGGCAGCTCGTGACTACGGACAAACAAAACCGCCTCTTTGTCTGGCCGTTGTCGCTGCCAGGGAACCGACCGGCCGATTTGGCCCAATTGGCTGTGTTCCTCTCGGGTGCCCAAGTCAGTCTCTCCGACGAAGCGGAGCTTAAACCTCTGCCGCTTCCGGCAAGCTGGCAGCAGCTTTGCACCAAGTTCCCCGGCATGTTTGCGGGTTCGGAACAGGAGGCCGCGCGCTGGCATGAATGCCAAGTTGAGGAGAGCCGGATGCGGGGAGACTGGTTCGCGGCACGCTTCCACTTGGAACGTCTCTTAATACTGCGCCCCGAGGACACCTCTCTCTCCGAACAACTGTCCCAAGCCAAAGCAGCTCTCAGTCAGGTGCATGGGGGATAAAGACCCATGTCTGCGACACCAGTATCTTCAAACGACAAGACCGGGGTTGCCCCCGGTCTTGCGTGTGATATCGATGTGCTAACCGCCGACTATTGCTTCAGGCGATAGAACCACCGGGATCCGGCAGTAGCCGGGGTCACCTGGTAAGGGCTGGTGGGATTGCCCGGGACGGTCGTCCACTGGGTCATCGGCAGCGTTACGTTGGTGGACTGCAATAGGCTTCCGGTACCGGTCCAGGAGATCGTCAACTGCCCGTTGCTGAGCACGGGTGGGTTGAACTTGGGAGCCTCGGTCGCTCCATTCTTGGCCACATTGTAGTGGTTCTGAATAGTGGCCGCCGAAAGTGCCGTGCCGTAGATGGCCACTTCATCAACCAGTCCCGTGTAAAAATCACCCCAGCCCATGCCGGTGGCCCCGATGGCCCACTCACCACCAGTGACCGGCAGTGCGCCAACGGCGTCCGCAGTGGTGGCAATCGACACCCCGTTACGGTAGAGGTTCCAATGGCTTCCATCGTAGGTGCCCGCCAGGTAGATCCAGCCATTTGCGCCGCCGAGATCACCCGTGGTGACCGCGGCGCTCGCGCCATGAGTCGTAAAGCCGTCGGACGTGCCCACCGCATACGTTGCGCCCCCTTCGATGCGGAGGAAGACCTCATTGCTACTGAGCTGCGAACCGCTCAGCACGATAGGATAAGTATTGGTATCATACACGGTCGCGGTTGGCGGGCCGTGAGAGATAATCCGGGCGAGGTTGCCTTGCGCCGTGTCAGGTTTGATCCAGGCTTCCAGCGTGATCTTGCCCGTAACCTGCAAACCCGAGGGATTGTTCAAAGAAACCCAGTCGTTCGTCCCGTTGAGCAAAACGGCGGAGTTGTCTGTTTCGAAGCCGGCGCTGGTCGGACCGGCGGCGTTATTGGTGGCTAGGACCAGGCTGCTGTTGGCCAGATAGCCGAGCGAGCCGCTGTTTGTGGCCGGGAAGTATGCAAGTTCGTTGAAGCGCAGGTAGGTGGGTGGAAGGGTGCTGTGTTCGGGGATGGTGCCGTTCATGATGTAGTAGGTGTCCCCGGCGGCGTTGAAAACCAGCGACGCATAGCTGGTGGCGGGATGAGCGTTGGTACCCGTCTGATAGTGCGTCAGGATTTGGTCCGACGTCAGGGCGTAGTTGTTGTAGAAAGCCACTTCGTCAACGTCACCTTCAAATTCCTCACCATATCCCGAAGCTGCGTTGTAGGAGCCGATGGCTAAATCAGCCGGAGTTCTGGCATCAGCCGTTGGGCTGACGTTGGCGGCATAGACCGGCCCCGTCGCTAAACTGAGGTCTCCATTAGTCGCCACTGGCACACCGTTGATATACCCCGTCAGGACGCCCATCCACTGCTCCGACCCGCTCGGGACGGCGCCCATGTCCTGGAAGGGCTCCCAGGTCACCACGAAATGGAGCCATTCGCCCAAGTTGTAAAGAGCAGCGAGCTGAAGGTCCCCGCCACTGCCGCTGCCACTCCCGCTGTAAGGCCGGAAAGTCCAACCCAACCCGGATTCGCCCGACACAGCCGGCGGGCCTTGATAGGAAAGGTTCGGGTCGCGCTGGTAAATCACCCAACCAGTGCGATCCGTGATTCCGTTCGCCAACCGATTGTTGATGGGGCACGGACCCGGGTTCATCTGGTCCCCCGTCGGCCTGAACCAAGCCTCCACAGTGAAAGGCTTCCCAGCGTCGGGGTTATTCCCCACGTTCCATGGAATCGACGTCAAGGCATGGCCCGACGCGCTCGTATCGCGGTAATGACCGCTGTGAGAACCATCGCTCGTTTGGCCCGCCAAAGCGCTGGTTCCCGGATGCTTGATCGCCTGGGTGGGAGTGGCATCACCCGCCGAGCGTAAATCGCCTATGTTAAATGCGGTGTCCGGGCCGGGGGCATGTTCCCCGAGCCGCAGGTAAACAACCGGATTATCCGAGTTGATGAGCGTGACGTACGGGGTACCGCGAGCAGCGTTCGTCCCATTTTGGTAGTGCGCCAGGACTTGAGCCGCGGTGAGTTTGGTGCCGTACCAGGCGAATTCATCGACGCCACCGGTCCATGGGTTTGCGAACCCAGCGGTACCGCTGTTCGCGTTATTGTATCCGCCAAGCGACATGGCGGGCTGGCCGTTGACCGCTTGAGATGGGTCGTGATTCCCCGTGCAAGGTCCGTAGCCGGGGGCCGTTCCACTTGATCCACCGTTCCAGGTGACCTGGTTCGCTTTTACGCCGTCGATGTAAACGGTCAAGGTCGCATTGCTAACCTGCACTGGATCATAAACTACCACAAAATGCTGCCACTTACCCAGCGTGAAAGGAACGCCGCTTATGATATCAAGTGCGGTGCTGGTGCTTACGTCATCATACATTCGGAACTCCCAACCCAGACCGGGGCCGGCAGTGATGTTATGGTTTGTATCGGGAGCGCGTTGATACATGACCCACCCCTGCCTGTTGCCACCTTGAGTCCATCGATTGCACAGTGGCGCCATCCCGGTGCCCACCTGGTCGCTCACTGGATACAGCCAGGCTTCAAGACTGAATGGTTGGGTGTTCGGCGTGTTGATGGACGAGTTAAATGGCACCTCAGTCCGGGTGGTGAAATCAAAGAACGAAGCGCGATCTCCGTCGCCGACAATCGCGCCGGGCATAGAATCGACAACTCCTGAAGTAATCGTCGCCAGATCATTGCTGGCGTTGCCGGCCGCGCCAAGGGTGCCGGTGTTGAGGTTGATGAGGGTCCGGGCGAGCGAGTCGTTGAACCGATAATAGCCCAAGGCCCCGTCGGCTTCCACGACCGAGGGATAGGCTGGATTGGCACCCTGGCCGTTCATGGCCGAGAATGTCAAAGCCGCGACTGCCATTGGCAGGACCGCGAAATAGGTTGGGTATGGTCTTTTCTTCATATTTCTGTTGGTTTAGTTATGCTTATTCGTTCAGTTGAGCCGTAATGTTATGGCTGTCCGATCATGCAGGCGAACATCTCAGGCCAAAGTGTCATTCCGGTGTCCATCACGTTACGATCAGGAAACGATCAGCCCGCTGCTCCAAGAACGAGCTTCCCCTCTCCCAGGGAGAGGGGAAACAGGCCGAAACAAGGAAAATGACAGCCAACTTATAACAGTACGAATCTACTTCATCTAATTCTGGCTATTGCACCTGTCAACCACAAAACCAAGGAAAATGATTACTCGACATCCCGGATGTGTCCATGGGACCTCGAGCCGTCCAAGGCCGGAGTATTGCGTTTTGTGAACAATACGAGGTGAAATGGAGACGGAAGGCATCAGAAGGCAGGTGGAAAGGTCCAAAGCACCACACGGCGGAATCAAGCTACGTCTCGAGGCCTTTGCTGACCGGGGCGGGGACAGCTCGTCCCTGCAAACTCAAGTCCAGACAGCCGGGGACAAGCCGTCCAATGCCACTAGAATTTGACCCTCCTCATCCCGCAGGGATGGGCGAGAATAGCCCAACGTTTCAACGTTGGGGGCGTGAGTTCAGAGGTGCACAAGTCCCGATGGGACGGCTGAAACGCTGTGCGATCCGTCAGCCGTCCCTCCGGGAGTTATGGGGCCACGGACGATGGTTCCCAACATTGAAACGTTGGGCTATTACCGTATGTCCCTCCGGGACAAAGACTTGTCCGAGTATGGCGCATTTTCTGGGAGCAAGTCCTAGCGGCATTGGACGAGGCCGTCCCAGCCCCCGAGAAGGGAGCTTGATGCAGCCCTGAAAGCGCCGAAGAACCCGCAATCGGAGCTTGCTATCCGGTGGAGCCTGGCAGTGAAATGCTGAGCATGAGCTTGATGGAAATGGAACTCTTCGTCGCCCGCGGAGCGGCAGAAGAGCAATGTCCTGAAGGTTGTGACTCGGCTTTGGAGGTTCGACTTCGGTCCTCGGAGGTTCGTTTCAGACCACGGTCCCTATGCACGCGAGATTTGGCGGCTGAGCGCCTCTTGGACTCCGCCACGTGGCTCACCTTCCTGACGTTGTGGCTCCTGCTGTTTTGTCATACCACTGGCCGCGCCGCGGAGCCGGCTTTGATTCCCGGTCCCGCCCTGGAAACGGCCGAGCCAGCCAAGCCGCTGATTGCCTGGTGGCGCTTTGATGAGGCGGACGAAGAACCTTGCGCGGATTCGAGCGGCAACGCGAACAACGCGTCTCAGGAAGGCGGCGGCGGTTCGGGGTGCCGCCATGTGGAGGGGTTGTTCGGACGCGGCCTGAGTTTTTCAGGCCAACATCTGCTGCGGGTGCCTGGACGACCCGACTTCCGAGGTCGGTCGAAGCTATCGTTGAGCGCCTGGGTCAGACCCTCTGGCTTCGACCGCTACAACGAGATCTTCCGAAAGGAGGATGGCGAGCAACGCGTCCTGTTCTCGTTCCAGGAGAATGGCACTGTCCTCTCGCTTGGCCTGAACATTAGCGGTTATGTGGAGTGTGACGCCAAGCTGGACCCCCTGGAGGTGCTGGATGGCAATTGGCATCATTGCGCCGCGACGTTCGACGGCCAATGGATGCGCGTGTATCTGGACGGACGCCAGATCGGCGAACTTAATTGGCCTGGCCCTCTCGTTGCGGGCGGCAGCGCGCCGGGTTGCATCGGTTCATCCAACGGCGGCGAATGTTTCCAGGGGGCGATGGACGACTTGCGCATTTACGCTGATGCCCTGACGGGGGCGGAAGTGATGTCGTTGTATCGCCGTGGCCAGGCGGGCCTGGAACGGTTTGCGCGCGCCCACGACGAGCGGTTGGGGGCGGTCTATGTGTCCGGGAAGTCGATGGTCGAAACCCTCGCCCAGACTCATCGGAAGCTCCATGAGGGCCACCGGACCGCCGATCGCGAGTTGGTGAGTGCCGTTATCGCTCGCGCCCGGCAACGTCACCCCCAGGAGTACAGTGAGTACGTTCGGACGACTAGCGTCAACCTGGCGGACTACCTCCAGGCCACCAACTTGGCCTACAATGCCCACGAGGCGCAGCGACTTTTAGACCTCCTGCTCGAATACCGGCCCCTGACCGACGCGCAGTGGCGCCAGCAGACCTCCGCTGAGTTACACCGTTGGCGGGAGGCCGAAGCCAAAGAGCAGAAGCTCGCCGAGTTGAAGGCACGGGGCGACGACGCACTTTGTTCGCCGGAGTGGCTCGAGTTGATGCTGACCATTGCCCGTGACGTCCAGCTCCGGCCTTACTTGCAGGAAGCCGTCGCGCCCTACGTGCAGCCTCAGACTCCGCTGACCCGCACGCTCTCGACTGCCGAAGCACGCGAAGCCCTGGAGCGGGACTGGCTCCACCAAGCCGACCAGCAACCGACGCCCGAGCGCATCCGCAGCGAGATCGCCTGGGCGCGGGGATTGGCGGAGCGGCTCTGCAAGCAACCCCCATCAGTTAGCGCGTTGCTCTCCCGACAACCACGCGGTGTTCCGCTGGATTTCTCGGCGGAACTGACGAAACTCGCGGCCCTGGAGCAACGCGCCTCCTCGCTGTCCGCCCCGGACGCCGCGCTCTATTACGAGGTTCGCGACGTCAAACGCCGCATTGCTTTCCGCAACCCGCTGCTCGACTTCACCCAGGTGCTCTTTGTTGACATGCCGTTCCCCCAAGGATCCGAGTGGCCCCACGAGACTCGCCACCGGCTCGGATACATGGCAGTGCCGGGCGGGCGTCTGCTGGTGCTCGATGGTCTATCCCCCGGCGGCAAACTGCGGCAACTGCTGCCCCAGGCGCCCTTGCACGGCTCGTTCTGGCGGCCCGATCTCTCCTTTGACGCGCGCCGGGTGCTGGTGTGCTTCAAGCCCCATAATGAGAAATCCTTCCATCTCTACGAAATCAACATAGATGGCACCGGCCTGCGGCAGCTCACGGACGGCCCATTCGACGATCTGGATCCGATCTACCTGGCCGATGATCAGCACATCTTGTTCTCGACCACGCGGGGGAATACGTACGTCCGCTGCATGCCACCGACCAGCGCCTTCGTGCTCGCCCGCTGCGACCGGGATGGCCGCAACCTCTTCTTCATCTCCGCCAACAACGAGCCCGACTATCTGCCCTCGCTGATGGACGACGGGCGCGTTGTTTACACCCGCTGGGAGTACACGGACAAGCCCTTGTGGCGCGCACAAAAGCTGTGGACCGTTTATCCCGACGGCACGCAGGTGAGCATGATGTGGGGCAACCAGAGCGTTTGGCCCGACCTGCTCAAGGACGCGCGCAATATCCCCGGCACCCGGCGCGTGATGTTCACCGGCAGCGCGCATCACGATTGGTTCTCCGGTTCGGTCGGCATCGTCACCCCCGACGCTGGCATGAACTTCCCTCAAGGCCTGGCCAAGATCACTGCCGACGTGCCCTGGCCCGAATGCGGGAACGGTCCGGTGGATCCCGCCGAGTCTCCTCGTTACCACCGGAGCGGTGAATATCGGGCCTACTACTCGCCGTACCCGCTCAGCGAACAGGACTTCCTCGTCTCCGCGAATCGCCGCGGCAAGTTCGTGCTCTACCTGATGGACGTTGACGGCAACCGCGAACTCATTTACGAAGGGAGCCAGAACATCTTCCACGCTTTGCCGCTGCGGCCGCGCGCCAAACCACCCGTGCTGCCGGATGCGGTCGCCTGGCCCGTAGCCGGGCAACGCGCTGTTCCTAAGGACGGCATCTTCTTCAGCTCTGACATTTACGAGGGGACGCCGGGATCGCTGCGTGGCAAAGCGAAGTTCCTGCGCGTGCTCAGCATTGACCACAAGACTTACACTTATTGGCATCAACGTCCTTACATCTCGACCGGCCCCGTGGTATCCGGCGTCCAATCTGACGGCGTGAAGCGCATCCTCGGGACGGTGCCGATCGAAGCAGACGGCTCGGTGGCTTTCCGGGCGCCCGCCGGCATTCCTCTGCACTTTCAGTTGCTGGATGCCGACCAGCGCGCACTTCAGACCATGCGCAGTTTTGCAAGCGTGATGCCGGGCGAAAGCCGCGGGTGCCTGGGCTGCCATGAACTCCACTGCGTGACCCCGCCAACCACCGCCCAGGCTCTCGCCCTCGCCCACGCACCTCGCGAGATCACCCCACCACCCTGGGACGATCGCACGGTGAGCTACCCGCGCTACGTCCGCCCGGTGTTGGACCGTTACTGCGGCAAGTGCCACACCGGCGAGGGTGAAGGCCGGAAGAAGCTGGATCTGACGGCACGTCCGGGCTTCCTGGACTTCGACGAAACCTATTGGCTGTTCACAGGCCACCCGAGCTGGGGGCAGCCCTATCAATTGCCGCCAAACCCGCCGCCCGGCTGGGGCATTGCGGACACGCTCATGGTCGAGGCCTACGGTACCACGGATCCCGCGGCATACCGCACGCCCGAGCCGATGAAAGGCCTGTCTTACAGGAGCCGGCTCATCGACCTCGCGTCGAGCGGCAAACACCACGAGGTAAAAGTGGACCCGGTCAATCTGCAGCGCCTCATTCTGTGGGTGGACACGATGTGTCCCTATCGCGGCGAAGAGGAGATCCGGGAGATCCCCGACCCGGAGTTTCAAGGCGTGGACTGGCTGGCTGTCCGCCCACGCATCAAGACCGCCCCCCTGGTCTTCCGCCCCGGACCGCTGAACTGATGCTCCGCTGCTAGCAACTGATCCCGCTACAAAAATGTGTTGTAGGAGACGGCTGGTACTGCCGATAAGTCTAAAAGTAATGAAACTGAACCCCACTTCCCTCCTGGCCAGCGGCTTAAGCCTGTTGGCTGTTCATTCGGCTCAGGCCGATCTGTTTGCTTCGAACCCTCAGGGTTCCTGGGCCACTGTCAGCATCACCCGTACCCTGGGGACCCCCTTCGTCCTCAGCAATGCAACGGCCAGCGTGACCTCGCTCGGCTTCTTCGACAATAATAGCGACGGCCTATCTGAGGCACACCAGGTTGGCATCTTCGGGCCTGGCCAGACCTTGCTGGGAATGGTGACCATCCAAAGCGGTACGAACGCGCCTCTGCATGATGGCGTCCGCTGGGCGGCCCTGGCCACTCCTATTACCCTTGCGCCCGACACGCAGTACATGCTGGCGACTACGGTTCAGGAAGATGGGGATCGCATCAATGCGAGCAACCCTTGGCAGGTCACCTTTGCCCCAGGCTTCTCTCTCACCCAATCCGGGTTTACCGAGGGCTTCGGCGGCTCTGCCCTGGTGTACCCTGATCTCCCCACTTCGGGGATGTTCTACGGTTTCGGGGCCGATTTCCAAATGACGATGGTGCCGGAGCCGGGAACGATGACATTGCTGGGACTGGGCTTGGCGGCCTGCTGTCTGGGCTTCCTCGCCGCCAAGCCTCGGCCGTATCCCTGCAAATGAACGATGGCCGAGTAAACCGCAGAGACTCGACGGCCGCGAAGGACGCAACGGAGGTTGACCGCAGATTACGCAGATATACGCAGATATACGCAGATGGGGAAGATGTCCTTTTGGGGGAATTCATTATAGGGCGGCGTAAGTTATCGCCTTCCGCGTACTCAGCGTATTCCGCGGTTCCCTGGTCTTCGCGCCCTTCGCGACCTTGGCGTGAGGTTCTGGCCCGTGTGATATCTGCGTCCGTCAGCGTCATCTGCGGTTGCCGGCTCCGGACTCCTGACTTTTGACCTCGCGCCAAGGACACGAAGGACGCAACGGAGGCTGACCGCAGATTACGCAGATATACGCTGATGGGCTGTGCCGGAAATCCGAAACCAATCCATACTCGTAGAAATGGGGCAACAGGAAACGTGGACCAGAGCATTTCGTCGCAGCCTGCGAACAACCTTCACTATTGCAGTGCAGAGCAGAGCCGTCCGGGCCAGTTGAAGACAAGTCACTGAATAGTGATCGCTTTGAGCATGCTCTCGCTGGCGCTCTTCTCTGCACTTCGCAGTGCTTCTATTGCATGGATACGGATCAGGGTGACGGACTGGAGTAGGGGGAGTGCCAGGCGTCGATGTCCTGACTCAGCCGGAAGAACTGGTTGGTGGTTGTGAGTGGCAGCACGATGCGGTTGGTGGCTACGTCGGCAACCGCTGTCCACCCGCCCCGGATCAAGTCCCCAGCCGATTCCAGAACATATCCGGGGGGCCAGGCGGGCCAGGAGAGGGTCAGCTTGCCCGCGGCACGCTCGATGCTCAGCGTGGGCCGGGTCGGCCAGAAGTAGGCGATCACGGTCATATCTGACTGGACGTTGGTGACCGTCAACGGATTGGCCGTATCGGGGTAGTCTCCACCCCATCCGGCAAAGACATAGCCCGGGTCCGCTGTGGCGGTGACGGTTGGGCCGTTGGCGCCGGCGGCTAACTGAACGGTAAAGTGGTTGGTGCCACTGAAGCTGCCATTGCCCTCGGTCGTAAAGGCCACCTGGTACGTTTCCTGGTCCTGGCTGAAGCTGGCCATGATGACACCGTCCCCCTGGACAGTGAACGTGTTCGTGGCCTGCCGCCGGTCATTTGCCATCTCGATGCCGCTACTGGTGTACCAGCGCACAAAGTGGTTGGTGATGGGCGGCCCCATTCCGCCCTGCCGAATGTCGCCAATCCCCGCAAGGGTGATGATTTCGCCCCTGGCGAATTGGAAATTGCCAGCCCCACCGGGCCGGGTTGTGCCGTCGCCGTCAGTAACGACATTCAGCCACACATTCGTGTCCTCGGGTTGGAGTGCCTGCAGAAGCCTGAGCACATCGACCTCTGACGCGGTGCCGCGTGCCACCAGGGTGCGGGCGTCCGCAATCCAGGAGTTAGTCAGGCGATCGAAGTAAGCAATCAGGAATGTCCTCCAGTGTGAATCAGGTGGGAAATCGATCACCGGCCTGTTATATTGGCTAAACTCCGTATCATTCGGATCGGTGGGAAAGTTGATGTCCAGCCCGTTAATCTGCCATTGGAGTGTCGGGGTGTTCGCGGAGTACAGCACTGCCTGGTGAAAGGCGGTCTTGGTGGCGGCGGCTTTCCGTCGCACGGCGGCCCGGTCGGTGGAATTGGTGACCATTTCGTCCGCCAGATTGGCAATCGCTGCCGTCAAGGCTTCCACTTTGTTCAGCCGGGTAGCTGCCAGCGTACCGTTGTCTAGCGGGTCTTTATGCAATTGGATGAAGCCGTCGCAGAACAACACGGCCAGTGCTTCCGGAGTGAGGGTTGCCAGGCGGGATTCCAACTGCTGAAACACCGTCAGGTAGGGCCAGTCGCGCGTTTCCTTGTATTGGGAAGCGAGCAGCAGTTGCGCCCCGGTGTTCCGGAGTTGGTGGGCGATTTCGATCTGACCTTCTACGCACATGTCGAGGCCGACGATGGTCATAGGCACTTCGGCCGCCAGAAGTGCCTGTTCGAATTCGCGGGTGGACATCTGCTTGTTCCCGTTCGATTCGTCAGTGATCAAGCCATCCGCCCAGCCCCAGCCGTGGTCTGCCAGGATGAGGAAGTAGTTCGTCGCTGGGTAGTTTTCCACCCCCCAATTGATAAAGTTCACCAGCGTGTCGGGCGACGACATGTTCAGTTCGCCCGGGTTTTGAGCCGCTTGCTCTGGTGTGGGGAGCATGCCCGGCTTCACCACAAATCGTTTGGTGTCAAACCAGCTCCCGTACGTTGCGGCAAACGCCGGCGAGCGGTCCAATTGGACCAAATAGTTCGCGTTGGTGGTACCGTTCAATTGGCCCAGCGAACGCACGCTCTCCATAGCCGAGGATTCCATGTTGAAGCAATCGGCGTCGATGTAGAACAGAATGGTCCATGGCCTGACCGTCGGAAGTCGCTCGGTTACTTGAAAGGCGGGGCTGGTAGCGCGGAGGGATGGCACGGCGGCGCTGGTCAGGCGGACGAAGTAGTTGCTGCTCGCAGCCAGCCCCGCGGGTAAGGTATAGCACCGGTTGCTGACTACGGACAGGCCAGCAATGGAGTCCACCACCGCTTCGCCCCGCAGCAAATCCAGCGTCAGATTCCCAGCCAGATTGTGGGTTTCCCAGGCGACTGACCGACGAGCGCCACTCGGCCACAGCTCGCCGCCCGCCGGTGCCCGAAACAGCAAGGCCGGTGCTGGGTTGCTGACAACGGAAAACTCCGGTCCCCGCGCCGTCTCCATCGGATTCGTTCCTTCCCAGCTCGTCACCACGAACTGGCAGCCGTTGGTGGTGAGGACTTCCCAGGGAATATCCCACTCGTAATGGCCCGCCTCGACCGGAACCAATCGGGCGATGGAACGGTTTGGGCTGATGCCGGGCATAGAGAGTTCGATCTTAAGGGTCTGACCAGTCAGGTTCGTGGCGGCCCATCCGATCGAGCAGCCCGAGCCAACGGGCACCTGAGCGCCCGCAGTGGGATTCGTAATGACCAGCGATTGGGCGGCGAGCGTCCAGGACAGGCCCACCAGGAAAACCGCAGGGAGAATAGCTTTCATTTTCGCTTGCAGGGACTTCGGTTAGATCATGTCTATCGCTGGTCTACTGAACCCTGACCCTCAAGAAATGATTGGTGCCTTGCGACACAGGCAAAGCCACCTCCTCTACCGGCTGTGTCATCGGCACCACGGCTCGTGACCACCACGCGCCGCCGAGCGCGCCCGCTTCCAGCACTTCGCAGGTTCGCCCGATCTCACCGGCGATGCGCAGGGTCCCTTGCCCGCCGGTCGCCCGCAACGCCAGGGTCGGCGAGCCTGGCGGGAGGCTGACGTAGTCGCCGCTGGCGGTGGCCGCCATCTCGTCGAACGCCAGCAAGCGGGTGCCGAGTTCGATGGGATTCAGGCCGTCGCTGACCCGGCACGACGCGGTGATTCGAAGGCCCCGCTCCGGATAAATGGACCGCGCATATTCGGCCGGCAGGTTGGTGGCGACGAACGACCAGGTGCAGGCATTGGTGTTAAAGTCCATCTCGCAGGCGGGCACCGTGTCGGCCTTTGGCTGATAGTGAAAACCGTTGCCGCTTTGCGTCCAGGTGCCGTGGCTGGAGTCGCATACAAAATCCTGCCAGTTCACCTGCACAAAGGCCGATTCCATATTGGTCAGGGCGGAAGTCTTGGCAAAGGAGGCATTGGTGATGCGGAGACTGCTGGTGCCCGAGTCGCGAAGCGGCAGGTTCAGCGCGAGCCCGTGCATGTCCTTTCGCACCTTGTCGGTCCAGGCGATTTGCAGCAGGCCCCATTCGAACATGTGGACGACGATATTTGTGTCAAAGGTGGGCAGCGCCGCGTCGTAGCGTGTGTGCATCGCCTGACGAAAGATCCCATTGGGCCGCTTGGATTCGCCTGTGCCCTTAGAGCCATCGCCCCAGCTATTGAGCATGATCCAGCAGTGTTTGGCCGGGTCTGGGTCGCGGTCGTCGTAACCCACGCAGGCTACGGTATGGCTGCCGCCGGAGTCCTTCATGGCATGCCCCGCCCACTGGGCGAGGTCGATCACCGTTTCCTCCGTAGAATTGGTCTTGTCCCAGTAGGCGCAGAACGCGTCCCAATCATCCTCGTTGCCCAGCGTCATGTTAAACCAAAGTGGGTGCCCGGCATCCAGAGCGCTCTTGAGGTTGGCGATGGCTATCGACGCCACATTGGTGAAGCTCACCACCGTCGCGACCTGGACACTCTGCAAAGGCATGTTCGGCTGGGTATGAATCGTGGCTGCCGGGGTCTTGTTCCAGCCGTTGCCGTCGGTCCACCGGGCATTCTCATTGTCCCAAGGGATGGCATACCTCATTCCAGCGTAGAATTCAGCGAACTCCCCGGGAGTGCCGCCGCCCATTAGGAAAAAGTCCACCAGGTGCACGTAGCTGTTCAAGAACTGCACCGAAAAGCCGTTGGTGAGCAGCGGCGCCTCGGGATGTTGAATGGCGTAATCGATGGAGAGCACTGCCTGGCAGCCCCAGATCCAGCATGTGCCGGAGTGGCTCTGGTCGCGCTCCGTGGCTTTGTAAAGCATATTAGTCAGCAGGTTCACCGAACCTTGCAGTGCGGGGTACCCGCCCGTTGCCTCGTAAACCGGCGCGGCGGCGCGCTCCGCCAGCCAGCGCGCAGATAGCGCGGAGTCATAGCGCATGTAGCCGTAAGGCACACTGGCGGCAGCGGCTACCAGAGGGAGGCCCGCGAGCAAGGCAGCAGAACACAGACGCAGGGAGGGATTTTTCATAGTGCGGAACGCGTTGAAAGTTAATGGGGCTTAACGCAGCTTACGCGACCGGCCGCGCAAGCGAAGAGCGGACGTGAGACGAGAGTGGACATACACCATAACAGGTTATCGGCATTTCCTGGATGACCTTGAGCCCGATTAACCACTGAAACACAAGCGCCAACGGGGCGGCCGAAAGGGGGCTCAAGGCGGAGGATCGTCGGCAGATAGCTGAGGGGATTGATGAAGCCAGAAGGAGGATGGCCCGTGAGCACCTAAAAGGCCCCAATTTCGAGCCCAATGCCACTGCCAGGCGTTTCGAGCACCCAAGGGCATGCCGGGTTGGCCCTATCAGGTTTTCCATGTGACAAATAGCGCCCAGGGCAAGGTGCAAAACGCCGCCCGGCAAACGGGGCTCGGATATCCTGAGAGGATTGCGTCACTCAGCCCAGCGTTGGACCGCCGGGGAAAAGGGGCGGCGGTCCTACGCTGGGAGAACTTCGGAGAATGGCCCTCAACTCTGAAAGAGTTGCGCCACCAGTTGGTACCGGGCCTGAATCCAGGAATGCCCTGGTCACCCCAGCCCCCCACGCCTTTGCTTCAGTTCATTAGCAATACCTTCGCTGTTCAGCAGCTCGCGAAACATCAGAGCCAACGGGGCGGCCACCAAGCCAGCTCCGCAGCGTGGTCAAGCACCCCGAGAGGGAGTTGATGGGCTAGCACACTTTGCCGGCTCGACCGGGGAATTTGGAATTGGATTACGTCGCAGGTGCAGATCGGCAAGACTAAAGGGGCCAACGCCGTGCTCCCGCATCTGGCTCCGAGGCAAGGCCAACGCAAAACCGCCAGCGCCCTGGGACCATGTGCCACGCTCGAATTCCAATCTACGGTCTGACCCGGAACCAGAGTGTCAAAAATGAGCACCCCACACGCCGGGCGGCTGGAAGTACCGGCACCGGAACGACGCCGGAACGGCTCTGAGGCGGTTGGCCTCATGGGAGCGCTCGGCCTGAGCTTCGAAATCCGGGTCGAACTTGCAAACGATGATACCGGCATGCGCCGATTGTGCTCGGTGCAGCCGGATGAAATGCACGCGATTCAAGGTCAACACCGCCCGTTGCTCGCGCGTGGCAAAAGCCAGCACTTCCTTGTCCGGCAGAGCTTGATCAGCCTTGCCGGTCTCCTGAATCGTTAGCACGTCGTGCCCAAGTGCCCGCAGTCTTTCGACGACTGGCAACGGGAAGTTCTCGTTGGAATAGAGCCGGGCCATCAGTTGGCCTCGTTCTCCTCGATCTGCCGCGAGATCTCGTCTCCGTGCGACCGCACATAAGCCCACATATTCCTGCTATTCACCCTCTATAGGTGGACAGTATCTGTCACTTGAACCGGTTCTTCCCTGTTTGCAGTAGGTTTTGCCGATTCCGAAAGGCACCGGAAATACTCTGCTCTGCTCCCGTTTCGTTTTACGGCGAACGGATCTCAACCCGCGCCAAGAATGTCAATAGTGAAGCACCGAAACGGGCACGCGTACTCAACGTATTCCGCGGTTCCCAGGTCTTCGCGCCCTTTGCGTCCTTGGCGTGAGGTTCTGGTCCGTGTGATATTTGCGTCCATCAGCGTCATCTGCGGTTGCCGGCTCCGGACTTCTGACTTTTGACCTCACGCCGAGGACGCAGAGGGCGCAACGGAGG
>Ga0118677_10009377_pt1 | contig 15307 bp, 15 predicted proteins | sample AliMusrvi5mmetaG_FD_86154 | JGI IMG/M metagenome (GOLD analysis project Ga0118677, IMG submission 86154)
GCTGAGGCCCTGACCTCTACGGTGTGTTGTGCTAAAGCTGGGACGAGTGAGGATCGCCCTCCTGCTGCGCCTTGGGAGCCTTCCGCGAGGAAGGTTTTTCTGTGTCCCGAGACGGACGCGCGGAGGAGGTGAGGCCGATGTTCTTCCTGAGCAAGCTGCTGGGCAGCCCGGTGCGCGACAGCGCCGACAAGTCTGCCGGCACGCTGCACGACCTCGTGGTGTCCTCCCGCGCGGCCTACCCCATGGTCACGGCCCTCGCCGTCAAGCGCCGGGGCAAAGTCGTGTACGCGCCGTGGGAAGCGGTGACCAGCTTCGAGGAGTCGGGCACGATGCTGCACCTGCCCGGCGCCGAGCTCGGCGAGCGCGAGCTGCGCGCCGACGAGCTGCTGCTGTCGGCGACCTTCCTCGACAAGCAGCTGGTCGACACCGAGGGGCACAAGGTCATCCGCGTCAACGACATCCAGCTCCTGCGCACCGGCAACGACGTGCACGTGGTCGGCGTGGACGTGTCGAGCGGCGCCATCCTGCGACGCGTCGGGCTCGCGAAGGTCGGCGAACGCCTCGCCAAGGGGCGCCAGAACCCCAAGCCGCACCTGATCGACTGGAAGGACGTCGACGTCGAGCAGACCGACGGCAGCTCCGTCCGGCTGGCCGTGCCGCGCACCAAGCTGGAGCTGCTGCACCCTGCCGACATCGCCGACCTCGTGCACGAGCTCAGCCCGGACGAGCGCGCCGCCGTCCTCGATGCGCTGGAGGACGATCTGGCCGCCGACACGTTCGAGGAGCTGCACCCCTCGTACCAGACCTCGCTGCTCCTCGACCTCCCCGACGACAAGGCCAGCGAGCTGCTCAACAACATGGCGCCGGACGACGCCGCCGACCTGCTGGCGGACCTGCCCGACGACCGCCGCCAGCACTTCATCGCGATGATGGAGAAGGACGACGCCGAGGACATGCGCGAGCTGCTCAGCTACCCGGAGCACTCGGCCGGCGGCATCATGACCGTCGACTACGCGTGGGCGCGGCTGGACGACACCGCCGCCAAGGCCACCGAGCGGCTGCGCGAGCAGGAGGAGTACGTCGAGACCGTCTACTACATCTACGTCGTCGACCGCTCCGAACACCTGCGCGGCGTGTTCTCGCTGCGCGACCTGCTCACCGTCGACCAGGACAAGAAGGTCCGCGACTTCATGACGGAGAACCCGATAGCCGTGAGCACGCTGGCCGGCGAAGAAGAGATCACGGACCTGATCGCCAAGTACAACCTGCTCGCCCTGCCCGTCGTGGACGACGAGGGCGAGCTGCACGGCATCATCACGATCGACGATGCCATCGACCTGGTGCTTCCGCTCGCCTGGAAGAAGCGCCTGCCGAGGATCTTCCATTGAGGAGGCCTCGATGGCGCAGTCTCCACGCAACGTAGGCCGCCGGCTCGTCGGCCGCATCGGCCGCAGCCGCCTGATGATCTTCTTCGCGATCCTCGGGCCGGGCCTCATCTCCGCCGCCTCCGACAACGACGCCGGCGGCATCACCACGTGGTCGGTCATCGGCGCACGTTACGGCTACAGCATGCTGTGGCTGCTGCTGCTGATCACGCCCATCCTGGGAGTGACGCAGGAGATGGGCGCGCGCATGGGCGCCGTGACCGGCAAGGGCCTCGCGGCGCTCATCCGCGAGAAGTTCAGCCTCAAGGTGACGGCGTTCGCGATGCTCGCCCTCCTGGTCGCCAACTTCGGCACGACGGTGGCCGAGTTCTCGGGCGTCGCCTCGGCCTTCAGCCTCGCGCACATCCCGCCGTGGCTGGCAGTGCCGCCGATCGCGTTCGGTGTGTGGTTCCTGGTGACGCGCGGCAGCTACCGCAAGGTCGAGCGCGTCTTCCTGGCGCTCACCGCCGTCTACGTGGCCTACTTCATCGCGGGGTTCCTGGCGAAGCCGGACTGGGGCGCGGCGCTCCACGGCACCGTCGTGCCGCGCGCACAGCTCAACAGCCTCTGGCTGCTCACCGCGATCGCCGCCATCGGCACCACCATCACGCCGTGGGGCCAGTTCTTCATCCAGGCGTACATCGTCGACAAGCGCATCTCGATCACGCGATACGTGTACACGAAGGTCGAGGTGTACATGGGCGCCATCTTCACCGACGCCATCGACCTGTTCATCGTGCTCGCCTGCGCGGCCACCTTGTACAAGCACGGGATCGTCGTGGAGACGGCGCAGGACGCGGCCAAGGCTCTGTCCCCGCTGGCCGGCCGTGCCGCGTCGCTGCTGTTCGGCTTCGGGCTACTCAACGTCTCGATCCTCGGCGCGGCGATCCTGCCGCTCACCACCGCCTACGCCGTGACCGAGGCGTTCGGGTTCGAGAGCGGCCTCGACAAGAAGTTCGACGAGGCGCCGGTGTTCAACGGGCTGCTCACGGCGTTCATCCTGGTGCCGGCACTGGTCGCGATCATCCCCGGCCTCCCGCTGGTCAAGGTGATGCTCCTGAGCCAGGACGTGAACGGCATCCTGCTGCCGATCATCCTCATCTACGTGCTCAAGATCATCAACGACCGCAGCGTGATGGGCGAGCACGTCAACGGGCGCGTGTACAACACCGTCGCGTGGGCGTTCTCGATCGCGCTGATCGGCCTCTCGGTGACGCTCGTGGCGTCGCCGTTCCTCTTCCGCGGCTGACGCCGCGCCGCCCTCCGCGGCAAGACGGCCGCGCGAGCGAGCGAGCGAGCTAGCTGCCGTCCTCGCGCTCGTGCGAGCGCGGCTCGATGTGCACGAGCACATCCGCGTTGGGCACCACGTCGCGGATGTCGGCGGCGATGTGCTCGGCCGTCTCGTGCGCCCTGGCCACGGTCATAGTCTCGTCGACCGTGATGTGCAGGTCGATGTGGCGGCGGCTGCCGGCTTGCCGGGCGCGCAGCTTGTGATACCCCCAGATGAGGTCGCCACGGTGTTCGGCAACGACTGTGCGGATGAGCTCGAGCTCCTCCTCGGGGATCGTCTGGTCGAGCAGGACCCGCGTGGACTGGACGACGAGCTCGTAGCCGGTGCGGATGATGAGGACTGCGACGGCGATGGCGGCGATCGGGTCGACGATCTGCCAGCCGGTGATCTTGACGATCAGCAGGCCGCCGGCGACGCCGAACGAGGTGTAGACGTCGGTGAGGAGGTGGGCGGCGTCCGCCTCCAGAGCCGCCGACTGGGTGCGGCGGGCGGCCGGATACAGTATCCGCTTGGAGACGAAGAGGTTGACCAGGCCGGAGACTGACATCACGGCGACGCCGAGCCAGACGTGGTCGAGGTGCGGCCCGTGGATGATCTTGAGCACGCCCTCGTAGATGATCACCCCAGCTGCGGCGATGATGAGCAGCGCTTCGATGACGCCGCTCAGGTTCTCGACCTTCTCGTGGCCGTACCGGTGAGACGGGTCCGGCGGCTGGCCCGCCTTGCGCACGGCGTAGAAGGCGATGATCGCGGCCACGAGGTCCGAGCCGGAGTGCAGGGCCTCGGAGATGATGGCGATCGAACCCGAGACGATGCCGACGACGAGCTTGAGGACGATGAGCAGCGAGTTGGAGGCGATCGAGATCGCCGCGGCACGCGTCTTCAGACTGGTGTTGGTGAGGTCCGCGTAGCGGTCCCCCTGCTCAGGCCTCTCGGTCGGCATCCAGCAGCCCCTCCTGACGCAAGCGTGCGAGGAGGGCTCTCCCGGCCAGTGCGCGGTGGCTGGCCTGGTCCTTGTCCGCCTGCGGCCACTCGGCCACAGTGAGGTCTGACCCCTCCGGGACGAAGACGGGGTCGTACCCGAACCCGCCTTCCCCGCGCGGCGCCTCAGCGATGGCGCCCCACCAGTATCCCGTTGCGGCGTAGTGTGCCATACGCGGCGTGACGGCGACAACTGAGCAGTGGAAGCGCGCCCGGCGCGCGACGGCGCCGGCGAAGCCGGCCAGCTCGCGCAGGAGGCGCGTCACGTTGGCCGCATCGGCGCCGGGTCCGTCCACGCCCGCGTAGCGGGCACTGGTGACGCCCGGCGCCCACCCCAATGCCTCGACCTCGAGGCCGGAGTCATCGGCGAGGAACAGCAGCTCATCGCGCCAGTCCCCGCCGGCCGGCGCCATGCCCTCCAGGAGCGCGACCTGGGCCTGGTCGCCGGCGATGAGCTCCGCGAGCGCGACCGCCTTGCCCGCGGCGTTGTCGGCGAACGACTCGACGCCCTCGGGCGGGAGCTCCACGCCGGGCGGCATCGGCACGACCGGGCACGGGGCGAGGATGCTGCGGAACTCTTCCAGCTTGTGGGCGTTGCCGGTGGCGAGCATGAAGCGCACGTTGTCTCCTCAGCCCAAGGCCTCGACCGCCGCAGCCTGCACGGCGGAGAGCGCCGCGCCGCCGGCGGCGGCCATATCCATCATCTGGTCCAGCGTCGCCCGGGTGTACGGCTCACCCTCGGCCGTCGCCTGGACCTCGACGAGCTTGCCCTCGCCGGTCAGAACGACGTTCATGTCGACCTCGGCGGCGGAGTCCTCCTCGTAATCGAGGTCGAGCAGCACCTGCCCGTCGACCAGACCGACCGAGACGGCGCAGAGACTGTCGAACAGCGGCACCTCGTTGAGGCCGATCAGCTCCTTGAGCTTGAGCGCCACCTGGTACACGGCCACGTAGGCACCGGTGACCGCGGCCGTCCGCGTGCCGCCGTCGGCCTGCAGCACGTCGCAGTCGAGCGTGATCGTGCGCTCGCCGATGATGCCGAGGTCGACCACGCCGCGCAGGCTGCGCCCGATCAGGCGCTGGATCTCCATGGTGCGGCCGGACTGGCGCCCGCGCACCGACTCGCGTGCCGTGCGCGTGGGTGTGGCGCCGGGCAGCATGCTGTACTCGGCCGTCAGCCAGCCGCGGCCGGAGCCGCGCAGCCAGCCGGGCACGCCGTCGGCCAGCGACGCAGTGCACAGCACGTGCGTGTCGCCGAGCTCGATGCGGGCCGACCCGGCGGCGAACTTGGCGACCGCCGGCTCGATGCGCACCGGCCGGGTCTCGTCGGCTCTGCGTCCTGTCCTCACGTGGTCCTCCCTCGCCGCCGGCGGCGGCATCTCGCGGCGCTCAGGCCGCGGGTCGTCTCAGTCCGAACGAATCTCCATAGCGCTTGACGATCATGAACAGCGCCGCGCCGCCGGTGGCCATCACGGCCGCTTCGCCGGCGGCCACCCACGCGGCGCTCACCCAGTATGGCAGGTGCTGCAGCAGCGCGAGCTCGGCCGCCACGCCCAGCCCGTTGACGACGACCGGCACGGCGAGCGCCCACCAGTGCAGGCCGATCCTGTACATCGCCAGCGCCGCGACGAGCGTGAGCAGCGAGCCGAAGAGTACGTCGGCGGGCCCGAGGCTGCTGTTGACATTACCGAGGGCCGTCCCGACCGCCAGCCCCACGACGGCGGCGGGGTCGACGCAGGCGAACACGAGCAGCGCCTCCGAGAGGCGGAACTGCACCTGGCCGTAGGCCAGAGCGTTGAGGCCGGGCGCGAGCGTGAGCGCGGCGTAGAGCGCGGCGTAGATCGCCGCACGCGCCACGAAGCGGCTGGTCACGGGGCGACGAGGCCGTTCAGCGTGTCGAGCGGCAGCTGGCGCACGCGCGTGAGCGGCATCTGCAGGAAGCGGGCGCCGACGCTGCGAAAGGCCTCGACGTCGCCGGTCGTGTAGAAGCGGTACGAGCCCACGCGGTCCTCGGTGCGTGCGACGCCCTGGCGCGCGAGCGTGTCCTCGACCTCGCGCGCGATCTCGGCGGCGGGATTGACGAGCGTCACGTCGCGCCCGAAGAAGCGCTGCAACATCGGCGCGATGAGCGGGTAGTGCGTGCAGCCGAGGATGACCACGTCCGGGCGCTTCGCCTTGAGCGGCTCAGAGAAGCCGCGCACCGCGTCGGCGAGCGCCTGGCTCGCCACGTCGCCCTCCTCGATGAACGAGACGAGGCCGGGCGCCGCCTGCTGGTATACCTCGGCGCCTCCGTCGAGGCTGTGGATGGCGCGCGGGTACGCACCGCTGGAGACCGTCGCCTCCGTGGCGAGGACGCCGATGCGCCGGTAGCGCGACGTCTGCACGGCGGCGCGCGCGCCCGGCATGATCACGCCCACGATCGGCGTCGTGAAGCGCTCCTGCAGCAGCTGGAGCGCCGCCGAGGTGGCCGAGTAGCAGGCCACGATGACGAGCTTGACCGGCACGGTCTCGAGGAAGGCGGTGAGCTGCCGCGCGTAGAGCTCGAGCTCCTCGCGCGACTTCTCGCCGTAGGGGAAGCGCGCCGTATCGCCGACGTAGGCGAAGTTCTCGCTCGGCAGCCGCACCAGGCACTCGTGAAGCACGGTGAGGCCGCCCATCCCGGAGTCGAACATGCCGATGGGCAGCGAGGCGACGTCGTCGGTGTGAGTGGAGGAGTCGGTCATGGGTGGCGGCGCCGGCCAGGCGCCCCGGTAGTATCCCCCACTCTCCGCGACAGTGTCCAGACGGGCGCCGGGGCGTGCGCGGCGGCGCCCGCCCGCGTGCCTGCCGCGCCGCCCGCCGTTGCCTGCCCTGTACACGCCATTGGCGGCCAGATGGGCGCCAGCGATAAAGCGTGCCGTCGCCCGGTCCGATAGGGACAGTGAGAGGAGGAGCCCCGAGGGACGGGGCGAGCGACATGGCCGAAGCAGACGACTTCAACACCGAGCTGTTCATCTTCCCGGATGGGACCGCCGTGGAGATCATCGTCGTCGACACGCAGCGCGTGACGGCCGCGTCGCGCGCCGGCTCCGGCCGCACCTCGGCGTCCGCATCGCCCCAAGGCGAGGCCCCCGCCGCCGACAGAAGCGCCGGCCGCGAGCTCACCGTCGTGCCGTCGCCGGCAGAGCCCGAAAAGAACGCGAACGTCTGCCCGGTCTGCGGCAGCTCCCTCGTCTACCCGATCGACTGGACGCGCCAGGACGAGGCCGCCTGGAGCCTCACGCTGCGCTGCCCCGAGTGCGAGACGCATCGCCACGTACTTCTGGACCGCGGCGGCGTCGAGCAGTTCAACCGCGAGCTCTATCTGGGAGCCCAGGCGGTCGCGCGCGAGGCGGACCGCATGTGCCGCAGCAACTTCGAAGAGGAGTCGGCGAGGCTCGTTGAGGCTCTCGCGAGAGACCTCATCCTGCCGATGGACTTCTAGCAGCCTCCCGGCTGCCCGTGTTCGTGAGCCATACCCCCAGCACGACGACGACTGCCGCCGCCGCCTGGGCGCCGGTGAAGCGCTCGCCCAGCACGAGGAAGGCGAACCCCACGCCCACGATCGGCGTGAGGTTGATGAACACGCTCAGCCTGCTGGCCTCGATGAAGCGGAACGCGTAGTTGAGCAGCAAGTAGGCGATCACCGAGCACATCACCGTGAGGAACAGCACGCCGCCCACAGCATCCACGGTCGGGCGGCGCACGCCCACGAGGGCGGCCTCCACGAGCGCCAGCGGCAGCATGAAGGCCGCCCCGAACAGGTTCTGGTAGGCCGTCACGGAGAGCGCGGAGCGCTCGAGCAGCAGGCTCCGCGCCATGATGCTGTAGACGGCGGCAGAGAGTGAGGCGGCAAGGACGAGCAGGTCGCCGCCGATACTGCCGCCCGAGCGCTGCCCGCCGAAGCTCACGAGCGCGACGATGCCGGCGAACGAGAGCACGACACCCGCCCACTCCCGCACCGCCATCGGCTCGCGCAGCGTGAACACGTTGAGCACCGCCACGAAGATCGGGATCGTGGCGATGAGGATCGCCGCCTGTGAGGCGCTCGTACGGGCGATCCCCGTGTTCTCGAAGCTGAAGTAGACCGTCAGAGAGACGAAGCCCATCAGCGCCAGACGGCCGAGGTCGCGCCGCGTGACGGGCTCGCGCTCGCGGCGCAGGCGCAGCAGCACCCAGAGGATGGCGCCGGCGAGCGCGAAGCGCAGCAGCGCCACGAGCAGCGGCTCGAAGCCGCGCAGCGCGTACTTGGTGGCCACGAAGGACATGCCGAAGGCGAACGGCATGCCGATGGCGGCGGCGTACGCGGAGGCGGGTGGTCGCGGCTGCATGCGGCAAGCCTATCTCAGGGTCTCGAGCCGCCTTGTCGTCGGGGGCGGCGAGCAGCCGCCCGATCGGCTACTCGTTGGGGTAGGAGTCGATGAGCTTCTCCAGTGAGGCTGTCTTGGCCTCCGTCCAGCCCGGCGGCGAAAGGACCGCGGCCCATGCGGCGACGATCATGTTGGCGTAGTTGTGGCCGTGCCCGTTGGGCGGCAGCGTCCCGACGAACTGGTCGACCGAGACCTGTGCAAAGGTGACGACCGGGAACCAGCGCATCGACGGCGAGACATCGGGCCCGCGGGGCTCCTTGAGCCAGTCGGGCTCGTGCAGGAACAGCTTGGGGCTCCACCAGACGACCGGATCGGAGGCGTGCTGCAGGTAGAGCACTCGCGGCTCGGTCCAGGTGGCCGCGGGCCGGCCGAGATCGGAGGCCGAGGCGGCGAAGCGGACCGTCGCGCCGCCTCCGTAGATCGGCAGCCACTCGGGGCTCGAGGTGTCGCGATGCGCGGTGACGTCGCTCCACAGCTCGGTGTCGTTGGGCGTGCCGAGGAAGAGCGCGCCGGCGGTCGTCGCCTTGAGGTCCGTCACGCTGCCGAAGGCGGCCTGCCCGCCGAAGGAGCCGAGGCTGAGGCCGTAGGCGATCAGCCTCGGCCGCGTCGCCGCCGGCAGCTGCGACCAGCGGTCCCAGACGGTCTCGAACAGCACCTTGCCGGCCTCCGTGGCGCGCGACTTGTCGACGAGCTGACTGATCCAGCTCGGCAGGAACGAGTACTGCATCGAGGCGATGGCCGTGTCGCCGTTGTACTCGTACTCCAGTGAATCGACCGACTGCGGCTCGAGCCAGCCGGTCCCCGTCGGCGTCGCCACCACGAGCACGGCGCGCGACCAGGCGCCGGTGCGGTCGAGCTCCTTGACCACGAGATCGGCGCGGGCCTGGTCGTTCGGCGCGCTGTCGAGGCCGGCGTAGACACGGATCGGCTCCTTGGCCGACTGACCGTCGAAGGCGCTCAGTTGGGCCTGAGTGGGGCCGCGGCCGACGAAGCTGCGGCCCTGCTTGCCGAGCGACTGCCACGAGACGAGCGACGCCGAGCTGCCGGAGCGCTCCGGCGACTGCGGCTGCACGGCGCCCGCCGCCGTGCCGTCGTTGGCCGCGCTGTAGGTGCTGTCGGAGAAGCTCACGAAGCCGCGCCAGATGACGCCGTTGAACACGAAGACCAGCAGCAGCGCCACGAGCACCCAGCCGATCGCCAGCGCAGCGCGCCAGCGCACCCAGCGGCCGAGCAGGCGGGCGGCCCATGCCGCGAGGTCGCGGACGAGGCGCGCCAGGCCCACGAGAATGAGCGCGACGACCAGCCCCGCCAAGGCGGCGACAAGCGTCGTGGCGACTCCCGCCTCCGGCATCTGCACGAGCCGCTCCATCTCGTTGAGCCAGGCGTGCCCCTGGATGACCGCGACGATGAGGACGATGGGGCCGGCGACGGCCAGGGCCAGCCAGGCCCAGCGCATGACCCGCTTGGGGATCGGCCGCCCGGCGAGCGCCCGCACGACCCACCCCACGAATGCGCCGATGGCGTAACCCGCAGCGGCGCTGACGCCGGTCGCCAGGCCCTGGTACAGCCAGGGCACCGGAAGCAGCGACGGCGTGAACGAGAGCCAGAAGAAGACGGCCGCGACGGCCAAGCCGCAGAGGCTGGGGGTGCGCGGATGCCAACGCTTGCGAGTGTCGCCGGTCGCGTCGTTCATGGAATCACTCCTCATCGGATGGCGGCCCCAGCCCTCACGCGATGAGCATAGCAGGGTGCTCTGGAGACGTCAGGAGCGGCCTGCGCCGTTCGCATCCGCTGCCGGCGCGGCCCACGTCCAGCCACGCCTCTCGCGAGCCTTCGCGCGGGGGCGTCATCAAGCCGCACTGCCGTGGAGGCTGACCGGGCGGGGAAGCCCAGTCAAGACCTCGAGAGACAGGTGGGGCGAGTGATGGAGAGACCGCGAGCGACCGTGTGGTAAGAGCGGTCAAGAAGCAGGCAGAGCGTTGCGAGAGTGACAACGCTGGTGCCCCCGGAAGGATTCGAACCTTCGACCTCGCGCTCCGGAGGCGCGCGCTCTAATCCCCTGAGCTACGAGGGCACGGTTGCGGATTGTAGCACGGCGGGCTTCCGAGCGACGGCCGCCGCCCCAGCCGAGCCCCGCCGGCCCGTCCGTCTTGGGCGCGTCGTTCAGACGAGGTGGCCGATGGCCTCCGCCAGCTCGACGTCGCGCTGCGTGACGCCGCCGGCGCTGTGCGTGCTCAGGCGCAGCGTGACCTTGTTGTAGCGGATGTCGATGTCGGGGTGATGCTGGCGCTCCTCGGCGACCTCGGCGAGGTGCTCGACGAAGCCCACGGAGTGGACGAAGTCGGCGAAGCGGAATGTGCGCGTGAGCGCTTCGCCGTCGAAGCCCCAGTCGGTGAGCTCGCCCAACGCCGCCTCTATCTGCTCCTGGTTCAGCGTGTCCATCGGTCCCTCCGTGGTCGCATCCCTCAGGGCACCGCCGGCGACGGCGCCGCTACCGCCTGTCTTCCCCGCGCCCCCTCAGAGCACGCTCCATGTCGCGCTTGGCATCGCGGTCGGCCATGTCGTGGCGCTTGTCGTAGAGCTTCTTGCCGCGCGCCATGCCGATCTCCACCTTGGCGCGTCCGTCCTTGAAGTACACCTTGGTCGGCACCACCGTGTAACCGCGCTCGCGCACGCGGTGGGCGATCTTCTCGATCTCGGAGCGATGCATGAGCAGCTTGCGCGGCCGCAGCGGGTCGTGGTTCCAGATGTTGCCCTGTTCGAAGGGGCTGATGTGAGCCCCGGTGAGGTAGAGCTCGGGGGCGTGCTGAGGACCCTTGACCTCCACGTAGCTGTCGCGCAGGTTGAGGCGCCCCTCGCGCAGCGACTTCACCTCTGTGCCCACGAGGGCGATGCCGGCCTCGTAGGTGTCGTCGATGAAGTACTCGTGGTAAGCCTTGCGGTTGTCCGCGACCCTCTTGATGCCTTTTTCGCGCGCCATGGGACTAGGGTACCGCATCGCGCCTGAGCGCGAGCGAGGCGCGACGGTGGGCCGGGAGCGAGACGGGCCGGAGAACGGGCGCGTCAGCGGTGGCGACGGGCGGCGGGAGAGCCGCCGCCGCGACGGCCGGGCTTGCCGCCTTTGTGGCCGCGGCCGGCCGGAGGCTTGCCGCGCCCGCCCACACGCAAGGAGGCGCCTGCGCCGGTCCCGGCGCCGGCCGGCGCGAGGTCGACGCGCCCGCGCAGGCGCTCGACGCGATCGACGCGGACCGCGACGGCGTCGCCGAGGCGGTAGCGCTTGCCGGTGGCCTCGCCGATGAGCGCCGTCGCGTGCTCGCTGACCTCCATGCGCTCGCCGCCGAGGCGCCGGGACGAGAGGAAGCCCTCGAAGACCTCTCCGAAGCGCACGAACAGGCCTCCCCCGACCAGCCCGACGACCTCGCCTTCGAAGTCCTGCTCCCAGCCTTCGTCCCGGAGCTTGTCCTCGAGCAGGAAGCTCAGGGCGACGTCATCCGCACGAAGCTCCAGGCGGGAGATCTGCCGTTCGCGCTCGGAGCAGTCCTCGGCAACGGCGGCCAGCTCCGCTTCGCCCAGCTCCCCGCCCCCCTCCCCCAGGTGCTCCAGCAGGCTGCGGTGCGTCACCAGGTCCGGGTACCGGCGGATGGGGGACGTGAAGTGGGCGTACGCCGGGCTCGCCAGTCCGAAGTGCCCCAGATTGGACGGGCTGTAGCGCGCCTGCTTGAGCGAGCGCAGCACGAGCGTCGACCAGGCGAGGCGGCCGCGCCCTTCGCGGGCGCTGGTCTCGGCGATGACACGGCTGAGGCGCCCGTAGGCCTCCGCGAGCGCGGCCGCCGGCACCGCCTCGCCGGCCGGGAACGGCGGCGTCGGCACGCCCAGCTCCTCGAGCTGGTCGAGCAACTCGCGCACGCTGGCGGCTGCCGGCGGCTCGTGCACGCGGTACAGCGCGCGACCCTTCTTGCGTAGCAGGAACTCGGCCACGGCCTCGTTGGCGGCGAGCATGAACTCCTCGACGAGCGAGTGCGACGGCGTCTGCGGCCGCGCCGCCGCGCCGGTGAGCAGGCCGGCGCGGTCGAAGGCGTACTCCGGCTCGAACGAACCGAGCGTGAGCGCGCCGCGCGCGGCGCGCCGGCGGCGCAGCACCCCGGCGAGCTCCTGCGCGAGTCGCAGGCGAGCGACCAGCTCGGCATCAGCGTCGGTGGTCGCGTCCGGCACGGCGGCGGCCGGCCCACCCTCGCCGCCGTCGCCGATGATCCCGTCCACGAACCCGTAGGTGAGCCGGTGGTCGCTGCTGATCAGCGAGCGGTAGAACTGCACGGAAGTGCGGCGACCGTCGGCGGCGAAGCCGAACTCCACCGTGACGCACTTGCGCGGCCGCCGCGGGACCAGGCTGCAGAGATCGCTGCTCAGGGCCGCCGGCAGCATCGGCTCGGCGAACAGCGGCAGGTACACGCTCGAGGTGCGGCGGCGCGCCTCGCGCTCGATCGCGCCGCCGGGGTCGACGAAGTACGAGACGTCGGCGATGTGCACGTGCGCGTGGTAGCCGTCGCCGTCGCGCTCTACCGAGATGGCGTCGTCGAAGTCGCGCGCCGTGTCCGGGTCGATCGTGAACGTGGGCACGCCGGTGAGGTCGCGGCGGCCGTGGTCCGGGCGCGCGGCGCGCGCGCCCGCCGCGGCCGCCTCCTCCAGCAGCGCAGGCGACGTGCCCTGCGGCAGCCCCTCCGCATAGAGCATGGCGCGCAAGACGGCCTTGAGCTCGTCGACGCGCCCCAGCACTTCCACGATCCGGCAGCGGTCGCCGTGGAACGGGACGGCGAGCACGATGTCGTCGAGCCGCGGCGGCAGGCTGCCCTTGGCGACGAGGTACGAGCGCGGATCGGCGAAGAGCGGCTCGAGCGACCAGAACTTGCCCCAGCGCGCGACGCGGTACGGCAGCGGCTTGGCCGGCGTGGGCCCCGGCGGGCGCCCCCCGCGCTCCGGCCGCGGTCCCCCGCGCTCCGGCCGCGGCCCGCGCCCCGCATCAGCGCGCGGCGGGCTCACGAGCTCCTACTTCCTCCGCGCGATGTAGTTGAGCGCGGCCTGCAGTTGCTCGTCCAGCTTGGTCTTGGGGTTATTGACGACCACGATGTTCGGCAGGATGCCCTTGTGGTTGATGTCGGTGCCGTTCGGCGTGAGGTACACGGCCGTCGTGAGCTTGAGCGCCGAGCCGTCCCCGAGGTCCACGATCGTCTGCACGAGACCCTTGCCGAACGTCCGCGTGCCGATGATCTCGGCGCGCTTGTGGTCCTTGAGTGCGCCGGTGACGATCTCCGCGGCGCTGGCCGAGTCGCCGTTGACGAGCACGACCATCGGCTTGGACGTGACGACCGGGTCCTTGGCCTGGAACACCTCGAGCGGGCTGTGCAGCCCCTTCGTCGACGTGACCACGCCCTGCTCGAAGATGTTGGTCACGTCCACGGCCTGGGTGAGCAGCCCGCCGGGGTTGTAGCGCATGTCGAGGATGAACCACTGCGCGCCCTTGGCGGCGAGCGCGGTGACGTTCTGGGCGACGTCGCGTGCCGCATAGCCGCCGAACTGGTACAGCTGCACGTACCCGACCTTGACGCCCTTGTCGAGGATGATGCGGCTGCTGGTCTCGGGGATCTCGATGCGCCGCCGCGTGACCTTGACCTGCTTCTGGGGCGGCTTGCCGCCGGGCAGGACCTCGAGCGTGACCTCGGTGCCTTCCTTGCCCTTGATCAGGGGCACGCTCACGTCGACGGAGAGGTCGGCGATGGACGTGCCGTTGACGCTCGTGATGGTGTCGCCGGGCTTGAGCCCCGCCTTCTGGGCGGGCGAACCCGGGAACACCTGCGAGATCGTGAGCCCCTTGGCGGTCTTGTTGAGCGAGGCGCCGATGCCGTAGTACTGGCCGCTCTCGGTGATGGAGAAGGCCTCCATCTCCTTGGGGTCGAGGTACACGGTCCACGGGTCGTTGAGCGACTTGAGGGTGCCGTTGACTCCGGCAGTGCTGAGCTTGCTCACGTCGACCGCCTTGTAGTAGCGGCCCTGGAGTTCCTCGATGATGCGCTGCTGCAGCGCGCCGGCCTGCTTGGCCGAGCTGCGCTGGCCGCTGGAGAGGGTGGTGACGTTCTCGCCGTGGAGGTACCAGCCCAGGAAGTAGCCCCCAAGGAATCCGAGGGCGACGACCAGCACGACGATGGTGGTCCGAAGGGCGCGCACCAAGGCTCAGGTCTTGAGGTGGCGGCGCAGCGCCACGAGGCTGCCGACGGCGCCGAGGAGGGCGCCGAGCAGGGCCAGCGTGGGCAGCAGGCCGAGGGGCCACGTGCCGCCCTGCCACCAGAGGCGATACACACGCAGGCTCAGGAAGTCGATCTGCGTGCTCTTGATCCAGTTGGCGATGCCCCAGTTGCCGACCCAGACGAACACGCCGGCGAGGATGGCGCCGAACAAGCCGGTGATGAAGCCCTCGAACACGAACGGCCAGCGGATGAACCAGTTGGTAGCGCCCACCAGGCGCATGATCTCGACCTCGCGGCGGCGCGCGAAGATTGAGAGCCGCACCGTCGTGCTGATGAGCAGGACCGCGGCGGCGGCGAAGATGATCGTGACCACCCACATGCCCTTCTCGATCAGGCTGATGGTGCCCAGCATCTTGCGCACCGTCTCCTTGGCGTACTTGACGCCGTTGTGCGTGCCGGGGTCGTTGTCGACTGTGGGGTCGTTGAAGAACTGCGCCGCCACCTTGTCGACGTTGTCCGTGTTCTGGACCTGGATCTGGTACGAGGCGGGCAATGGGTTGATCGGCAGGTTGGCGACGATGCGCTCGCCGAAGCGCTTGCGGAAGATGGCGAGCGCCTGCTCCTTGGAGATGTACGTGTAGCCCTTGACCTGGCCCTGAGACTTGAGCACGTCGATCTTGTGCTGCAGCGCGCTCACCTGCGCCGGCGAGGAGTTGTCCCTGATGAAGACCTCGATCATGACGCGGTTCTTGAGGTTGGTGGCGCCCTGGTTGAGGTTGTCGCGGGTGACGAGCACGGCGCCGAGGATGGCGGTGCTGATGAAGACCGTGATCACGGCCGCCATCGCCATGACCCAGTTGCGGCGCATGGAGCCGAACGCCTCCGCGAGGAAGAAGCTAAAACGCATCGCCCACCTCTTCGGTGACCTGATCGTAGCTGCCGCGGCGCTCGTCGCGCACGAGGCGCCCGGCCTCGAGCTGGAGC
>Ga0118677_10009378_pt1 | contig 15305 bp, 10 predicted proteins | sample AliMusrvi5mmetaG_FD_86154 | JGI IMG/M metagenome (GOLD analysis project Ga0118677, IMG submission 86154)
CAATATTTTATTGATTCATTCTTTCTTAATTTTCCACATGTCCGTCGGCTGAAGCCAGACGGGAGAAATCATTTCCCTTTCCTCTTTCCTGTTTCCTAATATATTATTCCATTCAAATTTCATCCTGATAAAGTTAATAAGGTAGGTGATTATGGGGATTATCCAATGCTACTAAGGTTTATAAACAAAACATAAGGTTTGTTCTAAAATCATTATAGGCATCTTCCCATTTTCTCCCCTTCTCCTTTTTCCCTTTTCCTATTTCCTATTTTCTATTTTCATCCAGATAAGATTAATACGGTTTTGTAATCCTGGTTCATTTGTGCTACTAAGGTTTCCAGACAAAATATAAGGTTTATTTCAAAAACCATAATAGGTATCTTCCCATTTTCTCACATTCTCATGTTCCCATTTTCTCACCTTCTCCTTTTTCCCTTTTCCTCTTTTCCTCTATTCTGATGACTAATGACTATTTCCTATTTCATTTAGCTTCTGTCGAAATACTTGGTATGCAGCAGATGGTGCGACAGTTCGCTCATCGGGGCACCCAGGAATTCTTCATATAGTTTGATGATGTATGGATTTTCGTGCGACTTCCGGATTGTCTTATTGGTATCTTCGGAATAGATTGCACGCTGACGTTTCTTCAGGATTTCGGCATCCCCATGATGATAAGGCTGTCCTCCCCCACCGATACAGCCACCCGGACAGGACATGATTTCGATAGCATGAAATTCACTGTTTCCGGCCTGTATCTCTTCAAGCAGTTTACGGGCATTTCCCAAACCATGGGCGATACCAATATGGATTGGAGTTCCGTTAAAATCGATAGTTGCTTTGCGTAATCCTTCCATTCCCCTGAGTTCTTCGAAATCCACCCGGGGCAGGGTCTTACCTGTAAATACTTCGTAGGCGGTACGTACAGCAGCTTCGATGACTCCTCCGGTAGTCCCAAAAATCACTGCAGCACCGGTTGATTCACCCAGCGGCTGGTCGAATTCCTCATTGGGAAGGATGTTAAAATCGATGTTTCCCAGTTTGATCAGACGTGCCAGTTCACGGGTAGTCAGTGCGAAGTCGACATCCGGATTTCCATTGACTGAGAATTCAGGGCGACTGCTTTCATATTTTTTAGCCACACAAGGCATGATGGATACCACAACCAGGTTCTCGCGTTTCACCTTAATCTTATCGGCAAAATAGGTTTTGGCGATGGAGCCAAACATTTGTTGTGGTGAACGAGCTGTCGAGGGGATGTCCTTCAGTTCCGGGAACTGATGTTCAAAGAATTTCACCCAGGCCGGACAGCAGGATGTCAGGATGGGCAATTTCACATTTGGATCGCCATTCATATAAGCCGACAAGCGGTTAAGCAATTCGGTACCTTCTTCAAGGATGGTGAGGTCGGCAGCAAAATCGGTATCAAATATGTAGTTAAATCCAAGGCGTCGCAAGGCGGCAACCATCTTGCCTGTAACCAGGGTTCCGGCAGGCATACCGAATTCCTCACCGAGAGCTGCCCGGACGGCAGGAGCCGTTTGTACAATGACGGTTTTTGAAGGATCGGAAAGGGCACGGATCACTGCACCGGTCTGGTCATCTTCGGTAAGCGCCCCGGTAGGGCATACAGCGACGCACTGTCCACAGTAGGTACAAACCGAGTGGTCGAGGTTCATTTCAAAGGCAGGGGCAACGACGGCCTGAAAACCACGGTTAACAGCAGAAAGTACTCCTACGGTCTGTACCTCATTGCACATCATTTCGCAACGACGGCACATGATGCATTTATTAATCTCTCGTATGATAGCCGGCGAGGTATCCTCCCGGTACATAGATTGTTCGCCCTTGTAATGAATCTGCCGGACTCCCAGGTGCTGGGCCATATTCTGCAGATCGCAGTTACCCGACTTGGCGCAGATCAGGCAATCAGCCGGGTGATCGGATAAGATCAGTTCAACCACGGTACGGCGGGCATTTATGGCCCTGATTGTATGTGTACTTACTTCCATGCCTTCGGAAGCTTCGGTACAGCAAGCCGGGGCCAGATTTCTACGGCCTTTGACTTCCACCACGCAGACGCGGCAACCGCCCGGCTTATTCTCAATATTCATATCTTCCAGCTGCATATAGCAAAGCGTCGGGATATCGATGCCAATGCTGGAGGCAGCTTTCAGTAAAGTAGTTCCTTTGCGTACAACTACCGGTTTGTTATCGATGGTGAGATTTATCATTTCCATAAGACATTCCATTTATCCGATTAATACAGCATCAAACTTACACTTCTCGAAACATACCCCGCACTTGATGCACAAGGTCTGGTCAATGTAATGCGGACCACGTTTTTCGCCTGAAATAGCACCAACGGTACAGTTTCTGAAACAAAGGGTACAACCGGTACATTTCTCATTGTCAATGGTGTAATGAACCATTGCTTTGCACTGACCAGCCGGACAGGAGGAAGAGGTGACGTGAGCCAGGTATTCGTCATGAAAATTGTCAAGGGTTGAAAGTACTGGATTAGGTGAAGTTTGTCCCAGTCCGCACAGGGAGGTATCTTTAATCACGTTGCTCAATATTCTCAATCGATTAAGATCTTCCGGCTTACCTTCTCCTTCGGTGATTTTTACGAGAATCTCATGTAGCCGTTTGTTTCCAATACGGCAGGGAGTGCACTTTCCGCATGATTCGTCAAGTGTAAATTCCAGGTAAAACCTGGCTATGGATACCATACAATTCGAATCATCGAGAACGATCATTCCACCAGATCCCATCATTGAACCAGCCGCCAATAGGTTGTCGTAATCGATGGGTGTATCGAGGAATGATTTGGTGAGACACCCTCCGGAAGGACCGCCAGTCTGAACAGCCTTGAATTCTCGGCCATCCTTAATTCCGCCGCCAATGTTGTAAATGATTTCACGCAGGGTGATTCCCATGGGAACCTCGATCAAGCCTACGTTATTGATATTCCCGGCTAGTGCAAATACTTTGGTCCCTTTTGAATGAGCTGTTCCTATTGAAGAAAACCATTTGGCTCCTTTGTTGATAATCACCGGGATATTGGCAAATGTCTCCACATTATTCACATTTGTCGGTTTGCCGTTGTATCCTTTTTCAGCAGGGAACGGAGGCTTTACAGAGGGCTCGCCGCGCTTTCCTTCCATGGAATGTATGAGGGCAGTTTCTTCGCCACAAACAAAAGCGCCGGCACCATAACGAATTTCGACATCAAAATTAAATCCGGTACCCAGGATATCGTCTCCAAGCAAACCATATTCGCGGGCCTGTTTGATTGCAATTTTCAACCGTTCGATCGCCAGTGGGTATTCGGCACGTATGTATATTAATCCCTTATCCGCACCGATGCAATAGCCACAGATTGCCATTGATTCGAGTACGGAATGCGGGTCACCTTCAAGGACTGATCGATCCATAAATGCACCGGGGTCACCTTCATCGGCATTGCAAACGACGTATTTCTGATCGCTGACTGCTTTCCGGGTCAGTTCCCATTTCAATCCGGTTGGAAAACCACCGCCTCCACGTCCCCGAAGACCTGAATCCTTGATGATACGAATGACTTCGTCCGGAGTTTTAACGGTCAGGCAATCTCCAAGGGCACTATAACCATCACGGCCGATGTATTCTTCAATGTCTTCAGGATTGACAAATCCGCAGTTACGCAGGGCGATACGGATCTGCTTCTTATAAACATTTGGCCCGTTCGAATCAACAACCGGTTCATTGGTTACAGGATCCTTATAGAGCAAGCGCTCAACTTTCCGGCCTTTAATGATATGTTCGTCAACAATTTCAGCAACATCTTCCGGAGTAACCTGGGTATAAAAAGTGTTATCGGGTAAAATTTTTACAACAGGACCCTTTCCACAAATCCCAAAACATCCGGTTAATAATACCTGTATCTCATCGGCCAGACCGTATTCATTGAGAAGGCTTTTGAAATTCGTTTTGATAAGTTCACTTTGTGAAGCCTTGCATCCGATACCACCGCATACAAGGATATGCATATTGAATTCAGCCATAGTCGTCCGTTTGAAGGATTTAAATCTCGATTATTGAAAAGGTCACCGGAATAATACCATCGACCATTTCATTCAGCTTAATATGCTTTTCAATAATTTCCAGGGCTTTGGTTCTGTTTACGAAACCATAAACTACAGGTTGTGCTCCGGGAATGGTAAGCTCTATCGTAGGTTCTGCATAACAGTATCCCATACACCCTGTCTGGGTCACCAGGGCATCAATTCCCTGGTGATCGAGTTCGCTGGTGAAAAAGTTCATCGTTTCTTTCGCACCTGAGGCAATACCGCAGGTGGACATGGAGACTTTGATCTGAATCACATTTCCAGGATGGTTAACGTCTTCTCTTAATCTGATTTTTGACTGAACTTCAGACTGTAATTTCTTTAAGTCAGCCCTGTTTTTTATTTTATTCATAATTTGCTGGATTTATGAAGCTTTCAGTTACTAAATATCAGGAGTTTAAAATCGTAAATCACTAATTTTTATCATCATTCGCTAAATTCAGGAAAAAATACCAGAAAGTAATGCAAATCAGCAGGTTTTATTCTAATTTAGATTGTTTTTAGGTAACGAAATCGATTGGGGGAATCGTAAAAATTCAAGCATATGGAGATCTTTCAGAAATCGTAAAATAATGTTGAATATTACGGAATGGTTTTGTAATTTAAGTTCGAAATTCAAGCCCTATGATTTACGAAGAAAATCTATCCAATCAGGGATTTATAGATGATCCTGAACTGCATCAAAAGATCATTGATGCATTGCCCATTCCAATCTTTTACCGCGACCTGAAAGGAATTTATGTTGCCTGTAACCTGGCGCAGGAGAAACTGCTTGGATTGACCAAATCACAAATCATTGGGAAAACGGTCTTTGACATACAACCGGATGAGATTGCCGTTATATATGCCCAGCGCGATCAGGAATTACTTGACAGCCCGGGGGACCAGATTTATGAAACAAAATTCAGGGATACCTCAGGTGTTTTGCACGATGTGGTCTTCAATAAGGCAGTCATTCGTAACGATAAAAATGAGATCATTGGAATAGTCGGCTCGATCTTCGACATTACCGAGCGTAAGAAAGCTGAACGAAAGTTAGAAAAAGCACGTGAGGCAACAGTGATTGCTTCGGCAATGATGCATAAAATCAGGGCTGGAATTATAATTATTGATAGTGAATTTAAAGTAATTGATTCGAACGAAGCCTTTGCAAAGCTTTTGGGGACTGAAATAGAAGAACTTTATGATACTATACCGGGTCTGCATGGTGCGGACCTGAAGGAACTGGTACCAGATGTTATTTTCAAGATGTTCACCACTACGATGATTTCAGGGGAGAATGCCATTGAACGGGATCTTCGTATTCAAAATAAACTCCTGCATGTTTCGGTAATTACGATTTACAAACACCGGGTAGTGGGTGCCCTGTTGCGGGATATGTCAGCACCTTCGCTTGTTCGCGAAGAAATCATAAGCCGTGCACAAAGGGTGAACCGGCATAATCTGGAAACGGTACAAAAAATTGCTTTCCTGCTTGGGGACAATGCTTCGATGACTGAAGAAATGCTCAATTCGATTATCGAATCCTACAAATATGGAGAGGATGATAGCTAAGAGTCTCTACACAAGTAATTGAAGAAAAGAAAGTTACAATATCCAATATTGAATTAGAAAAAAGGAAAGAGGAAATGGGAAAGTGTTCAGTGATCAGTGTTCAGTGATCAATGCAGTCAACAACACATAACCCATAACTTGAAACTTGAACTTTATAAATACTTGAACCCTGAAACTATTCAGATGCCTGATTATCACATAGAAGTAGATCTACATCAATTAAACCGTCATGGACAGGTTGTTTGCGGGGATGTTTTTCATTCACGACAAATCCGAGCTGAAGGTCGTAGTATCCTTGTACTCTCGGATGGTATCGGGCATGGAGTAAAAGCCAATGTACTGGCTACGCTTACGGCATCAATGGCCCTGAATTACACTTCTTTTCACACAAAACCTGAAGTTGCAGCCAATATCTTTATGCGGGCTTTGCCCAAAAGCCTCGATGGAAAGGAAAGCTATGCGACCTTTACTATCATCGAAATTGAAGATGCCGGGCAGGTTCGGATTATCAATTACGATAATCCGAGGTCGATCCTCTTTAGAAGCGGGCAATTATTCAATCCGAAAGAGGTAGAGATTCCGATAAGAGGAGAAGAAAATGCAGGTAAAATACTTCGTATCAGGGAGTTCAATCCTATGCTTGAAGATCGCATTATTTTCATGACTGACGGCATTTCCCAGTCGGGATTGGGAAGTAATAAATTTCCTACCGGTTGGGGACTTAATAACATATTCAAATTTGCAGAAAGTCAGATAGCACGGGAATTTGAAATATCGGCAACCAAACTGGCCCGTAAAATCCTGAATCAGGCTTCGATGAACGATTCATTCGAGATTCGTGATGACGCTAGTTGTGGGGTAATCTACTTCAGGAAACCCCGTGAATTTATGCTAATCACCGGACCACCGTTCTACAAAATTAAAGACACTGATTTTGTGCAAAGGATACAGGAATTCCCAGGAAAGAAAATTATCTGCGGAGGTACAACCGCAGAGATCATTGCCCGGGAATTGAATCTGGATATCGAAATACAGCATCACTTTGCAGAAAAAACATTACCCCCGGCAGCAAAAATGGAAGGCTTCGAGATTGTAACTGAAGGTATTCTGACCCTGGGCCGTGTTGAAGAAATTCTGGAAAGTTTCAACAACGACAGTCGGCTGGGTGATAGTCCTCCGGAAGAAGTTGTAAAGTTACTTACCGAACATGACATCATCCATATCATTGTAGGAACCCGTATCAACTGGGCCCATCATGACCCTGATCAGCCGGTTGAACTCGAAATACGCAAATTTGTAGTGAAACGAATTGCCCGTTTACTTGAAACCCGTTTCTTCAAAAAGGTCACAGTAGAATTAGTATAGAAAATAATGAAAGAAGATTTTAAAGGAGATCAGATACACATAATTTAGAAACAAGTTGTCTGATATCTCAATTAACATTTCAGATAAATAATTAAAAATTTCTAAGCCGAACGGAAACAACATCAGTCAATTGTATTACTTTTATTCCATATTGTGCCTGTCGCAATAAACCTAAAACCTATAAAATGAAAACTCTCTTACTAATCGGCATGGTGCTCTTTGCTGTCTTTTCGAATTCTGCTTTAGCACAGGATCACAGCATTCACTTGAATTCGTTGGGTTTCTTACCGCAATCTTCAAAGAAAGCTTCAGTTATTGGTGAAGCCAAATCATTTGTAATCAAACAGGTTTCGGACAAGGCTATCGTTTACAAAGGGAATATTTCGACTTCAGTATACCAGAAAGATGTCAACCAAAATGTATCTGTGGCTGACTTTTCCTCTTTCACCAAAAATGGCAGATATTACCTTGAAACACCTGACGGAACTAAATCCATCGAGTTTGAAATATCGCCAAAGGTTTACAATCAGGCTTTTTATACCAGTATGCGTGCATTCTATCTCTGGCGCTGCGGCACTGCAGTTGATGGAGTATATAACGGCATTCATTATTCACATGCACCCTGTCACATGGAAGACGGATATGAAGATTTTCAGGACAAAGCAGGTCAGCGCCGTGATGGAACCAAGGGATGGCATGACGCCGGTGATTATGGAAAATATGTAGTAAATGCAGGAATCACTGTCGGAATGATGTTCATGGCCTGGGATCAGTTTCAGGACAATCTCAGTAAATTCTCTCTTGATATTCCTGAAACGGCACCGGGTTATCCTGATTTTCTGAAAGAGCTGAAATGGGAAACCGATTGGTTACTCACCATGCAATATACCGATGGATCAGGAAAGGTATCCCATAAACTGACACGGAAAAACTTCGAACCTTTCTGCAAACCTGAAGAAGATAAAGAAAAGAGATATTTCACTGATTGGAGTTCAGCGGCAGTTGCTGATTTTGTGGCTATGATGGCCCAGGCTTCCCGTTATTTCCAACCTTACGACAAAGCCTATTCGATTAAATGTCTGGCAGCTGCTCAGCTCAGTTATAATTTTCTTAAGGCAAATCCTGAAGATAAAAAGTTTGTACAGGGTGAATTCAAAACCGGAGGATATGAAACTACCGATGAGGATGACCGTTTGTGGGCCGCTGTGGAAATGTGGGAAACTACCGGAATTCCCGAATTTCTTAATGACTTTGAAACACAGGCAAAAGCCCAGGACTTTAAAATTGATGAAGATTGGGATTGGAGTGATGTTTCAAATTTGGGAATGTTTGAATATGTTCTTTCGCAGAAAGCCGGAAAGAATCCTGTAATTTTGAAAACTATCCAAAAAAATATTATAGACGTTGCAAATACAATTGTATTGAAAGGTGAGGCAGATGCATACGGACGACCAATGGGCGGACGTTATTACTGGGGATGCAACGGAACAGTTGCCCGACAGGTATTGAACCTACAGGTAGCTTATAGAATTAAACCTCAAAAAATATATATTCAAACCTCTCAAGATGCCATTGCCCATATTTTTGGACGTAACTATTATAACCGTTCATATGTTACCGGGTTGGGAATTAATCCGGTGATGAATCCTCACGACCGACGTTCAGGATCGGATAATGAAGTACAACCCTGGCCGGGATATATCGTTGGCGGAGGGCACACTGCAACCGGATGGAACGACAAACAGGAAGATTATTCAACCAACGAGATTGCAATAAACTGGCAAGCTGCGCTTGTTTATGCATTGGCTGGTTTTATCGAAAAATAGAATCAAGTCAGGTATTTCTGCTTAGCCGAACCCATAACTATTTGACAATTCTATCATTCAGCCGTTCATCGAATAACCAAACCTAATACTTATGAAATCGATCAAAATAATTTTGCTCCTTCTGGCATTGCTTGTTCCCATTACCAAACAGGCTTTGGCTGTCAGTCATTATAAGAATTTTAAGGTAGCAGTTTATTCCAGAGCTTACGAAACAGTGAAAATGGGTGATATCAATTGGATCGAACCCATCTGGGATGAAATCACACGACAGGTAAAGGTTGATAAAATTTACCTTGAGACCCATCGTGATTTATTGATTGTTGATGAGGCAACCCTGATGAAGGCCAAAGCGTTTTTCGAAAGCCGTGGAATTGAAACTGCCGGAGGAATAACCTTAACTGTAAATGAGGGTAATAATTTCGAAACCTTCTGTTACAGCAATCCGGAACACCGCAAGAAAATAAAGGAAATCGTCGAATTTACAGCCCGGCATTTTAATGAATTGATTCTCGATGACTTCTTTTTTACCAATTGCAAATGCGATCTGTGTATAAAGGCAAAAGGCAATAAAAGCTGGTCTGAATTTCGTCTGGAACTTATGACTAAAGCAGCCAAAGAACTTATCATCGAACCTGCAAAGTCAGTGAATCCAAGCATAAAAGTGGTGATTAAATACCCCAATTGGTATGATCATTTTCAGGGTTGTGGATTCAATCTCGAAACAGAACCTAAACTGTTTGACGGCTTGTATACAGGTACTGAAACCAGGGATCCATTCAGCAACCAACACCTTCAACCGTATGAGGGTTATTTAATTTACAGGTATTTCAATAACCTTAAATCTGATAAGAATGATGGCGGATGGGTTGATCCGGGTGGATTGAATTTTATGGACCGCTATGCAGAACAGTTGTGGCTGACTATGTTTGCAAAAGCTCCTGAAATTACTTTATTCGATCTCAGGCAATTGCAACGTCCACTTCTTAAAACTGATCGTGCAGCATGGCAGAACCTGGAATCATGCAGTTTCAATTACGATGACATGATGAAACCAATTGCCGATAAAAATGGGAAAATGGTTCAGCCCACCACCATTGCCCGCGCAGCAGGTTATACCTTCGAAACCATTGATCAGTTTTTAGGAATGCTTGGGAAACCGATTGGTGTAAAAAGCTATAAACCATTCCATTCACAGGGAGAGGATTTTCTTCCAAATTATATGGGGATGATTGGTGTACCCATGGATATTGTTCCTGCTTTTCCTGAAAATGAACCCATTGTATTCCTTACTGAACAGGCCAAATACGATGAAGACATTGTATCTAAAATCAAAAAACAATTAATTTCAGGGAAGGATGTAATGGTCACCTCAGGGTTTTTAAAAGCAATGCAGGATAAAGGATTAAATGACATAGCCGAACTTCGGGTAAGCGATGCAAAAGCATCCGTAAAGGAGTTTTCATCCGGTTGGGGACCACACCAGTTTTCAGATCACGATATGCTTATCCCTCAAATCAAATATTTAACCAATGATTCCTGGGAAGTAGTTTCAGCTTTTAATGGAACAAATGGTTGGCCAATCGTTCACCGGGCCAATTATTCAAAGGGAAAATTATATATACTTACAATTCCCGATAATGTGATTGATCTCTATCAACTGCCCGTTGATGTATTGTCAAAAATAAAAGAGATTCTAACCCCAAACATGCCTGCTTTACTTGAAGGGCCCGGATATACCAGTTTATTTGTTTACGACAATAATACAGTGATAATAGAGTCATTTGCCAGCGATAACAGACAAGTGAAACTTCGTATGGCTGAAGGTTTTTCGGCAGCTAAAAATCTTATTACAGGTCAGGAAATTACCGGGGAAAAGAAAGAATATATTCAAAGCAGGCGTCAACCACCAATCGTGAAGACAGTTTTGAATTTAGAATTGAAGCCTCATTCTTATCTTGTGCTTCAACTTGAAAAGTAACAAAACGAAATTGCAGAACAAAAGGAAAGGCCTGACTCAAAACTGAATCAGACCTTTTCTTTTAAATAAATCTTCTAATGCTACACCATTGGATATTTTTTAAAAATATCTTCTGATTTCATCAGGATATCAACATATTGAGCACGCTGATAAGTGTATGGATCTTTTAGATTTTTCCTGGATAATTTACCTCGGAAATCATCCAAATTTTTATAGCCTTTTTTGTCCATCCATGCCTGAATTTCAGAAAGAATGGTCAGAACGAATGAAGGCTGATTTTTATAAAGGACAGAAACAATCTGAACTACATCAGCTCCGGCCAGTAACATTCGAATCACATCTTCAGCAGAATAAATTCCCCGGCTTCCGCAGATACTGCCTTCAATATTGCCATGAAGCAAGCCAACATACCGTAAAGAAAGATGATGATCGTTAGGCTGGGTCAATTCCCATGGGAAATGAAACACTTCTTTGTCAATGTCTATATCGGGCTGAAAGAAACGGTTAAACAAAACAAAACCATCCACTCCGGCTTCATCAAGTTTCTTAATGAAATTTAATGTATTGGTATAAAAAGGACTTAATTTAACGCTTACCGGTATTTTAACCGCTTTCTTTACACTCTTGACAATCTGATACTGCTTTTCTTCGATGGAGGAAGCGCCGACTTCAAAATAGCCAGGTGTTGCATACAGGTTCAATTCAAGTCCATCAACTCCTGTTTCCTCCAATAATTTAGCATATTCAACCCAACTCGTTTCATAGAGCGCATTTAAACTTGCAAAAACAGGGACAGTGGCAGACTGCTTTAGTTTTTTGAGGTTATAGATATGCTCTTTCGGACCTGCATAGGCAATGTCCGGGAATATTCGTCCCATTTCAGAATTCCGGTTGGCATATTCATTTAAATCTTCATCAAACTGTAATCCCTCCAATTGAATTTGTTCTTCAAATAAGGATTTATATACGATTGCAGCTATACCGGCTTCTTCAAGCTCTTTAATAACTTCAGGTTTTGTTACGAGATTGCTGGCGCCTAAAATCAACGGATTTTTTAATTTGACGCCCATGTAGGTTGTTGATAAATCTGCCATATTCTTTGGATTTAGAGTTGTCGTTTATCCATTAAACTCATTTCTCATCACTTTTGTTCACCTTGGTGTTAAATAAAAAAAGAGGCTCTCCTTTGTCAGAAAAACCTCTTCGATTTAATATTTCATGAAATCCTGTTAATCTTAATCTTAGTTTTTAATGCGCATGCAGTAAAATGAACGCCAGACAAATACAACTGAAATGAGGAAAAGGATAACTGCAACAATGTGGTGAGCTAAACCGTAACTTTTCACTCCGTCAACAACAGTTGACATTGATACTGCAATCTCAACTGCCAGTAACCCGAATAGAGTCGAAAATTTAATGATCGGGTTTAAGGCAACTGAAGTTGTATCTTTAAACGGATCACCAACTGTGTCACCAATAACAGCTGCATCGTGAAGAGGAGTGTTTTTTTCTCTTAGATCAACTTCAACCAATTTCTTTGCATTATCCCAGGCGCCGCCTGCATTAGCCATATATATAGCTTGAAACAGACCAAAAACAGCTATTGATATCAGGTAGGCCACAAAGAAGTTTGGATCGAACAATGCAAATGCAAGTGTTGCAGTGAGCAAAACGATAAAGATGTTCCACATTCCCGTCTGTGCATATTTGGTACAGATTTTTACAACGGCGATAGAATCTTCAAGATCTGCCGTAGTTTTATCCAGGCGCATTGTCCTTTTAATATACGACACTGCACGGTAAGCACCGGTTGTCACAGCCTGAATTGAAGCACCGCTAAACCAGAAAATCATTGCACCTCCTGTTATAAATCCCAATAATACCGGAGCCTGTGTTAATTCAAGATTTAACATTCCTGCTTTTTTAAGCAACAGGATGATTGAAAAAATCATGGTCGTTGCTCCAACCACAGCCGTTCCTATCAAAACAGGTTTCGCCGTAGCTTTGAAGGTATTTCCTGCCGCATCATTTACTTCGAGGTAATGTTTCCCACGTTCGAAGTCAGGCTCAAACCCAAAATCGCGCATGATTTCTTCCTTGATATTTGGAATCTTTTCAATTTGAGAAAGTTCATAAATCGATTGTGCATTATCGGTCACCGGACCGTAACTATCAACAGCAATTGTAACAGGACCCATGCAAAGAAATCCGAAGGCAACCAATCCGAAGGCAAAAATACTTGCATATTGAATTTGTTCCATCCCTGGCAACTGGCTGATGAAATGAGCGGCCGACATTAAGCCTACCATGAGCATGCCAATCCAATAAGCCGAAAAGTTACCTGCAACAATTCCTGAAAGAATAGTCAATGATGCTCCTCCTTCGCGTGACGCGGTCACAATCTCATTAACATGTTTCGATTTTGCACTGGTAAAAACCTTAATGAATTCAGGGATTAATACAGCAGCAAGCGTTCCGCAACTGATTATACTGGCAAGTTTCCACCAAAGCCCCATCGGCAAATCCCCGATCAGAAAATAACTCATGATATAGCTAATCAGGATACAGGTAGTTGCAGCAATCCAAATCAGTCGGGTAAGGGGTTCTTCAAAATCAAAATCAAGCAACTCTCCGTATTTCTTTTTCGAAATAGCCTGATTTATAAAATAAGAGACTCCTGAAAAAATATCCATCAAGAAACGCATTCCGAAGATCCAAACAATCAATTTAGCCTGAAGACTAACATCAGCGATGGCAAGAGTTATAAATGTGATCAGGGCAACACCTGTTACACCGTAGGTTTCAAATCCGTCAGCTGTCGGACCAACACTGTCGCCTGCATTATCTCCTGTACAATCGGCAATAACTCCGGGATTACGAGGATCATCTTCATCAACTTTAAAGACAATCTTCATTAAATCTGAACCAATATCAGCTATTTTAGTGAAAATACCTCCCGCAATTCGCAATGCAGATGCTCCCAGAGATTCACCAATGGCAAAACCAAGAAAACAATAGCCAACAATTTCACGGGGAACAAAAAGCAGGATGCAAACCATCATGACAAGTTCCAAAGAGATCAAAAACAATCCGATTGAAATACCTGCACGCAAGGGTATATTAACAATATCCCAGGGACGTTTCTTCAAGGAAGCGAATGCTGTACGCGAATTGGCATAGGTATTCAAACGAACACCATACCAGGCAACAGCGAAAGACCCTCCAATACCAATGGCAGAAAAAAGCAACACCATAATAATGGTAACGACTGTTGGAATGGCATTGTGCCCTCCGTCAGGATTCCGATTGGCCATGATCAGATAAAAGATCATTGCAATGGAGACAATTCCGAATAGGACAGATAAAAATTTAGCTTGTTGGATCAGATAAGTACGGCAGGTCTGATAAATGGTTTCAGAAACATCCAACATAGAACGGTGAGCAGGCAATTTCTTGATTTTACTTCTCAGGAAAAGACTGATTCCTAATGTACCGATAATAACCCACGAGCCATAAAATAGAAGCTGCCATGCTGACAAATTAAAGAAATAAGGGAAATGACCTTCATGCAGATCCGGAATTTTAAGATCTGCTTCGCTGGCCCATAGTGAACCTGACATGAACAGGAACCCCAAAAAGAGGATGATTTGTTTTATAGGTTTAATCATGATAAAATAAAGTATGGATTTGGTTTTTATAAAATTGATTTATTTACTCTTCTCGATCATGGAAATGTCAGGTCACTTTTTAAAATGAACAACGTTCCCGGCAAAAATAAAATGACAATTTCTTTTGATAAGAAGTAATAAACATCCAACAGGAGGTTGCTTTTCATCAACAAATTCTTGTCAATCTAAAAGTAAAATCTTATTGGTAGGTTGTAAAATCCGCGAAACTTATCAAATGCTGATTTATCCGTGTTTTCGCCCGGTGTAGCCACCAATTCAACTAATTATCAGCTACTTTAAATTCAGATTCTCAAACCCTGTTATACAACAATAACCTTCGATTTAATATTCAATTAACATTATTCAAATACTGATGTCACATCCTGCCTGAATTTGTGCGTAAAGAGGCTATTTTCAGACACTCAGGTCCGTTATTTTAATCAATTGGATAAAGCGGATTTGATCTGATAAACGTTCCCGATTCTGCGGAATTAATAATAAAAGCCTAAATATTTCGAATGAGATTGAATCGTTATAGAATCCTTTGAATTATGTGCTGAAAATAGATATCAAAACATACCGGAGAATTTACAGGATGGGTATTTCATAAAGTTAGGTGAAAATGATTGACCTAAGTTACCAAGGTTATGAAGAAAATCTGCAACTATTTTAATTATCTTGCTTCTTATAAATCAATGCTTTATAGTCTTATCACACAGAGATTCACAGAGTTTTACACAGAGATCCACAGAGATAATTAATTAAATTTAAACACTCTGTATTTCTCTGTGACTTCTCAGTGTATCTC
>Ga0118677_10009379_pt1 | contig 15305 bp, 15 predicted proteins | sample AliMusrvi5mmetaG_FD_86154 | JGI IMG/M metagenome (GOLD analysis project Ga0118677, IMG submission 86154)
AACTCAAGCAGACACTTTAATCTTTCACATTTATGGAAAACAATTATTGCATTATTATGGCAGGCGGCGTAGGAAGTCGTTTTTGGCCATTCAGTAGAAATAACCGTCCAAAACAGTTTCTGGATTTTTTTGGAACAGGACGTTCACTTCTGCAAATGACTTTTGATCGGGTTCACCATTTAGTACCTGCTGAAAATATTTTCATTGTTTCAAATGTAATTTATAAAGATTTGATTCTTGAACAATTACCAATGATTAATGAAAATCAGGTTTTATTGGAACCTAACAGACGTAATACAGCACCTTGTATAGCTTATGCAGTAAATCGAATTAAGGCAATTACCGACAAAGCCAATATAATCGTTGCTCCTTCGGATCATCTTATACTTAAAGAAACTGATTTTTTGGATACTATCAAATTCGGTTTTGATTTCGTTGAAAATAATAACTGTCTGTTGACTTTGGGAATCAAACCCAGTCGGCCGGAAACAGGTTATGGCTATATTCAAATTGATGAAGGAGATACTAATTTACGTCGCGTAAAAACCTTTACAGAAAAACCAAATGCTGAACTGGCTCAGATTTTCTACGAAACAGGCGAATTCTTTTGGAATTCAGGAATTTTTCTTTGGAATCTTCAAACCATCGTCAAGGCTTTCGATGAATTACTACCCGAAATTGCCGGAAAATTTAATGCCGGAAAAGAATTCTATAATACCCCAAAAGAGCAAGAATTTATTGATCAAATGTACCCTTCATGTCCCAATATCTCCATTGACTATGGAATTATGGAGAAAGCTGAAAATGTACATGTTTTATGTTCCGATTTTGGCTGGACAGACCTCGGAACTTGGGGCTCGCTTTATGAAATGTCACCCAAAGATGAAAATCAAAATGTGACGTTGAAATGTAAAACTGCGTTTTATGAGAGTGAATCTAATATTGTAGTTCTTCCATCTGATAAACTGGCAGTCATTCAGGACTTGAAAGGATATATCGTAGCAGAATCCGATGGCGTATTGTTAATTTGCAAGCTCGAAGAAGAACAACGTATTCGTCAGTTTGTAAACGACATAAATGTGCAATTTGACGGAAAATTCAATTGATTAGTTGGTAGCAATTAGTCGTTAATAAGTACCGACTACCTACTACCAACTACTTATTGTTAACTACTATAAATGAGTGATATAATTCATCTTTTACCAGATTCAGTGGCCAATCAGATTGCAGCCGGTGAAGTGATTCAACGTCCGGCATCGGTGCTGAAAGAGTTGGTTGAGAATTCGATTGATGCGGGTGCAACTTTTATTCAAATAGTGATAAAAGATGCCGGTCGGACATTAATACAAGTGATTGATAACGGGAAAGGAATGAGCGAAACAGATGCACGAATGGCATTTGAGCGTCATGCTACATCAAAAATCAAAAATGCTGACGATTTATTTTTGATTCGTACCATGGGTTTTCGGGGTGAAGCACTTGCATCTATTGCAGCTGTTGCTCAGATTGAATTACGAACCCGTCGCGAAGGAGATGAATTGGGGGTTTTGGTGGAAGTTGCAGGAACACGGGTTTTCAAACAAGAAGCTATTCTATGTGATTTGGGAACTTCGTTTCAAGTAAAAAATCTGTTTTTCAACGTTCCTGCACGTCGACGTTTTCTGAAAAGCGATAATGTAGAGAAAAGTCATATCCTGAATGAATTTTATAGGATTGTGCTTGTCAATTCGTCTGTTGCATTCACATTCAACGATGGTGATGAGGAAATTTACAATCTTCCGACCTCAAATAATAAAGTACGTATTGAAAATATTTTTGGAAAAAGCGCCAGAAAAAAATGGCAACAACAATTACTCAATATTGAAACGTCGACCAATCTTGTAAACATCTATGGCTTTATTGGTAAGCCGGAACATGCACAAAAATCCGGAAACCAGTATTTCTTTGTAAACGGTCGCTATATGCGCCATCCCTATTTTCATAAAGCTATTTTGCTAGCTTACAATAAGATGATTCAAGCTTCGGATAGTCCGAATTATTTTATTTATTTTGAGGTTGATCCCCAAACAATCGATATTAATATTCACCCTACAAAAACCGAAATTAAGTTTGAAAACGAACAGGCAATCTGGTCTATTCTTTCGGCAGCAATAAAAGAAGCCCTTGGAAAATTCAATATCGTTCCGTCTATCGATTTCGATCAGGATGGGGCAGTGGAATTACCAACAAATGTACATGTAGAGAACGTACGACCACCTCAGACCAACTTTAATCCAAATTACAATCCATTTGGGGCATCCAGCTACAAACGCCCAAATTTAGACTGGGAAAAACTCTATGGCGATTTTGATAAAAAAGATGAACCCATCAGTTCCGCTATTGACTGGGAATCGAATACTGACTTGCCCATAACTCCTTCATTCACAAATCGAGAGCAACAACAAGTGATTGAAAATCTGGAAACAAGGGCTGAAAACTATCAATATAAGAATCGCTACATTCTTACGGGAATTAAATCGGGTTTATTGATGATTGACCAACACCGAGCGCATACGCGTATTTTGTTTGATTTATTTTTAAATCAGATTGAAAATTCGCAGAGCGTTTCACAACAGGTTCTGTTTCCTGAATTATTGGAACTGAGCGCAGATGATACCATGTTCTTTGAGCATATTTTGTGTGATTTACAGCGCATTGGGTTTAAATTTGAAAAACTTGAAAACAATTCGTACAGCGTAAAAGGTGTTTCTTCACACGTGGGAACCGGCAGTGTAACTGATTTATTACTGGAAATATTGAGCAAGGCTAAAACCACCGCTTCGGTTCCGACTGCCAGCATTCATGAAACCATAGCTTTGACTATGGCAGAAGCTGCCTCACTCAAATCGGGACAACGACTTTCCACCGAGGAAATGAGCGACCTAATCGACAGGCTATTTGCCTGTTCAAATCATAATTTCACTCCCGACGGAAAAAAAATTATGTCAATTTTCACACTGGATGAACTGGAGAAAAGATTTTAAGATACAAGAATTTTGAACAAGGAATGACCAAACTTATTATTTTCGATCTCGACGGAACATTACTTGATACTGTGGCCGATTTGGCTGCAAGTACAAATTATGCTTTAAGCAGGTGTGGATTTCCAACGCATGAAACCTCCGCATATCACCTTTTTATTGGAAACGGAATCAACAAACTATTTGAAAGAGCGTTACCTGCCGGAGCTAAAACCACAGAAAATATTCTACACGTCAGGAGTCATTTTTTAGAGTATTACGGAGCACATAATGCAGAACTAACTGCTCCATATGAAGGAATCCCGGAGCTACTCCACAAACTGCAGGCTATTGGAATTAAACTAGCCGTGGCTTCCAATAAATACCAGCAGGCTACAGAAGAACTTGTACAATACTTCTTCCCTAAAAATGAATTTGTCGCAGTTTTCGGTCAGCGCGAAAATGTTCCGTCCAAACCTGACCCGACAATTATCTATGACATTTTAGCCATTGCGAAAGTAGAAAAGAACGAGGTACTTTATATTGGCGATTCAGGTGTGGATATGCAAACAGCCCTAAATGCTGGTCTAGATGCTGTGGGAGTTACTTGGGGACTTCGTCCGCGTAGCGAGTTGGAGCAATATTCACCGAAATATATGGTTAATAAAGCTGAGGAAGTCCTGAACATATTAACTCAATAATGCTTGAAAAGTCTAAGATTAAAAAAACCGCTCAACTGAGCGGTTTTTTTAAATTCAAATATCAACTATTTAGGCAATTAATCTTCTTTTACCTGAGGAGTAATCAACTTGTAACCCTTTCCGTGGATATTGATAATTGCTACATTTTGGTCGTCTTTCAACAATTTACGTAATTTAGTGATATACACATCCATGCTACGTGCATTGAAATAGTTATCGTCTACCCAAATAGTTTTCAACGCAAAATTACGTTCTAAAATACTGTTTGCATTAGCAGCAAGTAAGTTTAACAATTCAGATTCTTTGGTGGTAAGTTTTTTAGATTCTCCTTCATAACTTAGAAGCTGTTTTTGAGCATCAAAGTTGAAAGCTCCGATTTGATAAGCCACCACATCTTTTGTACGTTTACCTTTTACACGACGTAAAATAGATTCAATACGATACAACAATTCTTCCATGCTGAATGGTTTTGACAAATAATCGTCAGCACCCAATTTGAATCCTTGCAAAATATCTTCTTTCATCGATTTTGCAGTAAGGAAAATAATTGGCACTTCGGCATTCAAAATACGTACATCAGCAGCCAACGCAAATCCGTCTTTTTTAGGCATCATTACGTCAAAAACACATAAATCGTATTTGTTCTTTGAAAAAGCCTTGTAACCGGCTTCCCCATCGGGTTGCAAATCTGCATCATACCCTTTTGTCTGCAAATACTCTCTGAGAAGCATGCCAAGATTTTCGTCATCTTCGCACAACAGGATTTTTACTTTTTCGTCAGTCATAATTGTAATTTTTTAGTGTTGGTATTGTAATAATAAATTTAGTTCCGATATTTAATTCACTCTCTACTTTGATAGAGCCTTTGTGTTCAGTGATAATTTTCTTTACGTAAGCTAATCCAAGTCCGAAACCTTTTACGTTGTGGACATTTCCGGTAGATACGCGGTAGAATTTCTCAAAAATACGCCTCAGGTCATCTTTACATATTCCGATTCCATTGTCCTCAATACTAATGAGTAAGTTATCTTTCTCATTCCAGGTTTCAATGTTTAACAGCAATGGTTTATCGCTGTATTTAAGTGCATTGTCCATTAGATTAAAGATAACATTCGTAAAATGGACTTCGTCAACTAATGCCAAATCATTTATCGCTTCAAGTTTTGGCGTAATTTTTCCACCCTTAGTGGTTACTTTCAGCGAGAAATTACTAACAATATCGGCTACAAGTGAATTTATTCTTATTTCGTTCAGTTTCAATATTGAATTATCTTTCTCAAAAACAGCCATTTGCAACACTTTTTCTACCTGAAGGCTTAACCGTTTGGTTTCGTCGCGTATAACATTTGAGATATGCTTCAAAGTCTCAGGTGTTTTTCCTACGCCAGAATCCTGCAACATTTGCGAAGCTAAAGAAATGGTGGATATCGGCGTTTTTAACTCATGAGTCATATTATTTACAAAATCATTTTTCATGTTATTCAACTGTTTCTGTCTGAAAATAATAATCAGAGCTACAACAAACACAAGAAAAACGAGTAATATAAGGCCAACAGATGGTAAAAGCAAATTCATGGAACTTAGTATATAGTTCTGTTTTGTAGGAAAAATCACTTGCAAATAGGCTGCATGATTCGACTCTTCGAAAGGAAACAGCTTTTGTGTATATACATTGTTGCGCGAATTAATCACATCCTGATGAATATCTTTATGACACTGGTAGATAACTTTACCCTGTTTATCAACAATGGTGTAAAAAAATGGTAAATCAACACCATTATTAACAAACACTTTACTCAATATACCATCAAGTTCCTCAAAATTGACCCGCTCACTGATTTCCTTCTCCTCCGTCTCTTTCATCCAACGAAAAACTGCCTGATCAAGTATCGTTTTTGAGCGCGAAAAGTTCTTTTGAAATCTCTCCTGCAAGTAACGTGAAGTTTCTTCAATAGTAGCTTTTCCATGTCCGGTTGACAGTCGGATACTCGGGCGATTGAGCTGTTCTGACGTTAACTTTAAGTTTTCAGCCATACTGTCAATATTGTTTTTCAACCTCATATTCTGTGCATCCAAACTCAGTAGTTTATTGTTATTACTCCGATAATCAGCACCTTCAAGAGTTTGTCCGAGATATTCTAATGCTTCATTTTCTTCTACCAAACTTACTGTTTGAAATAAACTCCGCTGAACATTATCATTAAATTGATCCTCAATCATTTCCGAATTAATTCGAACATAACGCGCTTGCAAAACTACCAGTCCTACAAATGTTAAAAGCATAAAAATAACAAGTAACCAAATTGTCGATCTCTTCATAACTCCGCAAATTTACATAAAAAAAACACACACTCGTTATATTAATGTTATTCAAGCCATAAAGTTAATTATTAATATAATTTGTTTGCACATATTCACATTAAATATTAATTATTTCAAGCAGAAAAATATATTTTTAACTTTTTAGAGTTAATTACATGATTATAAAACTAATTTTATTGAGTTTTATTATATTTTATAAGTTAATTATTTAAAATCATGCCAAATGTAGTGTTAACATAAAACTTGTATAAAGCAGCAGCTCTAAACAAAAAAAAACTAATCTAAATTATCATTTAAAGATTTGAATTGGGGACAATCAACCTACATTCTATCAAGAGAATGAAGATAAAAAGTATTTAGATTATGATTTTAATGTTACATCTTTTGGGCAACTAGTATAAATTGCAAATAATCAGTTATAACTCCTTCAGTTCTTTCACGCCGTAGCATATGATATGGCTCGGCAGTTATCACCATGAACCCGGCATTTTTAAATTGCTCGGTCAACAAATTTAAATCAAAACCTTTATGCGGAATCGATTCGAAACGGTGAAAGGAACCGTCCTCACTCAGCAAATCGCCAATCACAACTGTGGCATTAGGATTGGTAATGACAGCTAAATGATTCAGCGTTCGTTCAATATCGGGAATATGATGAAATGCCATGCACGAAAATACAAGATCAATATCCTGCTTGATATAATCATACACTTCACCATGAAGAATTTCCACCGGACTATCTTCTTTCAGTTTTTCTTTCAGCACATTCAGCATCGCGGCGGATGTATCTTCAAAAACCAGGCTCCCAATTTTCGGCAAAAGCTGTATTCCAGCCAAACCAGTCCCTGCTCCAATTTCCAGTGCTTTCCAGTCTTTTTGGGGATTAATCAGCTGTAGCATTTCTGCCACAAAAATCTCAGTCATTTTCTTTTTTTCAAGACTATCCCATTCGACAGCTCTATGTTCAAAATTATCTTTCATATTGTAGTTATTTATGTTATTTAAACGAAATAATTCTGTTTATTGTTTAGAATAAACTCCAAAAATTACACATAAATTATATGTTGTTATTAAAATTAGCAAAACAGCCCGAATTCTATATATTGAATATTCATTCAAAAAAAAACTACTTTTGTAAAATAAACCGCCTATTAAAATGAGCTATTTATGTATTTTTACAACAATTAATCTGATATTCTAATCAATGATGCAACGTTTAGATAATATTTATCATCTACAAATTATAGTATGGAATTAAACAATGCAATAACAGACGAACAACGACTGATTGCAGGATGCATAAACGGTAAACCGTGGGCTCAGAAACAAGTCTATCAGTTGTATGCATCTGCCATGTTGAGCGTATGCGTTCGTTATGTAGCAGATAGAGAAACAGCCCGCGACATATTACAGGATGGCTTTATCAAAGTCTTTACAAAAATAGATACATATTCAGGAGCGGGTTCATTTGCCGGCTGGATTAGACGGATTTTCGTTACAACTGCACTTGAATATCTCAGGCAAAACGATGCGTTGAAACAAAGCGAAAATATAGACGAACATAATTACACCATTGAAGATGTGAACGTTTCAATTTTAGACAAAATATCGGCAAACGATTTAATGACCTGTATCTCTGAATTACCGAATGGTTATCGTACAGTTTTTAACCTATATGCTATCGAAGGTTATTCACATGCAGAAATTGCTACTATTCTACATATCAGCGAGAACACTTCGCGGTCACAATTTATGAGAGCAAGAAAAATGTTGCAAAAAACCGTTCAATATCTAATAGAATAAAACAATGCAAGATAAAATAAATAATATAGATCAACTGGATGATTTTAGCAAAATCATCAGGGAAAAATTGGAAAACCACCAATTGTCGGTTGATGTGAATGGTTGGGATTCCATAGAAAAACGGATTAAACCCAAACGGAAAATTGTCCCTTGGTGGATGTGGATTCCAATAGGTTCAGTTGCTTTTCTGGTCATGCTTTTTACGCTCCGGTCGTTTCACGAAACACTAACTTTATCTAAAAATACGGAAATAAATTCTACCCGTTTTATTGAAAAAAATAGAGTTCAAACTGTTGACCGGAATTTGTTTGGTAAAAAAGCAGAACATATAAAGCTTACAACGCAAAAGGCTGTAAATAATAAAATTAGGATTCAAAAAACAATTCCAACATCATTGACAAACAATCAAATTGTTGTCAAAGATTCCAACAACAATAATACGCTTAAAGAAACCATTTTCGGCGATATATCTGAAAATAAAAATATTGCCAAAGCAACTAATGACTATTGGGATTCGATTTCAGCAAAACGTATGAACAGAAATTTGCCGGATAATTTGCCGGGCAACCGAATTGTAGAACAGAAAAACGACTCAGTTAGAAAACCCAAAACCCAAAACGGTTGGTTGCTGGCTGCTGCATTTGGTTCAGGTAGTTCAGGTATAAGTTCTGATATAGGAAGTTCTGACATTCTTACCGGAAAAGGAGATGTAAATCTGGTGAGTGCAGCTACCAATTACACGAGTATACTTACACCCAATGATTTCAATCATATCGTGCATCTACCTCCTGTGTCTTTTGGATTTTTGGTTCGTAAAAATCTGGATAAGGTCTGGAGTCTGGAAAGCGGTTTGGTATATACTTACATGTTGTCAACTTTCGATAATCAAGGCACGCAACGTAGGGACGCTAAATTGCATCTTCATTATATAGGTGTTCCGCTCAATATAGTTTTCAGGATATGGAATAATCCCATATTTGAAGTCTATATTTCGGGTGGTGGCATGGTGGAAAAAGGTTTGCAATCAGTTTATATTCAAAACGAATATTATGGTAACCAGATTTTTACTACCAATGCTCAAACAAATATCGATGGACTACAATGGTCACTTAACGGAGCAATAGGTACGACATATAAATTGCAACGGAATATCGGAATTTATTTCGAACCTAAATTCTCTTATTTCTTCGACAATAATCAACCGGTCAGTGCAAGAACTGACAAACCTATTGTGGTTGGACTGACAGCCGGACTCAGATTTCAATTCTAATTCGGACAAACTAGAGTTAGATGGTAATTTTTCACTGAAACTCCCGACAGTAAATATGTAATCGATTTCAAAGATATACAAACCATTAGAATTGGAGGAAATAATTTGCCGGCTATAATCTCAATTGCAAGCTCTGATACTACAAAGCTAAACATTGATATCGACACCGGAATCAGATAAATTCACTAATACATTAACTCCATAATCTTAAAATCTTATGAAAAAGCTTTTTCAATTAGTTGTACTGGTTTTATTAACAATAGGTTGTACTGATCAAAATGACCCGCTTCCGATCCCTGAAGATGCAAAACCAATTGTGCTAAGGGTTGGTCTTGAGAAACGCATAACTCAGGACAATGAATTTGCCTTTGATTTATTCAAAAAAACTATTGAAACTTCCGGTGAAACGAATGTTTTTGTTTCACCTCTTAGTGTGAGCATTGCTCTTGGCATGACCTGGAACGGAGCCAAAGGACAGACTAAAACAGAAATGGAAACTGCCCTTAAAATGACTGGATTATCTGCAACAGATATCAATGATTATTACAAAATCATGCAAAGTACATTGCCCGCAATTGACCCGACAACGAAGCTTAGTCTTGCAAATTCAATTTGGTATAGAACAGGGTTTCAGGTAAAAACAGATTTCCTGCAAATAAACACCAATTATTTCAATGCAGAAGTTCGCGAGATTGATTTTGCACAAGCATGGGCAAAAGACACCATCAACAATTGGTGTGCACGAAAAACCAATAATCTGATCCCCACTGTTCTTGATGAAATTCCTGATAACGCTGTCATGTACTTAATAAATGCTGTTTATTTCAAAGGAATCTGGAGAAAACAATTCGACTCAAAAAAAACCTTTGAAACCGACTTCACCAACGAAGCCAAACAATCGGTAAAAGTCAACATGATGTACCAAAAAGATACGTTTAATTACACTCAAGATGACAATGTGCAATATCTGGATATGCCATATGGAAATAAAGCTTTCAGCATGACGGTTATTTTGCCTAACGAAGGAAAAACAACTACCGATGTATTGAACAGCCTGACAGTGGATAGCTGGAAAAACACGCTTCAAAGCATGAAAGAACAAGAAATAGATGTGTATATGCCAAGATTTAAAACAAAAAACAAGTTCTTATTGAACGACGAACTGAAAAATATGGGCATGAAACTGGCTTTTGAAGATTTGGCTGACTTCACAAATATAGTCGATGACGATCTGCTTATCTCAAAAGTAATTCACGATACTTATGTAGAAGTAACCGAAAAAGGTACTGAAGCGGCAGCAGTCACTGTCGTAGAAATTATAACAACTTCCATGCCTTTGAATCCAGTATTCCGGGTAAACAAACCATTTATCTATATAATTCGGGAAAAAAGCACAGGTGTAATTCTATTTATTGGAAAAATGGGAAATGTTGATAAGTACTAACATACTAACATCCATAAGACTATGAAAAATATTATGTTTTTATTCAGTCTGATAGCGTTTGCACTTATCGGCTGCGAAGATAAAATAACCGAAACGGTTACCTATAAAATAAATGAACCAATCTTTATGTCGTCCTCGACTTTCCGAAACTCAGTGAAAGTGATCACCGAACCTCACAAAATAACAAACGTGGGAAAAATGTGCTTTTACAAAGACTATCTGTACATCTCCGAACCCGAGAAAGGCATTCATATCATTGACAACCGTAACCCGGAAAACCCACAGATTGTTGGTTTCATAGAATTAATGGGAAATGCCGATTTAGCTATACGCAACGAACAACTATATGCCGACTCGTATATTGATTTGGTATGGTTTGACATTACAAACCCCGCTTTACCGGAATTAAAAGGCAGATTAGATTCAATATTTCCGACAGCCTTGCCTATGACCGAGAATCAATACGGAATTGATTATGCCCAGTGTTATAGCGGTTCAAATCAGGGAATTGTAATAGGCTGGAAATTGACTAAGAAAACCGAAGATCTAAACCATTACACTGGTGGATGGTGGAGAGGTGGTATATACATGAATGACATTGCGGTAGCAGCAACCGAAAAAGGTGGCAACACAGGTATTAACGGCTCAATGTCGCGCTTTACCATTTATAGTGATCACTTATATTCAGTGATTAACAACCAAATGAACATCTTTGATCTGACTGGAGAAAATCCCCAAAAGGCAACTGAAAACACCTATCTCTGGGGAAACGTTGAAACGATATTCAGCTACAAGGACAATATGTTTATGGGAACACCAACAGGAATGTTGATTTTTTCCATGAAAGATCCGTTAAAACCGGAGTACCAATCATCCATAACGCATGCCTACGGCTGCGACCCGGTGGTAGTCGATAATGACTTAGCTTATGTAACTGTTCACTCTGGAAATACTTGCGGACAAAACACCAACGAATTATTTATTGTAGATGTAAAAGATGTGAAGAATCCTAAACAGCTGGTTACGTACAACATGATCAATCCTAAAGGATTGAGTATTGATGATGGCAAACTCTTTTTATGCGATGATGGACTGAAAATCTTCACTATCACTGAGCCACAAACACTAATGTCAAACAAGATTGCACATTTCAAGTATATGGCGGGATTTGATGTGATTTCCTATAACAATATTGTAATGATGATTGCAGAAGACGGAATCTATCAATACGATTATTCAAATATAAGTCTAATTAAATACCTAAGCAAGATTCCAATAGGGCAATAAATTATGTAGATTGACAAATGTATCAAGATTTTTATTAAATTTTTGAACAATAGAATATCGTGTGATTGTTATAGTATTAAAATAAAATCGATATTATGAAAACACTTCACATCAAGCTATCAAATCTTTTGATTATGAGCCTGTTTACTTATTTATGTAGCAGTTGTCATTTACTGTATTTACCGAATCAGGTAAATGCACCAATGCTGACAGACAAAAATGATTTAAGCGGTAATATATCTTTAGGAGTCTCTAACGTTAATTTACAAGCGGCCTTCTCTCCTCTGAATAATATAGCTTTAATGCTAAACTATGCCGGAGGTAAAACTTCCAATACAGACAATTCATCCATTAAAAATTCCTATGACTTTTTAGAGTTTGGAGCAGGCTACTATAGGCCAATAGCAAAGAATATGTTATTTGACATTTATGGAGGATATGGAGTTGGAATGGCGAGAACTTACGCTGATGTGTGGGACGCTGCAACAAGTGTCAAAGGAAAATACTCCCGGATATTTATCCAACCGTCATTAACCATATCTGCGGGGGATGTATTCGATGCAAATATAGCTATCAGACCTGTTCTTATTTTTATGGAGAAAACAACTGACAACGATTTACCAACTCATAGCAGTAAAATATTTTTGGAACCAGTGCTTACTTTAAAATACGGGTGGAAATATATTAAGATTATTAATCAGCTTGGATTTTCTCGTCCAATCTCAAACTTAGATTATGCTTACAATCCTTTTATTTTGAGCGTGGGTGTGAATTTTCAACTTAAATCGAGCTGGAGAATAAAGAGCAAAAATCAGGAAAAATTGTAAAAAAAAAAGATTGAAAGTTAATCCAATCTCTTTTTTTAAAACATTAAACATAAAACCTGTTTATCCGTAAATAACTTTACCATTTTCGTCTTTGAATTCGTCGAAGCTTTTGTTATATTGTTCCATAGCGCGGTAGCTCATGGCCATACTGGAGAAACCACCATCGTGATACAGATTCTGCATGGTCACCTTACGGGTTAAATCGCTGAACATAACTACGCAATAGTCTGCACATTCAGCAGCTGTAGCATTACCAAGTGGCGACATTCGTTCTGAGAAATCGAGCAATCCTTCCATTCCTTTCACACCGCTACCAGCAGTTGTAGGAGTTGGAGATTGAGAAATAGTATTTACACGAACACTGTGCTCGCGACCGTAAATATAACCGAAGCTGCGGGCAATAGATTCAAGGATTGATTTAGCATCAGCCATATCGTTGTAACCGAAAACAGTGCGTTGAGCAGCCATATATGAAAGAGCTACAACTGAGCCATACTCGTTGATAGCATTCATTTTTTTTGCAACCTGAAGCATTTTATGAAAAGAAATAGCTGAAATGTCAAGCGTGGCAGTCAGCATATCGTAATCAAGATCATCGTAAGTACGTTTTTTGCGAACGTTAGGCGACATACCGATAGAGTGAAGAACAAAATCAATTTTACCGCCAAGTGCTTCCATTGATTGAGCAAAAACATTTTCTAAATCAACAACGCTTGTAGCGTCAGCCGGAATAAGTTTTGCATTCAGTTTTTGAGCCAACTCATCAGTTGATCCCATACGTACAGCCAACGGAGTGTTCGACAAGGTGATAATAGCACCTTCTTCTACTACACGTTCAGCTACTTTCCATGCGATGGACATATCGTTCAACGCACCAAATACAATACCTCGTTTACCTTTTAATAAATCGTTACCCATGATTATTTTGTTAAGAGTTCTTATATCAAATAGTTTAATTTCAAAAGAGTTTGCTTATCCAAACTAAATTTCGGCACAAAGATACGAAAAATGTGCAATATACGAAAATAATTTGGCATCCCAATGGTATAAATGAGTACTACAAAGCTATAGTTCTGCACATTATATAAATTATTTATCATTAAAAATAATTGTTAATAAACGTATGAAGACATCTTATTTAATCATCCTGATCTTACTTATCGTTACTGCATGCAACAACGAATCTCCCGACTTCAAACAAAAGGTATTATTTGAAAAACATTATACTAACTGGGCATGGGGATATGAGAATCAAGGGTTTTTGATTGACTCACTAGGTTATGTCAGGAGTTTTGACATGGCAAAAAAAACAGCGACATGGAATAATCCTGATTCATTAGGATATATCACCAAAGAGAAAATGGATGAAAATCTTTCCTTCTGCGATTCTGTTATTTGTCAGGTAAATGGGGACAGTCTTTCTTATTATGTCCGCAAAATCTGGGCTGCCTCAAAAGGTAAGATTTCAGAACCGGAAATGCAAATGGCCGATTTTGGCGAAATCAGATACTCAGCGTTTATATATGACGAAAAAACAAATCGCTACAAAGAAGTATTGATCAAGTTATATGGCGACATAATGTAAAACAATAACACAAAGGAAGCTGAAGAAATTTATATGTGGCTAAATAGAATAGGACAACAGAATAATTAAAATGGTTTGGGCGGAACGTGCTTCACCTTAAACCCGTTATTTATTGCATAAGTAGGATTGATAACACATATCAGTACCTTTTCGTACCACCGATAACCCTGTTTACTCATTTGTATTGTGGCGACGTTGCTTAGTTCACCCAGCAAAGAACCCAGTATCGGAGTAACTATTAAATCCTGAATGCTGGGTTGTTCCATACCGCCTTCCCACACATATTCCCAAAGTACACTTTGCCCAAAGCAAAACAACGAGGACTCAAGCATAGTTGCTCCTTGCGAGCGCATACAATTGTAATAATACGCACCCTGATAAGGATGACCTACATAATTAATATACCATAGATCTTTGTCAAATACCGGTGGTTTGGTGAAGGTATTTTTATATTGCTCCCCAATGACCGACCATTTAAACTTGTCATTTCGTCCCCACATGGTAACATTATCAGGCAAAACCAATAACACAGAAGCCAAGGTAAAATTCAACCCCAGAGCGTACCCGAATGCACGCAACACCTTATTACAAACCGGAGCATGAAATCTATTCAACGCTATAGGATAGTATGTCGGCGGTTCTGTTTTTAAAAATATTGATTTAACCGTATCCGGACTGATTTGCATTGAATCTGTCGTAAGAGGCAACTGCTTTTGGGAATAGCTCACCCCACAAAAGAAACAGAAAATAATCAAAGAAACGAGTCGTTCAGCTATATGCTTGACTTTTATATCCATATTAATTTGGCTTTATAAAACATATAATAATATGAGCTTATTAAAAATTCAGATCAAATTTACAAAAACTAATCCATTTTTCGTTGGCAAACTCGACATATTACAAAAAAACCTCAAAATCAAATGATTCTGAGGCTGTTATTACAATGATAAGATTTACTCTTATTTATTCACACGGAATGTATCAACTCCATTTTTCAAAAAGTCAACAATTTGTTTTGCAGCAGCAATACCGGCATTGATATTAGCCTCTGAAGTTTGAGCACCCAT
>Ga0118677_10007938_pt1 | contig 15304 bp, 14 predicted proteins | sample AliMusrvi5mmetaG_FD_86154 | JGI IMG/M metagenome (GOLD analysis project Ga0118677, IMG submission 86154)
CCGTGCAGGGTGTCCTGGGCGGCGGACGGGCCGCCACCGCCGGCGGCGAGTTTCCCGAAGCGCGCCTCGAACAAGCCGGCCGCAGCCAGCCGGCGGCCGGCACTGCCACCTCTGGTGGCGGGATGGGGGGCGGCGGAATGGGCGGTTCGAGCCAGGCCGGCCAGACCACCCTGGGTGGGGCGTCCATCAATCAGGCCGGGGCGCCAGCGGCCGCCCGGTCGTCCGACGAGTCATTCGGCGACGCCACCACCGGGACCGGTCCGCGCATCGTCATCGATGCCGCCCGCAACGCCCTGGTGTTCATCGGCGGCGCCCAGGACTACGAGCGCATCCGCCCGGTGCTCGATGCCCTCGACAAGCCGCCGCGCGAAGCCCTGATCGAGGTGACGGTGGCCGAGATCACCCTCGACGACACCAACAATCTCGGCATCGAATGGAGCATGTTCAACCATCTGGGCGGATCGTTGAACGAGCGGGCCGGAACCGGCTCCAATGTCCTGTCGCCGAGTTCGCCGTCGTCGGCGGTGGGCATCCCGCTGGGCGCTTCGGGCTTCAATTACGCCATCCTGAACCGTGTCGGCGACGTTCGCCTGGTACTCAACGCCTTCGCCCAGAACAACAATGTGCGGGTCATCTCGACGCCGCGGGTGCTGGCCAAGAGCGGCCATGAGGTGGTGGAAGCCGTCAACGGCACCGAGGCGTGGCGGATCCTGCAGCAACCGGATCCGCCCAAACTCTTGATCCTCGACTGGATGATGCCCGAGATCGACGGTCTGGAAGTCCTGCGCCGGGTGCGGGCCCAGGAAACCGACCGCCCACCTTACATCATCATGCTGACGGTCAAGGATGAAAAGGACCACATCATCGCCGCACTCGCGGAGGGAGCGAACGACTATCTGACCAAGCCGTTCGATCCCGGCGAACTCGCCGTGCGGGTGGAAGTGGGCGCGCGCCTGGTGGAGATGCAGCTCAGACAGCATGAGCAGCGGGCACATGCGCAACAGGTTCGGGTGGAAAACAACCTGCGCCTGACCGGCTTGCAGGACGCGCTGGCCGCCAAGGACGAGGAACTGCGCCGGTCCCTGGCCGAACAACACGAACTGGCGGCTCGGCTGTTAGTCGTGCGCGAGGAGGAGCGGGAAAACATCGCCCGCGACCTGCGCGATTCCTTCGAGCGAGATCTGGCGGAATTGCAGGTCGATTTGATGTGGGTGGATCACCATTTGCATACCAGCATGATCCCCGACCAGACGATGTTGGATGGGAAAATCACCGGCATGCTGCGCCTGATCGAGCGTCTGACAGATCAAATCCTGAAGATTCGCTCCTCCTTGCATCCCATTGCCCGGCAAGCAATGGTTTGAGCTTCCCGCAGCAGTGAAACCGGCGTAATCTGCGAGCATGGACGCGGGAGTTCAGGAAAGGCTTGATGAGTTTATCCGCCGCAAGGGCCTGCGGCGGACGGGACAGCGCAATATCATCATCAAAACCGCTTTTTCCAGAAATGAACATTTCACCGCCGAGGAACTGTTCGAGCGGGTCCGCCAAAACAGCGCCGACATCTCGCAGGCGACGGTGTACCGGACGCTGGGCCTGATGGTGGATGCGGGCCTGCTGCGCGAGATCGACCTGGGAGACGCGCCGACCACCTACGATCCGAATTTCCTCGAGAAGCCGGCACACAACCATCTGGTCTGCATCGATTGCGGCCGGGTAGTTGAATTCGAGGACAGCCACATTGAATTGCTCAATGATTGTGTGACGCGGCGGCTGGGCTTCAAACCCGTGCGGCAATCGCTTAAGATCGAGGCAAATTGCGAGCAACTCAGGCTCAACGGACGCTGCCCGAACCTGATCGCCACCCGCCTGACCGGCAAACGACTGCGGAAAAAACGATGATAGAGGCGCATCATGCGCCAGTCCGTGTCAAGGGGCATCTAGCCCCCTGCAACATCCGCGAATTCAATCGCACTGTCCGCTCGACATCGCCGGTGCCGCAGGGTAGGTTTTTCACATCCCATGAATACGCATTCCTGTTCCCGTCGCCAGTTTGTCAAAGGTTCCGTTCTCACAGCCGCGACTTTGGCCGACACACGGGCGTTGGCCGCCTTCGCCGGTGGCGGTGCCATCCCGATTTCCGTGCAGCTTTACTCGGTGCGCGACGATTGCGGCAAAGACTTCGATGCCGCGCTGGCCGCCATCGCCAAGATGGGCTTCGCCGGAGTGGAATTCGCCGGCTATTACAAATACGGTGGCAAGGCGAAGGAACTGCGGACCAAGCTCGACGAGTTGGGCCTCAAGGTCGCGGCCACCCACATCGGCACCGGCTCGTTCCGCGGCGACGCCTTGAACCAAACCATCGAGTTTCACAAGGAGATCGGCTGCAAATATCTGATTGTTCCCGGCGATGGCGACTTCACCAACCCGGACAAGAGCAAGGCGCTCGCCGATTTCTTCAACGAAACCGCCGACAAACTCAAGCCACATGGCCTGGCCTGCGGCTATCACAACCACACCGGCGAGTTCGGTAAGGTTGGCGACACCAACCATTGGGAGCTGTTTGCCGAGCGCACCCGCAAGGAAGTGGTCCTACAGGTCGATTGCGGCTGGGCCGCCGCCGCCGGTCAGGATTGCGCCAACCTGATGAAGCGCCACCCCGGCCGCATGAAAGTCGTGCATATCAAACCCACCGTGTTCGGTGCAGCCACCGGCAAAAAGGCGATCTTCGGCCAGGACTCGGTGAACTGGGGACCCGTCCTCACCGCCTGCCGCGAGGTCGGCGGCACCGAGTGGCTTACCCTCGAACAGGAAGTCTATCCCGACGGCAAGTCCGCCATGGAATGCACCGAGCTGTCCTACACCGCGCTCAAGATGGCGCTGTGATGGACTGTAGGTAAAGGCTTCAGCCGATCTTCATGTCATTGGACCGGTATTGGGGAGCTGATGCCAAGGCATAAACCTAAAAACCTAGATGGGAAAATGGGATCGGTCTGCCGGGCGGCAATTGCCACTGATTATACTGATTATACTGATTTCACTGAAAGATTTGGATTGGAGACTACAGTTAGACCATTCACCTTTTGGGTGAGTGGACACGGTGACATAACGTATTCAAAATCAGTTTAATCAGTGTAATCAGTGGTCTCATTATCCTTTCAAGGTCAACGCGGCCTAGCCGCCCCGGCGCAGGGCGTCGGCGATATGGAGGCGCATCGCCTGCCAGGCGGGCAGCGCGCCGGCCGCCAGCCCCAGCACCGCGGCCAGCGCGGCCCCGGCTAACAGACTGGCAGGCGGCAGATAGAAAACCGGCAGCAAGGTGGGCACCGGGTTGCCAGTGGACACGATCAGCCAGGCGACACCCAGCCCGCCGCAGCCGGCGAGCACGGCGATGGCACACGATTCCAGCAACACAAGAACCAACACCATCGGATTGGAAAACCCCAGCGCCTTGAGCACACCCAACTCTCCGGTGCGTTCCCTAACAGACTGGGCCATGGTGTTGCCAGCGACTAACAGAATGGTGAAAAACACCGCGCCGACGACCGCCATCACGATGGTGGCGATGTCCCCGATCTGCTGGGCGAAGCCTTGGGCGAACGCACCCTCGGGCTCGGTCTTCGTCTCATAGGGCGAATTGGCGAATTCCGCATCGATTTTCGCGGCGATTTCCGCGGCTTGGTCGGGATGGGCGATGCGCACGGTGAACCATCCGACCTGGCCCTTTTCGAGGTTGCGCGCTTCATCAAAGAAATCGTAGCGGAAAAAAAGCTGGCTGGTGTCGGTGCCTTTTTTTGCGCCGTCGTAGATGCCCACGATATCGAATTCCCACTGTGTCTGGCCGGCGGGTTGCCCCCAGATCGGCGAGCGCAGCGGGATGCGGTCGCCAATTTTCCAGTGGAAGCGGTTGGCGGTGGTGCGGCCGACGATGGCGCCGGTGCGGGTGTTGAGCCACGCCTGTTTCCCGGCATCACTGAGCACGAATTCGGGAAACATGGCGAGAAACTCCTCGGGGATTACCGGCATGTTGGGAAAAAAATTCTTCGGGTCCTGATAGATTCCGCTGAACCATGTTTGATGACAGGCTGCGGCAACGCCCGGGATAACCTGGATTCTTGCCAGATAACTTTCCGGCAGCGTCTGGATCAGCGAAACCTTGTGGCGCACGATCAGGCGGTCCTGGCCGGCCATGCGGACCCCGGCGCTCAGCGCCTCCTTGAGCGCGCCGAGAAACCCGAACAGCATGAATGCCACGAAGATGGATAGAAACGTGAGCGCGGTGCGCAGCTTCTTGCGTTTCAGCCCGGCCCACAGCAATGGAAGGAATTTCATGCCGGTTGGTGTTCAGTCCGACGGTTGGTCGGACAAGCGTCCCTTATCCAGATAGACGATGCGGCTGGCGCGGGCGGATGCGTGTGGGTCATGGGTGACCATGATGATGGTCTTGCCGTGTTCCTTGTTGAGTGATTGCAAGAGGGACAGGATCTCGTCGCCCGCCTTGCGGTCCAGATCCCCGGTCGGTTCATCACATAACAGAACCGTGGGATCCGTCACAATCGCCCGGGCGATCCCGACGCGCTGCTGCTCACCCCCGGAAAGCGTGCGCGGAAAATGTTTTGAGCGGTTAGATAGACTCACCGCCGCCAGCGCGGCTTGCACATGTTGCCGGCGCTCCGCCTTGTTCAGGCCGGTCAGTAACAACGGCAATTCCACATTGCGCTCCGCGGTCAGGGCAGGCAGCAAGTTATAGAATTGAAACACGAAGCCGATGTGCCGCGCGCGCCACGCCGCCAACTGCCGGTCGTTCAATTGGTCCACGCGGTCATCGCCGATCTGGACCGAGCCGGTGTCGGGCCGGTCGAGGCCGCCTATCAGATTGAGCAAGGTGGACTTGCCGGAACCCGAGGGACCCATCAGCGCGAGGAACTCCGCGTCCATGACGGCAAGTTCCAATTCCGTCAGGACATGGATTTCCTCGGCGCCGCGGCGGAAGGTTTTGGAAACATGGCGGATGCTGACGAGCGGTTGCGGGGATGGATTCATCGGGTGCTTTGATCATTCAGGAATGCGACTTTCACACCCATCTGCGGCAGAATGCGCGGGTCGAGTTTGTCGAAGCCGACGCGGACTTTCACCGTGGCTTTCTGGCGGTCCGCCGTGGGAATGATGGCGATCACCTTGCCCGGGATTTTCCAATCCGGATAGGCGTCGAGGGTGGCTTCCGTCGCTTGGCCCGCCGTGACGCGGTTGATGAAACTTTCGCCGACGTCCACCTCGATTTCGAGGGATGCCATATCTACCAGCGTGCAGATGCCGGTGCGGGTGAATCCACCCGCGGACATCGGCGATATCATTTCACCAGGCTGCGAATCCTTGGTGGTGACCACCCCGGAAAATGGCGCGCGGATGGTCATGTCATCCCATTGTTGTTTCCAGCTATCCACCTGCCGTTCGGCCACCTTGATATCCGCCGCCAGACGCTCGAGTTTCGCCTGCTGGGTCTGCGCATCGGCCTCCACCTTGGCCAGATCCGACTGGCTCACGGATTTCGACCCTTCCAGCAGGGTGAAGCGCTTCATTTCCCGGGTGGTGTATTTCACCATCGGCTCGGTTTCCGCGAACACTTTTCTAGCGGATTCGAGTTGCGCCTCGGCTAAATGCAGACTGGCTTCCACGTTCGACGCGTCGAGTTTGGCGATGACCTGGCCCTTTTCCACCCGCATGCCCTCCTCTATCAGGATTTCCGCTACTTTGCCCGTGACTTTAGAGGAAACCGTCGCCTGCAGGCGGGTCGTCACATAGCCGGAGGCATTCAATAGAACCCGGTCCCTTGCTTTCGGCAAAACCTGACCGCTTTCGCCGCTGGTCGCGCCGCGCGTTTCCACCGCGACCGGTTTCATGACCGGTTGGTCGCGCACCCGCAGCCACCACCACCCGCCCGTTCCGGCAACCACCAGCAGTAACAACCACAGCAGCCACCACCACCCGCCGCGCCCGCGCACCTCCTCACCTTGCGATCGGTCAATGCGCAAGGCGTCCAAATTGGCAGGCTGGGAATCCATGGAGCTGCCGGAAACTAGCAGGCAATTTCCGGAAATCAAGACGCACCTCGGGCAGGATCGCTCGCGCTTTCGGACTGCGGCGAGCCATCGCCGCTTTGACCCACGGACAGACCCTTTGGACTGCGGCGAGCCATCGCCGCTTTGACCCACGGACAGACTCACCATGCCCGTTACCACCCCAGACCCTCCCCGCCTCATGGTTTTGTGAGATGGGTGCGGCTCATGTCTCCCGCACGCCGCATCCCCCAAAGCGGTGAAGCATGCTTCACCGCAGTCCAAAGGCGCGTGATTTTGTTGCGACGTTTGGGATCGAGTTCAATCAGTTTCCCCGTGGTAAAGATAAAGGGACAATCAATCGCCTGACAGGATTATCACAGTCCGATCACCGAGCCGCCCGTCGCGGCATCCACGCCTAACATCTGCTGGGCCAGCATCACAAACTCCCGCAACAAGGGCGAGGCTGCCTTGCGCGGCCAGACCAGGGCGAAGTCCGACCAGAGTTTCGGGCGCGCCAAGGGCCGCCAGACGATGCCGCGGATACCTTCGGCGCGGTCGAAGTGGGGCACCACGCTCAGTCCGACGCCCAGGCCGATCAGCGCCAAGAGGGTGGTCGGATAGCCGCCGACTTCCTGCACGACCTGCGGGCGGAATCCGGCATTGGTGCAGTGACGGAAGAATTCATCATAAAATTCGGGGCGCGAGTCACGGGTGCAAAACACGAAGTCCTCGCCTGTCAGGTCGTGAAAATCCAGAGATTTTCTACGGGCGAGGCGGTGGGTTTCTGGCATGACCACTTCAAACGGCACCCGCCACACCACACAATGTTCCATGCCGTGGAGTTGGGCGGGCAGGGTGACGAACGCCACATCGAGCGATCCATCGCGCAGACTCTTCAACTGGGCGGCCGGCAGGGCATGGGCGAAAACAAAGGCCGCCAGCGGATGCTTGGCGCGGAATGCCTGAATCACCGGCGCCAGATGATCGAGATGCAACCCGGTGGGAAATCCCACCGTCAGGCGGCCGGCGATCGCCCCGCCCGCGATCCGCGCCGCGTCCGCCGCCCGCGCCGCGTCCGAGAGCAGCGCCTTGGCCCGGCGGTGGAATTCGCGTCCGGCCGCCGTCATCGTCACTCCGTGGCGGCCGCGCTCCAACAATTTCACGCCCACTTCGTTTTCCAGATCGGAGAGTTGGCGGCTGAGCGACGGTTGGGCAACCCGCAGGCGTCCGGCGGCGCGGGTGATGTTGCGTTCGTCGGCGACCGTGACGAAGTATTTCAGATGGCGGAGTTCCATGGAATAGCCATACCTTTTTGGTATGGATTGTCAAGCCAAAGAAGTATGAGCGGAGACGTTGAATCATGGTTTGATGGGGCATGGATTTCACTCTCATTCCCCTGAGGACGAAGCGTCATCTGCGGGTGTTGGCAGGATTGCTGCTGGCTGCCGCGCTGGTTTTGGCGGGATTCCGCCAGTGGCGGGAAAGCTGCCACTGGGCGGTCACCGACAATGCCTATCTGGACGGGCCGGTCCATCCGCTTGCCGCACGATTGATTGGCACCGTGGAGCAGGTCCTCGTCGAGGAACACAGCCGGGTCAAACAAGGGCAGGTCCTCATCCGCCTCGACCCGCAGGACACCCGGATCCGCCGCAGGCAGGCCGAGGCGAATCTGGCCGAAGCCAAGGCCGCACTCACAACCTCGGAGGCTTCCGCAGTCAATGCCCGGGACAATGCGCGCTTGAATGATGTCGCGCTCGACAAGGCGCGGTTGGATCTCGAGCGCCTGCGGGGATTGTCGGGTGGCCAGCGGTCGTCGGTGGCGCGTCAGGACTTGGATCATGCCCAGGCGGCTTATGACACAGCGTGCGCGGCGGTTGCCGCGTCGCGAAGCGCGGTGGAGGTGGCAAAGGCCGGGATCGAGGTGGCGCGGGCCAAGCAAGCTACGGCAGCGGTGACATTGGACGAGGCGGTTCTGCAATGCAGCTACACGACCATCAGCGCGCCGGTGGATGGCAGGGTGGGGCGGCGCAATGTGGAATCGGGGCAACCGGTGATTCCCGCCCAACCGCTTGTCGCGCTGGTCGGCGATGACTTGTGGCTGACCGCAAATTTCAAGGAAACCCAGATCGCGTCGATCCAACCCGGGCTGGCGGCCATGATCCGCTTCGATGCCTTTCCCGAACGCGAATGGCCGGGAACCGTGGAAAGCCTGTCGCCTGCCAGCGGCGCACGCTTCGCATTGCTCCCGCCCGACAATGCCACGGGCAATTTCACCCGGGTCGTCCAGCGGGTGCCCGTCCGCATCCGCCTCGCCGATCCCGTGCTGCGCGAACTCGGCCCGCGTCTCGCGCCCGGCCTTTCCGCCAAGGTCAGGGTAAAGATTGACGGTGCGGTGGGAACAAAACCGGAACCGCCGCCAACCGGAAGTCTGACCAGACGCTGAAATGACCGCCGTGCTAACAGAAGAGAGGGTGCCGCTGCGCCGTTGGGTTGCGGTGCTGGGTTCGATGCTCGGGGCGTTCATGGCGGTGTTGGACATCCAGATCACCAACGCCTCGCTCAAGGACATTCTCGGAACCCTGGGCGCGACCATGGACGAGGGATCCTGGGTCACCACCAGTTATCTGGTCGCCGAAATTGTCGTCATCCCCCTGACCGCATGGCTGGCCACCGTGTTTTCCGCGCGCCGATATTTGTTAGCCACGACCGCCTGTTTTTTGATCACCTCGGTGGCGTGTGCCTGGGCCTGGGATTTGCACAGCCTGATCGTGTTCCGGGTGATCCAGGGGTTCACCGGCGGGGCGATGATTCCGATGGCGCTCACGTTGGTGTTGCGGTTGTTGCCGGAGCGGCATCATGCCGCCGGATTCGCCGTGTTCGGCATGACTGCCACTTTCGCCCCGGCGATCGGTCCGGCAATCGGCGGATGGCTCACGGAAAACTACGGCTGGCCGTGGATTTTCTATATGAACCTGGCACCCGGCGCGATCATGCTGGCCGCGCTGGCCTGGGGGCTGGACCGGGAGCCTGCGGATCTATCAAAATTGCGGCGTGGCGATTGGGTGGGCATCGTCACGGTTGCCACGGGGCTTGGCTGCCTCATAACTCTGTTAGAGGAGGGCAACCGCAATGATTGGTTCAACTCGCCTGCCATGGCGGCCTTGGCGGTCACGGCCGCCGTGATGTTGACCGCCGGGATCGTGATCGAATGGCGCGGGCGCGACCCGTTCATCGACCTGCGTTTGTTAGGTGACCGGGGATTCGGGATTGCCTCGGCGATTGGCATGGTGTTCGGTCTAGGCATGTACGGGGTGATGTATGTGTTGCCCGTGTATCTGGCGCAGATCCAGGGATACAATGCGGGGCAGATCGGTCACACGATCATGTGGAGCGGCGTGCCGCAATTGTTGATGATGCCGGTGGCCGCGCTGCTGGCGAAGCGTTGGGACTTGCGGCTGCTGGTTTCCCTGGGACTTGCATGGTTCGCCGCGAGTTGCCTGATGAACGGGCGGATGACTCACTGGACGGCGCACGACCAATTGCGGGCGACCCAACTGATGCGCGCGTTGGGCATGCCGCTGGTGATTGTGCCACTCACCACGCTGGCGACGCGCGGGATGCCGTTCGCTCGTGCGGGCTCGGCTTCGGCGTTGTTCAACATGCTGCGCAACCTCGGCGGCAGCATCGGCATCGCCCTGCTGGCCACCCGCATCGATGTTAGGGAAAAGGTCCATGCCAGCCGGCTTGGCGAGTCGATCAGTCTGATGAACGACGCCACCACGGAACGGATCCGCGTGCTCACCGGCCATTTCGTTTCCTGTGGCGCGGATCCTGTGACCGCCGCCAAACGTGCGCTCGAAGTGCTCGGTCTCACGTTGCGCCGGGAAGCGTTCGTGTTGTCGTTCGGTGACGCGTTCACCCTGCTTGGCGTGATCCTGCTGGCGGCCATCCCCCTGGTTTGGTTCATCCGGCCGGTGCGTGTGGGGTGCCAAGGAGTGCGGGACGCCTCAAGGAGTGCGGGCGTCCCGCCCGCATTGGTCATGGAAGGCGAAAGTGTCGCGCTTTCGCTCATTTCTTTCACTTCCCATGGCCTTGGTGGGCGGGACGCCCACTCTCCTTGATGTGGGCGGGACGCCCACTCGCCTTGATGTGGGCGGGACGCCTACTCTCCTTGAAGCACGCTTCACCGCAGTCCAAGGAGCGTGATCTCGTTCCGTTGTTTGGGATCGAGGTCGATTCTTTTGTTAGATATGTTTATGGGATGGACGACGATTTTGGCGCATGAGGGGTCGGCCAGAGGTTCGACACGCAGGTTGGCGGATTTGCCGTCGGGAGAAATTTTCAGTTCCATGGTGAGCGGGCCGAACGGGGTGGCGATGCGGTCGAGTTTGGTGAGCATTCCGGGATGGGTCCATGCTTGCGGCAGGCCTTCGAGCAGGTGGAGTTCGTCGCCGCGGTCGAGTTCCAGCAAATGGGTCGTGAGGCGGATGAATTCGGCGCTGGCCCAGTTATGTGGCATATCACCGACTTTCCGATAGGTTCCGCCGGTGAGCGATTGTTCCTCGCGCCAATCGAGCACGGGCGCGGCATGGTTGGCGAAGGCATAGAGCGCGGCGGCCGCCTTGTTGCCATCGCCGAGCCACAGCCAGGCGTGGCCGTAGAACGAGGCGAAGTAGTTCCAGATGCCGGTGGCGTCCCAACCGGTGCCGTACACCATGCCTTCGCGCAAGGTGGCCTCGAGCATGGCCATGTTGCCGGTTGCCAGGGGATCGTTCCGCTCGAAAATCTGGCCGGGATAGACGGCATGGCAGAACCCCCACTGGCCGCGCTGCGGCAGTTCCTTCGCGCCGGCCTCGCCCATCAGGATCGGCAGATAGGAAATCCCGTTGGAATCCTTGCGCAGGTCGCGGGCGGCGGCCTTGCGGAAGGCGGCCATGAATTCAGCGTATTCCTGTTGCCAGACAGCCGCCTCGGCGGTCTTGCCGAGCCAGCCCGCGGCATCGGCATAGGCGCGCAGTCCTAACATATTCCAGTAGGGATTGGTGTATTCCGGCAGCACGCCGCTGATGCCGCCGTCGGGCATGCCGGGCGGGACCAATCCGTCGTCGAGCGGGGTGTCGTTGGTGAGTGTTTGCTGGCGGAGGGTTTTGATATATTCGGCGATGCGGCGCAGTTGCGGCCAGAGTGATTCGAGCCATGCCTTGTCCTGGGTAAGCCGCGCGTGGCGGGCGCAGGTCCACAGCACGATGCCGTTTTCCTTGGAAAAATCCTCCATCACCTTGATCCGCCCGTCGGCTTGCTGGTGGGTGAGTTCGTAGGCCACGCCGCTGCGCGCCTGGTCGCCCGCACCGAGCAGCGCCGCCGCTTCTAACAAGAACGCGCCATCCACGATCCACAGTCCGCGATAACAGGTCGGGCCGACCTGGAACGCGGTCATGCCATTTTTGATTTCGCGGGCCTGCCAGATATTGCGGATGGATGAATCCACCAATGCCTGAATTCCGGCATCGGGGACCTGGATGCGGTTATATGGCAGCGGTGCCTTGTTGTTCCACCAGGCGGCCGCATGATCGCGCGCGGTTACCGCCTGCTTGACGCTCGGCGGTTCGGGCGGGAGCGCGGTGCCGGCGCAATAGAGCACGGCGAATTCCGCGGATTTTCCTGGCGCGATGGTCAGCTTGTCGAGTTGGATCACATGGCGTGATTTGTCCGTCACGGTGAAGCCCGACATCCCGAGCGACGAGTGGATGGTTTCGCAGCCGTTGACCCGCACATGTTGGCCGTCGGGCTGAAACTCCATCCTGGTATCCACGATGATTCGCGGGGCCACCGTGCGTTCCTCCGCATTTGTGTGAGATATGCGTACGAGGATCCAGTCATTGCGCGGCGCCGCGTCCTTGGGCGGTTCGGTATCGGCGAACGCCTCCTCGACGATGCGCAGGCCGTCCGCGGATTTGGTGGTGCGCACGATCGGGACACGGGGCGCGATGAGTTCCTGTTGCTGGCGGACCGCGGTGGCGGCTACCTCCACCGTGAGCCGGCTGGCGAATTCGTTGCCGCCCTGCCCGTAATGATAGAGCAAGGCACCGTTGTCATCGACCAACGACTTCTGCGGATCGTCCGGCAGGCAAATCGCACATTGCCATTTCGGCGGCGCATAGCGGAAGTCCACCACCGGGTTTTCCCCGGCAGTGACGGGTGAGCCACAAGTGCCTAGCAGAAATACGGCGGCGAAACCTTGCTGCAGGATGTTAGGGCGTTTCATCGGTTTTTTTCGCATGGAATACCTCATCCCAAAAGCGGATTCCAGACACGCTCGAAGCCGAATGTATCGAAATCCTTCTCGTTGGCGGTTGCCAGTTGGGTGATGCCGTGATGCCTCAAGGTGAAAGCCAGTCGGGCATCGATGATCTGACGGAATCCGGCTTTGGTTTCAGCAGCCCAACGCCACAACCGGGGAGCAATATCCACATGATAATCCACGCACCTCCATTGAGGATTGCTCTTGAGCGCCAGACAGTAGGAGGCCGCCTCGCGGGGCGTGTAAGGGCGAACAAAAACCGCCCCATTGCGAAGTTGCATGTAGAGTTCCACCAGCACGAGCTCGCACACGACAAATTCCTCGGTGAGCGATGGCAGGTTCAGGAAAAACTCGCGAGCCTTGTGATGGTGCGCGGAATCCGGATCGGCCGCGTGGATGAAAAGGTTCGTATCCGCAGTCAACATGGGCGCTGGATTCTAGCTGAAACGGAGTTCTATCGCCAACGCCTCGGCTTTCACGCTGGCGGGGTCCACCAAGTGCCCACCGCTGCCCCGCAGCAGAGGCATCGTCCATGGCGGCGCATCCGTCGCCACATCCGCGCAGCTTTGCACATACTGTTCCATGCCCCGGCGAATCACCTCCGCGACGGACACGTCACGGGTGCGGGCGATTCGCTTGAGCTTGCCAAACAGCGGCTCCGGCAATTGGATTTGCGTTCTGGTCATGGCGACAATCTAATGTAGGCACCTTATTGTGGTCAAGATATTTTATCTGATTTCCGCAGTTCCATCACATGGAGGGGTGGGACGTTGAGCAGGCAATGTTTGCTGCGGACCTGATAGAACAGGTCATGATCCGAGATGCTGAGCGATGCCTGATAGGTGATCAGGCGGGTGCGCGGTCCCATGGCTTGGGCGATGCTGGCCAGCAGTTGTTCGCGCAGGCCGCGTTCCATGATGGTGAAGGGGATGCCCGAAATGATATAGTCGGGATTGGCCACTCCGAGATTTCCGAGGATTCCGGGCAGATGAAGGGCATTGCCGTGAACCACCACCACCCGCGAATCCCCGGCGAATTGCTCCTCCAAATGGTGGACAAAATGCGAGTCCAGTTCGATGAGGATGAACTTGGCATCCGGACGCAAGCGGTGGATGATCCGGCGGGTATGGCAGCCTTCACCAGGGCCGAGTTCGACCACCGTGCGGGCCTTGGCAAAGTCGATGAACTTGGCGGTTTGCCGGGTGAGAAACGGCGAACTGGGCACGAGGTATCCGACCCGGACGGGATTTGCCAAGACACGTTTGAAAAACAGGAAACTCATGGGGTGTGAGTGGGAGGAAGGCCGTCACTCATTTCACCAGATGAGCGCCCTGTGACGGGCGGGATGCGAAGATCTGGGGCGTGATGCCGGTGGCCTTTTCGTATTCGCTGGAGAGAGTGGCGGCGATCTCGGTGGCTTGGCGCGATTCGCAGAGGGTGACGGTGGAACCGCCGAAGCCGCCGCCGGTCATGCGGGCACCGATGACGCCGCCGGCGCGGCCGATGGTGCGGGCGATTTCCACCATGATGTCGAGTTCCTTGCAGGAGACCTCGAAGTCGTCGCGCAGGGAATCATGGCTGGCGGCCATCAAAGGGCCGAGGGCTTCAAAGTCGTTCTTGTCGAGGGCGGCGGCGGCGGCGATGGTGCGGGCGATTTCACTGACGACGTGGCGGGCGCGGCGGTTGACGGGATTGCCGAGTTGCTCCCAATGGGTTTCCACATCGGCCATGGTGACGTCGCGCCACGACGGTTTGCGGAGCACGACGAGTCCGTCTTCGGTGTGTTTGCGGCGGGCCGCGTAGCCGCCATCGGAGAGTTCGTGGTGAACCATGGTATTGGAAATCAGCACGGTGAGATCCGGGTTGTCGAAGGGGACCAATTCGGGTTCGCCGGATTGGCAGTCGATGAGCACCAGGCGGTTGGCCTTGCCGAAGGCGGACGCGAACTGGTCCATGATGCCGCACGGAACATGGGCGAAATCGTGCTCGGCTTTCTGGCAAAGCAACGCCTTCTCGCGGGTGTCAAGGCGGGTGTCTAACAGTCCTTCGAGAAAGGTGGCGGTGGCGCACTCGAGCGCGGCGGACGACGACAGGCCTGCGCCGCCGGGGACGGATGAGAGGATGAATGCGTCGAATCCCGGGACATGGTGGCCGCGTTCCTGGAACCCGCGGATCACGCCGCGGAGGTAGTTCGACCACTTCGGCACGCCGGTTTCCTGGGGTTGCGAGAGGTCCAGGGTGACCACCTCGGGGTACACGTTGTCGGTGAGGCGGGCCTCGGAGGTGCCGTTGGCGCAACCGGCGATGACGATGTAGCGGTCGATGGCGAAGGGCATCACAAAACCATCGCAATAGTCGATATGCTCGCCGATCAGGTTGACGCGGCCGGGTGCGGCGGCGGTGATGGTGGCCTTGGATTGGAGGCGGTTGAGGAGTCCTGTCGAAGCGTCGGCGACGAGGTCGGTGAGATCCGGATTGATTTGGAGCATGGCGGGTTGCGGGTTAGTTAGGTTCGGTGAAAAGAGGGTGATCGAGGCGCCTGCGGTAGCTTTCGACGGCCTGCGTCCAGGCCGTGTGAATGCCCTCGGCGGAGCGCAGCCACACCGCACGGTGCATCATCAGCATCGCGGGGGCAAGATAGAGTAGCTCGGAAAGTTCGTTTTTTGTCAGTCCGGCAGGTCCGGCGGCGAGGCAGCGTTCGGCGAGGGCCTCGCCGGTCTCGGTGAGTTCGGAGAATTCCAGCAGGGAAACGTGCATGCCGTTGACGTAGGGATCGACCACGGCGGAGACGATTCCGCGGCGGCCTTCGACCGTGGCATCCAGGGCCGGATCGACTGCGGCCTTGGCGGCGGCGGCGAGGCGGATGACCTCGGGCGGCCTGAGTTCTTCGGGGGTTGCGAGGATTTTACGTTTGGCGAGCGCTTTGCCGTAGCGGGTGCGGCTGGTC
>Ga0118677_10009380_pt1 | contig 15303 bp, 10 predicted proteins | sample AliMusrvi5mmetaG_FD_86154 | JGI IMG/M metagenome (GOLD analysis project Ga0118677, IMG submission 86154)
TGGCTGGTTCGGCTTTAATGTTATGAGCGCCGGCAATTTTGAGAAGATCTCCGGGCTGGTGGCGGTCAATTCGCTGATGGCGATGGTTGGAGGCGTTCTCGCGGCCTTGGTGGCGGGCAGGAACGATCCCGGCTATATCCACAACGGCGCCCTGGCAGGCCTGATTGCGATTTGTGCCGGCAGCGATATCATGCACCCGCTCGGCGCCTTTGCCGTCGGATGCATCGCCTCGGTGATCTTTGTCTTCGGTTTCCATTATGAACAGGAAAAGCTCAAGATCGATGATGTGCTCGGTGTCTGGCCGCTGCATGGGGTGATCGGTTCCTGGGGCGGTATCTCGGCCGGAATTTTCGGTCAGAAGTTTCTGGGCGGTATGGGCGGCGTCAGCTTTGTTTCGCAGCTGATCGGGACTCTGTCGGCAATTGTGTTTGCAATTGCCAGCGGCTTTTTGGTGTACGGAATTCTTGCCAGGACAATTGGCATCAGGCTTGGGCAGGAGGAGGAGTTTAACGGAGCTGATCTGGCGATTCACAAGACAGGGGCCTATCCTGAGGAGAGTATCCGCTGAAATGCATAAGCCTCGCCTGTATGCAGCTGAAAAGCATGCCGTAAAATTTTTATTGGAGGTGCTTCAGACAGCCGCTTCCAGCACACTGACATACCGATTCTTTCGTTGACAAGGAGCTGGAGAGGTGCTATCTAGGGTCAATTTTGCTAGTGCCGCTGCAGCTACTCTCCGTGCGCCGTCTAACCACGTAGCCGGCCAGAAGAGGTCAATCAAGGTGATATCATTTAGATTATACGGCAATGCACTCATCCGGCTTATGGTCGCGCTGGCCTTAATCTCATGTTTTGTTGTTCCCCCCGCATTCTGCCAAGAAAATGAAGATTCTCAGATGTTTATCGGCGGATTTAATGCGTACCAACAAAAAGATTATTCCTTGGCCATAGAAAAGATGAGTGGGGTACTACAGAAATACCCCGACACACCCCTTAGGGATATGGCGCTGTTCTGGCTTTCCCGTTCCTTCTTCAAGGTTGGCAACCAACAGGATGCCGCCAGATATTTCTCTCAGTTTTCGAAGGAGTATCCGGACAACCCGCTTAAGGGTACCGTAGAGGAAGAGTTGCTCTCCCTTGCTGTCCGCTATGATAGAGGCGAGAAACTTTCTGCCGGGTCGACTTCTGCCAGGCAGCCCGACATACAGGTTGCCCGGAAGGACGAGAAGGAAGCGACAGCAAAGGCTGAAGAGGCTGTCAGCGCTGCCGCCGCAGAATCCGCCCGCCTTGCCGCTGTCCGGAATAACGAACAGCACAGAGCCGCTCTCAAGGCAGAACAGGAGAGAATTGAGAAAGAAAGAACAGCTTCACAGAAGCTGGCTGCCGAAAAGGCAGCTCAAGGGCGTCTTGCTGCTATTAAGTCAGATGATGAGCGCAGGCTCTCAGCGGAGAAAGCTGAAAAAGAACTACGGACTCTGTCAAAAGCTGAAGAGGCCAAGTGGGCTCTTAAGGCTGAAAATGAGCTCAGGATTGCTGAAAAAACGGCCGTTGATGCCGAAAAAAAACGTCAGCCTGTTACCAGGGCTGAAGAGCAGAGATTGCCTCGGCAGCGTGTTGCAGAAGAGAAAATCAGGTCGGAAAAGGCTGCTCTTCGTGAGAAGGCAATTGCCCAGTACAAATTGATTATCGACAAATATCCTTCCACTGCCGCAGCTGCCACAGCGGCTGCCAGACTGCGTGAATTTGGTTTCACCGTGGCGAGGCCTCCAAAATCGGCAGTGGTAGAGACATCTCAGGAGAACACCCAGGTTTTATATCTGGAGGTTACCCAGTTCGCGGGGGTCGAATTCAATCTTCAGGCACGTCCCGTGGCCTACAAAGTCGCTCAACGGATTAGTCTACCGTTTGAAGTAATCAATCGTGGCAACGGCAACGACTCTTTCACCCTTGAATCAGGGTTTCCGGCGACTTTTAACACAAGTTTTGCGACTGCCTCAGCATCCGAGGTTGCAATAAATCAGACGCCGGTCCTGGCTCCTGGTGAGACTTTCAAGGGTGTTGTAAATCTGGTTATTCCTGCCGGCAGTATCGATGGCCTGCGCATTACCCATCCGGTAAAAGCGATCTCCCGCTTCATGGCTGAGGCAAGCCAATCACGTGAAGTTAGTCTGATAGCTTCAGCGCCGCTTTTGCGCGCGGTCCTTAAAACTGACAAGACCAAACCGTTACCAGGTGAAAAGATTGTATATCGCGTTGCCATCCTAAATGTCGGTTCAACGGCAGCTCAGGATGTTACATTCAGAATCAATTTTCCGTCACAACTGGAACCGGTCGATTACGAAGCTGCGGGATTCAGGCAGGAGATGAAATCAGCCCTCGTTTTTAACTTCCTGCAGATCAATTCCGGTGAGAGCAGGGAATTTAGTGTCACATTCCAGCTCAAGGAAGATTCTCCGGCAGGACAGGAGATCTCGGCCCGCGCGGAACTCTTCAACAATCCGCTCAAAACAAAGGTCGCCTTCGTATCGAACTCGGCGTATGTGCAGCCGCAGCGAGGTATTCAGGTTCGTTCCGCCTCCGGACGCATAATGGTTATTCCTGGCCAGACAATTACTGTGCCGTTCGTTGTGACCAATACCGGTAATGTGCGGGAGAAATTCAGGATATCCTCAAGCCTCAAAGGAGCCCAGGACGCGGTTATCTTCCACGATATAAACCGTGACGGTATCAGACAGGCCAATGAGCCGCTTATCAGCGAAATCGGCCCACTGGCTCCGAAGGAAGAGGCCAGTGTTGTCATGGAGATCAAGACCTCGAGAACTGCCGGTGACGGCAGCGAAGGGAGCGTACAGCTGTCGTTCAGTTCCGAGGGAGAGGCGGGCCGTTCTGCATCGGGATCGGCGCAGCTGATCTATTCCCGCCCGATTCTGCAGATGACAATGACTAGACGGGACGGCAGTCAAAAACCGGGTGAGGTGGCCTCCTTTGATCTGACCATAACAAACAAAGGGTCAAATCTGGCACGGGTGGTTGAACTCCAGAGCACCTGGCCGGAACAGTTGGAGCTGGTGGCTGCAGACCCCGCAAACAGTGCGATCAGTAGCGGAAACATAATCTGGAGTTTCAAAGAAATGGGCGCCGGTGAAAGGCGTATCATCAAGGTGTTTTTCAGAGTCAAACCGGGGACCGGGGTGGGGACAAGCATTCAGGTCAGAAACGTCATGACTTACGAAGATCAGCTCGGGAACAGGTACTGACATGACACGATGCACAAGCCGTACGGCAGTTCTATTCCTGCTCTGTTCTCTGGCCCTGCCAGCTTGGGGCCAGCAGTTTTTTCTGTACGAACCCAAGCCGGTCAAGGCTGATGAGAAAGACCGTACCAAAGATGGAGTTCTGGTTACTGAAGTGTCTGTGAAAAAAGGGGACACTCTCAAAGAGATCTCCAGGAAGTTCAGCGGGCGCGCGGGCTATTTCCCTCAGATTCTGCTGTTCAACAAGATTAAAAACCCGGACCGTATATATCCAGGTGACATTTTTAGAGTCCCGGTAACGCCGAACGGGGTTGGGGCTGATACTGGACCGGTTAAAGTATCCGCAGGAGAATCAAAGAAGCATATCAGGAGAAAGAGAAGTGCCGGCTATAAAATTAATGGGGCTGTAACTGCAAGCAAGGCAGGGTTTGTTACGACTTCTCCCGGTGATGCAATTGCAGGCCAGAAACTTTTTGAAAGGGCTATCAAAGCCTACAAGCAGGACGATTTTGGCGCCGCTCTTGTTCTTTTTGACAGATATCTCGCGAATAACCCCAACTCGCCTCTGTCCGCAGATGCAAGTTTATATAAAGCCGAGTGCTACCTGAAGCTCTCTTCCCGGTAACCAATAATATGTGTTCCTCTGCATCCCTGCGGTATATGTTTTTTTAGGTTGACTTTAAGTGGTTTGTTTCCCTAGTATGTAGAAAATGTAATGGCTATGAAGAGGAGTAGTAATCGTTTAGGGCCTTTCAGAGAGCCGGTGGTTGGTGCGAACCGGTAGGAACAGACGATGAACTCGCCTTGGAGCCGCTCCGGTGAATACGTAGTCGGAGCCGTGAGCCTGCGTTAAAGGCGTATGAAGGCCTTGCAGTTATATGCTGCAGGGCGAATTGGGTGGTACCGCGGATGGCTCATAAGCCTCTGCCCCAAATATTGGGGTAGAGGCTTTTTTAATAACAACGCACGGAAAGGAGTTTATCAAATGGCAAAGGCAAAAATACCGGGGAAGGAAGAGCGGCAGATCATCAGAATTTTTGATACAACCCTGAGAGACGGGGAACAGGCTCCCGGCAACAGCATGAACATAGAAGAAAAACTTCGGCTTGCCAAACAGCTGCAGAAGCTGAATGTGGATGTAATAGAGGCCGGTTTCCCGATTGCGTCGGAGGGAGATTTCGAGGCGGTCAAGAAGATTGCGCAGATTGTCAAGGGACCGGAGATCGCAGGCCTCTGCCGCTCCAGCGAAAAAGATATCGACAGGGCCTGGGAGGCACTTAAATATGCTGGTGAGAAGGGGCGTATCCATACCTTTATTGCCACCTCCGACATCCATATGAAATACAAACTCATGATGGAACCGGCTAAGGTTCTGGCCTCCGCAGTCAAGGCGGTAAAGAGGGCGGCCAATTACACTCGGAATGTAGAGTTTTCCTGCGAAGATGCAGTCCGCACCCGTCTGCCGTTTCTGGCCGAGGTCGTTGAAGCGGTCATCGCCGCCGGAGCCACAACGGTCAACATACCTGATACGGTTGGATATACTATTCCTTTTGAGTACTTCAACATCATAAAGTACCTCAAAGATAACGTGCCAAACATCGACAAGGCCATCATATCGGTGCACTGCCATAACGACCTTGGGTTGTCGGTGGCAAACTCGATCGCAGCAGTCCAGGCCGGAGCCCGCCAGGTTGAATGCACAATAAACGGAATTGGAGAGAGGGCGGGTAACTGTTCACTGGAAGAGTTCGTAATGATCTTGAGAACCCGCCGTGACATCCTCCCCTTTGAAACCAGGGTGATGACTGAACAGCTGACCCCAGCCAGCCGTCTGTTGACAAACATCACCGGTATTCCTGTGCAGCCCAACAAGTCGGTCGTGGGGGCCAATGCCTTCGCCCATGAGGCCGGCATCCATCAGCACGGCATGTTGATGGATAAATCCACCTACGAGATTATGACTCCTGAATCGGTCGGCCTCCTGGCCGGCGCCCTGGTGCTTGGCAAGCACTCCGGACGGCATGCCTTCAAAAAACGGCTGGAGGAGCTGGGATACGATCTGGACGAGGAAAAACTCAACAAGGCCTTTGATCGCTTCAAAACCCTGGCCGATCTGAAGAAGGAGGTTTTCGACGAAGACCTGGATGCAATCGTATCTGATGAAGCTCGTGAAGAGGACCGATTCAAACTGGAACATATAACTGTGACATGCGGTTCATTTGCGGTGGCTACGGCAACGGTGCAGATGGGAATAAACGGTGTTTCGGTGCGAACCGCCGAGTTGGGCGACGGCCCGGTGGATTCAGCCTTCAAGGCGATCAGAAAGCTCACGAAGTCAAAGGCAAAGCTGACCCAGTACAATGTAGGTGCCATCACGGGCGGAACCGATGCCCAGGGCGAAGTAACGGTCAGGGTGAGTGAGGGAAGTCAGACCGTGATTGGAAAGGGAGCATCCACCGACATCATTGTAGCCTCGGCCAAGGCCTTTATTAATGCCCTCAACCGGCTGAGCTGCAAACAGAAGCGATTGGGTGACGCCGTGTAGTTTTCCATCCAGAAACCGGCAGTTTCACGGTTTAAAGGCGAAAAAGCTTTTGGGTTACGTAACAAATTGGTTCCAAGATTCGAGGCTATCCGATCTTCACCGTCTTGTAGAGGAAATTCTTGAATCGGAATAACTGCCGCTTCTCATTTTCCGGCGGCTGTCCGACATCCAGAGCCTTGAGGTAACGCGCCACCGCCGGCAAAGTTTTGCCCGCCCTCGCCCGTGCCTTGTCGATTACCATCCGCACGGTTTCCCTGGAGATATCGTTACGAGAGAACGGCTCATATACGTCCTCCCAAAAATCGCCTCCAAGCACAATTTTATCGAGAATCTCTCCGGCCAACCGTTCATCAAGATCCCGTGCCATCGGCAATGATGGTCGTGCCTCCAGACAACCGGTACCTGTGATAGCCCGGGAAATGGCTTCTCCAGTAATGACGTTCTTGCTCCGGAAGAAAAGCGCTCTCAGCAGGATGCTTCGCAGTTCGCGGATATTCCCCTTGTAGCTGTGGTGCATGAGTATATCCTTGGCGTCTTTGGTCAACAACGGTGGTTTCTCGTTCGGCTCTTTATCTCCCCGATAGGTGAGGTAGAGCTTGCCCAGAAAGTGTACCGACAGGTCCGGGATATCCTCGCGGCGTTCATTAAGCGACGGCAGGCGGATGGAAAGTTCTGTAAGTCGATGATAGAGATCTTCGCGGAAACGGCCGGCGGATATTTCTTCATGCAAATTTTTGTTTGTTGCCGCCACGAGAAGTACTCGGCTGTAGCGTTCAGTATTCTCGCCCAAGCGCACGAAACCGCCATTGTCGAGGAAGCGCAGCAGCTGCACCTGGGTCTTCGGGTCGGCATCGCCGATCTCGTCCAGAAAGACAATCCCGCCGATGGTCTCTTCCAATATTCCGCGCCGGTCAGTATATGCCCCGGTGAAGGCCCCCTTCTTGTGTCCGAACAGCTCGGAATAGGTCAGATCTCCTGAATAGGCCGCTATATTGCATTTTTTGAGCGGCAGTTCACCGTTTGGATTTACATTTTGGCGATACAGTTCATTAAGCTTGTTGTATAGATTATTGAAAAAGAACTCTTTACCCGATCCGGTCTGGCCGGTTACCAGGATGGAGGGGAGCCCGATGGTGGCCTCCTGCAGAATAGCGCGGGCCCAGTAAATAATACGGTTGAAGAGCGGCGGCGAGACGGTGTTTATGAAATCTACTACCTCCTGCGATTTGGGGCTGTTGCCTATGATGTTTCCCAAAAGGTAGGATGAAACGTGCGGATCCTTGTAGGCGACATCGGTATTAAGCCGGTTGACCTCTCCCTGCAGGCGCTCTATGCGCTGAAGGTCTGATATATGGCGGGCTGTAAGTGAGCCGATAATCTGCAGAATGCGGCGATGCTCCTCGCGGAAGAAATCATGCTGCAGAGAGTTAAGACAGATGACGGCAATTACTTCATCGTCACAGATGACCGGAACGGCAATCTCGCTTTTAATCAGATCGCTCATGGAGCGATGGAACCCCCCGCTCTCCCGTTCATTCTCCACTCTGGCAATGATCCTGGGCTGTTTGCTAAAAGCAACGTATCCGGTCAGGCTGCGCTCTTCCGGTGTCAGTTCTTTCCCCCCGACAGGAAAGGGAGGGATATGCTTTTTTAACCACTCCTTGTTTTTTGCGCCGATGATAGTCCCGCTCTCGTCCTCCACCACTACCCATAAATCCCCATCCCGTTCGGTAACCACAGCGATGCTGCCGGTATCGGCCCCGATCAGCTCCGTAGCCTTGGAAAGTACCTTTGTGAGGAATGGTTGCAAGTTCTCGCTTCGCTCGTTCAGCAGATCGGTGATCTCCGACAAAACCCGTATTTCAAGATGCTCGCCCCCGACCTCGCTGATAACCCGCTCTACCATTTCGGCGTGAGTCTGCAATAAACCCATCTCAAAGTCGCTGAAGCGGTAAAGGTCGCGTGAGTAGTAATTTACCAGGCAGATAATGCGGCGATTTTCTTTGTCGAAGCGTGGAACCAGGTATAGTGAACGAAGTTCCATTGATTCCGTCAGGGCGCGTTTCTGGAGGTTATGCTGGGTCAGGTCGGCGATAAAGAGCGGCTTCATCAGACGTTCGTCGGTAATGATCGCCTGATCGCTGATATAGTTTGAAATCAGTGACTTACCCTTGCGCAGATCGATGGTCCCCTGCTGGTCATATAACTGCTTGAGCCTGTCATCACCTGAATAACTGGCGAGGATTTCCATTGTTCCGGAGGTGTCGTCCAGTTGGGCAGGCACCAGCACCGATGCCAGCGAAACCTTTTCAATCAGCTTCACTGCCGATCGTACCATCATCCCGGCCGCTTCACGCGCCTTGAACTCTTCCAGACTACGGGCAAGCTGCACCTGCTGGTGATAGATGCGGGCCTGGTCGAGATGTACTGCGACAAAACCGGCCAGATCGGTCAATTGGAACTTGGCTTTTGCCGTAAGTACCTCGCCGGGGTGATCCTGGTCGATACAGAGTACGCCGATGGATTTGCCCAGGCTGACCACCGGCATAACGTAGCTTGAGCGGAAACCGAAACGATTTGCAAAAACGGTGTCAGGCGAACTCTTTGGCACGCTAGCCACCTTGAAATCCACCGGATACTGACTCATATATACCGATGAAACGACTGTTTCTGTCGATCCGATTGCAAAACCGGCTTCGCGAATCTCGGCAGCATTAGGGCCTGTAGCATAAACGCACGTGAGCGCGCCGCGTGTCAGATCTTCAAGGTAAATGCGCAGCTGCTCGCAGCCGGACAGAAGTCGGGCTCCTTCGGCGAGAGTATAGAGCAATTCTCCCTGATTCTCCTTTCCGTAAGCGGCGATTTTATGTCGAAGTTCGTTAATGTGGTTGCTGATAGGCACGTCGGCTCCTGCACAAAAGCTAGCCCAGATAAACTGGATAGTGCGTTAACGAATTTATTTTCTGCCAGAAAATCTCATAAAATCAAGTTCTAACTTACTAAACGCATCAGCTCAAGCCTTTCCTGATCTGGTACAACTCTTCAATATCCAGCCCGTTTTTCTCGTAGTATTCTCGCTCAAGCTCCTCAACATAGAAACGGTCCAGACCGGAATTTTCGAGGAAATCCTCCCGCAGGCCGACGTTGCGCTCCGAGACAATCTGCGGCAGCAGCGAGTGAAGGTACATTGCTTCCTTCTTTATGGTGAATATGGCTTCTTCGAAGAGGCGCACGGGAAGTTCCTCCTTGATGCTCTTTTGGGTTTTGAGCTCTTCAGTGATTTCGCGGCGTAGCGCATCCTGATCTGCCTTGGAGGCGAACTTGGAGTAGAAGTTGCGGATACGGTCACGGACGTGCTCCAGCAGGATGATCGAAATACGTTCCTCTTCGTCGATGCCATGCAGTTGCAGATGCAGATCCTCGATCGTGGAAGTACGGGCGTCAATGCCGGCAAGGCCATCCATGAGCGCCTTTACCTTGCGCCTGCCAAAACGGCCCAGATAGGCGTTCTCGAACAGTTCACGGATAAACAGTTCCATGAAACAGTTTCCCTGCAGGTTGTCAAAGGCGGCCTTATGCTCCAGAAGTCCCTGCAGCATCTCATCGTTGATCCTGATGTTTTCCATGAATGCCAGCTTGCTGACCAGATTGGATACAGTGTCAAAACGATCCAGATACGTAATAACGTAGGAGAAACCATCCAGAAGTGATGTATCAGCCCCATCCCGGATCTTCTCATCGCACTCCTTGCTGGCAGCAAGCATGAGTTGGTCGAAGGCATGATCCCGGTTCTCCATGGCCTTTTTCTTGGCCTGGATCAGCTTAAGCATATCGTCGCGGTCGATCCTGCTTTCGATCTCCATCTCCCGGAAGAATATTCCCTCCAGGATCTCGCGGGTTGTGGCGATATAGCCCTGATCCTCATCGTTCTTGAGGTTGCGACCCTTCTTGAGCATCTCGTCCAGGGTGTAAAAGAGAGCGCCGGGGATCCTGTTGCGCACAGAGAGCGTCTTCAGCCTGGTAAGGCGGGCGTTGTCAAGATTGCTGATCTCGCCTTTGGTGTTACAGACCAGAAGAATATTGCGGTATTCATCCACGATACGTTTGTTGGCCGGGCTGCGGTACATGACGTCGATCCGTATTCGCTCCTGCTGATAGCGTTCGATCTTATGTTTGGAAGCAACTCTGACCAGTTTGCTGAAATCATCATCCGATATATTCTTGTTTCTAAAATATAGAGTTCTGAAAAGGTCGCGGTACTCGCGATGCTGGGGGTTGACCAGCTTGACCACGAACATCTGGGCGGAGTCATCATTAAGCAGCGGAAAGATCTCGGAGATGAGGGTATCGTCACGGTCATCGCCGACTGCCTCCGAGCGTTTGATAACCTTTCCTAGCCGTTTTACCAGTTCTTCCTGCTGGTTTTTCAGTTTGTGTGACAACAGGTTGGAGTGGACAAAGAAGAAGTAGTTGCAAACCGCGTTTCCCTCGAAAAAAATATTGTCATATGTTTCGTTGCCGGAGGTATGGTCGCTGAAGCGTACGGAACCGGCTTCGTCCGAGCGGGCTCCGTATATGACAAGGCGGTTGATGACTTCAGGTTTTGCAAGGTCAGGGGAAGGCTGATCCACACCGAACATGTATTCACAAAAATAGCCGCCATTACCCTGGTAGGATATGCCTTCGGATGAAATGATTATTTCGTTGCCGGGGGAGAAGATGCGCAGTTGCTCCTCATCCTGAACGATATTGAAAAAGTAGCGCTGGTAGGCATCGTTACCGACTACCATCACAAAATACTCGGTCTGATCCCCAACCTGTCCGTGCAACCGTATGTCCTTGTGCATTACTTACTATCCTCGCTCTGATTTGAAGTCAGGGTGACGGCAGATCAAACTCCATACCGTCAAAGGCAAATTCAAAACCGGGCGGCAGCTTACAGCCTTCGGAATATGCTACCTCATGGGTAAGGTGAGTAAGGATGACGCGGGCAGCATGGATTTTTCCAGCCGCAGCAATGGCGCCATCAATGTTATAGTGAAACGGGTGATTTGACCAGCGGAGGCCGTCTATTATCAGCAAATTCAGTCCTTCCAGCAATTTCAGCGACGAATCCGGTATTGAGCTGCAATCGGTAAGATAGGCAAAAGATCCGATCCGGTATCCGAGTGCTGTCGTCCTGCCATGCACCAGCGGCACCGGAATAATCTGAAGCCCGAACAGTTCAAAGGGGCCGCTGATTTCGTGCGGCGTCAGGAGGGGAGTGTAGCCGGAGCTCTCCTGTTCACGAAAAATATAACCGAAGCCTGCCTGCAGTGTATCCAGGGCGCCATGTGATGCAAAACAGGGAATTACCTCTTTGTGCAGGAAATAAAAACCACGCAGGTCATCGATACCGTTGACATGGTCGGCGTGGGTGTGGGTGAAAAAAACAGCGTCGATTTTCTTAACCCCTTCTCGCAGAACCTGCTGACGAAGGTCGCTGGAAGTGTCTATCAGGATGGTGCGTCCATTGTGACGGATAAGCAGTGAGGCGCGAGTTCTCCTGTCCCGCAGATCATCCGAGGAACAGACGCGGCAGCCGCACCCTACCATCGGAACCCCGGTGGATGTTCCACTCCCTAAAATAGTAATTTTCATACTACTGACCAGCTTTCGTGAACTTTATCTGAAAGTAACAGAATTAAGGTACGCAGGCAAGGCGGTATTCCTTTCAACAATCGGTCTGCTACCCCCGAGCTATATCCACCAGAAGTGCCACGTTCAGCCCAATCACGACCAACCCCACGATCCAGAGCATGACTAAGCCATAGGGGCGGTTGGCATAGTCACCCATGACCTTTTTTGACGAGGTCAAAAGGATCAGCGGGATGATGGTGAAGGGGAGTTGCAGGGAGAGTGCAATCTGGCTCCAGAGGATGCCTTTGAAGGGGCTTGGCAGCAGCATGACGACGAGCAGGGCACCCACCAGCGTGATTGACAAGCCGATGCAGGAATGGGGATCATTAGTGTCAAATGGCTCAATGAAGATGCCGGCAAAGACGCTGCCGCCGGCCATAGCCGCGGTGACCGATGAGGAGAGTCCGGCAAAGAGCAGCCCCAGGGCAAAGACTACCGCCGAGGCGCGGCCGAATATCGGCTCCAGGGTCATGGTTACCTGCGGCAGGTCGTTTACAACGATCCCGTTTCTGTAGAAAACCGCAGCCGCCATGATGATCATGGCGCTGTTGATCGCCCAGCCGGCTCCCATCCCGGTCAGGGTGTCGAAAAACTCGTACTTGAGTTGCTTCTGAATGACGTCATCGCCCTGTGTGTTCCACTGGCGGCTCTGGATGACTTCGGAATGCAGGAAGATGTTGTGCGGCATGACAACGGCGCCCAGAACCCCCATGATGACCGGCAGCGCTCCAACAGGAAAAGCCGGCTTCACCCAGCCGGTAAAGGTCTGAACCCAAGCAACGTCTGCCAGACAGATCTCGAAGACAAAGGCCAGCCCTATCAGAGAGACAAAGCCCATGATCCATTTTTCCAGCCGCTGATAGTTTTTAGAGAAGAGCATCCAGGCCGAAAAGAGCGCCGACAGGATGGCGCCGACAATCAGCGGCAGACCGGTCAGCATGTTGAGGCCGATGGCGGCCCCGAGCAGTTCTGCCAGGGCGGTAGCAACGCAGGCGAGCATGGCACTCCCGAGCATAAGTACCCGAAGCCAGGGCTTGAAGTATTTCGACGCAGCTTCGGAGAGGCAGAGCCCGGTGACAATTCCCAAGTGGGCGGCATTATGCTGAACAACGATCAGGATTATGGTGGAGAGGGTAACGACCCAGAGCAGCTGGTATCCGAATTGAGAGCCGGCGGCTACGTTGGTGACCCAGTTGCCGGGGTCGATAAAACCGACCGTTACGAAGAAACCGGGGCCGATATAGCGGAACAGTTCCAGCGATGCCAGGCGCGAGGCCTGCTTACCGATGTGGGAGAGCCAGTTCATGGTGACGCATTATACCTTGAAGAGCGGAGGTTGTCGAGTGGGGTGTAGATACATCGGGAAGGGCAACAATAGAGAGAGTTTCCCCTTTATTGGAAATCTTATGGAAGCATCTGACTGATCCATAAATCCCTCGATTATTCAGTTGCTTTTGGAATGGTTGCCATGTATACGGGATTTCATTTTCTCACCTTCAATCTACAGAAACTGCACTGTGAAAACAAACACTACATAGGAGAACCCAGCCATGCATGAAACTGTCCGACTTATTAGGGATATTCTTTTAAGAACCTTTCTTGTCAGCCTGATCTTTGCTTTACTGATTGCCGGAGCCTATTATGGCGGACGGGATTATTGGGACAGGCTGATTGTTGGGCGATTGGCACTGATTGACCAAGGATCCTTGAATGTGGTCGTAGTAAGTTTTTTCGTGTTAATCAGGTTTTATCTGGTGTTTATCCTACTGGCACCGGCGCTCGCCCTGCAGTGGACACTCAAGCGCCTCAAAAACTGATTTTTAACTTGCTCAGCATTCCTGCGCATTGAAACCAATCGGGTGCGCCTGCTGTGGCTAAGCACAGCGACCGTAATGGTCGCAATTGCCGCACTGCTCGGCCTATTTTTGGCGTTCTCTCGGCATGTCTGAATTGTTCTGCTTTCGTTCTCTTGACTATCAGACTTACTATAGTACGCTTTGGAAAATAGTATCTCATGTAAGGAGGACACACCATGGCTAAAGATGTCAAGCTGAGCCTTAATGATACCAGGATCCTCGAAATCTGCTGCAGGATTGAAGAGACTTCCGCAGACCTCTATAGATATTTCTCTGAAATCTATGCTGACAACCCTCAAATCAGTGCTCTCTGGGAAAAAACCGCAATGGAAGAAGATAGTCACGCAGAGCATTTCAGATTAGCGTGCCGCCTGAGAGGAAGTGGCATACAAACACTGAAAACCGACATTAACAAGGCAACTGCCATTCTTGCCAAAATTCAGAGAATTTACGAAAGTGTTCAAAAATCGCCGCCGGCTATCAAAGATGCATTGCAGTTTGCTATCAAGCTGGAGCTGTTTTTATCCGAATATCATATGAGTACTGTAGCGACCTATGAAGATAAGAATCTTGAAGCGCTATTTTCCTCAATGATGAAAAACGACAAGGATCACGCATCGATGCTGGAGAAGGTCTATAAAGAATTGTTTGAATAAGCTGCAAAATCTTCTGCAAAGAAGAATCACTCATTTATGTACTGCAAGGCATACTGAACATAGTTATCCGCCGATTTCTTCAGCCAGGCGACCTCATCCGCGGTCAGGTCGCGCTTGTATTTTGCAGGTGCACCTACCCAGAGCGTGTGAGGCGGGATAATCGTGCCTTCTGTCACCAGTGCCCTGGCGCCAACCAGGGCGCCTTCGCCAACCACGGCCCCGTCCATCACTACGGCCTGCATGCCGATGAAACAACCGCTGCGAAGAGTGCAGCCATGCAGGGTCACACTGTGGCCGATGGTGACGTCATCCTCGATGATCAAAGGCGCTCCGGGGTCGGCGGCGTGTTTTTTATGGGTGACATGAAGCATGCTCATGTCCTGTACATTGCTGCGGGCGCCGATGCGGATGAAGTTCACGTCGCCGCGGACCACGCAGTTGTACCAGATGCCGGACTGCGGCCCCATCTCGACATCGCCGATGATAACAGCAGTTTCGGCCACAAAGGCGCTTGGATCGATTTTGGGGTGTTTTCCCTGGAATGATCGGATCATTATGGAATCAACTCCTCGCAATAAAATTTTGTGATTGTGGTAATATACGTACTTAAACACTGCTTGGCAATCGTCGCGATTCACTTTATTCCGGTGATGGGACGTTTGGGAGGAGTTATATTTTTGCAGCCGCACAGGGAAAAAGACAAAAGTGAGATGATGAAAATACTTGTTGATAAGATGCATATTTGCTATGTTGACGAATCTGAGTCCGCACCCGCCACAGGAGATTTATAGATCCATGAAATTCACGAAGATGCAGGGCGCCGGAAATGACTACGTCTATGTCAACTGTTTTGAGGAAACGGTCAGCGATCCTCGGCAAGCTGCGATACAGGTTTCAAATCGCAACTTTGGTATTGGCTCTGACGGCCTGATCCTGATCATGCCTTCAGACAGGGCCGATCTGCGGATGCGGATGTTCAATTCCGACGGTTCTGAGTCCGAAATGTGCGGAAACGGTATCCGCTGTGTCGCCAAATACGCCTACGACCACGGAATTGTGGCAAAGACTGAAATATCTGCCGAGACCGGTGCTGGAGTCTTGGCACTGCAGCTTTTTCCAGGATCAGACGGCACAATAGAAAAAGTCCGTGTCAACATGGGATTGCCACACCTTACTCGAGCAGAAATTCCGATGACAGGTGCTCCTGATGAAAAAGTGGTTGCCGAGGAGTTGACAGTTCTGGACAGAGCCTTTAAGATCACCTGCGTTTCCATGGGTAATCCGCACTGCATCATCTATGTGGATGATGTCGA
>Ga0118677_10009381_pt1 | contig 15303 bp, 9 predicted proteins | sample AliMusrvi5mmetaG_FD_86154 | JGI IMG/M metagenome (GOLD analysis project Ga0118677, IMG submission 86154)
GGCCGGGACGTTCGGCGTGATGAAGCTCATCGGCTTCAGCCTGGACAACCTTTCCCTCATGGCGCTCACCATCTCCACCGGGTTCGTGGTCGATGACGCCATCGTGATGATCGAAAACATCGTCCGCTACATTGAGGCGGGAGAGAAGCCGCTGGAGGCCGCCCTCAAGGGCGCGCGGCAAATCGGGTTCACGGTCATCTCCTTGAGCGTCTCGCTCATCGCCGTCTTTATTCCGCTGCTGTTCATGACCGGCATTGTGGGTCGCCTGTTCCGGGAATTTGCGATCACACTCAGCATCGCCGTGGCAGTCTCCGCGGTGGTTTCGCTCACGCTTACCCCCATGATGTGCGCGCGCCTGCTCAAGCCGGAAAGCGAGGAAAAGCACGGGAGGCTCTTCCGCGCCACGGAGCGTTTTTTCCAGTGGCTCCTGGATGGCTATGAGGCCGGTCTCAAGTGGGTGCTGCGCCACCAGCGTTTCACACTTTTTGTTGCGCTGGCAACACTGGTGGCGACGATTTGGCTCTATATCATCGTTCCCAAGGGTCTGCTTCCGCAGCAAGACACCGGCTTGATCAGCGGTGTGACGGATGCCGCGCAGTCGATCTCCTTCAAGGGCATGGTGGAGCGCCAGAGCGCCATCGCGGAGATCGTGCGCAAGGATCCCGACGTGGTGAGCGTCGCTTCATTTGTGGGTGCAGGCACGGTCAACTCCACCGTCAACACCGGTCGCCTCTACATCAACCTCAAGCCCCGCAACCAGCGCAAGGCAGGCGCCAACGACGTGATCGACAGGCTGCGCGAGGCCACCAGCAATGTGCCGGGCATCACCCTCTCCATGCAGGCCGTTCAGGACGTGCAGATCGACAGCCGGGTGAGCCGCACGCAATACCAGTATACCTTGCAGGACGCGGATGAAGAGAAGCTCGCCGAATGGGCGCCCAAGCTCCTGGAAAAATTCCGCGCGCTTCCGGAACTGGTCGATGCCACCAGCGATCAGCAATCCGGCGGCCTGCAGATCAGCATCAACGTGGATCGCAGCAAAGCTTCGCGCCTCAATATCCTGCAGCAGGCCATTGATGACACGCTTTACGACGCCTTTGGGCAGCGGCAGGTCTCGGTGATCTACACCCAGCTCAACCAATACCGCGTCATCCTCGAATTGGACCCGCGCTTCCAGCTCACGCCGGAATCGCTGCGTCAAATCTACGTCAAGTCCTCCACGGGGCAGATGGTCCCCCTGAGCGCGTTCAGCACCCTGAAAAAACTGAGTGCGCCGATCGCGCTCGTCCACCAGGAACAGTTCCCCGCTGTGACCCTCTCTTTCAATATCCGTCCCGGCGGTTCTCTGGGCGCGGCGGTGACTGCCATTCTAAAGGCTGAAAAACAAATCGGCTTGCCCGAGACGATCGAGACGAAGTTCTCGGGTAGCGCCGCCGAGTTTCGCGCTTCGCTGGAAAGCCAGCCGTTCCTGATTTTGGCAGCCATCGTGGTCATCTACATCGTGCTCGGGGTCCTCTACGAGAGCTACATCCATCCCATCACCATCCTCTCCAGCCTGCCCTCGGCCGGGGTGGGGGCGCTGCTGGCGTTGATCGTGTGCCGTGTGGAGCTCTCGCTCATTGCGCTCATCGGCATCATCCTGCTCATCGGCATCGTGAAAAAGAACGCGATCATGATGATCGACTTCGCGTTGGAAGCGGAACGCGAGCAGGGACTCCCGCCCGAGGAGTCCATTTACCAGGCCTGTTTGCTGCGGTTTCGCCCGATCATGATGACGACCTTCGCCGCCCTGCTCGGGGCGTTGCCCCTGGCTCTGGAGCAAGGTACCGGCTCCGAGTTGCGCCGTCCGCTGGGCATCTCCATCGTGGGCGGCTTGCTGCTCTCGCAGTTCCTCACGCTTTACACCACGCCGGTCATCTATCTCTACATGGAACGGTTGAGGAAATGGTGCGTGGGCGGACGCTCCGTTCTGCCTGTGGAAGAAGAACTCGAAGCGCTCGAGGCAGACTCGTCCGCTCCGGAGGGACGCGATGATAGCGCTAAACCGGTGACCTCATGAGCCTTTCGGAGCCATTCATCCGCCGTCCCGTGGGGACGTCGCTGCTGGCCATCGGGTTGGCGCTGCTGGGGATCGTCGCGTATCATTATCTCCCCGTCGCCTCGCTTCCGCGCGTCGATTTTCCGGTGGTGAGCGTCTCCGCTTCGTTGCCGGGGGCGGACCCGGTGACCGTCGCTTCTTCGCTTGCCGCTCCGCTGGAGCGGCGGTTGAGTCAGATTTCTGGAGTGACAGAAATCACCTCGTCCAGCTCGCTGGGGGGCACCGGTATCAATATCCAGTTTGACTTGTCGCGACCTGTTGACAGCGCCGCGCGTGATGTTCAGGCCGCCATCAACGCCTCTGCGCACGATCTGCCCGTCAACCTGCCGGGCCCGCCCCGTTACCGTAAATCCAACCCGGCGGATTCGCCCATCCTCATCCTGGCGCTCACCTCCGAGAGCCTGGAGGGGACCAAGCTTTTTGATGCGGCGGACCAGGTCATCGGCCAGCGTCTGAGCCAGATCGATGGGGTCAGCCAGATCGTCATCAACGGCGCTCAAAAGTCTGCCTTGCGCGTCCAGATTCATACGTCGGCGCTCGCCTCCACCGGCTTGTCTCTGGAGGATGTGCGGACTTTTCTCGGCCAGGTCAACATGGATTCGCCGCTTGGCAGCATTGACGGCAGTGAGCAGTCATACACCCTCCAAAGCAACGACCAACTCACCCTGCCAGAGCATTACCGCAACCTGATCGTGCGGCAAGTCAATGGCTCGCCTGTCCGCCTGGATACGCTCGGCACCGTTGTCGCGGACGTCGAAAATGCAAGGCAGGCCGCCTGGTGGGGAACACAGCCAGCCGTCCTGCTGATCATTTTCAAGGAACCCGACGCGAACGTCATTGAGACGGTGGACCGGATCAAGGCGGTGCTTCCGCAGCTTGAGAAGTGGATTCCCCCGGCGGTGAAGATGCATGTGGTGAGCGATCGCACGCAGACCATCCGTGGCTCGGTCGCCGACGTGCAATTCTCTCTCCTCGTCAGCATCGCCCTCGTCGTGATGGTGATCTTTCTTTTCTTGCGGCGTTTCTGGCCCACCTTCATCGCGAGCATCACTGTGCCGCTCTCCCTGGCCGGGACGTTCGGGGCGATGTATCTTTGCAAATACAGCATCGACAACCTTTCGCTCATGGCCATCACGGTTTCCGTTGGGTTCGTGGTGGATGACGCGATTGTGGTGATTGAAAACATATACCGTCATATCGAAAATGGCGACCACGTGATGACGGCGGCGCTCAAGGGGGCGCGGCAGATCGGCTTCACGGTGGTCTCGATGAGCACCTCGCTCGTGGCCGTCTTCATCCCGCTCCTGTTCATGGGGGGGCTGATCGGGCGCTTGTTCCATGAGTTTGCCGTCACGTTGAGCCTGGCCATTCTCGTCTCGGCGGTCGTTTCCCTGACGCTCACGCCGATGCTTTGTTCGCGGTTTCTAAAAAAGGAATCCGAGAGTTCCCCTCCCGGTTTCCTGATGCGGCTTGTGGAAAGGGCCTTCAATGGATTTCTTGCCGGCTATGAAAGAGGACTCAGGTGGGTTCTCCGCCATCAAATCGTGATGCTCTTGGTCACCCTGGCCACCATTGTGGCAACGGTGCAGCTCTATCGCACGGTGTCCACGGGGTTGTTTCCAAGTCAGGATACAGGAGTCATCAGGGGCACCACCGAAGCCTCGCAGGATGTCTCTTTTGAATCGATGTCCCGGTTCCAGCGCAGGGCCGCAAGCATTGTCATGGCTGACCCCGCCGTGGCGACCGTGGCGTCCTTCATCGGCAGCGGCAGCGGCAGCGGCAACACCGGGAACATGTTCATCACCCTCAAGCCGCTGAGCGAACGCAAGGCGAGCGCGGAGGAGGTGATCACCCGGATACGTGCCAAGACCGGCAATCTGGAGGGGATTACGTTATATCTGCAACCGCAGCAGGACATTCGCATGGGTGCACGCAGTTCCAAGACACTTTACCAGTACACGCTGCAATCGATGGACCTGGATATGCTAAACCACTGGTCCACCGTGCTCCTGGAAAAACTCAATACGATCCCCCAGCTCAAGGATGTGAACATCGACCAACAGAAAGGCGGGCTCCAAGCCAATGTGGTGATCGATCGCCAGGCCGCTTCCCGCCTGGGAATCACCCCTGCGGACATCGATAACACCCTGTATGACGCCTTCGGCCAGCGGCAGGCGGCCACGTTGTACGAACGCTACAATCAATATTATGTCATCCTGGAGGCGGACCCCAGCGAACAGTTGGAGCCCTCGTTTCTAAAAAAGATATACGTCAAAAACAAAACCGGGCAGCAGATTCCGCTCTCGGCTGTGGCGAAGTTTACCACAGGCAACACGGCGCTCTCGGTGAACCACCAAGGGCAGTTTCCTGCCGTCACCCTCTCCTTTAACCTCGCTCCCGGCGTCTCGCTCGGGGATGCCACCGAGCTGGTACAAGCGGCGACCGAAGAACTCCGGATGCCTGCGCGTGTGCAGGGGCGTTTCCAAGGCACAGCCAAGGTGTTCCAGGCATCGCTCGCCAACATGCCGCTGCTGTTTATCGCCTCGATCCTGGCGGTTTACATCGTGCTCGGCATGCTCTACGAGAGCTTGATCCACCCCTTGACTATCCTCTCGACGCTCCCTTCAGCCGGGGTGGGGGCGCTGGTGGCGCTGATGGTCTTCGGCTACGATCTTTCGCTGGTCTCCTTCATCGGCATTATTCTGCTGATGGGGATCGTCAAAAAGAATGCCATTCTGATGGTCGATTTCGCACTGGATGCCGAACGCAACGAGGGGATGTCTCCCGAGGAGGCCATTTACGCGGCGTGCGTCATTCGGTTCCGCCCGATCATGATGACTACGATGGCGGCGCTTCTCGGCGCGGTGCCGCTGGCTTTCGGGATGGGCGTCGGCTCGGAATTGCGCCGGCCGCTCGGCATCGCGGTGGTGGGCGGGTTGGTCTTTTCGCAAGTCCTCACGCTCTACACCACGCCGGTGGTCTATCTCGCATTCGAACACCTGCGGCGGTGGGTGAGGGCATGGCACGCCGGAAAGCGCACCGCGCCCGCTGTGGAGGCGGTGCCGGAACCCGCAAGTTAATCGAGCCGCCAAGGCGCCTGATGTCGGAGTAGTGCGGCTTACGCGCTGACCAGGATCATGTTGGCGTATTGCGTGGTATCGCCGGTGCGGATCAGGCCGATGGCTCCGGGCACGCGCTTTTTGAAGTCAACGTGGGGCTCGTGCGTGAGGGGGATTCCGCTGAGAGCCTCGGCGAAGGCGTTCCGGGTTTCCTGCGTGTTGTTGACGAGGAATTCCTCGGCCATGAAAGCCTGGCCCGCGATGAAGTTCTGCCGGATGGCGGCGAGGACCTGAAGCACGGTCGGAACGTCGTCCACCAGCGAAATGTCCACGGTTTCAATCTCCGGCCAGAACGGGAAGCCGCGATCGGAAATCACGAGGGTGTTCGTGTGGCGGATGCGGGAAAGCAGGCAGAGGATGTCGGGGTTAAGGATGCCGGTTTTAAGCATAATCAAGGAATGGTTAAGGATTTGCGCGCGCCACGAAGAAATACGGCTTTCGGGTGCGTTCTGGCAAGGGGAGAATCCGCTCCAGCTCGCTTCGGGGCTTAATTAGCTGGACACAAGGAGGCGCTTTCTGGCGTGATCTGTCGGCATTGCGATGGAAAAATTCTGGCTCAGGCAAGGTTCCCGGGTGGCGGCGCTCGTCAATGGCGCGCGCTGGCTGGAATTCGCCGTGCCAGCGGTGGCCGGTTGGTGTTTTGCGGCAGGCTGTGCGGTGCTGCTGGCGCGGCGTGCCGGTTGGAGCCTGACGCCCATTGTCGCGGCCACGGCGGTGTCCGTGGCGGTTATTAGCGTGCTCGGCTGGCGACGCATGCGGCGATACTGGTTCACGCGCGAAGACGGCCTCGTGCGTCTGGACGCCGTGCTGGGACTCCACAACCGCCTGAGCAGCGCATTTGCTGGCGTGGGCGACTGGCCGCGCTCCATGCCCACCGTTGAGGACGGCTTTCGCTGGCGCTGGCAGAGGCTGGTGGCGCCGTTGGTGTGTGGGCTCGCTTTTTTTGCGGCGGCGCTTTGGGTGCCGATCACACCGGAAGCTTCCGTCGCCCCGGCGAAACTCGAGATGCCGCTGGCCCTGACGCAGGTGGAGGCCGCGCTGGAGGAGCTCAAGCGCGATAATGTGAGCGATCCCGAGGCGCTCGCTGCGATGGAGCAGAAGCTGGAAGCGCTGCGGACCCAGCCGCCGGATCAATGGTATTCCCAGGGCGGACTCGAAGCCGCCGACGCGTTGCGCAACGAAACGGGTCACGCCATCGCCTCGCTGGAGCGCAATCTTGACGCCGTGACGAAGACCCTCGGCGATCCCAATCGCCAAAACGGTTCCGGCGCGCCCATCGCCCCGGACAAAGAGACGGAGTGGAACGACACGCTCAAGGGATTGCAATCCGGCGGCCTGCCGCTCAACAAAAACGATCTCGCGGAACTCAAACAGTGCAACGGGAAGAACGGCCTCACGCCCCAGCAAATCCAGGCGTTGCAAAAGAAACTCAGCCAACAGGCGGGGGCTTGCCAATCCGCGATGGGCAAGGTGGGAGCGGCGCTGGACAACGCCAAAACCTGCCAGGGGGACGGGAGCCAGCAGGATGCCCCCTACCAAGGCACCGGCGGGGGAGGCAACACCGCGCAACTTGGGATGCGGGATGCGCCCACGACCATCGCCCCGCAGCAGGAGCAAGCCCTTGCGAGCCAGGACACCGAACACACGGCGCTCGGCGACGTGATGAAGGTGACCACCGGGCAACACAAGGTGGACCCCAACGCTCCGGCTGTTTCCTCCGTCGGCGGGGCCGTGGCCTCGGAGGGTTCGGGTGGGGAGGCCGTCTGGAAGAGCGCCCCTTCGCCCAAGGAAGAAACCGTGCTGCGGAAGTATTTCAAGTAGGCTGCAAATTCCTTTTCACAAAGCGAGATTCCTGATTTTCTCTACACCCATGGAACCCCCAAACGAGAAGGAAATAGCAAGCGCCGCCGAGAAATTGCAGCGGCTGCGCAAGGAACTCAACGCGGTGCTATTTGGTCAGGAGACGCTCATCGACGGAGTCATCACCGGCCTGCTGGCGCGCGGGCATCTCTTGCTCGAAGGTCTGCCGGGGCTCGGCAAAACGGAACTCGTGAAAGCGCTTTCCCGCGCGCTTGGCCTCCAGTCCAAACGCATCCAGTTCACGCCGGACCTGCTGCCGGGGGACGTTACCGGCAGTCCCATCCTCCAGGAAAACCAGGGGCGGCGCGAGTTCGTCTTCCAGCCGGGGCCGCTTTTTGGCAATCTCGTGCTGGCGGATGAAATCAACCGTGCCTCGCCCAAGACTCAATCCGCCTTGCTCGAAGCGATGCAGGAACGCCGCGTGACGGTGATGGGTGTGACGCATCCGCTGCCGGACCCGTTTTTTGTGGTGGCCACGCAAAACCCGATCGAACTGGAGGGCACCTACCCGCTGCCCGAGGCGCAGCTTGACCGCTTTCTCTTTAAGCTGGATGTGCCGCGCGCCGGGGCCGCCGTATTGGAGCGGATCGTCAACGGGCGCGAGATGGGTGTGGAACCCACCGTGGAAGCCGTGCTCACCAAGGAGGAACTCAGTGAGCTTTCCGCGTTGGCTCGCCGCATTTACCTGCCGCCGGTGGTGGCCAACTACATTGCTCGCCTTGTGGATGGCACGCATCCCGGCAGTTCCCAAGCGGCGGCGCAAGTGAAGTTCGGAGCCAGCCCGCGCGCCGCGCTCGGCTTGGCGGCAGCATCCCGGGCGCGCGCCCTGCTGGAGGGCCGCATGAACGCCAGCTTTGAAGATGTCGCCGCCGTGGCGTTGCCCGTGCTCGGCCACCGCGTATTGCTCGACTACTCCGCCAGGCTCACCGGCGAAACGAGCGCGGGCGTAATCGCCCGTGTGCTGGCCGAGGTGCCCCGTCAAAACCGTGAAACCCCGGGCGTGCTCGCCAACGCATGAAAACATTCCCCCGTTTATTACGTTTTCTCTGCGCGGCGGCAGCCCTGTGTTTATGGGCTACCGGAGCGGAGGCTGCGCACTCCACCAGCATCTCCACCGAGTCCGGCAGCGGCATTGAAATCGAGGTTTCCAGCGACTTTGACAACCTGCCGCCCGCAGGCGCGGCATCCCTGCGCATCACCGTCCACAACCGCTCCAACCGTGCGGGCACCTGGCGCTTCAGGGCGGGGAAGAGTTACGGCGTCATCATCTCGACCTCCCTCACGGTGACGGTGCCTCCCGGCCAAACCCGCACGGTTCCCGTGGTGGCGAACCTCGGCGGGACGGATGGCAACAGTTCGAACCTCGTCGTTTCCGCCAGCGGACCGGGGGTGAACGGGAGCGCCTATTTTTCAAATACCCACTACGGCGGCGGTGGATCATCCACTCCGTTCCTGGCCATGAGCCGCGACCTCGCGGCGCGGTCGTGGGAGCCGTTGAAGAAGGAGATCGACAAGGGCAAGAGCGCGAATGCGTTCAACGCCACGCAATTTGATTTCACCGATCTTCCTGCCGACTGGCGCGCTTATGCCGGTGTTGAGTGGCTGGTAATCACGGACTCGGAATGGGACAAGCTCGCACCGACTGTGCAGGCAGCGCTCCGCCAATGGGTGAACTACGGCGGGCGTCTCGTGGTGGTCACGCAGACCCCGGCGGCGTATTCCTGGAACGCCTTCCACCGAGGGCCGGGAGCGGGGCCTTTGAGCTATGGATTCGGCGATGTCCGCGCCGTGGCCTGGGACGGCAAGGAGCTGAAGTCGGACGTGCTGGCCCCGTTGCTCAAGAACGGCTCGAAATGGGGCAAACTGGCGGCTTCCGAAGACAAAAGCTGGGGAATGTTGAGCGCACTGGGCGATTTGAAGCCGAACACCCCGCTCATTCTCGGCTTTGTCGTCATTTTCGCCGCGCTGGTCGGTCCGGCGAACCTGTTCCTCTTTGCCCCCGCCGCGCGCCGCCACCGTTTATTCTGGACGACGCCGCTGCTCTCGCTGGGCGGCAGCCTGCTTTTGATGGCGGTGATTTTTCTCCAGGAAGGCTCGGGCGGCGCCGGGCGGCGCTTCACCGTCGTCCAACTGATGCCCGAGAGCCACGAGGCGCTGGTGGTGCAGGATCAGGTGTCGCGCACGGGATTGCTCTTCGGCAGCGCGTTCCAGCTCAGCGACGAATGTTTGGCGGTGCCGGTGCGCATCGATCTTCCCTCGCAAACACGCGACCGCAGCGCCTTCGCCATTGAGGGAAAAACCTTCGCCGGGGACTGGTTCAGAAGCCGTTCCCTTCAGGCGCAGCGGTTCGCCACGATCCGCCCCACGCGGGCCGAGCTTACCCTCGTAAGCTACGACGCCGCGGGCGCGCCCGTGGTGGTTTCCAGTATCGAGAGCCCGCTGGAAACGGTGATCCTCACGGACGTGAACGGGAAACTCTGGCGTGGAGACAAAGTGCGCACCGGCGAGAAGGTGACGCTGCGGGCAGCCTCCGACAAGGAGGACAAGGAGTTCCGGGAGGGCGCGCTCAAACCGGGACGCGCGTCCTTGAATGAGGCGGTCAACGAAGCGCGCCGTTTTCACAAGTATGCAGGGGCCGTGCGGCATCCTGTTTTCCTCGCCACGGTCACGCAACCCAAGAGCGAGCTGATGGGGTCGCTCCCGTCCATCCGCTGGAAAGAGGACCGCGTGATCTACCTGGGTCCGGTGACGCAATCCGCCACCGTGCAAAATGGAGGAACCCAGCCATGAGCCAGCCGCTTGTTGAAGTGCGCAATCTGCGCCGCAATTTCGGAAACCTGCAAGCCGTGCAGGACATCTCCTTTGACATCCACCCGGGACAGGTGGTCGGGTTCATCGGCGCCAACGGTGCGGGAAAAACGACGACGATGCGGATGATGGCCACGCTGGAGTTGCCCACTTCGGGCTCCATCAAGATCGGCGGTCGTGACGTGTTCAACTTCCCCAACGAAGTGCGGCGGCTCATCGGCTGGATGCCCGACGCCTACGGCACCTACGACAACATGACGGTGCTGGAGTATCTGGACTTCTACGCGCGCGCGTTCGGCTTTGGCCGCGCCGAGCGCCAGCGGCGCATGGACGAGGTGATGGACTTTACCAACCTCACGGAGATATGCACGCGGCCCATGAACAAGCTCTCCAAGGGCATGGCGCAGCGGCTCTGCCTGGGCCGCACGCTGCTGCATGACCCCGAGTTTTTGATCCTGGACGAACCCGCCGCCGGGCTCGACCCGAAGGCGCGCATCGAGTTCAAGCACCTCGTCCGCCTGCTCGCCGAGGAGGGCAAGACGCTCTTCATCTCCTCGCACATCCTCTCCGAGTTGGGCGAGATGTGCGACACCATGCTCTTCATCGACGCCGGGCGGATCGTCCACCACGGCTCGGCGGAAAGCCTGCGCAGCGATGGCGCGAGAGGCGCGCTGGTGGATGTTCGCGTGGCGGGGGAGACGGAGCCCGTGCTGCAATGGATCGCCGTGAACCCCGGCGTGGAGCTGGTGGAAGCCACCCGCCTGGGCGCACGCATCCGCGTGCTGATGGATTCCCCGGATGCGATGGCGGCGACGCTACGCAAGATGATCCAGGATGGCCTCCCCGTGACGGAGTTCCACAAGGAAGAACGCAAGCTCGAAGAGGCGTTCGTGGACATCCTGCACAAAGTCGGCGGAGCGGTCCCACCCGTGCCCGCACACCTCAGCGTGGAATAAGAAATGCAATCAGCAATCGACCCTTAGCAATTAGTAATTCCCAATGAACGATTTCGCCGACTGGTTAAGCCCCATTCTCGTCAAGGAACTCCGCCAGGGGATGCGCGCCCGCGCGTTCATGACCATTTGTCTCTCGTTCCCAAACTCATCCGACGGAAGGAGGATGGAACGCACCCTTTCTCTCGTTCCCAAACTCCATTTGGGAACGCAATTGTCCCGGCAACTCCATTGCCTCCTCCCCCCATTTCTCATCAGCAATTGACCCTTAACAATTCCCAATGAACGATTTCGCCGACTGGTTAAGCCCCATTCTCGTCAAGGAACTCCGCCAGGGGATGCGCGCCCGCGCGTTCATGACCATTTTCCTTTGTATCCAGTTTTTCATGATCGTCTGCGTGCTCGTCTCGCTGAGCAGCGAAGCCAGCTCGCGGGACTCGGTTGCCGGGTTGTTCTGGACGATCATCGGCATCGCGATCCTCTTTCTCATGCCGTTGCGGGGGCTGGCGACGCTCAATGGCGAGATGAAAGGCAACACGCTGGAGTTGATGATGCTCACGCAGCTTTCCGCCTGGCGCATCACGGCGGGCAAATGGCTGGCGCTGACCGTGCAAACGCTGCTGCTCGTCTGCGCGGTGCTCCCTTACGTGGTGCTGCGCTACTTTTTGGGCGGCGTGAATCTCGTCGATGACCTGACCGTGCTCGGCTGGATGCTCATCGGCTCGGCGCTCGTCACCGCAGGGGCCGTGGGCATTTCGCCCTTCATGCAATCCGTCATTGGCCGCGTGGGCATGGGCTTCGGCTTCATCTTTATGCCCTACGCTCTGCTGATCTTCATTGTGGACGGGATGCGGGGCATGCATGGCGGCGGAACTGTTTCCCCCTCCATGACCACCTGGCTGCTTGCCGCCGCGCTGCTCGGGCCGTTGCTCGTCCTGGAGTTCTTCGAGCTCGGGGTTGGAAAAATCGCCCCGGCGGCGGAAAATCACGGCACGCGCAAACGGCTCATTGCGGTCGTGCTCTTCGCGATTGCCGCCATCCTGGGGCGCACAATGCACGAGCCGGGGTTGATGCTGACGCTCGCGAGCATCGCTGTCGCCCCCATCTGCCTGGGCGCTTTGCTCGAAGAAACCGCCGTGGTGCCGCGCATCTACCGTCCCTTTGTGCGCTGGCGCTTTATTGGGCGGCTGGTTGGGAGGGCGCTCTATCCCGGCTGGGCCAGCGGGCTGCTCTTTTTCCTCCTCTTCGCCGTGGCGTTTTTCTGGCTCGCGGACATCAAGTGGAATGACAAAAGCCAGTTTTTCAAGTTTGTGGCCGCGGTGGAGGGTATCTTTGTTCCGCTCGCCCTCATCCGGTTTTTCCTGCGGCGAAGAAAAAAAATCCTGCCGATCTACTTCGGCGTGCAGGTCCTTCTTTTTGTGACGGCCATCATTCTGAGCGCGAACTTCAATAACAGCGATCCCAACATTGTCTGGACAGGTTTCCTGCCGACGATCGGTTTTTTTGTAGATATTTGGAGGAATGGCAGCGGTGACCAGATGCTCGTGTTTAGCCTCGTGCTGACCCTTGTGAGCTTGCTCGGGTTGTTTGTTCTTTCCCTCAAGGAATGGAGAACCGTCACAGAGATGGAGCGCGAGGCGGTCGATCTGAAATAGGCCGGACCCCACGATGCTACCTGACGCTGCCGTTCTCGCATCCCTCCAGGCCCGCATGCAGGCTGTGGTGCGGACGCTGCGCCTGCCGTTGCGCAACCGCGCCTGGCGCGGCATGAGCGGCGCGTGGCTCGGCACCGGCACGGGAAGCTCCATCGATTTCCAGGACCACCGCCCATACATGCCGGGGGACGATCCGCGCTACATCGACTGGCAGGCCTACGCGCGCTCCGGTAATTACACGATGAAGCTCTACCGCGAAGAGGTGAGCCCGAGCGTGGATCTCGCCCTGGATGTCTCGGCTTCGATGCTGCTGGACGAACCCAAGGCGCTGCGCACGATGGAGCTCTTTTACTTCGCCGTGGCGAGCGCGCTCCATTCGCGCGGAGCCCTTCGGTGTTACTTCGTGGCAGGTGAAACCGTAACGCCGCTAACGGCAGAGGCCGCGCTTTCCGTGGAACGGCTGGCGGAAAGTTTCCGCGGGAAGAAGACGGCGGAGACGGTCGCTCCCGCGCTGAACCGCATCCCGTGGCGCACCGGCTCGCTGCGGGTCTGGATTTCCGATCTGCTCTTTCCCGGAGAACCCGCGCTGCATCCGCTCGCGGCGGGGAAGGGGAGGGGAGTCGTGCTCGCGCCGTGGTGCCGGGGAGAGGGCGAGCCGGGTTGGGCGGGCAACGTGGAGTTTGTCGATTGCGAATCCAGCGCGCGGCGCAATCAGCGGGTCGATCCCGCGTTGTTGGAGCGTTACAGCGAGGCCTACATGCGGCATTTCGGGCTCTGGCGCGACCACGCACGGCAGCTCGGCGTGGCGTTCTCGCGCGTGCCGGCGGAGCCGGTGCTGCTGGATGCATTGCGAGCGGAGGCGCTGCCCCACGGGGCGGTGGAACTGGCATGATGGACCTCTGGTTTGCCAATCCCGTCGCGGGCGCGTGGGCGCTGCTGGGCATCCCGGCGGTGCTCGCCATCCATTTCCTGCAAACCCCGTCGCGCCCCATCCCTGTCAGCACGCTCTTCCTGCTGGACCGGCTCGACCCCAGGAGCACCGGGGGCCGCCGGTTTGACCGCTTCCGCCAGTCGCTGCCGTTCTGGCTGCAACTCCTCGCCGTGCTCCTGCTCTCCTGGCTGCTGGCGCAGCCGCGCTGGCTGCGCAGGGACTCGACACAAACGGTGCTGGTGTTACTGGATAGCTCCGTCTCCATGCGGGCGTTCGAGAAGCCGCTCCGTCAGAAGCTCTCTGCTGCATTTCAAACTCTCTCTCGCGGGGCGTCGCAGACAGAGTGGCTCCTGCTGGAGACGGACCCCGCCGCGGAACGTCTCTACGCGGGCGGCCGCCTGGACGAGATGGAGGCGGCCATGGCACGCTGGCGACCCCGGCTCGGCACGCACGATTTCCAGCCCGCGCTCCGGGCCGGGCTCTCGCTGCTCAAAGGTCGCGGGGCGATGGTTTTTGTGACCGATCACAATGCCCCCGTGCCGCCCGGTGTGGAATTGCTCGCCGTGGGGCATCCCGTGGAAAACGTCGGCTTTTGCGGGGTGCGCGTGACGGAGGAAGGCTGGGAGGCGCTCGTGACAAACTTCGGTTCCCAGCCGCAGCGCCGTACATGGTGGCTGGAAACTGCGGAGGGCAAGCGCGTGGGCGATGAGAGGCCGCTCGAACTGCCGCCGTGCCGTTCAGAAACGCTCAAGGGCGGCTTCCCCGCTGGCAACGGCGCATTGCGCGTGGTGTTGAGCGGGGATGCTTTCGCCTTTGACGATGTCCTGCCGCTCGTTCGTCCGCACCCGAAGAAGTTGCGCGTGCAGGTGGAAGGCGCGGAGCAGTTCGGGCCTTTTGTGGACGCGTTTCTCCGGTGCGAGCCAGCCTTGGAGAGGGTGGTTGAGCGGCCCGATCTGCGCCTCGCGGTTTACGATCCGCGCGCGCCCGTTCCCGCTGTTTCCCCGGCCCCGGCCATTCTCTTCTTCAAGGAACCGACGCCTCCCGCCGGGTTGCTCAAAGGGATGATCGTGGCGGAACGCGATCCGCTCACCGCCGGGCTGAGTTGGGACAGCCTGCTCATTTCCGGCACCGGGAACACGCCCGGCATCGCGCGCAAGCCGGAGGACGCCGTGCTGCTCTGGCAGGGAGACCGCCCGCTTATCTCCCGCCGGGGACCGCAACTGCTGGTGGGCTTTGATGTGATGCAATCCAACGCCCTGCGGCTCCCCGCGTTCGTGCTGCTGCTCCACCGGTTTGTGGAGTCGGCGCGCACGGGATTGGTCGCCCCGGAGACGGCGAATTTCGAGACGAATCAGTCCTATGAAATCGCCCGGAATGGGAAGGTCGAGACATTGCGCGCTCCTTCCGAACCGGGATTTTTTGAAGCGGGGGATGAAAAGGCGCGGCTCGCCGGAGCGGCGCATTTCGCCGATCCGCGCGAGTCGGATTTCCGCGATGCCGCTTCGGTGGACCGGATAGGGGCGGTGGTGAAGAGCCAGCAGAAGCGCCATTCCCGGGAGGATTTGCTGACGCCCGTGTGGGTTCTGTTGCTGGGAGTGGTGATGGGGTTGAACTGGATCAAAACGGAGGGCCGCAAATGAGATTCGCCACTCCAGAATGGTGCCTATTGTTGCCCGTGCTCGGCTTGCTGGCGTGGCATTGGCGCGCGCTCCGCGCTCCCTTGCGCGTGCTCTGCCTGCTGCTGCTGGTGTTGATCGCCGTGCGCCCCCAGGTGCGCCGTTTCGGCAGGGGACTGGATGTATGGGTGCTGGCGGATCGCTCTTCTTCCGCCGCCACCAGTGTCGCTCCGCGCCTGGCAGAATGGGAGCACATCCTGGAC
>Ga0118677_10009382_pt1 | contig 15302 bp, 12 predicted proteins | sample AliMusrvi5mmetaG_FD_86154 | JGI IMG/M metagenome (GOLD analysis project Ga0118677, IMG submission 86154)
ACATGATACGCTCGGTCGCCGATACCCGCTGGCTCTACATCCACAACTACCGTCCAGACGTGTCCTACGTGCAACCGCTGGAATACATGTTCCAGGCGCGCGGCTACCAGTCGTGGGCGCAGATGGCGCGCGAGGGCAAACTCACGCCCGCCACCGCGCAGTTCTGGGGAGAGAAACCGACCGAAGAGCTTTACGATTCGCTGGCCGATCCCGACAGTGTGAAGAACCTCGCCGGCGACCCCGCGCATCGCGCCACGCTGGAGCGGATGCGCGCCGCGCTCAAGCAGCGCGTGCTCGACGTGAAGGACAATGGATATCTCCCCGAAGGCTCGGCGCTCGAAGGCTACGACGCCTCACACAAACCCGGCGCCTATCCGGTGGAGAGAGTCTTCGCGCTGGCCAACTTGGCCTCTGAACGCAACCCAGCGAACCTGCCGAAGCTGATCAAGGCGCTCGACGATCATTGCGAACCAGTCCGCTGGTGGGGCGCGCAAGGATGCACAATGCTGCGCCATAAAGCCGCTCCCGCCGAAACGGTGCTTCGCCAGCATCTCGAAGACACCTCGGGCGCGGTGCAGGTCGCGGCTGCCGAGGCGCTCGCCCGCCTGGGCAGGTCCGACGCCGCGTTGCCCGTGTTGGAACGTCGGTTGAAAGATGCCAGCGAAGCGTGGTCTGGCCTGCAAGCGGCCAACGTCCTCGACCGGCTCGGCGAAAGCGCGCGGCCATCGCTGCCAGCCTTGCGCCAGGCGCATCAGCGGGTCGCCAACGAAGCCGGCGCGACCAATCCCCTGCAATATCAGGCGCGAATCCTTGAGTGCATTATCGCCGTACTAGACGGCAAAGCACCGGCGCTTATTTATCCCACGGTCAATCAAGCCCATTGAAACTATGACCTCAAAACTTTCCTCTAAAGCCCAGTGGACTTTATGAAACAACTGTTCCGCCTCATTGCGCTCTGGGGCATTCTCGTCACCTACGCCTCAGCCGCACCCAAGCCCAATATCGCGTACTGGCTGAAAACTCCCGTTTCTGCTTGGAGATTGCAGGGATCCGACTGTCCATACATGGTTTATGCCGATCTTACGGCGGATATCCACGGCCTTCCCACAGCCATTACCCTGACCAATCGCCCAACGCAAACCGCGTCGCAGTAAGGAATAGCCGGCCAAAAAGGCATGGAACAACCCATGTGCCAGGTCATACGAAGATCGAGCAAAACGGAAAATCACCCACAGAAACAAGCCCGCGCTCCCGGGCTGCCATTCATCGCACCCAACTGACAATTGCGAGTTGGCGCGTGCGTCATGGTTTTTCTTCCGGCCATTGCGTCATCCGTGTCACGCGTTTGGAACGTGGGTTCGCGCTTAGGTTGCCTGGACCGACTGCTTTCAGACTCAAGAAGTTGTTCTGCGGATATTCCGACTTGGTTTGCGTGAGTTGGTCGTCAGCTTGGATCGCCGGAACACAATTACCTCCGGGCGCGCGGTGATGCTGGCGGCCCAGTCTTCGCGGCCTTGCGCTTGCGGTAAGTCTTCGGGCTGAGGCCGAGTTGCTTGCGGAAAGTGCGGAAGAGATGGCTGGGCCGGGCAAATCCGGTGGCCGCGGCCACTTCCACCACTTTCATGCTCGTCGTGGTGAGCAGATCTTTGACTTTTTCCATCCGCACCCGGACGATCTCCTCATTGAGGGTCCGTTTCATTTCCTGGCGGAAAGCTATCTCTAAGGGACGGCGGGAGAGGTCGGTGGCGGCCACCACGGACTCCACTCCCAGCAAAGAGTTGGTGTATTGATCCTGAATATAGCGCAGCGCCCGCGCCACCTGAAGATTGTCCACGGCCACAATATCCGTGCTCCGGCGGGTAACCAGTCCTGTGGGCGGCACGCGGATGATTCCTTTCGGTGGTTTTCGGCCGGCCATCAGCCGATCCAGCAACGCCGCCGCTTGGTAAGCCATGCCTTCCAGATCGTGGCACACGCTCGACAAAGGCACGCGCACGCACTCGCACAGAATCGTGTCATTGTCCACCCCCATCACCGCCACCGCCTCGGGCACGAGCAAGCCCGCATCATCGCACGCATCAATGATATCCGCCGCCACACAGTCGTTGTAACCGAAGACCGCCAGCGGCTTGGGCAAGCGCTTAAGCTGGCGTGTGAGCGACTTTCGCCGGACGGCCCAGTCCCGCGTGGCCGAATCGCCATGCCGGGTGTCAGCCGGCGGCAGCAGATGACAAGTGAAGTTCGCCCGGGCCAGCCGGTTGGCGAAACCACGATACCGATCGGCGTTGACTACGTCATCCAGAAACGGCGCCCAGGCGAAATGGCGGAAACCCCGCTCCAGGAAGTGCTCGGCCGCCAGGCACCCGATCAGCTCGCTGTCGCCCTCCACCCGGGGCAAGTTGATCTCGTTGCGCACCATCGAGATCTCCACCGCCGGCAGGCCAGAGGAGAGGATAAATTCCGCCAAATCATCACGGTCCCCAATGAAGGAGAGGATGCCGTCGCCCCGCCAGCCGACAGGGATTTTCGCCGTGTAAATCATGTCGGCGACGACATGCCAATGGTGTTCCCGTGCATACCGGGCGGCTCCCTTGAAGAAGCCGTGGTGGGTGTCGGTCAGGGCCAGCAACACCGAGCGTTTGGGAGCCATAGCGGCGGCATCCTAGCTTCCTCCGGCCTGCCGTCGAGCACGAATTGACGACGCAAAATGGCACGCCGAATGACGCAAAATGGCATTCGCGGCGAATCGCCTGGCCCTGCTAGCGTTTGTACTTAGTGATATGGGCACCAGCAAGGCACGACGGTGTCTGGTTCCGCTGCCACAAACCGGATGACGTCCGGCGCGCGGATCAGGCTCGTGCTCGTTGGAAGCGGGATTGGCCCAGTGGCCCGAAAACAGCGGATGAAGAATGAACATTCCCGCCAATGAATTGACCTGCTTCGGGCACTCGCTCGACCTGTCGCCGCAGGCCTTTGGTGAACTGCGCCGCTCCAACAACATCGCCCACGGGCCTGCCGGAAAGAAAGGCAAAGCATGCTGAGCGTGTGTGACACTCTCCCGGAGATCTCGAAATGATCCAGCTTCAAGCGATCGATTACCTGATCCTGGCAGTGTATTTCATCTTCGTGCTGGGCATTGGCTGGATCTTGCGGAGGCAGATCCAGACCGGGTCGGACTTCCTGACCTCCGGGCGGAAAATTCCCGCCTGGATCGCTGGGCTGGCGTTTCTGTCAGCGAACCTCGGCGCACAGGAGGTGATTGGGATGGGGGCGTGCGGGGCCAAGTACGGGATGCTGACGTGTCATTTCTATTGGCTGCCGGCGGTGGCGGCGATGGTGTTCGTGGGAGTCTTCATGATGCCCTTTTACTACGGATCCAAGGCCCGTTCGGTACCGGAGTATCTGAAGCTGCGGTTCGACGAGAAAACGCGCGCCCTCAACGCCCTGACGTTTGCGGCGATGACCGTGCTTTCGTCCGGCATCTCGATGTTTGCGCTGGCCAAGCTGATGGAACTGCTGCTGGGGTGGAATTTTCACGGGTGCATGTGGGTGGCCGCCCTGATCGTGCTGATCTATATCTTCCTGGGCGGCCTGACCTCCGCGATCTACAATGAGGTGCTCCAGTTTTTTCTGATTGTCATGGGCTTTCTGCCCCTGACCTATCTGGGGTTAAGGAACGTCGGTGGATGGGAAGGATTGAAGGTGAAGCTCGGCATCGTGGCCACCAGCCAGGGTTTTGACTCCGACACGATGACGACGCTTTGGGGACCGCTGAGGGCGCCGGAAGCCAACCCGATGGGGGTGGAATGGGCCGGGATGTTGATGGGCCTGGGCTTCGTGCTGGGCTTTGGCTACTGGTGCACCGATTTCCTCGTGGTGCAGCGGGCGATGGCCGCCGAGTCGATGTCCGCCGCGCGGCGCACACCGTTGATTGCCGCGATTCCGAAAATGCTCTTCCCCGCCCTGGTCATCGTGCCCGGCATGATCGCGATCAGCCTGCACTATTCCTCGCCCGAGGGCTTCCTTCCGAAAGCGGCGGACGGCTCGCTCGATTACAACATGGCGACGCCGCTGATGCTGATGCGCTATTTTCCAAGTGGAATGCTCGGGCTGGGGCTGACGGCGTTGATGGCGTCGTTCATGTCGGGCATGGCCGGCAACGTGACGGCCTTCAACACGGTCTGGACGTATGACATTTACCAGAGCTACATCCGGCCCGGCCAGTCGGACCGGCACTACTTGTGGATGGGGCATTGTGCGACGGTCGGCGGGATCCTGTTGAGCATCGGGGCGGCTTATGCCGCGAGCAAGTTCAACAACATCATGGACATGCTCCAGCTTGTCTTTGCCTTCGTCAACGCTCCGCTGTTCGCGACATTCCTGCTGGGGATGTTCTGGCGGCGCACGACCGGCCACGGGGCGTTTTTCGGGCTGCTGCTGGGGACCGTTGCCGCGGCCACGCATCATGGCCTGACGATACCGCAAGGGGCGGTGACCTGGCTGAAAGGCGGCTGGCTGGGCACGGTGCTCCACACCTACCACAGCGAGATGGCGCAGAATTTCTGGACGGCCGTCTGGGCCTGGTCTGTCTGCTTTGTTGCCACCGCCGTCATTTCCCTGCTGACGCCCCAACGCAAGAGTCTGGAGGAGTTGCGCGGTCTCGTCTATTCGCTGACGGCCCGGGAAAAACACCCGGAACTGGCGTGGTATCAGCAGCCTTTGACGTTTGGAGTGATCGTGCTGGCGGCTTGCGTGCTGCTGAACATTCTTTTCTGGTGAGCCCCGATGAAGTGTTGCGCTGGCAAGTGAACTATGAATTCGACAATGAAACCAAGAGATCGCGTTTTGACCGCCCTGAGCCGCGAGCAGCCAGACCGCTGCCCGATGCAGATCAGCTTCACCCCCGAGTTCGCCACCCGGTTGCGAGCGGACATGGGGCTGACCGGCCGGGCCGGTCACAACCCGCACGGGGGCGGCAACACCTACGAACTTGAGCGCGCGCTGGGCGAGGATCTATTGCTGACGAGCGTCGGCTGGGCCAATTGCTATTACCAATCGAAAGAACCTTACACGGACGAATGGGGCATCGGCTGGAGGTCCTGCGAATACACCACGCCCTTCGGCAGAGGTTTCTATACGGAGATCGCCGGCCACCCGCTCGCGGATGACAACGCCATCTCCACCTACCGGCCTCCCGACCCAAACCGGCCTGAGTTGTATGAGGATGCCGCCCACCTGATCAAGAATTACAAACCGGACTACTTTATCGTCGGCGTGACGGTGACGACGATTTTTGAGACGGCCTGGGCGTTGCGGGGGCTGGAAACGATGCTGATGGATCTGGTGGTCAACCCCGATCTAGCCAAAGCCATCCTCGACATTCCCTACCGGTATCACCTGACGGCGGCGAAGAAGCTGGTCGAGATGGGCGTGGACGCGATCTGGGTTGGCGACGACATCGGTGCGCAGAACGCGATGGCCATCTCGCCGGAATTATGGCGCAAGATTTTCAAACCGATGTGGGCCGAATTCTTCAGCGAGTTGAAACGCACGAACCCGCGCCTGAAGATCATCTATCACTCCGATGGCGTTATTGACCCGATCATCCCGGACATGATCGAAGTTGGCCTCGATGTCCTCAACCCCATCCAGCCGGCGTGCATGGACCCGGCGGCGCTGAAAAGACAGTGGGGGGACAAGTTGTGCTTTTGGGGATCCATAGACGAACAGCACACCTTGCCGTTCGGCAAACCCGACGATGTGCGCCGGGAGGTGCTCACACGCCTCGACACCATCGGCAAAGGTGGCGGCCTGATCATCGGACCGACGCATCATGTGCAGCTCGACACGCCGCTGGAAAATTTCTGGGCGATGGTGGACAGCATCAAGGCGCAGCATGGCACGCGACGCGGTGCTTGAAACCGCCCCGGGAGGGTTAATCTTATGAAAATCATGAAACTGAATAGATATTGTGCATATCCGCTGACCTCCGCCCTGCTGACCACGGCGATTGCCTGGGCGCCTGGCCTGGCGGCCCCAGCTCCGGCACCGGCCGATTTCTGGGCCCGGGATAAGCCAGGTCGCATCACTCACGCCTGCACGGGGACGGAGCCGCTGGTGATGTGCCTGCAGGGGCGCAAGGTGGTCATGCAAGCTCAATCCGATCGCACCAACGGTTTCTCCTACACCGCCCGGTTCTTCAACCTGCTGAGGGATGTCGAAAAGAAGAAGGCCCTGTTCGTGGCCGGGCGCGAATCGAGTCCGGAGGTGCGCGTTAACGACCAGCCCTTGAAGAGCGAGTTCCCGTCATCGGTCACTTTCGACGGATTGCTGACCCTAACCTATCCCGTATCCGAGGGCGTGCTCGTTACTCGCACCGTCTATCCCTCGATGACCAAGGCCTTGGTGATTGAAGAGTGGCAGATTCGAAATGCCACTGGCAAACGAGTTGCCGTGACGGTTACGCCCGCTCGCAAGGTAAAGCCCGTGGGGGAGAATATTGCCATCGTCTGGAGCTGCCCGGGGATGAAAACCACTGAGGTGAAAGCCGGAGGCGTGTTGTCGCTCTCCACCTGCGTGCAGGCCAAGTTGACGGCTGAGCCTGACCTGGCCGTGAACGTGGCGGCAGAGCGGGGCGCGCGCCGGGCCATGGCCGAGGCGGCCTGGACCGGACCGGGGCGCCTGGAAACTCCCGAGCCAGCCCTGGATGTGGCATTCGCCTTGCAGAAACTCCATGTCTTGGAAACTCCGATCGAAACGATCAAGGGCGTCATCACCCACAACGGCAGCCTGACTTATTCACCCGGCGTCTGGGCCAACGATCCAGTGGAATACTCCAGCCCCGTGTTTCCCTTCTTTGGCGATGCTGTACTCAACCGCGCGAGCATGAACATGTATCGCGTATGGCAGGATTATTGCCAGGAGAAGGGCATCGTCCCCTTCCCGGGGTCGTTCGAAGGCCCCGGACTGAGACTCACCCAACGCGAACGCGGCGATGACGCGATGGTGCTCTACGGCTTGTCAAGATTCCTGTTATTTCAAGGCGACCGCGCCGCTGCCGAGGAACTCTGGCCATTGATCGAATTCAGCGCCGCCTCGGTCCTGCAGCACACGACTGCCGAGGGCATTATCGCCTCGGAGACCGACGAGATGGAAGGCCGCTACCCGACCGGAAAAGCCAACCTGAGCACGTCGTCGCTGGCTTACGGTGGCTACCGCCAGGCGGCCCGTTTGGCGCAGGCTTTGGGAAAGCCTGTGGCAGCGGAATTTGACCAGCACGCCGAGGCCCTGCGGAACGGTATTGAGGCGTATTTCGGCGCGGAGGTGGAGGGCTTCAAGACCTATCGGTATTATAAGGAAAACACAACCCTGCGCGGGTGGATCCTACTGCCTTTGGCGATGGGCATTACCGACCGGCAGGAGGTCACCGTGGCCGCGCTGATGTCAGACAATCTCTGGCCCCACCGGTTGGCAGGGGCCGACATCCTGGCGGAGTCCACCCGGCCGACCGAATGGGGTCGCGAGACCTACTACGCTCTGCGGGTGTTGTTCAAAGCCGGTCGCACGGAGGAAGCGCTGGACATTACCCGGCGCGTGGTGGAGGCGCAGATCTTCGGCAGCAAGGGGCCGTATCCCGACGAAGACGCGATAGACATGCTCTGCCCCGGCTCGCTTTATCCCCGCGTTTTCACCGAAGGCATGTTCGGCATTGTGCCCACCGGTCTCGACTCCTTTGAATGCACGCCTTGGCTGCCCAAGGCCTGGCCGCGGATGGCGCTGCGTGACCTGCGGGCTTTCGGCCGGGCTTGGGATTTGGTGGTGGAGCGCGCCGGCGATCAGCAGAAGGTCACGGTGCGCAGTGGAGGCAAGACGCTCATGACCGGTTTGGGGTTAGCCGGGAAGACTTATTCGCTGACCTTTCCCAATGTAAAGAAATGAAGATCAGATACATGATGAAAGCGAAAAAGCGGGTTGGATTTACCATCATGGCCGCGGACTGGCTGCTCGGCCTGCCAAGCATGGCGGTCGCCGGTCTGCCGGTCAAAGCGGCCGCCGCACCGCCGGATCTCACCCAGGGCGGGAAACCGGACAATAAACACCTCTGGACGCCGAGTGCCACCGGCGCGCGGGGCTGGGTGTGGAGCGGGTATGTGGCGGGAGGGACTGAGAACACCGACGCACGGCAAATCCTGGTCACCGAGGTGGCCAAGGGTTCCCCCGCCGATGGCGTGCTGCAGAACGGCGACGTGGTCACCGGTCTCAACGGCCAAGCCTTCGGCGGCAACGCGCGCATTCTATTTGCGCAGGCGGTCACGGAAGCCGAGACGGAAGCCAACGGCGGGGTGCCTAGGTTGATTCGCTGGCGCGCCGGCAAGACGGAGAACGTCCAGTTGAAGCTGCAAGTGCTCCGGGCCTACGCACCGACGGCTCCCTACGCTTGTGCCAAATCCAAGCGTATCTCTCCTGCGGAGCGTCAAAGCAAATTCAGTTCAGTACCCTGCCCCGGTGGGGGCAGCCGGAATCTGGAAAACCCTGGAACATAGACATGACTAGAAATCAATTCTCCCTTATTCGCGGGGTGGGCAACCTTTTGGGTGCCACGCCACGGCAGCAAATCCCTGGCAGTCCGTGCAAGACGGTCGCGCTGGCAGCCCTGGCAACCTCACTGCTCTTCGTCTCGTGCAACAGTCCCGGCAGCAGCCAGAAGACCGCAGCTCCCGACTCAGCGGAAGCTCTCTACCACAGCCTGGCGAGGACGCCGCCAATGGGGTGGAATAGTTGGAACGTCTTCCAGGGAAGGATTGATGAAGAGAAGATTCGAGGCATCGCCGATGGCCTAGTCGCCTCCGGAATGCGCGACGCCGGTTATGAATACCTGGTCCTCGATGACGGGTGGATGGCCAGCCAGCGCGACGCCTTCGGCAACTTAGTCGCCGACCCGGCGAAGTTTCCCTCCGGCATGAAAGCCCTCGCCGATTATGTCCATTCCAAGGGGCTCAAGTTCGGCATCTACCAGGATCGCGGCCACTCCACCTGCATGAAGCTGCCCGGCAGTTTCCAGCACGAGCAACAGGACATGGACCTCTTCGCCGCGTGGGGCGTTGACTATCTCAAACTCGATAGCTGCTACGCGGAGATCAATGGCCGGCTCAGCACCGCTGATTACGCCGTCTATAGGGACTGCATCATCAAAACGGGCCGGCCCATGATCCTCAGCATGGCCAACTACACCGATCCTTCCTGGGCTTGGGGCGGCGGCCAGATCGGCCACCTCTGGCGGACCTCCTACGACATTGGGCCTGGCATGGGGTCCGTCTATTACTGCGCCGACACCACCGCCGGAGATATCGTCATTCATCCCGCGTTCAACGGACTGTGGCAGTTTGCCGGCCCGGGACGCTGGAACGACCCCGATATGCTCGAGGTCGGAAACCTCAAATCGGACCGTGAAGATCGAACCCACTTCGCCCTCTGGTGCATTCTCGCTGCCCCGCTCATGGCCGGGAACGACTTGAGATCTATGACTGCTTCCGTCCGCGATGTCTTTACCGCCGCCGAAGTCATCAAGATTGACCAGGATCCCCGGGGCGTGCAGGGCTGCAAAGTCTACGACGATGGCGACCACGAAGTCTACAACAAGCCTCTGTCGGATGGCACAACCGCCGTTCTCCTGCTCAACAAGGGCGCCAACGACTCCGATCTTACCGTCTCCTGGGATCAGATCGGCCTCAAGGGTCCTCAGAAAGTAAGGGATCTCTGGCAGTGCAAGGATCTCGGCATCTACACTAATCAGTTCACCGCCAAGGCTCTCCCCCAGCACGACCACCGATTGCTCAAGATCGGCACTCCGGTCCGGCCGCCGCTGCCGCTGCCCAAGGCTGTGGCCCCGGTGAAATACATGGTCACCCGCGAGGGCAAAACCTATCTCTCCGATCTCTATTACGTCTGGCGCTCCGGCGAGGCCGCCCCCCGATACAACAGCAACTCCGAGGGCCAGCCCATTGTCATCGGCGGGACTCCTTACCAGCGGGGTTTCGGTTTCAAAGGCCGTTGCCAGGCCATGTTCAAGCTGAATGGCAAAGCCCATCGCTTCAGGGCCGTTATCGGCCTCGACGCGGCCTGCCAGAGCGACGATTCGTGCCGGTTCAAGGTCCGCAACCTTGACCCCATCGGTCCGACCTCCTTGCTCTACGACAGCGGGAAAATGACCCCGGACACGGCGCCTAGCGCCGTTGATGTTGACGTCAGCGGGGTGGACTGCCTGATCCTGGAATGTGAGAGCAAGAAAGCCCTTGCCAATTGGGCCGAAGCCTATGTTGTCGTCGATTGACGAGCACCCGTTCAGCAGCCGGCCGGAGACCATTAGCCGGCCGAAGCTTGCGTTCCTGCTCGTCGTCGGTTGTTGACCGCGCCATGTTCACGGCTACAGAAATAGAAACAAATTAGTTACCGGAGATTCCTTATGTTGAAAAGCAAATCACTCGTCCTGTTCACTTCCTGCCTGACCTTCGGGTTGGTCTTGCCCCCGGCACCCGTGCTCGGCGCTACCAACCAAATCGAACCAGGTGAGATGGCTGGATACCTGCTCGTCCCCAACGAGAAAGTTCCGAAGACGTATAACGCCGGGTTCTCCTTGTATGTGGCAGCGTGGCCTTTGTTGAAGGAGTATCCGGGGAATCGTTTCCAAACGGGCCTGTTCGGCACCTGGATGCACGCTCAGTATGACGGTCCAGATCCGAAGAATCTCTACTCCGACATCGAGGGCGGCCTGGGTTGGTGGCGCGACACGCGGTTTGCCACGGAAACGCCCAAGTTCATTATGGGCGGAGTGGCTCTGAATTTCGTCGCCTGGGCCAACGGACCCGGGGCCGGGCAAGGCAGGGATTGGAATAGGCCGGCAGGTAAGTACGGCGCGGCGCAACTCAGCCCCTGGGTGCTGTGGCCCCCCGATGGCCTGAACCTCAAACAGGGCACCTGCGGGCAGCTCTTCGGCTACGGCTACCTGCCGCTGCCGCTGACCAAGGCCAAAACCACCACCGCCGGGAAGGACGTTCCCACCGGGGATAACTGCTGGACCTTGTTTCTGAACACGGGGAATTTCAAAGGCCCGGTGGCGTTCTTCACCCCCTATTTCTTCTCCCGCGCCTCGGTGGACGATCCGAAACTGGCCGGCCTGTTCCTGGATACACGCCCATCCGAGCCCAACCGGGCTTTGCAGATGGAAACCCAGTATGTCCCCAGCGTCCAGGCCACGGACGACCAGGGCGAGACCTACGCCCGGATAGCCCACACTTCTTTCCCCCGCGGGCCGGAGGGCGATTCGACGCTGGTGCACCGCATCACCTCTTACAACCGGAAGGCGCTCTGGGATTCCGTGAAGGCCTGGTTTGAAGGCGGGCCCGAGGCTAGCGGCAGGATTGACGCCCAGGAGGCCGTGGTCCACTCCTTCACCGGAGGTGGCGGCGCAACCTGGAGAATATATGCAGGAACAGACGCCAAAGAGCAAAGGGCGCCGGTGGCCTGGAGATCTTTTGCGACTCCCACCGCGCCGCAGCCCGATACCTTCGCTTACAAGTGGAGTTCCCCGCTGGTGGTGAAAGACGATTCCAAAGACGGCTCGCTGGTGACACTCCCCGAATACTACCACCAGGTGAAGGGTGCTAATAACAAACCGGAGTGGGTTCCGGTGCGAGTCGAAGAAGTTCCGGCCGCAACGGGCCTGGCCAAGGCGGCCTTTGAGCGGCCCAGCGAGCGCTCCGAACCCTACGTCACGCCCGATGATGCCAATAGTTGCTGGAAGAAGCCGGGTCCCGTGGCTGGACCTTTCCAGGCCCATGTGGGGGACGGCACCGTAGTGACCTACTACTGGTATCGCTTCGCCGATCAACCCGCACTGCTCAACGCTGATTTAACCGATCAGGAACGGGAGGCCTTTCAAGCGCGGGTGGAAAGACTCCACCGGAACTGGAAGAAAGATAGGGACTACCTGCCGCCACCGACGGTTGGCAAACTGGCGGACATTGACCCGGCCTTGATTGTAACCCCGCCGGCGGGCCTGGAGGCGGGCTATGTCCCCATCGCCACCCGACAAGCAGCGAAAGAATAAACCAGCCGAACGCGAGCTGAACTATGCAACACACACTTCAACTCATTCCCGTATTCCTTCTGGCCACGTTGCCCGCAGTCGCCTGTGCCACGGCGGCCACGAAGCCGCTCAAAGTCTTCATGCTCGCCGGGCAGTCGAACATGGAAGGACCGGCGAGCATCGAGACCTTTGACTACATCGGCGACGATCCGGCGACCGCGCCGATGCTCAAAATGATGAGGGGTGCCGACGGGAAGCCGGCGGTGTGCAATGGCGCGTTGATTTCGTATCTGACCGGAGCCAACGAGAAGAACTTCGAACTTAATGGCAAACTGACGGCAGGCTATGGGTCGAGGTGGGAGCTGGACCCCACCAGGCCCGGCGACAGAATCGGGCCGGAGTTCACCTTTGGCCTCACCATGGATGCGGCGCTGGATGAGCCGGTGCTCATCATCAAGGCGGTGTGGGGCGGCAAGAGCCTGCACACGGGCGGGCGATGCGACTGGCCAATCATGCCAAACCGAATGTGTATGATTTTCCGGTGCTTTGCGGCTGGGCCGTCGGCGCGCTCAGCGGGCTTCCCGATGTGAACAATTCCAGGAAACTGGTGGGGGAACTGGAGGCTGCAAAGAAGGCGGGCGTGACCAAGTACACCAAGGTGGCCATTCGGCTCGAGCCGGATTCGTATTGTTACGGGAATGGGAACACGGAGCAGGGCTGGTGGACACGCAGCGCAATTGGGGCGATTCGAACGAATTCGTTCCGGGTATGGTCACGATCGGCGGATTGCGCTGGTACAAGAATCGCACCGTGTTCAATTATTATCCCGACAGCAAGACGATACATAATTGTTCGAAGGAGATTCGGCAGTCCATGGTGACGATGGTGTATCTGAGCAGTGGGCGCATTGAACTGGCCACGTCGTTCACATTGTTCACGCCGGAGATCGTTCACGATTTTACGCGCATTTATCCGGCCTATCGCGAGCCTTTCACAGCCCGGCCGCTGGACGCCTTCACAGCCGTGGCGGATCCCCGGGTGTACGACCTGGAGTTGACGCCGGAGTGGCATCAAGTGGCGCTGTTCAACAGCGGCACCAAGAGCGACAAGGTGGTGGTGCCGTTGAGTGGCGACCGGGCGACCACGGGCGCGATCGGGCTGGACGCGGCCGCCAGCTACTATGTTTACGATTTCTGGAACGATTCGCTGGTGGGCAAGTTCCCCGGGGCGGCACAGGTGGAGAAGATGCTAGAGCCTTCCGCCTGCGCAATGCTCTCGGTCCGCAAAGCGCAGCCGAATCCGCAAGTGCTGTCCACCAGCCGCCACGTCTTGCAGGGCTGGGTGGATCTGTCCAACGTGAAATGGGACGCCGCGACCAGGCAACTCAGCGGCGTCGCCAAGGTGATTGGCGGCGAACCGTTCCGGATCGTGCTGGCCTGCAACGGATTCAAAACTGCTGGCGCCAACACTGCGACTTGCCAGGCGCATCTGGAAACGCACCAAAGCGGCGCCGAGTGCGCGACGCTGGTGCTTGAGAACAACAGCACGAGCGACGCGACCTGGAGCGTGAAATTCGATGAAAAGACTCGTGTTGATTCCCCACCTTGAACGTGAAGAAAGGAACCCCATGAGAAACATCGTACAGAGTATGAAGTGCGGGATGATTGCAGCGATTCTCGGCCTAATGCCGGGGATCGCCAGCCAGGCGGTAGCCAAGCCGCTGAAGGTATTCATCCTGGCCGGGCAGTCAAACATGGAGGGGCCGGCACATATCAGGACGATCGAAGGCATCGGCGATGATCCAGTCACAGCACCCATGCTCAAGGACATGCTTGGCCCAGATGGGAAGCCGGTCGTCTGCCCAAACGTATGGCTTTCGTATCTGACCGGTGAGGGCGACAACAACGCGGTCGAGACCACCGGCAGGATGACGGCAGGCTACGGATCCATGTGGGGCATGGACCACAGCAAGCCCGGCGACAAGATAGGACCGGAATTCACCTTCGGCATCTACATGAGCAAGGCGGTCAAGGAACCGATCCTGATCATTAAAACCGCCTGGGGCGGCAAGAGCCTACACACGGATTTCCGTCCGCCCAGCGCCGGACCCCAGCCGTTGAATGACTTTATCAAGGCAAAGATTAAAGAGCGAGGCGGTGACATTGAAAAGGCTCAACAAGATGAAGATAAACGTCTGGGCGTGTTTTACCGCTGTATGATCGAACATGTGCGGAAGGTGTTGGGTGATATCCAGCGGGTGGTTCCGGGGTACGATCCGAAGCAGGGCTACGAGCTTGCTGGCTTCGTTTGGTTCCAGGCGTGGAACGATTGGTGCGACTCGTGGTGGTATCCAGCCGAGTGGGGCGATAATCGATTCGACGAGTACGGGCGACTGATGGCCATATTCATCCGCGATGTCCGCAAGGATCTGTCGGCTCCGAAGATGCCCTTCGTGATTGGCGTCGCCGGATTCGAAGGGCTCAAAGCCGGGAAGGACATGCAGTCCTTTCGCAAGGCCATGGCCTCGCCGTCCTTGCTTCCCGAATTCAAAGGAAACGTCTTCGCCGTCCAGACGGCGCCGTTTTGGGATGACGAATTGGCAACGCTGCAGGCGAGGGTAGATAAATGCTGGCCGAAGGTGGATGCGAAGGTCAGGGAGGAAAGGGACGAATCGTGGGAGAACAAGATGAAGCACATGTCGGAGAATTTCACGCCGGAAGAATGGAAATACTACCAACGCAACGGATCGAACGCCGGGTATCACTATTTAGGGTGTGCCAAGACCTTCGCCCTCATGGGCAAGGCCTTTGCCGAGGCGATGGCGAATCTCCAGAAGACCCAAGCACAGAAGAACCCATGAAACATTCCAAGAAGCGTGTGATGAGGGTCGTTAGCGCCCTTTGTTTGCTCATCGGATGCGCCGGTTCATTGCATGCCGCCACGCAGACCATCGAAAACAAGGTGCTCTCGGTCATGTTTGACGATGCTTCGGGAACATTCACCGTCGCCGAGAAGACAACAGGGAAAACTTTCCTAACGGACGGCAGGCTGGAAAGCGGTGGCGGAAAGGCTGCGGTCATGCCGATCAAGGACAAGACCTTCGGCGAGGGCCGGGCGATTGAGATCATCTCTCCTAACGGAAATAGGGGCAGAATCACGCTTTGTTCAAGCCTGCCCTTCGTGCTGTTCAGCGGCAGCCTGCACAATGGCTCCACCG
>Ga0118677_10009384_pt1 | contig 15301 bp, 15 predicted proteins | sample AliMusrvi5mmetaG_FD_86154 | JGI IMG/M metagenome (GOLD analysis project Ga0118677, IMG submission 86154)
GGCCGCCGGTCAGCTTACGGCCGAACAAGCGTGCCGGAATGACGCGTGTGTCGTTCATAATCAGCAGATCACCCGGTCGCAGGTGAGTCTGGAGGTTGGCAAACCGGTCTTCAGCAACACTCCCCGTTGAACGGTCAAGCAGCATCAGGCGCGAGCCGTCCCGCGTTTCCGCCGGATGCCGGGCGATCAATTCTTCAGGTAAATGGAACGTAAAATCAGAAACGAGCATTAAATTCCTGCATCAATTAACGGTCAACGAATATCAGAGAGCTTTTTCAATTCTGTGCCGGGGTAGTAGTACGAAAGAATTTCCCGGCTGTCAAAGCCATCCAGTGCGCGCTGTTTTGCGCCCCATTGACACAGCCCGACGCCATGTCCGTTTCCGCTACCGGAAAAGCTGAGTTCATTATTCATATTCTTCACAATAAATCGGGTACTCTTGATTACACCGTAACCGACCGCCTTGCGAAACTGCTCACCGGTGATGGTAACATCCCCCCTCGGTGTCAGCAGAACAATATTTTTCAAGCGGCCCCGCGAATTAAACGGTCCCGGCTTGATATCAGTCAAACCGGACACTTTATACCCGGCACCCCGCAACCGCTCCTCAAGTACTTTGAGAGGCAGCTTGTATTCCCATCCCGTCGCCGCCGGAGAAGTCAGGCAGTATTGGCACTCAACGCCTTTAAGATACGGCATTGCCGTACCCCAGACATTTTCGGAAGCTTCCGTCCGGCCACCGCAACTGGAATGATAAAAGGCCTGAATAATGGCACCGCCATACGTCAGCACCGTTCCTTCCGTCTCGGTAACCGCCCGACGAGCCCTGCTGTCTTCAATCAGGCAACCGTCATATACCTGATCAATAACCGAAGACTCCATGTGATACGGTGAAGCCAGGCGGGCCGTTTTCCTGTTCAACGCATACGTCCTGGCAATAATTGCCTGGGCTTTTACCGCCTCAATGGGCCATGCGGAAGATATCTCGCAATTGATCAAACCAACCAGATATTCTTCCAGGGGCAACTGGTTTACCACCAGAATCCCGTTATCCGCGACTGATAATTCGGCAAGCCCCCGATACGGCTTATTATTCACATAGACCGCTGCAGAGGCAGAGAAAAGAAGTCGGCGAAATCGCTTCCCCTCGACCTGCAGCCCGCCGTTTGCCACCTTGATTACGGCAGGAAGAGCCAGCGCAACGGGAGTACCCGTTTCACTTGTGACAAGGAGCCCCTCACCAGATACCGTCACTTCGGAAGCCGATTTGACTATGGCAATCCTGATAGTCTCATCAAGAACTGCTGCGTGAATTCCGCTCTGCACAGGCCACGACAAAACAGTCATTACCAGCATGAGAAGAATAAGTATGCGTGTACGATTCTTTGGATGCAAAACCTGACGATAGAAACACATAATACCGTACCGTGTCAATTTTTTTGATTACTAATTTATTAGAACTTTTTACCGACAAACATCGCTATTGCACAATCAAGCCACTGTACTGTATGTTTAGCAGATAATTCCTTAGAGTACTAATATTTATATAAATGTGATTTTGCCTTTTGAGCAAACTACTCCACACGATTTGATGGAACATGAACTTCATGGTGAAACAACTTCTCTCCATCCGCAATCTGCAGGTCTCCTTTCCAACTGAAACAGGAACCTTTCAAGCTGTACGCGGGATATCGCTTCATCTTGAAGCCGGCTCGGTGCTGGCCCTTGTCGGCGAATCAGGATCCGGCAAGACCATGACGGCACTCGCCATCATGCGTCTGATTCCGGAGCCCGGCTGTATCAGCTCAGGTGAAGTCATTTTTGAAGGACAGAACCTGGTGTCACTCCCGGATGAGGCTCTGCGCAAAATCCGGGGGCAGAGAATAGCGATGATTTTCCAGGACCCGATGACCTCCCTCAATCCGGTCATGCGCATTGCTGATCAGCTTTGCGAACCGTTGGTCCTTCACATGAAACTGTCTCAAAAAGCTGCCTGGGACCGGGCAATTGAGCTGTTGACCACTGTCGGCATCTCCTCGGCAAGCGACCGGATGCGCGATTATCCGCACCAACTGAGCGGTGGCATGAGACAACGGGTCATGATTGCCATGGCGATGGCGTGTCAGCCAACCCTTTTGATTGCCGATGAGCCCACAACGGCCCTCGATGTTACGATACAGGCCCAGATTCTGGAACTGCTTGATACCCAACGCAAATCAAGCGGTCTGTCAATTTTGCTTATCACCCATGACCTGGGAATTGTCGCTGAACGGGCCGATCATACTGCGGTCATGTATGCCGGCCAGGTTGTTGAATCCGCACCAACCGCTGAGTTGTTGTCAGTGCCTCGTCACCCGTACACCACGGCACTTCTCGCGTCCCTCCCGCAATACGCCGAACCGGGCGGCCCGCTTCCCACGCTACAGGGGCAGCTTACCATCAAGAGCGCATCCGGCTGTTATTGCAGTTTTTCAGACCGTTGTCCGCTTGCCGAGACAAAATGCCGGACAGAAGAACAGGAATTGTGCGAAATTTCTCCTTCACATCTACTTCGCTGCTGGAAATGCTCATGAACGAAACGTCCCTGCTCAGCTCTACCGATTTGCACAAAACATTCAAGGTCTCCAGCCATGGGCGCTCCCCCGGCGTTCTCACCGCTCTCGACGGAGTTTCCCTGCATCTGAGCGCCGGTGAAACGCTTGGCATTGCCGGTGAGTCCGGCTGCGGTAAATCGACCCTCGCAAAAATCATGGCCGGACTTATGAGCCCCGACTCCGGATGCGTGTGCTACAAAGGCACCGAACTCTCCGGGCTTGACCGGGACAACAGCACCGCGTTTCGTCGAAAAACCCAGATGATCTTCCAAGACCCCTTCTCATCACTCAACCCGCGCATGCGCGTGGGTGACAGCATAGCTGAGCCGCTCAAGATAGCCGGAGTCCCGGTTGCGAAACAAAGAACTGAGCTCGCACGTCTTATGGCAGCAGTCGGGCTGCCCAGCGGAGCCATCAACCGATTCCCGGATGAGTTTTCCGGAGGTCAGCGACAGCGCATCGGCATTGCCCGGGCCCTGGCTGCTTCTCCGGAAATCCTGATTGCGGATGAGCCGGTGTCATCTCTTGACATTTCGATTCAGGCCCAGATTATCAACATCCTGCTGCAGATGAAGACCGACTTTACGTTGTCCATGATGATTGTCTCCCATAACCTGCTCGTTCTCCGCCATATATGTGACCGGATTATTATCATGTATCTGGGGGTAATTGTAGAATCCGGTCCCGCCTCAGAATTGTTTAGTCATTGCCGACACCCCTATACCGAAGCCCTTATCGCGGCTATTCCCGGTTTTCACACATCCCCCGCAGCCAAAAAAGAGCTGTTGCGGGATGACCTGCCATCCGCCCTGTCAATTCCGGCAGGGTGCCGGTTTCATCCTCGCTGTCGACATGCGGTTGAAATCTGCCGCCACGAAGTTCCAATCCTGCAGGAATATGCAAGCGGCCATTCAGCTGCCTGCCATTTAAGCAAAACTCTTTACAATTAAATAAAACTTATTTTAACCGATAAAATAAAATTATATTAAATAATGTACTTTTATATTGACGAACTCTATTTCTATATATATGATAATAAAAAAATAATAATGGAGCAACAATTATGGCCTTCGACAAAGAAAAGTTATTTGCTTCAGAGTCAGAAGTATTAAAGGTTCTAGGTCACCCAATCCGCCTTAAGATTGTTGCCGGGCTCTGCACGTACGAGTGCAATGTCAAGCATATCTGGGAGTGTCTTGGACTGCCGCAGGCAACAGTTTCCCAGCATTTGGCCCTGCTCAAGAACAAAGGGATAATTGACGGCAAGCGGGACGGCGTGGAGGTTCACTACAGCGTTGTCAATGCTTTGGCGAAAAAAATTATTAACTCGTTATAGCCAAAACAAGTGATCCTGAAAGCAGCAAATCCCCTGGTTACATCCGGGCGGTTTCTGCGGTAAGATAGAGAACTTTGTATGTGGCAGGTATCCTGTCGTTCACCCCGTAGCGTTTCTGGTAAAGCCGAGACGCTTCCTGCAGAACCCCTCTCCACCCCAAACCTTTAACTGCCCCGCCCGACACCGTGCCGGCGCCAATATTTTTAATTGATCGCAATAAAGAATGCAGATCGTCATACCAGTCGATCTCAGTTTCAACAGTTACGACCGCCCGCTCAAACTCCATCGTATCAAGAATTGATTTCACATCATCTGCTGACCAGAAACGGTGCAATCGGGACTCTCCTGAGCCGCTGCCAGCGCCAAACCGGGCAGTCGCATCCCGAAAACAGTGCTGCATCTCACCCAACGTGCCATCGCAGAAAAATGCCAGGCTAATACTTCCACCCTGCCGGACAACCCGGCGCATTTCACTCAATGCGGCCGAAAGGTTTTCTACCCATTGCAGCGCCGAAGCCGAAACGACGAGATCAAACATATCATTTTTGAACGGGAGAGATTCGGCGTCTCCGGTAACTATATGGCATGTTTTTCCCAGCTTCTGTCGAGCACGCAGACACATTTCGGGCGCAATGTCGATGCCGGTCAACCGGGCCGCAGGATATAGTGCGGTAAACTTTTCCAGCAAAGCTCCCGTTCCGGTGCCGACGTCAAGAATATCTGCCGGCGTCGCACCGAGATGCAACCTCACTGAATTCGCCAGTTGCGACACCACCCGCTTCTGGACACGAATATTCTGATCATACTCGCCGGCTTTTTGATGAAATGCGGCGGCAATCCTGCTGGTATCAAGCATTTTATGCACAAACGCTCCTTGTGAATCTGATTAGTTCTTCATTGAATCGGACATGGTATGTCAAAAAAGGCATATGCCCGCAGCGGGAAAATATACTATGGTCAGCACCGGAAATGTGTGAGGTCAGATAATCCGAAGCCTGAGGCATACAGATACGATCCTGATCGCCATTCATGATTACTGTCGGGACCGTAATTGAGGCCAACTGAGGTCGCAGATCGGTCCGGGCAAGAGAATCAAGCGCATCGAGCGCAGCAACGGTTTCAGGATCAGGTATCGATGCGAGCAGTTGTGCAATATCTGACGCAGATGGGTGGCCGTCAAGTTCATTATCCGCAAACAACCGGGTGTGAAAACCTTCCAGTGCCCGGCTGATATTGCGCTGTACCTTAAGCCGCATCCCGCTGACCTCCTTACTGGAGAGTCCATACAGAAAATCTTCCGAGGCCGTGAAACTGGGCGTTGCCGAAACCAGCACCAGTCCGGCCAGCCTGTCGGCCAGCCCGGCACATGCCTTCAGCGCAATTTGCCCCCCCAGCGACCAGCCGACGAGGACAATTTTAGAAAGTTTCAGATGGTCCAGCAGATCGGCAAGATCAGAAGCAAAGCCGTCAAAATCCATATAACCCGAAAGTTCTTTTGAGCGGCCGTGTCCACGCAGGTCCGGCGTCAAGATTCGCAGTGAGCCAGCAAGCCCTGTCCGCTGATATTTCCAGACAGCAGAAGACATACACCAGCCATGCAGCATCACGACCGGAAACCCTGCCCCGTCATCTTCATACCACAACCGTTCACCCCTGCGGTTCTCATACCACGGCATCACAGGACCTCAAGACGCCGACCAATGGCGGTGATACACTCAGCTGCGGCGGCCAGGTCGGAGTTTTCATGGGTGGCCATCAGCGTAAAGCGGAGTCGGCTCGTACCAACCGGAACCGTCGGAGGCCGAATCCCCTGGGCAAAGAACCCTTCTGCCAACAGCGCATCGGAAAACTGCATCGTCGTAACAGCAGATCCGATGACAATTGGAACTATCTGGGTCGTGCCCTCCGGAATCGTGAACCCGGCATCACGCAGACTATTCCTGAAGAAGCGCGTATTGGCGGAGAGCGCACTCCTCAGGGCATCCCCTTCACCACTCTGGACAAGTTCAAGCGCCGCTAAAGAGGCGGCCAGCACGGAAGGAGGCAAGGAGGTAGAAAATATAAAGCTGCGTGCACGATTAATCAGCAGTTCGCGAAGTTCCTTAGACACCGCAGCATAGGCACCAAAACTTCCCAGCGCTTTGCCAAATGTCCCCATCAAAATATCAACATCATCACTAACGCCCAGCAGCTCTGCACTCCCCCGCCCCTGTTCTCCCAGCACTCCGCTGCCATGGGCATCATCCACCATAAGGAGCGCTCCGTATGCCCGCTTAAGCTCGACCAGTTCAGCCAGCGGCGCAATGTCACCATCCATACTGAAAACGCCGTCAGAGACAATCAGACAGCGCCCTTTGGCATGATTTTCCATTAATTTGGCCAGCGCATGATAATCGTTATGAGGATACCGTACCAGCCGCGCCCCGGACAGCAAGATACCATCAATAATGCTGGCATGATTAAGGCGGTCGGAAAAGACCACATCACCCCGCCCAACCAGAGCCGGAATAATACCGGTATTGGCCGCATGGCCACTGTTGAACAGCAGCGCCGCTTCGCGATGCTTAAACGCGGCAACAGCGTTCTCCAACTGTTCGTGCAGTTCCATTGTTCCTGACACCAGCCGGGAAGCTCCGCTTGATGTGCCATACTGCTCAATTGCCGCTATCGAAGCGGCGGCTAACATCGGATGGTCTGCCAAACCGAGATAATTATTTGAGCAGAGCAGCAGTACATCGCGACCGCCGCATGAAACGCGGGCCGATTGGCGCCCGCCGATCAGCCGGGTACTACGCAGCAGCCCGTGATTTCTAATTTCATCAAGTTCGTCCTGTATTGATCTGGTCATATCAGCCCCTGAATTGTTAACCGACATAGTATATCAAGGTTGACAATGTGTCAAAAAAAAGTCATGTACATACATTATATAGCAATAAAGGCGGGATGCCTGACGTTTCAACACCCATAACTTTTTGAAATCAGACATGTTTATCCTCTGATTATCAATCGAGGTCAGTTGACGGCTATACGGCAATAAGACAACAGTATTTATTGCCTTCGACGTATCTTGATGGTACCATAACCGCCAATAATCTGCCGACCTCCGCTGAATTTTTTGGCACTTATCTTGCTTTACTCTCAGGATTCCAACTCGACAACTCCGTAAATGTTCTAAATCACAACAATACAAATAAGCATTTGCTTATTTTTTGCACAACACTGACTAAAAAGGAGGCAGTACACATGGAGATTTTTGGCAAGAACGTATTCAACCAAACAGTTATGAAAGAAAGGCTACCAAAGGGTGTTTTCAAAAACCTGAAAAAAACCATTGATGAAGGTCTGCCGTTGGACCCTACAATTGCTGATGTTGTCGCTACTGCAATGAAAGAGTGGGCTGTTGAAAGAGGTGCGACACATTTTACCCACTGGTTCCAGCCGATGACCGGCATAACTGCCGAAAAACATGATTCATTCCTTTCTCCGACCGACAATGGCGCTCTTATGGAATTCTCCGGAAAAGAGCTGGTCAAGGGCGAGCCGGATGCCTCCTCGTTCCCCAGTGGCGGCCTGAGAGCGACCTTTGAAGCCAGGGGCTACACAGCCTGGGACTGCACCTCACCAGCATTTCTGAGAGAAGAAGCTGATGTCATAACACTCTGCATCCCCACCGCCTTCTGTTCGTACACCGGCGAAGCACTGGACAAAAAAACACCGCTGCTCCGTTCCATGGAAGCGCTTTCTACACAGGCTGTGCGTATCCTTAACCTGTTCGGCAATAAAACTGCCACCAGGGTTACATCAACTGTCGGAGCTGAGCAGGAATACTTCCTCGTGGACAAGTCTTTCTTCCTGAAAAGACCCGACCTGATGATGGCAGGCAGAACACTCTTCGGAGCCATGCCCTCAAAAGGTCAGGAACTGGAAGATCACTATTTCGGCACTATCAAGGAACGAGTGCTGTCATACATGAAAGAAGTAAATGAAGAGCTCTGGAAACTGGGCGTTACCGCAAAAACCCAGCACAATGAAGTCGCACCGGGACAATTTGAACTCGCCCCGATTTTTGAGAATACAAACATTGCCACTGACCACAATCAGATGGTTATGGATGTTCTGAAGCGGGTCGCCATCAGACATGACCTGATCTGCCTGCTCCACGAAAAACCATTTGCCGGGGTAAACGGTTCCGGCAAGCACAACAACTGGTCCATGAGCTCAAATGACGGGCAGAACCTGCTTGAACCAGGCCATACCCCCCATGAAAACGCCCAGTTCCTGACGTTTTTGATGGCAACGATCAAAGCTGTGGATACCTATGCAGGACTATTGCGCTGCTCGTGCGCCAACGCAGGCAATGACCACCGCCTGGGTGCCAATGAGGCACCCCCGGCAATCATTTCGATTTTCCTTGGCGATCAGCTTGCTGATATCCTCGACCAGATCGTAGCAGGCAAAACAAAAACATCTTCGGCCAATGCTGATATGAAAATCGGCGTCACCACACTTCCCGCACTGCCCAAGGACGCCACCGACAGAAACAGAACATCACCGTTCGCCTTTACCGGCAACAAGTTTGAATTCAGGATGCTCGGTTCATCTTTCTCCATCTCAGGTCCCAACATCATCATCAACACAATTATTGCCGATGCGCTGAAGGGATTTGCCGATAAACTTGAAAAATCGAAAAACTTTTCAGCTGACCTTGAAAAACTGCTGCAGGAAACCGCCAAAAAGCATAAACGCGTTGTCTTTAACGGCAATAACTACTCCGACGAGTGGGTCAAGGAAGCCAAAAAACGCGGCCTGCTGAATATTCCAAACACTCCTAAGGCGCTTAAGGAACTGGTATCAAAAGAAGCGGTTGAGTTGTTTGTTGCCCACAAGGTCTTTAGCGAAAAAGAAGTTCATTCACGCTATGAAATCATGCTCGAACAGTACGTGAAGGCCTTGAATATCGAGGCCCTGACCATGATTGATATGGCCAACCACAGCATTATCCCTACTGCCATAGAATACGCTACCTCGGTAGCATCATCTATCAGTGCCATATCAGCCGTATCCGGCAAGCTGAATGTCTCTACGCAGAAGGAATTGCTGGAAGAACTCTCCGGCAAACTTGCCTCTATGAGCGGCAATGTCAAAGCACTGGAGAAAGCCCTTGAAGCCTCATCGAACATTGCTGATCTTGAAAAACAGGCCGCTGCGTTCAGGGAAAAGGTGTTTACGAAAATGCTTGATCTGCGTGCCGATGGTGATGCACTGGAAAAAATAATTGCTGCCAAATACTGGCCGCTGCCAACTTATGGGGAAATGCTTTTCATTCTGTAATCCCCAATTATTATCTGTTTGCTAAAAAAGGAGCCTCTTGACGGAGGCTCCTTTTTTAGTCCGTACATCTGTAATTACAGCACAATGTTGCGATAGTGAGTGCTAAGATTGGGATTTCAAAGTACTGCCTACAACAGCTTACCCCTACCGGATGTTAGGACGCAAAAAAGGCGGGATCGCTCCCGCCTTTCGATGCTACAGTCAACCATAATCGATTAAATGTCGTAATACAGCTCAAACTCAAGAGGAACCGGACGCATACGCACAGGGTTTACCTCTGCTTCGGTTTTGTACTCAATCCATTTTTCGATTACGTCAGGGGTAAATACATCACCCTTAAGCAAGAATTCATAGTCGTCTTTAAGGCAATTAAGAGCTTCTTCAAGGCTGCCCGGAGCAGACGGGATGTCTTTCAGCTCTTCAGGAGACAGACCGTAGATATCTTTATCCAGCGGCTGACCCGGATCAATTTTGTTTTCAATTCCGTCAAGACCGGCCATCAGCATTGCGGCAAAGGCAAGGTAGCCATTGCAGGATGGGTCCGGTGTACGGTATTCGATACGTTTTGATTTGGGGTTATTGGAGAACATCGGAATACGAAGTGCTGCGGAACGGTTACGGGCAGAGTATGCCATGTTAACCGGCGCTTCAAAACCGGGCACCAAACGCTTGTAGGAGTTGGTGGTCGGGTTGGTAAATGCGCAGAGTGCCTTGGCATGCTTGATGATCCCGCCGATGTACCAGAGAGCCATCTGGGAAAGCCCGCCGTATTTGTCGCCGGCAAACAGGTTCTGTCCATCCTTCCAGATTGACTGGTGGCAGTGCATACCGGAACCGTTATCGCCGTAAAGCGGTTTAGGCATAAAGGTAACGGTTTTTCCGTTACGGTTGGCGACATTTTTTATGACATATTTGAACCACTGCAGATCATCGGCCATATCAACCAGTGAGTTGAAACGCATGTCGATTTCAGCCTGGCCACCGGTTGCAACTTCATGATGCTGGCATTCAACACGGATGCCGACATTCTGAAGCTCCTCAACCATTTCGTTGCGCAGATCATTCTGTGAATCGGCCGGCGAAACAGGGAAATAACCTTCCTTGTGGCGTGGCTTGTAGCCGAGGTTAGGAAATTCTTCACGACCTGTGTTCCATGCACCTTCTACAGAATCTACGGCATAGAAGGACTGATTGGAGCTGGAATCATAGCGTACGTCGTCAAAGATAAAAAATTCAGCTTCCGGTCCAAAGAAAGCGGTGTCGCCGATGCCGGTAGACTTAAGATATGATTCAGCCTTAAGTGCGATATTACGCGGGTCACGAGTATACCCTTCCTTGGTGATTGGATCAAAGATGTTGCAGATAAGCGAGAGCGTCGGAACCTTGACAAAAGGATCGATTTTTGCGGTCTTCGGATCAGGAACTATAATCATGTCCGAGGCGTGAATCGGCTGCCAGCCACGGATCGAAGAGCCGTCAAACCCCTGGCCCTCTTCAAAGGTATCTTCGCTAAACTCACTCATAGGTACGGAAAAATGCTGCCAGATACCAACAAAATCCATAAACTTGAAATCAACCATCTTCGCGCCATTTTCTTTGGCAAATTCAACTACTTGCTTTGGGGTCATCTGTTGCTCCTTTCAAGATATGTTTATACTACAGTGCATCTTCCCCGGTTTCACCCGTCCTGATGCGGATTACCTCTTCAACATTGGTAACAAATATTTTTCCGTCGCCAATGCGACCTGTTTTCGCCGATTTTTCAATAGCCTCTACCACTTGAGCAAGGATCGAATCGGCAACAATAATTTCCAGTTTGATTTTGGGGATGAAATCAACAACATATTCCGCCCCCCTATACAATTCTGTGTGACCTTTCTGACGCCCAAACCCTTTAACTTCGCTTATCGTAATGCCTTGAATACCAATTTCGTTCAGTGACTCTTTAACTTCGTCCAACTTGAACGGCTTGATGACCGCCTCGACTTTTTTCACGATTGTACCTCCCGTTACTCAAGATTTTATGATAGCAGGGAAACAGGCTTACGCGACTAACAGCATTTTTAAAACCTGCACCTCTTGCAAAAGCAAGCTTCTTGCCAACAATTCACCTATTTTTTATTCCATATATTTGAATAGTTAGGAAATTAATTCCCCATATTGCAACGTTCAAACGGCAAACATTTGCACACTATTTAATCACTTAGTTAATTCTGTATGAATCAAAGACAGTACATTACCAACGTTACTAAACGTTGACATCCTTAAGTTCCTTAATAATTTCAACCTGTCGGTGGTTAATATAGTAAGCTATTTGCTGCTGTGCATGTTTATCTGCATGGAATTCAATCACACAGGCACACAAACCGCCGTTATCGACAACTTTGATAATTGTCGCACTCATTGCCACATCTAGTCTGGAATTTCCGGTATGCTCAGGCAATCTCAGAATTATATTAATATCAAGGCCCGGAACCAGTGTATCTGATGACTTGGCGCTTATGGCCGCGCCACCAAGCGAAAGATCTTTAATAACACCTTTCAACTGTTTTCCATCCACCTGGAGTTCCGCTTCAACCGGGCCATCCAGCAGAACACGAACAAATCGCCGTAACCCGGAGCGAATATGTGCATAGCCAAAATTGCATAAAATAACACGCTTTTTGGCCGAGCTCACGTAAAAGGCCTCGCCAATCATATCTTCGGAAAAAGGATTCCGCGGATGTGAATGAATAAGCGTCTTTTTTTCCATGCTGATAACTTTGGCCTGATACTCGTGTACGGAAAATTCAGCCATCTCATTTTCAACATTCAGCAAAGTTGCATTATACGAAACAGGAATCTCTTTGTAAAAGTTTAAAAATGAAAATTGCTGTCCAATCATCCCCTTCAGAAATTGGAGTATAACCAACATATCTTCATGTTCAGTTCCCCGCACGGCTTTGTCGTAATATGAAAACACTTCAGACACTCCGAAGATGATGAATTGAACTATACTCTAAAATAGGCTATAAATGCAGGATGAATTTAACTATCAGAAAACGTGCCGAACAACAAGCACAATTGACACCCTCCGCCAAAATGACTTGTTATTTTCGGGCTTTTTCCAGCCAGGTATATCTTTCAGCTGTAGCACTTGCACTGTTGCTTACCGGCACTTCTGCGCAAGCGGACATTTACCGTTTTGTCACTGTTAACGGCGTTGAAACATTCACCGATGCCCCCAGCGATAAAAGTGCCACTATTGTGATAAAAGACAGATCACCATCTGCTTCCAAGCACCGTACATCGTCAAAGAAACAAAAAAACCATGATATTTCCCTCGACGAAATTGTCCAGAAAGCGGTTGCCGCGTCAATTAATCCGCAAGACCCCAATCAGAACCGCTTCGAACCACACTTGCCGAGCGTTGGTGGTACAATAACATCCAAAGTCGGCATGAGAATCGACCCAATTGACGGAGCCTGGCGTCATCACAATGGCATCGATATTGCCATCCCAACGGGGACTCCCGTCAAGCCGGTGGCAAACGGTGTTGTGGTGTACAGTGGCATCCGCTCCGGATATGGCAACACCGTCATTGTTGAGCATGTCAACGGCATAATAACCCTGTATGCCCACAACAGCAGAATCCTTGTGACGGAAGGGCAACCGGTGACTACCGATAGTATGCTGGCATTGTCAGGCTCCACCGGCAGATCGACCGGTCCTCACCTTCACTTCGAAGCCTGGCGATCAGGAACAAATATTACCATGGCATTTCTCCCTGATAGCGGCATAACCATGCCAAACACGGCACTTGTCGCCAGCAGCCAGCGAGCGTCCCGCTTCCGGAGCGAAACACTTTCCGACGGATCTGTCCTGTTTACCAACATTCCCGCATCTATCCCCTGATGCGCGATCAGATCAAGACATACATATCTAAAATGATTGCCGATCACTCTGCTTGCGCCGGGCAGATCGCCTTTGCTGCCCAGGATGATACCATGATCTCTGAAGGCGAGCAGCTTCTTGCATCGCTATCTGAATCTGTTCTGGCCCAACTGAATTGCCTCGCACTTGTTGCGGCGGTCCCGGCACTCCCGTTCGTAGAGTTTCTCATCCGGAGAGCAGCTCCTGATGAACATGAGATCGTTCCCCGCGACACGGAGACCCGAACGTTTCTGCATGATATTCCGATTATTCGAAACAATGAGCTTGGTTCCGACCCGGCGCTCACGATTGCCAACCGGCTGGGGAGCCGCAAAGGAATTGTCGTTGAAGGTATCGGCATAATCGCTGCCGGAGCCCTGACCGTCGAACAGGCCTATATCAATTGGTCTTCAGTGTTCCACTCTACTTATATCAAATACCTTGAGGACCTTTTCGAACAAGGATTCAAGCTGCCTGAAGAAGAAGCAGCCCTTGCACTATTCCGCCACGATGTGCTCAGCTCCCTTTCGTCACAGGGGCTTGAATTCAGCCAGGGTCCTTTTATCAATAAAGATGCCATTTTGGAGGAAATCACCCGTGTCGGCCGATATACCGTGCAGCGGAAACTGGTTGACTCCTTCTTCGGCAATATTTCCTATTCTGACGGCACCCTGATCTACATCTCTCAAACAGCTTCAAGCCTGGACGCACTTGGTGGTTGCATTGATCCCGTTCCATTCGGAAACCGTTCAACCGTCGGCATAACCGCTTCCAGTGAGCTGGTTGCCCATCGGGCGATTTTTGAAGCAACTGGCTGTCGTGCCATTCTGCACGGGCATCCGCGCTTCGCGGTGGTTATGAGCATGATGTGCGATGAAAATCAGGCGTGCTTAATTACGGACTGCTGGAAAGATTGTGCAAAAGTCAGGTTTCTGGGAAATACGCCGGTAGTGGCGGGAGAAATCGGGGCCGGAGGAATTGCCAAAAACGTCCCGCCGGTGATCGGCAGAACCGGTTCAGCAATTGTCTACGGCCATGGTGTGTTCAGTATCGGAAAAACCGATTTCCGCGAAGCGTTTCAAGCGCTGGTGGATATTGAAAACTGGTGTCGGGCTGAATATTTCCGGCGGTTTGACGAGAAAACAGGGAAAGCCTAACCCCGCACTTTCCTCGCAATTTCAAACAGCGCCACTCCTCCGGCAACCGAGGCATTCAGGGAACTTACCCCGCCATACTGCGGGATTGACATGACAACATCGCACTGCTTGCGAACCAGCGGCCTGATCCCCTCTCCTTCTCCGCCGACTACCAGAACCACATTTCCTGAAAAATCCGTTCCGTAGACTGACTGGCGGGCGCCACCATCAAGCCCATACACCCAGTAGCCGAGCTTTTTCAGTGTTTCAAGCGTCTGGGCGATATTTGTAACCATTGCCACCGGGACCGTTTCTACCGCACCGGCCGAAGTTTTCTCAGCAGCAGCAGTAATGCCACAGGCCCGGTCTTTCGGAATGACAACGCCATTTACACCGGCACAGGCTGCGGAACGGATAAGGGCACCCAGATTATGCGGATCCTGGATAGCGTCGAGAACAAGAATAAATCCGGACGTGCCGGACTGGCCAACCGCTGTCATCAGATCGTCAAAGTCGGTATACTGAAACGGTTCAACCTCCAGAGCAATACCCTGGTGGTGGGATGATGCACACATTTTGGTAATATCATTCTTATTTTCCACAATTAGCATACCTGAATGTTCCTGCTCCTCAATTTCATACAATATCTTTGTCTTACCTTTCGCAACAATCTTTCCTTTTTTATACTCCATGTCTTCTCTCCTTTCGTGTAAAATATTTTAAATTTAAAATTCTATTCTCCTGTTAAAAAAACTAAAAAATCAAACCTATTTAGGTTGATTCTCTTGTGTGTACCCTAGCAAATTCCTAGAAAAAATGCAAGCCGCCAATGACCCCTTCGGTTCAGGCATCCTGGATCACGCATTTCGGATCGTCCGCTCTGATGGTCAGGTTCGCTGGCTGCGGGTAAACGGCCAGACGACCTTTAGCGGCAGGAAGCCGAGTGATCGCCCACTCCACGCGAACGGCATCATTCAGGACATTACCGAGGG
>Ga0118677_10009385_pt1 | contig 15301 bp, 8 predicted proteins | sample AliMusrvi5mmetaG_FD_86154 | JGI IMG/M metagenome (GOLD analysis project Ga0118677, IMG submission 86154)
GAATTTTGTAACGAACTCTCTATGAACTTTATTAAACTTTTGTATGTTTGCTTATTCATAATCATGATAAAATATGACAAAATTCGATCTGGCTATTATAGGTAGCGGTCCGGGAGGTTTTGCAGCAACAATGAGAGCTGTTGATTTTGGAAAAAATGTCTGTCTGATTGAAGCAGGGCACATTGGAGGCACTGGAATCATGAATGGCCCACTAACTTCTAAAACAATGTGGGAGCTTTCAGTCGATTATTCCATTGCAGCAGCCGTCGACCGTGGTTACAGGGCATCGGGATTGCAGGTCGATTATAATATGGTTAAAAAGACTGTTCTCGCTGCTGCAAAAACCAAGCAGTACCAGATGTTGTCACAAATCGAGTCATTTTCAACAAATAATAATGAAACAGGAACAATCACCTACAAACGGGGTTTTGCCAAATTTATTGACCGGCACACCCTTCGGATTGAAGGGGAAAATGGTTTAGAAACTATTGAAGCTGATTATATTATAATAGCAACTGGTTCGAAACCTCGCGAACTTCCTGAATTACCTGTGGATCAGAAACAAATCTTCGACTCGGACGGATTGCTCAATCTGGACCGCTTTCCTGAAAGGATGATGATTCTGGGATCGGGAATCATTGGTTGTGAATTTGCCACCATATTTTCGAATTTCAAACAAACAGAAGTTCATCTGCTGGATAAAGCCCATCGGGTAATCCCCTTTGAGGATGATGATGTGAGCGATTTTGTATCCAACAACCTGGAGCGGAATGGGGTAATCATCCATCACACAGCCACATTACGCAATGTCCGTAAAGCAAAAGATCATCTGGAAGTAGTTTTGGATTATGATGATGGCCACAGCCAGGTAGTGGAAGTTGATATCATTCTGGTTTCAATTGGTCGGGATGCGAATACCAAAGGTTTAGGGCTGGAAAATGTAGCGATCAGGGCTAATGTGAAAGGGTATCTGCATATTAACGAAGAATGCGCTATCGGGGATTTTAAAGGATGCAATATCTTTGCCGCAGGTGATGTGACAGGACAAAAAGCACTATATGGAGTAGCCGAGGAACAGGGAAGATTTATCGTGGAAGCTATTTACGGACAATCTGCCTTACCTCTGGACTATTCTTATATGCCAACATTGATGTTCTTTAAACCGGAACTGGCATCGGTAGGGGCAAATGAGAAGATTTTAAGGGATCAAAAAATTCCTTACAAGGCAATTTACTATTCGAACGAACTAGTGAACCGCGCAATTGCAATGCGAAGTACCAAAGGGTTTGTAAAGATCATAGTAAGTAACGACGGGACTGAAAAGATTCTGGGAATGAGGGCAGCAGGACCCCAGGCTTCCGCTTTTATTGTCTCAATAGCTTACCTGATAAATTCTGATATCCGGTTGCATGAAGTTCTGCAAAGCATTCATCCTCATCCAAGTATAACGGAAGGAATCCAGGAATGTATCCGAATTTTTTACAATCAGTCCATTTATAAACCGAAGGCCTTCCCCTCTTTGATTAAGATTACTGAATGGAAACAGGAAGAGTAACGCAATTTGAAAATTCGACATTTCGACAATTTTATGAAACGAACTTAAATTTTTGACTAAAGCAATGTGCTTGTCGTGATTATTCCGCGATTTGCCCAAAGCCTGTTGCCAAAAACCAGTCCCCAGATGTCAAAGGTCAGTTGCCGAGCATATTTTTTCCTTATCTTTGCCACTATTGATAACCCTTGACTCAGTCAACTAAAACAAACCTCAATGATCCTCTTTTTTAAAGGAAAATCAAATCTGATTGCCGTTGATACCCAAAGCGAATTATCCCCTTCCGATCTCGAGAAATTAGTCTGGTTGTTTGATGAGGCCACACTGATTGCCAGTGATTATATATCAGGAGTTTACATTGGCCCAAGGAAAGAGATGATCACCCCGTGGAGTACGAACGCCGTTGAAATTACTCAAAACATGGGCATTCGTAGCATAGTAAGAATCGAAGAATTCTTCGCATCACAGCAGGATCAACCCTATTTTGACCCAATGCTCCAGGTTGTCTACCATGGACTCAATCAACAAATATTTGTGATCAACCATCAGCCTGAACCCATATTATCGATAGACGATATTGCCACTTACAGCAGTCGCGAAGGATTAGCCCTGAGCGAAGATGAGATCATCTACCTAAATGGTGTTGCTGATAAACTTGGCCGTAAACTAACTGACAGCGAGGTATTTGGGTTCTCTCAGGTCAATTCGGAACATTGCCGTCACAAAATATTTAACGGAAACTTCATAATTGATGGAGTCGAAAAAGAGTCAACACTTTTCCAGCTAATCAAGAAAACAACCCAGGCAAACCCGAATACCATACTTTCGGCCTACAAAGATAACTGTTCGTTTAGCCAGGGTCCTGATTCAGAGCAATTTGCACCGGCAACCCAAGATAAACCCGATTTCTTCCAGGTAACGGATATCCAAACCGTTCTTTCGCTAAAAGCTGAGACGCACAATTTCCCGACAACCGTTGAGCCATTTAATGGTGCAGCTACCGGTACAGGAGGCGAAATACGGGACCGCATGGCCGGAGGCAAGGGCAGCTTTCCCATCGCAGGTACTGCTGTTTATATGACCTCCTATTCAAGAAATGATGAGGAGGGTCGTTCCTGGGAAGAAGCTACCGAACCCAGACCATGGTTATATCAGGCGCCTGAGGATATCTTAATCAAAGCATCAAATGGAGCCTCTGATTTTGGAAATAAATTTGGTCAGCCAATCATCAATGGTTCAGTTCTGACCTTTGAGCATTTTGAGAATAAGAAGAAATTTGGTTACGATAAAGTAATCATGCAAGCCGGCGGTATCGGCTATGCCCGACAGGAGGATTGTCTGAAAAGTGTCCCTGGAATTGGGGATAAAGTCGTTCTACTGGGTGGCGATAATTACCGCATTGGGATGGGTGGCGGAGCCGTTTCATCAGTTGATACGGGTGAGTTTGAGAACCACATCGAATTAAATGCGGTGCAGAGGGCCAACCCTGAAATGCAAAAAAGAGCCTACAACACGATACGGGCATTAGCTGAATCGGGCAATAATCCGATTATTTCGATTCATGATCACGGTGCCGGAGGACATTTAAATTGCCTCTCAGAATTGGTGGAAGAGACTGGTGGAGAGATATATATCGACCAATTACCCGTTGGGGACCCTACCCTATCGGCTAAAGAGATTGTTGGAAATGAATCACAGGAAAGAATGGGATTTGTAACCAGCGGTGAAAATATTGAGCTGATTACCCGTATTGCAGAGCGCGAACGTTCCCCAATTTATGTAATTGGAGAAACCACGGGGAACCACAAATTCACTTTTCTTAACCGGAAAACCGGAGAGAAACCAATCAATTGGGAGCTTGCTTATATGTTTGGCAAACCCCCCAAGACTGTTTTGGAAGATCAATCCAAAGTTGCATCATTCCCGGCGGTAAAATATGATAAATCACAGGTATATTATTATATAGAACAGGTTCTGCAACTTGAGTCCGTTGGATGTAAGGATTGGCTTACCAATAAGGTTGACAGGTCAGTAACCGGCAAAATTGCTAAACAACAGTGTGCCGGAAAATTACAACTGCCATTGAATAACCTTGGAGTAGTGGCGATTGATTATCAGGGAAAGAAAGGGATTGCCACTTCGTTGGGACATGCACCGGTAGCAGGTCTGATTGATGCGGCAAATGGGTCTATCCTTTCCATTGCAGAATCTCTGACTAATATTATCTGGGCACCCCTTACTCATCAGATCAAAGGGATCTCATTGTCAGCTAACTGGATGTGGCCTGCTAAAAATCAAGGTGAAAATTTCCGCCTTTATTCGGGTGTGGAGGCTGCTTCCAAATTTGCCTGCGCCCTTGGAATTAACATTCCTACCGGTAAAGACTCTCTATCGATGACTCAAAAATATAAGAATGATGTTGTTTATGCTCCGGGAACTGTAATTATCTCAGCTTCAGGAGAAGTTTCAGACATTCGTAAGGTGGTAGAACCGGTGCTGCTCTCCAATCCTTCCAAACCAATTTATTACCTGGATTTTTCAAATGCACCAAGGTCTCTGGGCGGCAGTTCACTAGCCCAAACATTAAGTCAATTAGGAGAAAATACTCCTACCGTTTCAGATACTGATTACTTTATTAAAGCTTTTAATACCATACAACAATTAATAGAAAATCAACTAATTATATCAGGACATGATATCTCTTCTGGCGGAATTTTAACAACCCTGCTGGAGATGTGTTTTGCCCAAAACGAGGGTGGTATTGAGGCTGATCTTACCACATTAAATGAAATCGATTCTGTTAAGTTACTGTTCAGTGAAAACCCTGGTATCGTTGTTCAACCCAAAGATTCTGTGGAATTTGAAAAAATCTTGACTACAGGTGGTATTGCATTTGTTAAGATCGGTAAACCAACCAAAGGCCGTGAGATTACTTTAATAAATGGTACAGATAAATTTCTGTTCGATATTGATGCACTTCGCGATAAGTGGTTTAAACCGTCGTACCTGCTAGACCGTCGTCAAACAGGGGAAGTACTTGCATTGGAGCGCTATAAAAATTATAAAAAGAATGAACTAAGATTCAACCTTGGTTCATTTTCAGGCCAATTTAAAACATTGGGTATAGATCCTTTACGTCGCATGCTTTCCGGGATAAAAGCGGCAATTATCCGCGAAAAGGGAAGCAATGGTGACCGGGAAATGGCATGGAGTATGTATCTGGCCGGATTTGATGTAAAAGACGTCCATATGACTGACCTCATCAGCGGAAGGGAGACACTTGAGGAGCTAAACCTGATCGTTTTTGTCGGGGGCTTCTCAAATTCAGATGTACTCGGATCAGCCAAAGGTTGGGCCGGCGCCTTCCGATGCAACGAAAAAGCAAAAACGGCACTCGAAAACTTCTATAAACGGACGGATACACTCAGCCTGGGCATTTGTAACGGATGTCAGCTAATGGTTGAACTTGACCTGATCAATCCCGGTCACACTGAGAGTGTTAAAATGACACATAACGATTCTCATAAATTTGAATCGTGCTTTGTCAGTGTTGATGTATTAGACAATAATTCAGTGATGTTTGGGTCTCTCACAGGCAAAACTCTTGGGACCTGGGTTGCACACGGCGAAGGAAAATTTGTAATGCCGTTTGCTGAGGAAAAATACCGTATTCCCGCTAAATTCTCCTATAGTAATTATCCCGGTAATCCAAATGGATCGGATTATGATACAGCCGCGATTTGCTCAGAGGATGGCCGACATCTGGCAATGATGCCTCATATTGAAAGGGCGATATATCCCTGGCAATGGGCGAACTATCCAGCCGAAAGAAATGATGATCAGGTTACTCCGTGGATTGAGGCATTTTTAAATGCACTGAATTGGATTAAACAAAATAGGGGCTGACCATAATTACCCGATTCAATTCATGGATCGGGTAATTATTTTCTGTTTACTCTTCCGAATCCTCCACAATATAGTCCTCCCAGAAATTCAGAACTGCCGGACCTGTAAACAATTCATTGTTATCTAATAATTTAGCTGCAGGCAAACAGCCTTTTTCAGCCGATATTTCAAGGTATTTCCGTGCAATCGACTGATCCTTTACCTGGCACTCTCCCGATAAAATCAATAATGCAAGCAAATATGCAGCTGTTTTATCCGGATCGTTCTGGACAAGTGATTCAAGTATTCCAAACGCTTTTTGATAATCGACCTCACCATTCTCTCCTCTTTTTAAGAAAGTTGACTGGTTTAAAACAGCGGGTTTTATCTGCTCTGTTGCCCCTTTTTCAAACCATTCCCAGGCTTTTGCCGGATTCCTCTCCGAAAACTTCCTGGAAACCAAAAGGACACCTAATAAGTTATAGGCCGGTACATATCCATTTTCAGCAGCCTTCTGAAGGTTTTGAAACGCTTTGGAAAAATCCTGAAAACCGGTTGTAGTAAAAAGAATCCTTCCCAGCTCATACCTTGCCTCATTATCCCCGGCCTCAGCTGCTTTTTCAAGACTTAGAATTGCTTTATCGACGTTCTTCTGAACTCCGTCTCCGTTTAAATACATATCGCCCAGGTTCTTCCATGCATCCGTAAATCCGTTTTCTGCTGCTTTTGAATAGTAGTTAAATGCCTCATTTACATTTTTTTCTGTCCCTTCACCGAAATAATACATTCCGGCAAGGTTGTATTGGGCCTGGGCATACCCAGCCTCGGAAGCTTTTTTAAAACATTGGAAAGCTTTTTCAAAATCCTTCTCACCGGTATCACCAAAATAGTTCAAAACACCAAGGTTATAAGTTCCCAAATAGAAACCAGCTGCATCGGCCTTTGTATACCATTTTAGCGCTTCGGCAGGATTGACATCAATTCCTTTTCCCTGGTGGTAAGCATTACCAAGATTGTTCATCGCTTCGGCAACTCCGAGTCCGGCAGCAATTTCATATTGTTCTACAGCCTTTTGCATATTCTGACTGATTCCGTTCCCTGACTCGTACATAACCCCCAGGTTGAACACTGCTTTGGGATAACCTGCATCAGCCGCTTTTTTATACCATTTGAACGCCTCGTCAGTATTCAAAGGCTTCGTGATCCCATTTTCATAATAAACGCCAACCCTGAACATTGCACCGGGGACACCCAAATCTGCAGCCTTTAAAAACCATTCAAACGCTTTTTCCTTTTCAGACCAGTAACTTAAGCTTTTTTCATGGATAATTCCAATCAGATAAGCAGCCCGGGGATGGCCTGCCACTGCAGCACGATTAAAATAATCGGCTGCCGATTGATTGTCTTTACTGGTGATCTCCCCGGCAAGCAGAAGACTCGCATATTTAAACTGGGCTTCGATAATCCCTTTATCAGCTGCCTTTTTATAATATTCAACCGATATCTTATGATTAGACTCAACCTCTTCGCCTACTTCATATTTCTGCGCTAACCTGAACATAGCTTCTGGATTCCCGTTTGCCGCAGCTTTCTTTAACCAGTCGATTCCCTCTTCGTCCGATTTTTTCAAATAAAATCCGGAAAGGGCATCCTGGGCATCAGCGCTCCCTTTATCTGCTGCCCTGTGATACCAATCATAAGCTTCAGGATCGTTCAGCTCATCGAGAAGACGCCCCATCAGTAAAATCGCTTCGACATAATCGGCTTGTGCAGCCTGCTGAAGATATTCTTTGGCTTTGTCTAAATCCTTGGAAGTTCCCTGGCCTTTTAAATACATCTTACCTAAAATGAGTGCAACTTCATCTGAAATATTACCTTCAATCTTTGAAATCCATTCAAATGCCTCATCTGCATTTTTTTCCGTTCCTTTTCCTTCGTACAGGGAAAGACCGACTTTTTCAAAAGCCGCGACATATCCCCCTTTTGCCGATTTAAAGTACCATTCAAAAGCCTTTGCAAGTTTAACCGGAACTGTGAGCCCTTGTTCAAAGATCTCACCAACTTTGAACATTGCAGGTGCATAGCCACCTTTAGCCGATTCATACCAATGATCTACAGCTTCATCCATATCTTTATAACCACCCTCTCCTGTCGACAATAGCCGGCCTATGTTATATTTTGCAATGATGTCACCGCGTTGGGCGCCCCGTTCATACCATTCAAATGCCTTATTCATATCAACAGGAAGTCCGTCTCCCCTCTCCCGCATTTCACCGATATAATTACAGGCCTCAATTCCATTATCACGCGCAGATTCCAAAAACCATTTTACAGACTCCTGGTGCGAAATCGGACGATTCTCACCCTGATAATATAATCTGCCTATAGTCAGTGTTGCTCCTGAAAACCCTTTCTTCATTAAAAACTCAAAAGATGTAACTACCTGATTAATATCTTCTTTATGCTCGATTAAATCAAGTAGAACCATAGCAGGCATAAAACCGTTTTTAAGCGATGAAGCTATCCGCTTTATCGCTTTTTCTTTTTTCCCTTTTTTAAGATATTCTACCCCTTTACGGAAAATCCTTGGGGCAGATTCAATTGTTTGGCTCATCATACGTTATTCAAAATAGGGTATAAAATTAGCTTTAATGAGCTATTTCCAGATATACAACAGGCAAAATTATTGAACAATTGTTGTTTCTCCTCTGGGAAATTGGAGACTATCGAAAAAAAAGTTTAAAAATAAACTAATTTTACTTGAAAATTTCGAGCCATGAAACCAATAGATATTATAGCAAAATATTATAAGCCAAGATCCAAGGCTTATCAGATTTTGGTAAGCCACAGTAATCTGGTAACTGAAAAAGCGTTAAAAATAGCACATCAACATAAAGAATTGCTTCCTGATTATACATTTATTGAAGTGGCATCGATGCTTCATGACATTGGTATTTTTAAAACAAATGCACCAAATCTGTATTGTTTTGGTGAATATCCTTATCTCTGCCATGGATATTTAGGTTGTGAAATATTGGTGGCAGAGGGTTACCCGGATCTCGGACTGGTATGCGAAAGACATACAGGTGTAGGTATAACCATTGAAGAAATTATTAATCATAACCTGCCATTACCACTTCGCGATTTTGTTCCTGTTTCAGTTGAAGAACAAATCATTTGTTTTGCTGATAAATTTTTTTCAAAAAGCGGAGATCATTTTCATGAAAAATCTGTCGATGAAGCCAGATTATCAATAAAAAGGTTCGGAGAAAAAAATGTAGCCCGTTTTGATGAATGGTGTGAACTATTTTTATAATCTCTTCAATTCCCTAATAAAGTCACCTAAAAACATCCGGTTAATAAGTAACATTATCCTGATAACTCTTTTGCTTGGTCAGTTTCAGGTCCTTTAACAGAGAGGATGTTGCCCTGATTGTAAAAGTGTAACTTTGGCGATACCCAAACGGTATCAGATTTAGTGACATCTGCATACAGTGTAAATCCCTGAAGATATTGAATTGGGTAAAAGTCATCTGAAGTTTCTGAACATCAACACCTGATGAAAATCCAACTTTCCATTGCTTGGTCATACTGACATTCCCATTGAAATCAATCGTCTGAGTTATGGTTGATTTTTGAGCCGGGTCAGGTTTACTGTACCTGAGGCTATAATTAACAGAAAGATCCCAAGGAATACTAAAATCTGCATATTCAGGGATGTTCCCTATCTTTTGCCTCAATTTCAGCTGAGCCATTTCATCCTTTTGTTCCTGAGTCATTTTTGCATCTGCTTTATCTTTTTCTTTTTGCTGCTTTGATTTGAATGAAAGCCCAAATGATACATTAGCACTTGTCAATCGGGCCAGCTTTCCATATTTTGAAAGTTCGAACTGATTGATTAAATGACCATTTTGCATCACATAAGGATCAAGGATTGCTCCAAAATTAAGATCAACTCCGGCAACTTTAGTACGGGCTGCAATATTTATGTTAGAAAGATTCAGAGAATCGGCAGCCAAATTGTATGATCCACTGATTGATAATTGATCAAGGAGCTTTACTTTGGTAAAAGCTTCATTCGCAGTTGTATCCTTCTTCGAATTCAGCTTTTTCATCTCCAAAGTATTGTTAATATTAAACCCTATTGCCCCCGATTTTCCGCTCGGTGCCGTTCCATATACACCACTTTTATGGATTGGATAACGAAGGCTCACCGGCCTACCATTTGAATCAAAATATTCAATGTTTTGATATAATCCATAAATGGAATTACTAAAATCGGGTGTCATGCTGAAACTAAGATTAGGCGTCATCACATGTCTTATACCCACAATATTCGATTTTGGATTTAATGGTACAAAATTTCCATAAATTTTGGTGGAAATGCCGACACTTCCTGAATAGTCAAAATCACGGGTAAACCCATATAACGTATCTGTAACAGCAACCGTTTTGGTTGTGGCGTTGTAACTCTCCCTTACCTGCTGGGTATACCATCGTTCATTATAATTAAATGAAGGACTTACTGTTACGTATTTCAATAATTTAAATGAAGTACTGATTGGAATAGTATACTTTACACCGTTTTTCCAATCTTTGAGAAGCGACGAGTTCATTAACTTACGCTCTTTGGTATCGATAGTGTTTTGCAGGTCCATAGTATAGCTGAACCCAATTTTTTCATACCATTTCTCTTTTCCTGAACTTATCTTCGACTTGAAAGGATATATCCTGGACATGGTAAGGGTAACCTGAGGAAGAGTAAGGCTGATCGTTGAATCCAAACTATTCTGAGAATGGCGCATATTTCCTGAAAGTGAGAACGGAGAATTCTCCCAACGTTTAGAATACGATATACTTGACTGCTTGGTATTGGTCAAGTAACTTTCAGTGGATAATGAATTGTTCTGGTCAAAGGAGGTGGTCGAGAAATTTACGCTCGCACTAAAAGTCTGACTTGGATTCGACTTAGTATCCATGGTATGACTCCAAACAATTGCAAAATCGTTTTGAACCTGATAATCGGCCAAGCCCTTATCCCCGTAAATATTATTATTAAACTGCAAATTAAATGATCCGTTAAACTTATAACGGACTTTGTAATTACTATTCAAACTAATTCCGCTTGAACCTTTTGAATATAAATCACCTTTTACCGTTGCATCAAAATAATCACTTGCAGCAAAATAATATCCGATATCCTTCAGGTAAAAACCCCGGTTTACTTCTTCACCATAGGAAGGCATGATAAATCCGGAGGAGTATTTCGGAGAATTTGGAAAAAATCCAAATGGAATAAAAACAAAATAGAGCGGAAGATCTTCGATCACAAGGTAGGCAGGCCCGGTTACAATCTTCTTGTTGGATAAAACCTTTGCTTTGGTCATCTCAAGCCAGAAATGTGGATGTTCCGCATCACAGGTAGTGTACTTTCCATTACGAAGGCAATAGGTCGAATCATTCATTAATTTTGTTCTTCCACTGTGCACAAATCCCCCTTGTTGCTCAGTGACCACCCCTTTTACAATTCCTTTCTTGGTTTTAAAATTATACCGAACCTCATCGGCTTCAAACTTCTGATCACCCTGCTTAAAAATCGGTTTCCCGGCAATCGTTCCTGTTGAATCAGGTTTTCCAATAGCATAAACCGTATTACTATCTCTGTTTAGCTCAATGTAAGCAGCATTTAATTCAATATCTTTGTATTTGACCTGCGCATTTTTGTACATGATAACCTTATTGCCTGCACTCGTCTGGGAAAGAGTAACATAACCATCTGCAATATAATCAACTTCAGCATCAAATCCAGCGGTATCTTCAGACTTCAAACTATCAGTAGCTAGGGCATCCTTGGGGGCAATATGAACGCTGTCAGTCGCGGCAATAACAGTCTTTTTTTGCCGAACCCGTTTCTGAATATTCTGATCTTCAGTGATAATTGTCCCTTTACGATCAAGCATCAGCCCAAAAATAGTTCCGTGTGCCAGTAATAGGATTGCTCCAAAAATAGATAAGAATCGCAATTTGCTCAAAACTTTTCCAAATCAAGTTAAATGAAATCATAATGCAATAAATTGCACATGGCAAAAGTAAAAAAACCAATTAGAGAATCTTACAACCGGAAAAAATAATTTAATCTTGTATTTTTGTACTTATTATTAAGCGATGACTAAACTCAGAATGGACTATAGGAGCAACAAAATAGGTTATCATTTAAACCTCGCCTTCAGGTTTTTCATAACAATAATTATTTGCCTAATTATCAATCCATTATTTGGTAAAGTTAAGGAAAAAAAGGGTCTCGAAACAGTAGTAATTGACGCTGGTCATGGAGGTAAAGATCCGGGAACTGTGGTGGGTAACTTTCATGAAAAAGATATTGCCCTCGCCATTGCACTTCGACTTGGCGATCTTATTAAGGAAAAATCACCTGGCGTCAGAGTGATTTATACGCGCAATAAAGACATTTTTATCCCACTTTTTGAACGATCGGTCATCGCTAATAAGAATAATGCTGATCTTTTCATCTCAATTCACGTCAATTTTTGCGCTAGTCCGTCGATTAAAGGGACCGAAACTTATGTTTTAGGATTACATCGAACAGAAGATAACCTGAATGTAGCTAAAAAAGAGAATAGTGCCATTTTACTTGAAAAGGACTATACCACACGATATGAAGGATTTAATCCAAACTTATCTGAATCCTATATCATGTTTGAATTGATCCAGGATGCCAATATCGAACAAAGTGTGGAATTTGCGGGTATTCTACAGGATTCATTCCGTGAACACGCACAAAGGGCTAATCGGGATGTGAGACAGGCAGGATTTTTGGTACTTCGTGAAACCGCAATGCCATCAGTCCTGATTGAAACAGGTTATCTTAGCAATCCATCCGAAGCAAAATATTTGATGAGTGATCTGGGAAGGAGAACACTGGCATTGACTATTTTTAATTCATTTAAGTTATATAAGACGAAATTTGAATCTCGCTTGAATCATTCTTTCGCGGAATTAAAAAAAGAGCACAATGGGGAAAGTACTCCTCAGTTATCGATAAAATCATCCTCTGAAAATGGGAATTACACCAACAATTTTCCATCTAAAACGAAAGAGGCAAAAATCAAGCATTCTAAAGGTGTAGAAACTAAACCATCTGAGAAGGAAGTCGACAAAATCACTTTTGTAGTTCAGATTTTAGCTTATCCTAAAAAACTACCGCAAAATTCAAAATTTTTTAAAGGAATAGAGCATATTTCTGAGATAAAGATTGGTGACTATTTTAAATATTATTGTCTGGAAACCAAATCGTTAACTGAAGCAAAGCATAATCTTGTAAAAATAAGATTGAAAATACCCGATGCTTTCATTGTCGCCCTCAAAAATGGTCAGCCTATTCCGTTAAAAGAAGCAATTAATTCAAAGTAAGTTGAGGTACTCTTTTTTTAAACCGTAATCATGCGTATTTTCGCAAATAATTTGATATAATCCAAAAAATGAAGCTTAAAAAAACATCTAAAATAGGAATCCTGGTCGTTCTTTGTCTCACCCTTCTAATCTGGGGAATAAACTTTCTTAAAGGGAGAGATATTTTCAGAACAGAAAAAGTCTTTTATGCACGTTATAAAAATGTGGGAGGACTTACTGCTACTACATTAGTTACGTTGAACGGGCTAAAAATCGGATACGTAAGGGAGATCTACTTTGCAGAGGATTTATCCGGCGATTTGATCGTCAAAGTCGCACTCCATAATAATTTTCCACTTCCCGTTGGTACCTCTGCTCAAATATCCAGTAGTGATCTTCTCGGCTCAAAAGTAGTTAAGCTTAATTTGGGAAAATCTTCAAAGCTACTGCAACCCAATGATACACTCGCCTCTCAAATGGATGCTGATATTATGCAACAGGTCAATGAACAAATTGCACCCATTAAAGCAAAGGCTGAAAGATTGATTGAAAATCTGGATTCGATTGTTTCAACAGCTTCAAAGATTATGAATAACGAATCGCAGCAGCATATCACCGAAAGTATCCGACATCTGCACAATACAATGACTAATATTGAAAATATTACTGGAAATTTAAATGAAGTTATTTCAGATCAGAAAAGAGGTCTTTCAACATCAATCTCAAATATCAGTGAAATCACCGGAAATTTGAAAAATAATTCAGGTAAGATCGGGCAGGTCATTACTAATTTCGCCGTGTTTAGTGACTCACTGACAAAACTGCAAATCAATAAAACGGTTGGTCATATAAACAGTTCGGTTGCTGATCTAAACAGGATCCTCAGTAAAATTGATACGGCAAACGGTACTCTTGGGTTGCTGATTAAGGACCCGGGATTGTATCAAAATTTAAACTATTCTACAGAAAATCTCAATCGATTATTAGTTGACTTCCGCCTTAATCCGAAGCGATACGTCCATTTTGCGGCAATTGACCTTGGACGAAAAATCAGTACAATTACACCCGAAGATACGCAATTATCTGATAATATTACATTTAAGGTTCAATTATTCTCCTCTCCGACACCTGTCAGCCTTACATCTCCTGTTTTTAAAGGGATTGACCAGGTTTTTGAATCGAAATCAGGCCATCTTTATTATTATACAACTGCGGAAGAACTTTCCTACTCCAAAGTTAGAATCATTCTACTTATTGAGAAAAAGGTCTGGGTGAAAACGACTCATTCCTTAACCAGCATACACCCATTCATTGCTGGGACCACACTCAAAAAGTGCCTGGGTCCACAGTTTGGAGTGTATTATTTGCCTTTGTTTGATGGACGAGAGTAAATGTATAAGCTGAAAAAATGAATTTAATTATCAGCTTATAAGCTGATTTAAAATAAAGAACCACCCAACTTGGATCATTAGCTAAATGTCCATTTATTGTGGGTGGTTCTAAACAAGTCTAGTTGCTTGTAGTCAGGTTTAGTTATACTCTTTGTCCTAGTAGATAGCAGATATTATTCTTGACATGTCCAGTGGCGAATTAGCCTATCTCTATTTACAGATGCCATCCTGTAATCTGATTCTTGATATGTATATACCCATAATCAAAAAAGGTTTAAGAAAAATATATTAATTCTCACTATTTAGAATCATTCTAAACCCAATGTAATTTATATATAAAGAAAATAATAAACATAGTAGTTATTATGAATTTGGTGTTTGTAAAAAATAAGGCTGTAGCCTAATAATGATACAATATAAGGTTGTAGCCTAATGTTGGAACTAAACTAATAGTATAGCAATTGAAACCAAATTCAACTTTTATTTTACAAATTATCGGACCGAAAGTGTCACCGTAAGTTGTTTTATTAAATTTTTTTATTTCCCTCCAACCACAATCATCTTCCTTCCCTGCACTTCATTTCCAAAACGAACTTCGTAAAAATAAGCTCCGCTTTGAACTTTGCTGTTGTTTTTATCATGGCAGTTCCATTGCAGGGTGCTTTTTCCTGTCTGGCAGCCGTCGCATTCCAGTTTTTGGATTTGATTTCCGGTGTTGTCATATATAATTACTTCAACATTTCCCGGCATTGCAATTTCAAATTCAATGCTGGTCTGCTCTCCGAATGGATTTGGATAGTTTCCGGTAGCAACAAGTATGCTTGCCTGCTTGTTTTGTTCATTAACAGCGGTGATATTCTCAAATTTTATTTTTTGAATTTGGGAAACATCAATTTTTTCACTCGTGCCGTTTTTCATTTGAATAATAAGAGTATCGCTTTCAGCCTTGCTTTCGAGTGCTAAAGTAAGTGACAGGATAAGACAAATAAAAAATATTTTCATTTATGCCTCCGTATTTTCGGTAGCAACGAGATTTATCTCGTGGAGGTTGTGTTGTGGGTCTCAG
>Ga0118677_10009387_pt1 | contig 15297 bp, 7 predicted proteins | sample AliMusrvi5mmetaG_FD_86154 | JGI IMG/M metagenome (GOLD analysis project Ga0118677, IMG submission 86154)
TCCTCGGCTAAGGGACTGTGATACGGGGCCGTTTTTTTGCTCGATTCCGCAACGGCATCCGCCAGTCCCAGAATATCCTGTTTCGTGGCGTACTGGGAATTCGTGCAGGTGCGCATTAGGGCCTCTTCCGTTTTGATGTTTCGGATCAGTCGCACATCCCGATTTGCGATTCTGGCGATGGCGTAATTTGGTTCGCCGTCGGGATTGTAGCGAACGAGCACCGTTGAATCCTTTTTCCCCCTTCTGGTCGGACGAAATAGACCTTCACCATCCCTGAAATACACACCCTTGATACAAACTCCCTCACGGGTGATGGGAAACCTTCCGTAATGCAGGCACTTTGATTCAACTTCCTCGCGATCGACTCTAGCCTCATCAGGAGTTCTGAGGTTGGCATGCCAGTGGCCAAAAAGAGTATCCTTATTGCCTTTCCGACGGTGTGTGTTGCCGAACTCGATCATAAAATCATCGAAATGGCGGCGGAGCATCTCCAGATTTCCTATGAATTGCTGTTTCACCGTTGAGTAGGTCTTTCTCCTGGTGAGGAATTCCGTGAATTTCGCGGCAAATTCGTTCTTAACCGTCTGGTTGAGCCTTTCGATTCCACCGTTTGCCGATGGGCAATAGGGAGGTGAGTGTCGCATGTTGATTCCCAGTTCGTCAGCCACATCCTGTAGGTTCTGAGCCCGATAGATTGCTCCGTTATCACTCTGAAGGAATGTGGGTTTTCCACCCCAAAAAGCTGCGCTGCTTTTTGGGAGCATGCAGGTTTTCAGATGCGAGATGACGTCGTTGGTGTCCGCATCATTTCCACGGAGCACGCCCTCTTCCTTTTCGTCGAATTTCCAATCTGGGATCGTCCATCCCATGGGCAATCCACTGAAACAGTCGACGGTGAGCAGTAGCCAAGGTTGATATGCCCTCTTTCCATTTTCGCTCAACATCCAGATCGGGAGATGAGTGGCATCCGTTTGCCAATACTGGTTTGAGTAGGTTCGCGCATTCCGCAGACTCATCTCGTACTGCGAATGGTATTTCCGCTTCCTCACAGACTGCATCACGTGTTGGACACCTCCGTAAGAAGTGATCTTCCGAACAAACCGACGGATTCGATTGCAGCTTGGAATCGAGTAGCCGAAGTCATTCCCGAAGTCCTGCATTGCATCGTGAATGTATTTCGCTTTCGCTTTTGGTTTATATTCCAAGTAGTCGAGGGTGAAACAGATTGCCCAGTTCGGAAGCGGTTGGCAGCGGCCGGCGCCTCCTGCTTTACGAGCCAAAGCTACTGTGTCTTCTGCCTTTCTCTTCCAGGCAAAGACAGTAGCCGCGTTCCACACGTCGTCATCGTCTCCCAGCCCAACGATTTTGCGTTCGACCTTGTTGGTCTCAAGATCCCGTAAGTAGTTAATGACAGACCCGCCGAAAATTTCGATCCGTTCGAGAACCAATCTGCGATGGTTTACGATTGCCCACTGATCAGGAGTCAGATCTCGACGCGTAATTATTTTCTTTGGGGTAATCCCGTTTATAAGATCCGTTTGCTGGTGTTCGCTAGCGGAGGCAGGAGCAATCTCGCTAACTTCGCCCCCCTCGCTCTCTTGATTGGAGTCGTTATTTTGAAGGCTATCCTTATTGTCACCTGTTGTTAGTTCGGATTGCTCAGACACACTTATCGGAGTGTTGATTTCCTGGTCTGGCACCTCTGCGTTAGGGGCGTTCCGTTCTGTTTGGTTCTGGTTTTCTTGGTTATTTTTCATAACCAAAAGATACGAGGCAGAGCCGATTTTCTTTGTTTGGGGCAAGCTCCCTGACTTGCTCCTGGATTTTGAAAGCCCGAGAGATTTCCCAGATTCCTCTCGCCTTTATCTCGGATCAGATACGAGAAGGTCCCAGCACTGTTCAATTCGACTCCGCTTCTTCTATTTAATTATAAATAAATAGTTGGAACTGAGGAATTGGCGACTGATGGCCATAGTGAGAGAAAGATGCATTTACAGAGATAAGTCATGCCTTAGCCCTGGTTCATCTGTTGGCAAATCAGTCGATTATTCCTCAGTTCCGCAGATGATCCATTCTGATTCCAATTCCCTGGCAACAATCTCAGGATCGACGCCGAAATCATGCACTGATTCCAACTCCATCTGTTCCTCCTCCGGGAAACTGCTCATTTCCATCTCGCGATCTAGGGATTCAAAAAGAATACTATAGTCCTCATCTCCCTCTTGGGATCGGGATACTCGTGGGGGAACTATTTTCTCCAGCCACATTTGGTCATCCCTCGAGAAATAATCACTATCTGACTCTGGGTTGGCTTGCGTCTTTCGATTATTCTCAAAGCCCGCATCCTTACCAATGGTTCCTGGGCTAAAAGGAACACTGGCACAAATCTTTGGCACTTTAGGAAGTTGAGGTTTGCGGAATTTTCGGGGTCCCATCTCGACCCCATGGCAAAGCAACACCTTGGAACGAAGGCGTCCGAACGGCAGCCCCTTGGCTGCATTGAACAAGTCTCGGATCTTCCTGTTCATGATTTCAGTCTGTGCGTTCGTTTCCTTCATCTCGAAATAGGCGAGCACCTCATCCTTCCATCCCTTGATGATCTTGGCGGTCCGTTTGTAGAATTTCAGGGTCTCGCCGCTAAGGCTGCCAAGCCACTCATCCAATCGCGCCTCTGCATCCTTTCTATCTGAGGCCTTCCAGATTTCCCTATAGGCGCAAAGCGACTTGTGAGCATCCTCAGCCTCCGGAAACACCTCAAATATCTCACTCAGTCTATTTCTCTGCATTGGGGTCAACTTTTCCACGTACGACTTGAGGAGCACATGGCCTTCATTGAGGATTCCCCTTTTCCTTTTAGGGGCGGACTTCCAAAGATGTTTTCTGACCGCTTCCATGCCAGCTTGCGCCATTGCGATGGCATGAAATTTGTCCAGTACGATGATGCACTTTTTATCTAAATATTTTCTGGCAGCCTTTTTAAAAGCGTTCCATGGATCCATGGTCACACAGACAACTTTCGCCCTATCTGCGTCACTGAGTCCTTCGAAGTAAGTAGAAACCGAGCTTACGTCATGACCTTCCAGCATTTCCACTATGGTTCCTTTTTTGATGTTTACGATCACTGTGACGTACTGGTTTCCAAGCTTCACTGAATCGATCCCCATGACTTCTGGAGTCTCAATTGCAATTTTCGCGATGCGTTCTTGAGCCGTTTCCTCGAAAACTAGCCTTACAGTTTTTGGATCTAACCCTAGCCTATAGGCCAATTTACTGAACGTGCTATCCGATGCGTTCTTCTCAATATATTCTATCAAGCGTTCTGTCATCAGGTGCCTCTCGCTAACCAAAGGCATTGGCTGAACTGCATATTTTTTGCATGAACCGCAAAGATACTTTTGTCGATAGACGCGAATTTTAACCATTGCCATCCCCTGATTGAAATCATGAATGTCAGCCCACTTGGTTCCGTTATTAACCATCGGCTTGGAACAATTTGGGCAAGTCGGCTTTTCAGTAGAAGGCAGATCAGCCTCATATAATACGGAGTCACCCTCAGTCATAGGGTTGTCCGGATCCCGAAATTTATAACCGCGCAAATGCATCCGGGTTGTGTAGCAATCCGCGCCGTTTTGGACAACGGCGCAGTATCTTTTTGGCATGAACCAAATCACCATTTCCCTTTACCCTCACTATCTAACCAACTGCGATACCTCACTGCTTGATGCAGTGCTCAAAGGACTGCTTCCGAGAAACGGCAAGATTTCCGAAGGGTTTATGGGATGTCTGGGGATTGAATTTTTTGACGAAAGCGGAACTGACATCGACGAGCGACCGCCAGTTCTGATTCCTGGCTTTGTTGATTTCGCGAGGAAACTACTCAGCAATCATCCTGACTTCGTTTACGTCACCGATCTCAGCGACCCCTTCTTTGAGAACGCCCTGATGGCCGTATCTGGAAACATCACTGCCATTCAGAGGGGTGATCAAGGTGTGATTTACGCAAGCGGGGGCGCTTTTTTTAAACGGGCATCAGAAGAATTGGAGAGGTTTGAGGAGTTTGCCCTTAAGCGAACCGATTGCGCTGAGTTCTCCCGCGTGAGCCATGCATTGGACCTACGCGAGTATCTTCACCTCATATGAGCGACCTCCTTAAATCTGCAATCTCAGAGAAACTGAGTCGCAATCTGGCTATACTCCAGCGTGCCGAGCAAATCGGTGTGGCAGAGGCTGCGAAGTTTTACGACCTCCACCCTACGACCATCTGGAAACTTCAAAACAGAGTCGCGGAAGGTAAGCCGGCTTTTGACCGACGCCACATGAATCCTGGTGCGGCAAGCTCGGTCGACCAGAACCGACTTGGATGGGCACTCGCTTTTATGTCTTCCCATCAGGGCGTCCCGCTTTCTGTGGTTCAAAGAGAACTTAACAAGTTGGCTGAAACTGAAGGCTGGCCAAAGACGAGCTATTCCTCCCTGAGCCGCGCTATCAACAAGCTCCCAAAGGATATGAGGGTTCTCCTCGCTGAAGGTGGCAGAGCCGCCTTTGAAAAGACCGGACTTGTGGGTAAGCGCGAACAATCCCGCCCGTTGGAACTCGTGCAGATTGATGCCAGCGAAATGCCGATCTGGACGATCCATCCGGCAACGGGTCTGCTGATCAAACCTTGGATGACAGGGCTTATTGATGGGCTTTCCCGGGTCGTACCATGGCTCGAGTTTCACCTCGCAAAACCCGATGCGGTTGGCGCTGCCCGCGCTGTCACACAAGCCTTCATGCCAAAGGGCGATGAAACCCTGCCTTTCTTTGGGATACCAGAAACGCTCCAAACCGATAACGCACAAGAATACATCGGCACCCTTCTTCAGGGGGTATCGGTCCGGGCTGGCTTCATTCTGGATCAGGTTCCTATTTCCAGCCCCGGCGCCAATGGTAAAATCGAGAGGTTTTTCCAGACTTTTCAAGACCAGTTGCTTTCACGCCTCGCTGGTTATGCCAGCCAGTCACATGCAAAGAATAAGGCTGAGGCACGTGGCGTGATCCCTTGGGAAGTGCTCAAGGCTGTTTCGAGGAGATTTCTGCTTGAATATCACTCTTCAGTACATCGCGGTATAGGCATGACGCCTTGGGAGGCATGGCACGAGAATATCTCCAATGCGCCCGGTTACTTTGTGCCGGCATCGGAAATCCGCAGGAAATTAAGGATCGAGGTTACGTGCGATGTGACAAGAGAAGGGATTTTAGTTTTCGGCTCCAGCTACTCCGGAAAGGCTCTCAATGGATTGGTTGGCTCGAAAGTTACCGTTCTTTGCAGCGCCATGGGAGGCGACCAGTCCGTGGAAGCATTCCACCTCGGCAACCGGATCGGATTCCTCCGCCCTACCCCTCTGGTGATTGATGAAATCAACAAGGGCCGACTGAATCGTCAGATCGGTTTGTCGAAATTCCGCAAGAAGATGAAGGACTCACTGGTCGATAACCCTCCTGTTGCAGCTCCCGAAACAGTCATTCCCGCCGAAGAGCGCAAGCGCATCAAGGCAAGCCAACAGCAACCCAAGCGAAAGGGCCGAATCAAGCCCGTCAAATTTGAAGTCGAACCAACCGAGGAGCCACAGTCATGAACGAGCCAACCCCGATATTTAAAGTCGTTGAGGAATCGGAATCCTCAAAATCTCCCGATTCAATCGTAACCCTGCCTATTCTCAGTGTTGCAGCAGACCTGCTTCTGGACTGTGCCGCAACGGGTGGCGTGGGTGTCATTTCAGGGCCATCTGGTTCTGGCAAATCTATCGCCCTGCGCCGCCTCGTTTCCCGCTATCCATCCCTAGGGTTGCCCGGTAATGCCTTTTACTACTGCTGTCAGGCAAGTGTGGGCCCTACCAATGGCATTAAGGCCCTCTTGGCGGATCTCGGTGTTGGAGGGGCAATTGTCACCCATGGCCGCGGGGTACCAATGCCATTGATCCAGAAAATCACTCACCGTGAGCTCGCTAGGCAGAATCTACGATGCATCCTTCTTGATGAAACGGATCGTTGGGACGCGTCAGCCATCGCGGGACTGTTTGCCTTGCATGACCACCTCAAAGCCGTCGGTCACCCGATTTCACTCCTGATGGTCACCAATCAGGATAATCCATCATGGTTTGCTGATGCCGATCCCATCCGATCTCGCACACTCCGGGTCATCAGGGCGAGTCGTGTGTCAGTAGAAGAAATGGTGGGGATTATGGCTGTCTGGTGTGACGAATTTGCCAAATTTGCAGCCAACCTGGAAACCGGCGACAAGGAGGATGACGAGATTGCCAGACACATTCACAACAGCACTGGCGGGGATTTGAGGCGCATCAATTTCTTCGCGAAAGTCTATTTGAGGCATTTCACGGGGAATACCCTCACAATGAAATCAACCGAGGCCACCTTGGAACGGATGGATCAGTAAATGGCAGTTGATTACTCATCTACTCAAAAGGCTCTTCTCGTTGAGGAGGTTGCCGCATTGTGCAAAATACTCGGGCGTCCCATTTGCTCTAACGATCTACTCGCCAGGTGGCGGGAGAATCCAGAGCGACGCCCCCTTCTAACTCAGGGGGTTGGGCAGTTACTTTTGAAAGCGACTCGCCCTTGCAAACAAGTTCGCCCAATCCTGTTTCAGGTGGGGCTTCTTGGAAAATTTGGATTTTACGCCCCGAACCAGCATCCAGAGTGGAAGCATGCCTTCCGGCAGCATGCAGTTGAACACTGGTCGGCCATTCATTTGAAATGGGAGATCCCAAATCAGGCAGTATCTCTTTTAGGCACGGAGCATGAGAGTGTTGGCAGGAATGCCTTGGCCGGCTTTTTGGAGGAATACGAACGGGTTGCCGACGATAGTTCCGTCCTTCTGCCAGAGCAAATCCATGAGCTCCTTGCAACAGCACGGAGGCAGTCGCCAGGGAAGTTTAATGGACGCTGCCCCAATCTCATCAGCCGCAAGGATGCCCAAGTGATACTTACCCAAGAGATGGAGATCAGGGATCCCTTCTTCTCCGGGTCACCAAGCACGCATCGGTACTTGGCAGAGCTTCACTGGCCACTCACTCCTCTTTTCAGCAAGTCGGGGTTTTGGGATGAGCAGATTCGCTTATTCTGTGCTGCTCGGTGGCCATTGGATGAAGACCCACTAGTGGCGAAGGCCAGATGGCTTTGTGGGGCTTATGGGTTGCCCCAACAAAAGATCTTGGATAACAAGGCTGCACCTTCCCCTTTCGACGCCGATGGGGTATTTTAGGTTTTTATGCAGATATTCAATTTCAGAGATGAAGTTATCGGAGACTACTCCGAATACATTGAAAGCTTCATCAGGGTTTCTGATGAAAAGATTAGTCGGAAGGTAGAAGAGTCCCTAGCTGAAGGTCTTCTCTGGAAAGATCCTCTCATCCAGATTAATCCGAATTTTGAGGCCGGTGGTACTGTCGAAGAACTGACTGAATCCGGGATACTCCATCAGGAGTGTGCAAAGATTTTCCGAAGGAATAAGCCTTCCACAAATGGCGTTGGGCAAGTCCTGAATCTGCACCGTCACCAGAGTGATGCGATAAGACTGGCTCAAGAAGGAAAGAACTACATCCTCTGCACCGGAACCGGTTCTGGGAAAAGCCTCTCATACATCATCCCAATTGTTGATCAGGTGCTCCGCAGGGGTTCTGGCAAAGGCATCCAGGCCATCATTGTTTACCCGATGAATGCCCTTGCTAACAGCCAGGCAGGCGAACTGGAAAAGTTCCTTGTATCCGGATACGACAAACCTCCGGTTACTTTTAAGCGATACACAGGTCAGGAAACCAGTGAACAACGGGAAGACATCATCAGCAACCCGCCTGACATTCTACTCACGAATTACGTGATGCTGGAACTCATTCTCACCCGCAACAAAAGCGAATCAAGGCTCGTGCAAGCTGCAAGTGGCCTTTCCTTTGTTGTTTTGGACGAGATGCACACTTACCGCGGGCGACAGGGATCCGACGTCGCCATGCTCATGCGAAGGCTCAGGAATTTAGTTGGTGGCGAAAACCTGCGTTGCGTTGGAACTTCCGCGACACTTGCAGGAGGTGGAACTTTTTCAGATCAACAGGTAGAGATTGCTCGCCTCGGAACAACATTATTTGGAACTCCCTTTGAGCCTAAGTCCGTAGTCGGAGAGACGTTGCGGCGCGCTACTGAAGCACTTCCGGAAGCTGAAACAGGGTCAGTTCTCAGGTCGCGCCTTGATCAAAAGCCATTTATTGCGCCGATAGACTTTGAGGATTTCATTAAGGATCCAATTGCTTCGTGGGTCGAGAATCGCATGGGTTTAGAGCGTGAGCCAGACGGACGCTATAAAAGAGCAAAAGCTATGGCCATCACCGGAGAAACTGGGGCGGCGGCACTCTTGGCCACTGACTCTGGCGCTGATGTTGAAACCTGCAGGGACGCCATCCAAAAAACCCTCCTTTCAGGCTTTTCTATCAAGAACCCTGAAAACGGGTATCCCGTTTTCGCATTCCGTCTTCACCAGTTTATCAGCCGCGGCGATACCGTCTATGCGTCCCTAGAGGATCCTGAAACGCGATATCTCACAATGAATGTCCAGCAGTTCGTCCCTGGAAGCCGCGAGAAGCGCCTTTACCCTCTGGCTTTCTGCCGTGAGTCCGGAAAGGAGTACTATAGTGTTTACCTTGAGACATCTGAAGAGGGAACCCGTGTATTACCACGCGACATAGGAGACAGGGAGGTTGAAGAGGGTCAAGTTGCAGGCTTCCTTTATCTCGACAGGAAGAAACCATGGAACTTCGACAGGCGGAGTGATGAGTTCCTACAACGCGTCCCGCAGGATTGGCTTGAAACTGACGAGGAGGGGAAGGAGAGAGTTCGTGTTTCCCAAGAGGATTTCCTCCCCAAGTCCCTGAGCATTCTTCCTTCTGGGGCAATCGGGGAAGGAGGAGAGCTTGTGGCATTTATAGAGTCACCATTTCGATTCTGTCTTTTCAGCGGGGTGAGCTATCAGGTCACCAAGCGGAGTACGGATTTTGAACGCATTGCCGGAATTGGTGGCGAAGGCCGCAGTTCCGCCACAACCGTTCTGAGTCTGGCTACATACAGAAAACTCAAAGACAGTGATTCACTTTCACCTAGCGCCAGAAAACTGTTGGCATTCACCGATAATCGTCAGGATGCCTCGTTACAGGCCGGGCATTTCAACGATTTCGTAGACATTGGGATTCTTCGTGGGGCAACCCATCGCGCTGTCAAAGCTCACCCATCTGGAATAAGTCACGAAAATCTCACCGGCGCCGTCTTTGACGCTCTTGGTTTGGAACTCTCCACCTACTCCAATAACCCAAAACTGAACCGTTTCGCCGCGGGGGCGGTTGATGAAGCCCTACGAGAGGTTCTCGGTTATCGTCTTTATATGGATCTTCGACGCGGATGGAGGATTACATCACCGAATCTCGAACAGTGCGGACTCCTTGAAATCCATTACAAAAGCCTTACCGAGATTTGCGCCGCGGATGATATCTGGCAGGCTCGCCCATCCCAAATCGTCGGGATTAAACCAGAGACGAGGCTAGAACTTTGCAAGGTTCTTCTGGATCATCTCCGGCGAGAACTTGCTATTGATGTCAGCTATCTCGACAAGGGATATCAGGACACCATTAAACAACGCAGTAGCCAGCACCTTCGTGAGCCTTGGTCTCTGGATGAAAATGAAAGGATGATTACCTCCTTTGTGGCAAAGCCGAGATCGCAGAAGGATAATGACGCTAGGGACACTATTTATGTTTCAGCAAGAGGCCGCTACGGGCTCTGGCTCAGAAAAAAGCTCGAACGCGCTGGAGTCGCAAAACCCACCATGGCTGAAACCGCGGATATCATCGCGGCGCTATTCGCCATCCTCAGCGAATGCGGTATTTGTAAAGAAATCACAAGCGACCGTGATTCCGAGCCCGGTTTTCAGGTAAAGGCATCCAGCTTCCTGTGGCTTGCCGGGGACGGCAAACGCGCATTTCACGATGTGGTACGCGTTCCGAATGTTCCCGAAGATGGGCTGAAAACCAATGCGTTCTTTGTGGATTACTACTCTGGCAAGGCAACCTCCTTCCTCGGAGCCAGAGCTAAAGAACACACCGCGCAAGTTCCCAAAAATGAACGCGAAGCCCGTGAGGAGAGTTTCAGGGAAGGGCTTCTTCCAGTTCTCTACTGCTCACCAACCATGGAGCTTGGAATCGACATTTCTGACCTCAACGTCGTCGGGATGCGCAATGTTCCCCCGACTCCGGCAAATTACGCTCAACGCAGTGGTCGCGCCGGACGCAGCGGACAACCCGCATTGGTCTTTACCTATTGCGCCGGCAGAAGTCCTCATGATCAGTATTTTTTCCGCAGGCCTGAACAAATGGTATGCGGTCAGGTCGCGCCACCAAAACTCGAACTCGGCAACGAGGATCTGCTCCGCACACATGTCCATGCTATTTGGCTTCAGGAATCCGGCATTAGTCTCGGAACATCTCTTAACGACATCCTCGACGTCAGCGGTGAGAAACCAACTCTAGAGATTGGCGAAAGCTACAAGGCTGCACTTGCCGACGAAGCCCCCAAGTCACGGGCAAAAGAGCGCGCTAGACGCATCTTTGATGGCATCTCCGATATCCTATCAAAAACATCATGGTATGGGCCGTCGTGGCTTGATGACACGATACGCGCCATCCCTCGCAACTTTGAAAATGCCACGCTGCGGTGGAAGACCCTTTATCATGCAGCGGTAGAGCAGAAGGATATTTACGGAAAACTCATGTTTGAAGGGAACGCTTCCCCTGATGAACGTGAACGTGCAAAACGCTTGCACGACGAGGCATTCAATCAGCTTTCCCTCCTGCTTGATGGCGATAGCGCCATGCAATCTGACTTTTACAGTTACCGATACTTCGCCAGCGAAGGCTTCCTTCCTGGATATAACTTTGCGCGTCTTCCAGTTTCGGCATTCATTCCCGGACGCCGATCCCAAGACAGGAAGGATGAATTCCTATCCCGCCCCCGCTTCCTCGCCATTACTGAATTTGGCCCAGGCTCCATCATCTATCATGAAGGCTCGCGCTATCAAATTGATCGAGCGGTCATACCGGCAACTGGTGGCGATGATTTTGCTGAGGAAACCCTCAAACTCTGCCCGCAATGCGGATATCTCAACGAAGCGGAGGATAATGTCTGCGGCCTCTGCAATGAGGAGCTTAAGGAATCCATCAAGAATGTCTTTCAGATCACAAACGTCCATGTTCGCCGCCGCGATCGGATTAACTCCGACGAGGAGGAACGGATGCGCAAAGGATATGAGGTTCGCTCTACGCTCAAATTCGCCGAGCGTGCCGGACTTCCTCTCTACCATGGCGCCGCCCTCAAAGACGCGGGCGGCGGTATTGCCAGCCTGAAGTATGGCGATGCCGCCGAAATTGTGCGGATCAACGTCGGGTGGACCAGGCGGAAAAATAAGAATCAATTCGGCTTCGTCATCGACACAACCAACGGGCGATGGGTCAAAGAACCTGATTCAAACCTCTCAACAGCACCGGAAGGGGAAGATGGTTTGGCTGATAAGGCGGCCGCTTCGAGGAGAGTTGTTCCCTGTGTTCGGGACAGGCGCAACACTCTACTATTTGAACCAAAGATTGAGTTAACCGTCGAACAGATGTCTTCCATTCAGGCCGCCCTACGACGTGCCATTTTGGTGGAGTTTAATCTCGAAGATCAGGAGCTCGCCTTTGAAGTGCTTCCATCACGCGAGAAACGCTCCGTTTTCCTTGTTTATGAAGCTTCCGAGGGTGGAGCTGGGGTATTGCGTCGCCTCGTTACTGAGCAAGGTGCCATTGCGAGAGTCTGCCGCAAGGCACTTGAAATCTGCCATTTTGATCCAATTACCGGTGAAGATCTGAAACATGCAGAAGGTGCGGCTGAGGATTGCGAGGCGGCGTGCTACGATTGTCTCTTCTCATACTTCAACCAACCCGATCACCAGATTCTCGATCGGCATCTCATCAAAGATATCCTACTTCGCATGGCTTCAGCGGAAGTCATTTCTAGCCCCAATGAACTTTCACGCCCCGATCACATGGCTGCTTTGAAAAAGCTTTGTGACTCTAATCTTGAACGCTCATGGCTGGATTTCCTCGATACACGTGGGCATAACCTTCCCACTACTGCTCAGAAAACCATCAACAAGACAACGAAGCCTGACTTCCTCTTCGAGGGAGATTGCCAAGTTGCCATCTACATTGATGGGCCACCACATGACTACCCTGATAGGCAAACGAGAGATTCAAAGCTGACAGAATACCTTCTGGATAAGGGCTGGACGGTGCTCCGGTTCCATCATTCCGAGAGCTGGGGAGAGATTGTAGCCAAATACCCGAATGTCTTCGGCAAGGGAGGACAAGTGTGAGCTTTGCAAGCGGCTCTCTAGTCACGGCCCGCGGGCGCGAGTGGTGTGTCTTACCCGGATCCACCGACTCACTACTCCTGCTCCGGCCCCTGGGGGGATCGGAGGATGAGTGCGCCGGAATTCTTACCGAACTGGAACAGGTCTCCGCAGCAACTTTTCCACTCCCTGCCTCTAACGATCTGGGTGATTTTCGATCATGCAAACTCCTTCGGGATAGCCTGCGCCTTGGCTTTCGCTCATCAGCAGGCCCCTTTCGCAGTTTCGGCAACCTGAATATTGAGCCGCGGCCCTACCAGTTGGTTCCGATGATGCTGGCGCTTAGGCAGAGCACAATACGCCTCCTTATCGCAGATAGTGTAGGCATCGGAAAAACCATCGAGGCCCTGATGATTGCACGCGAACTTCTTGACCGTGCTGAAATCAAATCGCTCGCCGTTATTTGCCCCCCACACCTCGCAGAGCAATGGCAGCGCGAGATGAGGGAAAAGTTCAATATCGAGGCTGAACTAGTCCTATCTAGCACCATCAGATCTCTTTCGCGGGATCTCGGTCACGATGAATCACTCTTTTCGCGTCACCCGTTCACTATTGTCTCAATGGACTTCGTTAAGTCCGAACGCAATAGGAATGATTTTCTGCGCGATGCGCCCGACTTCGTCATCGTCGACGAGGCACACACCTGCGCAGAAGCAGGTGAGGGAGTAAGGCATCAGCGCCATCGCCTAGTCAAAGCCCTCGCTGAAGACCCCAAGCGCCATGTCGTATTGGTCACCGCCACACCCCACAGCGGAAACGAGCACGCGTTCAGATCTCTTCTTGGCATCTTAGACGATTCTTTCGCCCACCTGCCGGAGGACCTTACCGGTCCAGAAAAGGAACCTTTTCGCCGCAAACTTGCAGCTCATCTCGTTCAACGTCGCCGTGCCGACATTCGAGACTTCCTTGATTCCACACCGTTCCCGGAAGCCGAGGCCACGGAGGCCTCCTACACACTCCATCCTGAGTACGCCAAGCTCTTCAGTAGGGCGATCAACTACGCCAGAGAAACAGTTCAAGACAAGAGCGGCACACAATATCAGCAGCGTATCCGTTGGTGGTCGGTTTTAGCGCTCCTTCGCTCGCTCGCCAGTAGCCCTGCAGCAGCCGCGGCCACCCTGCGAAACAGAGCCGCAACGGCTATTGAGAACGCCTCGGCGGAAGAAATAGATCGCCTAGGAAGGGAGTCCGTTCTCGACCTTACAGATGAATCCCAAGGGGAATCAAATGATGTTGTGCCTTCGGGAGATTGGACCACCGAAGAGAGAAGTGATGAGAGTTCAAGGGCTAGACTTCTGGATATGGCAAGGGCTGCCGAAAAGCTTTGCGGTGATGATGACCAGAAAATGATAAAAGGAGTTGGGCTGGTCAAAGCCCTACTCAAAGACGGATTTTCCCCTATTGTCTTCTGCCGATTCATCCCTACAGCTGACTATCTTGCAGAGGAACTGCGCAAGAGGCTTGGTTCAAAAGTTGTGGTTGATTCCATCACAGGCGTCCTTTCCCCAAAAGAGCGTGAAGACCGAGTAGCTGAACTCGGAAAAGCCCCAAGAGGACAGCGCGTACTTGTCTGCACCGACTGCCTTTCTGAGGGCATCAATTTGCAGAGCCATTTTGATGCTGTAATCCACTATGACCTTGCATGGAATCCGACCAGACATGAACAGCGGGACGGACGAGCAGACCGATACGGGCAAGTTTCCAAAACGGTTCGCACCATCACCTATTACGGCACCGACAACAAAATCGATGGCATCGTTCTCGATGTCCTCCTTCGCAAGCACAACAAGATCCGCAGTTCCCTAGGGATATCGGTGCCTGTGCCGGTAAATTCTGAAAAGATTGTAGAAGCTGTCTACGAAGGACTCCTCCTCCGCGGCCAAGGAGACGAGTCAGATAATCAGGCGTTCTTTGCGTTTGAAAAGGAGTTCGAGCCCCGACGGGAACAACTTCACAAAGAATGGGAACTGGTTGCAGAACGCGAAAAGCGTTCACAAACAATGTTCGCACAGAGATCGATTAAGCCGGAGGAAGTTTCCCTAGAACTCGTGCAGGCACGGGAAGCCCTTGGTGACTCAGCATCGCTCATGGAGTTTTTGGATGTTTCACTGCGCGAACTCGGTGCCACGGTCGCTAGGAACGGCATTCTTAAAGTCGATCCGCGGGAAATGCCATCAGAGGTCTCTATAGGGCTTGATAGCCCACTAACGATCACTCTCTCCGCCACAGATGCCCAAGATTCAATACAAGTAAACCGGACTCATCCCGTGGTTCAAGGGCTTGCATCCCACATCCTCTCAGCAGCCCTTGATCCCCGCCTTGAAAATAAACTTCGCCCAGCCCGACGGGCCGGGGTGATCCGGACAGCGGCAGTAGAAAAGCGCACAACTCTTCTCTTACTACGTCTTCGCTTTCACATCTCCAGAAAGGAGGGTGACAATGAACATGTTCTACTTGCGGAAGATTGCACAATCGTTGGCTTCAAGGGGTCTCCAGAAAACCCAGAGTGGCTCGAACAAGAAGATATCAACTCGATTCTAACTGTTCGGCCCGACGGCAATGTTTCCCCTGATGTATCCAGCGAGCGAATAGCGGCCATCGTTGAGGCTTATCCCGCCCAAATCGAGCCCAAGATCAACCAGGAGTGGGGCACGGGCTCATCGACAGAGCTCGAAAGTGTTAAAACTCGGGTCAGAATGGCGCTGACGATGGCAGACATTAGCCCTGCCACATGAAGCGATGGGATCCCATTGTCATGCAATTCCACTAGAGATGGTTTGAGCAAGAGCGATGCAGCTGCCAGTTCATCAATACTC